>Ga0302228_10002922_pt1 | contig 11375 bp, 8 predicted proteins | sample II_Palsa_N1_2_FD_193519 | JGI IMG/M metagenome (GOLD analysis project Ga0302228, IMG submission 193519) | Peat permafrost microbial communities from Stordalen Mire near Abisko, Sweden - II_Palsa_N1_2 | ecosystem: Environmental > Terrestrial > Soil > Palsa > Peat permafrost | place: Sweden...
CGTTTTCGACCTACACCAGCGCCGGTGACGTAAAACGTGCGCTCACGCAAAACGGCTTCGAATACCGCAAGGTCGAAGGCTTCGGCTGGAAACGCGCCATGCTGGTGGGCCGTTTCGCGCCGCGCTGGCGGGTGCGCCGTCACGAGCCGCCAGCGCCACTCGCGCTGCATGAACGGCACGCGGTCGTGATTGGGACAGGACTCGCCGGCTGCGCCGTGATCGAGCGGCTCGCCGCGCGCGGTTGGCGCGTGACTTCGCTTGAACGGCATGCGGCGCTCGCGCGCGACGCGTCGGGTAACCCGGCCGGTGTGTTTCACCCGTTACTTTCGCGCGACGACGGCGTGGCTTCGCGCATCACACGCGCCGGCTTTCTGTATGCGTTGCTGCGTTGGAAAGCGCTTGAGCAGGCGGGACATCACCCCGTACGTGGCTCGGAAGGACTCCTACAACTCGCGGCAAACGACGAAGAAGCCAGCATGATGGCCACTGCGCTGGCCGCTTTCACGTATCCGCAGGAGTACGTGACGCTGCTCGGGCGCGCCGAAGCAGAGAGGATTGCGAAATTTCCACTGACGCAGGGCGGCTGGCTGTTTCCGCACGGCGGATGGATCGATCCTGCCACGCTCTGTGCGGCACAATGTGCGGCAGCCGGCGATCAGTTCGAACGGCGCTTCGGCGTCGAAGCGGCGCGCGTCGAGCGGGTGGGCGATGAATGGGGCGTGTTCGACGCCGACGGACAGTTACTGGAACGCGCGAGCGTCGTGATCTTTGCGAACGCGCATGACGCCGCGCGCGTCTCCGGCTTGCAGTACGCACCCACCCGCAGCGTGCGCGGTCAACTAACGTTGCTGCCCGCCGGCAGCGTGCCGCCGCTCGCGTTACCGGTGATCGGCGACGGTTATGCCGTGCCGCTTCGCGACGGCGTCACGTTAACCGGCGCGACCTTTGATATCGACGACCCCGATCGTACGGTGCAAACCGCTGGGCACATCGAAAACCTTCAGCGCCTCGCACAGATGCTGCCCACGCTTGCTGGCACCCTCAACGCACAGAACGCCGACTCGCTCCCGGGACGCGTCGCATTTCGCTGTGTGACGAGCGACCGACTGCCGATGATCGGTGCACTCGCCAATGAAGCCGCCGCAATCCAGGAGAGCCAGCGCTTGCGCGGCGCATGGCCGCTCGATCTGCCGCGCACGGATGGCCTGTACGGCGCCTTCGCATACGGCTCGCGCGGTCTCGTGTGGGCCGGCTTGGGCGCAGAACTGATCGCCTCGCAAATCGAAGGCGAGCCGTGGCCGATCGGGCGCGACCTCGCCGAGGATCTCGATCCCGCCCGTTTTCTATTGCGCGCATTACGCCAGGGCAAGGCCCGCTGACCCTCGCCGCATCCCCGAACCGACTCGAATCAAGTGAAAAGTTATCCACGGCTTGCTGTGGATAACCCGGCTGATTGGGCGCGCAACTCGTGTGGACGGGATGTGGACGTAAACGGGGTAACTTCGTCACACTCAAAAAACACCAAAAGTTACCCACCACAACCCGCCGCAGCCGCACACTCTGTGCAGCCGGTTGTGCGTTCGGTAAGGCACTGATACGGCTAGGTAAACCAGAGTTATCCACAGAAACGGACGACACTTGTTAACTGCTACTACGTATACATACGAGTAAACCAATAAACAGAAAGGCCGTCGCGCAACGACGCTGATCGGCGAAGCAAAAGTCGGGTCGATAGGATCTTCGAGGCTCAGCAAAAACTAAAAAGGAAACCGGCTATGCGTCCGCAGCCAGAAAAAGTCCAGGCCTCCAACCGGTCGATTTTTCTTGTTCTTCGGCGAAACTGGTTCATTTTTACCGCTTCGCGCCCTCATTCGAGCGTTTCCAATCGACCCGGAAAACCTATGGCACAATCGCCGTTCTTTCCGCGTCATGCCTCGCATCAAACGGCAGACGCACCAATGGAACGGTGCCGGTCCATCAGACTCTGATTCAAGTCGACGGCGTTCTTTCACCCGTGCCGGGACCTATCGCTGGCGGCAGCCTGTGCTGCTGCAGCGCGCCCGGGTGCGCCGCTTGCAGGTTTGCAGGTCCGGCGCGTTCAGATTTCACCCGATCGTTGACTATTCGCAACGCGGGTCGGCACAAAGCAAACGCAGCAATCGAGATATCGCGCGTTGACGGGCTTGCCGGTGTTTTCGCCGGTTCGTGTCGCCTGCCGTTGCTGACAGCAACTACGTTGCATGGAACTGGAGTAAGTGCTGAAGCGCCAACTCCAGTCGACCGCGATACAACTGCATGGGACTGGAGTAAGCGCTAAAGCGCCAACTCCAGTCGACAAAGGAGATCCCACCACGATGAAGTCGGCGTTTTCATTCTTCCCAGGCTGGCCGCTTTCACCCGATGCCATTTTTTGGGCAGGGCTTGCGCTGCTCACCGCCGGTTTGTGCGGCGAACTTTGCTATCGCGCGTGGCGGCTGCCACGCATTTCCGGTTATGCGGTAATCGGTCTCGTGGCCGGCGCTGCCGGCTTTGGTGTAATCGACACGGTTTCGGCCAAAGCGGCGCGGCCGCTGCTCGATGTCGCACTCGGCCTGTTACTGTTCGAACTCGGCAGCCGGCTCGATTTGCGCTGGATCCGTCGCAATCCCTGGCTGATTCTGTCGAGCATCGCCGAATCGACCCTGACATTTGTGCTGGTCTTGCCGGTCCTGTTGTTCCTGCATGTGCCGACTATCGTCGCACTGGTGCTCTCCGCCATCGCAATGGCCACGTCGCCCGCGATGGTGATCCAGCTAAAAACGGAGTTGCGTGCAGAAGGTCAGGTCACACAACGGTTGTTGACGTTGACCGCGCTCAACAGCATGTATGCGGTCGTCGTCGAAAAACTCGTTTCGGGCTGGCTGCATCAGGAAGCCTACGGCAACGTTTTTGCCACTATCTTGCAGCCGCTTTATCTGCTCGTCGGATCGCTAATTCTTGCGTTTGCGCTCGCGCGCACCTGCATCTTTTTCTATCGCCGCATGAACATGCAGGACGAGCATTCGTTCGTCGCGCTCTTCGGCCTTGTGCTGCTGGCCATCGCAATCGCGCATCTGTTCAAGCTTTCGACGATTCTCAGTCTGCTTGCTGCAGGCATCATTGTGAAAAACATGGAAGCGCGGCCGCAACTGTGGCCGCAGCATTTCGGCACGGCCGGTTGGTTACTCACCGTGATTCTGTTCGTGCTTACGCTGACTTCGTTCGAATGGAAGGACATTGGCATCGGCGGACTTGCGGCGCTTGGACTGATCATCGCGCGGCTTGTCGGCAAACTCGTCGGTGTGCTTGCGTTTGCGAAGCCAAGCGGATTGGACTGGAAGCAGGGTGTCGCGCTGGGTCTCTCGCTTTCGCCGATGTCGGCGCTCGCGTATCTGCTGGTCGACGATACGTACACCCTTTATCCGAATCTGGATCCGAGTCTGCGCGCGATCATGATGTGCTCGATCGTCGTCCTGCAGATTGTCGGACCCTGGCTGGTTTATCGCTCGCTCGCGCTGGTAGGCGAACGCCGCGAATAATTGCGGATAGCGAAAGAAAACGATATCCCATTCCACGCACACATTCGACATTGAAAACGGCGGGGCAGGCGACGCCCGTCCCGCCGACTTGAATCAGGGCACGCCATGTCACTCGAACGCTTCGTCGATTCGCAACCGTTCACCTTCGGTATCGAACTCGAGATGCAGATCGTCAATACCCATGACTATGATCTGACTAAAGCCGGCACCGATCTGCTGCGGCTCATCAAGGATGAAAAAATTCCCGGCAACATTACGCCGGAGATTACGGAAAGCATGATCGAACTGTCGACCGGCATCTGCACATCGCATGAGCAGGCACTGGCCGATCTGCGCACGATTCGCGACACGCTGGTGTCCGCGGCAGACCACTTGAACGTCGGCTTGTGCGGCGGCGGTACGCACGCGTTTCAGCAATGGAGCGACCGGCAGATTGTCGATACGCCGCGCTTTCAGTACCTCTCAGAACTGTACGGCTACCTCGCCAAGCAATTCACGGTGTTCGGCCAGCACGTCCACATCGGCTGTCCGGATTCCAACAGTGCGCTGTATCTGCTGCATTCCATGTCGCGTTTCATTCCGCACTTCATCGCGCTGTCGGCGTCGTCGCCGTTTGTGCAAGGTGTCGACACGGGTTTTCATTCCGCGCGTCTGAATTCGGTGTTCGCTTTTCCACTCTCCGGCCGCGCGCCGTTCATGCTGACCTGGGACAGCTTCGAGGAATACTTTTCGAAGATGGTTCACACGGGTGTCGTGAACAGCATGAAAGATTTCTACTGGGACATTCGTCCGAAGCCAGGTTTCGGGACCATCGAAGTGCGCGTGATGGATACGCCGCTGTCGGTCGACCGCGCCGCGGCGATTGCCTGCTACATCCAGACGCTTGCACGTCATCTGTTGCTCGATAAACCGTTGACGCCGAGGGAGGACGACTACCTCGTCTACACCTTCAACCGTTTCGAAGCCTGTCGCTTCGGACTGGCCGGCACCTGTATCGATCCGCAAAGCGGCGAGCGCAAGACGATCTCGGAAGACATCCTCGAAACGCTCGAACGGATCGCGCCGCATGCCGAAGCGTTGGGTTCGGGCAAGGCGCTGGCGGAAGTGGCATCGATCGCACGAGGTCAGGTCAACGATGCAACCTGGTTGCGGACTGTTTTCGAACATGAAAAGTCGCTGCACGAGGCGGTACGGCAGCAGTGTCTACAGTGGCGCGCGTGATAAGCCGTAGGCGAAAAGACAGGAAAGGAGGCCGGCTGGTCCAGCTGGAACGCGCAGAAACAGTCTTTTGCGTTTTTTTTCGTTATCCTGATTCCAGCTCAGGCTTCCTTAGAGGTTTCCAAAGTTTACGTATACAAACGTAGTAGTAGTTAACAAGCGTTGCACTTGCCTGTGGACAACTGAATAATTCCTTGCAAAGTCAAAGCGATGCGTAAATGATAACCATGTTGTTCGGGCTCGCATCCAGGCCGGAAAGTGCGGATAACTTTAGTCGCGGCAAGGGGTGCGAAAGGCTTGTCAAGAATCGATGCACACCCAGTCCCGGGCGTTTTCCCGTGGTTATCCACAGGGTCCGGTGAATAAGTTAGCTGTACGATTCGCCGCTCTCGCATAGAATGTCGTTTTCGCAGCTTCGAGCACGTTGTACCGTCAGCCGGTTTGATGGTCAGCAAGGTGGTCGGGGACGCAAAAAAATGTTGTAGTAGGGTGCGCCAGAAATGGCGTACGAAAGCAGTACATATTCAAGATAATTGATTCAGTCCGTCCGTGGTCCGGGCGAGGCTGCCCCCATACAGGCTGCCGGCGTGTTTGGCACCCGACGGCCAGCTAAACAGCGGCATGCTGTCAATAACCAACGAAAGACTATGAGCGAAGGCGTATACGGAGAGCAGGCAACCGGGCGAGTTACCCACAGCCTATTGCGACTGAGCACGGCCATGCGAAGCCAGGCATGGGAGTGGGCGGAAGGCGCGGGTTTGACGCCTACCCAAGGCGAGATTCTGGTGTTGCTGATGCAACGCAAGGGTCCAATGCGCCTGGGCGAAATCGCACGTGAAACGGCCTTGACCGCCGCGACCACGAGCGATGCGGTCAGCACCCTGGAAAGCAAGGGGCTGGTCGAAAAGCGCCGTGCCCTCGACGACGGCCGCGCCCTCGCGGTGCGTCTGACGGCCCGTGGACGCACCTCGGCCAAGCGCGCCGCGCAATGGCCGGACTTTCTCGCCAAGGCAGTCGGTACGCTGCGCGAGGACGAACAGGCGCTGTTCTACCGCACGCTGCTGAAGACGGTTCATCAGCTCGAAACGCAGGAGGACATTCCGCCGCACCGCATGTGCCTGACCTGCACGCATTTCGAGCCGAGCAAGAATGCGAAGAAGACGCCGCATTATTGCAAGCTGCTGAATCTGAAGATGTCCGACACAGATGTACGTCTGGATTGCTCGGTGTACGAAGCGGCTGACGTCGCGACCCAGAAGAAGACCTGGAAGATCTACGCGCAGTAACGCGGGTCCGCCACACTGCGAAGCCGATCCGGCAGCCGCTCGATGCGAGCCGCCTGATCGGCCTTGCGCCGTCTGGCGACGTATCTTTTTGTCCAACTGATGATGGGATCTGCCGATGATTCACGAAGTTCTGGCGATTCGCCATGTCCACTTCGAAGATCTGGGCAGTCTGGAACTGGTGCTGGGCGAGCGCGGGCGGCCGGTCCGCTACCTCGATGTCGGATTGGGTCGAATCGAGGCGCCGGACCCTGTCGCACCTTCGCTGATGGTCGTCCTGGGCGGCCCGATCAGCGCTGGCGACGATGCACGCTACCCGACGCTCCTGCCGCTGTTATCGATGATCGAAAAGCGCATCGCGGCGGGTCTGCCTACGCTCGGCATCTGTCTAGGCGCGCAATTGATTGCGCGGGCGCTTGGCGCCCGGGTCTATCCGGCAGGCCGGACTGAACTGGGCTGGACTCCGCTCACGCTGACCGACGCCGGGCGCGCCTCACCGCTTCGTCATGTAGACGGGGCGCTCACCTCCATGCTGCATTGGCACGGCGACACCTTCGACCTGCCGGCCGGTGCGACCCATCTTGCCTCGACCCCTGCTTGCGAGAACCAGGCGTTCGCCTGGGGCCAGCACGTGCTGGGTCTGCAATGTCACCCGGAAATCCGCGCTGATCGTTTCGAGCCCTGGCTGATCGGTAACGCCGGAGAAATCATCACTGAAGGCCTCGACGTGTGCGAACTGCGCGCCGAGACGGCCCGTTTCGGCCCCGGTCTCGAAGAGGCGGCACGCCGGATGTTCGGCGAGTGGCTCGACCAGGTCGAGAAGAGCGCCACGAAGCCGTAAACCGTACGGACTACCAGGCTCACGTCAGGTTGCGGTCAGGCTCATGTCAGGTACAGTCGCGCCGGACCCACCAAGCGGTGCGTGGCGGCAATAGTGCGCGCGGGCTGACCGGGACGGATGACTGTCCAGCAGCGAATCGAGCGCGGTGCTATGCTCGTTCGCTCCTCCGCTTTCCTTGGGCGTAATCCATGAGCGCGCTTTTTTCTCCGCTCACGCTGCGTAGCGTGACGCTTGCAAATCGCATCGTCGTGTCGCCGATGTGTCAGTATTCCGCCGAGCGTGGCGAAGCCACCGCATGGCACATGATCCACCTGGGTGGCATGGCGTTATCGGGCGCGGGTCTGCTATGCATCGAAGCGACTTCGGTGGAACCCGATGGCCGTATCACACCGGGCGATCTGGGCCTGTGGGATGACGTCACGGAAGCCGCACTCGTGCCGGTGCTCGCCGCGATCCGCAAACATTCTTCGATTCCGGTTGCGATGCAACTCTCGCACGCGGGTCGCAAGGCCTCGAGCCATACCCCGTGGGATGGCGGTCAGCTGATTCCGGTCTCCGAGGGCGGCTGGTTGCCGCATGCGCCGTCTGCGCTCCCGCATAAAGCCGGCGAGGAGCCGCCGCTCGCACTTGATACGGCAGGGCTCGACCGGGTTCGCGAGGCATTCGCGGCGTCGGCCCGGCGCGCAGCGCGGCTCGGTATCGATGCACTCGAAGTCCACGCGGCGCACGGTTACCTGCTGCATCAGTTCCTCTCACCGATAGCCAATCAACGTACCGACGAATACGGCGGCTCGCGTGAAAACCGCATGCGTTTTCCGCTGGAGATATTCGAGATCGTGCGCGCCGCTTTTCCGGCCGATAAGCCAGTGGGCGTACGCGTGTCGGCGACCGACTGGGTCGAAGGGGGCTGGAACCTCGACGATACGATTGCGTTCGCGCAGGAACTGAAAAAGCACGGCTGCGACTGGGTCGATGTTTCCTCCGGCGGTGTCTCGCCGTTGCAAAAGATCCCGCTCGAACCCGGCTATCAGGTGCCGTTCGCACGCGCGGTGAAGCAGGCTACGGGTCTCACGACCATCGCCGTCGGTCTCATCACCGATCCGCTGTACGCCGAGCAACTGATCGAAGAGGGCGACGCCGACCTGATCGCGTTGGCTCGCGGACTGCTCTACAACCCACGCTGGCCGTGGCACGCCGCGGCCCAACTGGGCGCGACGGTCGAGGCTCCGCCGCAGTATTGGCGCTCGCAACCGCGCGATCAAAAGGCGCTGTTCGGCGACATTTCGTTCGGACAGCGTTAGGTCTTTGACGGGCAGAACACGCTGATGGCGGTCCGACGGTTGAAGGAAGCCATCTCAAGCGTGTACGATGCCGGGTGTGACGCATGTGCGTTGCAAGTCGACGCGGCGCCCGCAAGGCGCCGCGTTTGCTATTCGAGTCAGAAAATCCGGCCGTCAGCATGCAGCGGGTGCTGACGACAGTCGAGATGTTCACCCCCAGTTCTTCACAAGGATTCATTCAATGAGTTCACGCAGGATCGTCGTGCGCCGTTCGGGAGTGCATGGCAAAGGCGTGTTTGCCCTCGAACCGATTGCGGCCGGCGAGCGCCTGATCGAAGATAAGGGCGAGCGGATCTCGTGGAAAGAAGCTTTGCGACGTCATCCACACAATCCGAAAGAACCCAATCACACGTTTTACTTCGCGCTGGATGACGGCGGAGTGATCGACGGCAAGGTGGACGGCAATAGCGCCCGCTGGATCAACCATTCGTGCGCGCCGAATTGCGAAGCCGAGGAGATTGACGGGCACGTCTACGTGCACGCGTTGCGCGATATCGTGGCCGACGAAGAGCTGTTCTACGACTACGGCCTCGTGATCGACGCGCGTCAGACCAAGAAGCTCCAGAAGGAATACGAGTGCCGGTGCGGTGCGCGCAAATGCCGCGGCACGATGCTGGCGCCGCCGGAAAAGGCCGAGAAGAAAGGCAAAAAGAAAAAGAAGTAACGCGCGGGCTGCGTGAGCGCAGCCCGGGCTGGGCCTGGTCTGGCATTAGTCAGTGGAACTACGATCCACCCAATAACGACTGCGGAATTACAGACCGATCGGCGCCTTGTGCGCCGATTTTTTTGGCGTGCGCCGGCCCTCGGGCTCGCGCACCGCGTTGCTCGCCGTCAACGGAATCCGCACGATAAAGCGTGCACCGCCGTCCGGTGCGTCTTCGTAATGCACGCTGCCGTGATGCAGCACCATGATGTCGTGAACGATCGCGAGGCCGAGGCCGGCGCCGCTGTCGACGCCGCTTTCGCTCTGACCGTCACCGCGGAAAAAGCGCTTGAACAGATCGGCCTGCTGGTTCACCGGCACGCCCGGTCCGTTGTCTTCGACGATGACCTCCGCCATCGCCACATTGTCGATGTGGCTCTGCGAGACGGTGACCGTGATGCGTCCACCGTCGAAACGGGAAGGCGGCACATACTTCAGCGCATTGTCGAGCAGGTTCGCAATTACCTCATGCAGCAGCACCGGGTTGCCGCGCGCGGTGAGCGGACGATCGTTGGCGGGGTCGTCCAGACGCTGGAACCCCAGATCGACGTGGACGGCGAGCGCACGTGGCACCCATTCCGCACCGGTTTCGAAGGCCAGCGCGGCCATGTCGATATTGACGAAACGCGCAGCCTGCTCACCCGGCTCGGCTCGTGCTAGCGACAGCAACTGATTGGACAGGCGCACCGCGCGGTCGGCGGCGGCGCGCAATTCACGCACGGCGGCGCGGGTCTTTTGCGGATCGCGGGAAACCGCGGCCTGTTCCGCGTGCAGCTTGACGGCGGTGAGCGGCGTGCGCAGTTGATGCGCGGCGTCGGCGATGAATTTGCGCTGCGCGTCGAGCGCGGCTTTCAGGCGGTCGAGTAGTGCGTTTAGTGCGCCTGTGAGCGGACGGATTTCGACTGGAACGTAGGTCTCGTCGACCGGCTCCAGCGAAGTGTGCGTCTGCCGGTTCAGCGAGTCGGCCAGATCGGTCAACGGATTGAGCTGCTGGTTGACCACGCGCCACACGATCACCCAGCCGGCGAGCAGCAACAGCAGCAGCGGCATCATGATCGCAACCAGGAATTCGGCAGCGATCGCGATGCGATGCTCGACCGGCTGCCCTACCTCCACGACGATTGGATTGCCTTTGGGCTGGTCCACGCGCACTTGCGCGACGCGCATGGTGACGCCCTGGTGCTGCGTCTCGAACACGTAGGCATAGTGCATGATGCGCACGTTCTTGCCCTGCAGCGGCAGGCTCGGGTCACCGGCGATTTCGCTTTCGCCGTCGCTGATCCGATAAGAGAGATGTTCAATCGGATCGGAGAACATGGCCTGAGCGAGCGGTTTCACGCTGACCGACGCACCGGGGCCGGCAATCTGGATCTGCCTGGAAATGGCGGTGGCAAGGTCGGCCAGCGACCGGTCGACCACATGCTGCGTGTATTGCCACGCGAGCCAGTAGGCGATCAGGCCGCTCATCAACGCGAGCAGGGAAAGGGGAGCGGCAAGGCGGCGCAGCAGCGTGCGTCGCAGGCTATTCGCGGCCGGGTGGGGCATGGTCGAACGCGATAAAAGAGGCAGAGCGGCATCTGAGCCGCTGAAACCCGCTGGGCAGCGGCAAACTGCGCATACGTGCGATGAATGCGCCATGCCGGCCCAGCGCCGTCAGGTTATCGGGCCATCAGCGTGGCCCGAGCCTTCATAACCATTATGCGGCCTGACGGATTTCCTGCAACAGGTAGCCGAAACCACGCACCGTGACGATTTCGACGCGGCAGTTTTCGAGCTTTTTGCGCACCCGGTGCACATAGACTTCGATTGCGGTGTCGCCGAGGTCGCCGCCGAAGTGCGTCAGGTGGTCTTGCAGTTGGGCCTTGCTGACCACGCGGCCATGGCGCAGCAGCAGCATTTCGAGCACGGCGAATTCACGCGGCGAAAGTTCGAGCGGCTTGTCGTCGTTGAAGATGCGGCGATCGACGCCTGACAGGCGCACGCCGCCCAACGACACTTCCGGACGCGGCATGTCGCCGTGCGGACCGCTGCGACGCATCACCGCACGGATGCGCGCTTCGAGTTCAGCCGGTTCGAACGGCTTCAGCATGTAGTCGTCGGCGCCGGAATTGAGGCCCTGAACGCGGTCGTTCAGTTCGTCGCGTGCGGTCAGCACGATCACAGGGGTGTGCCGGTTGCTCTGACGAAAGCGCGAGAGCAACGTCATGCCGTCGATGCCGGGCAGACCCAGATCGAGGATGACGAGTTCGTGGCGGTTTTGCGTGAGGGCCTGTTCGGCGAAAATGCCGTCGTGGACCATGTCGACTGTGAAGCCGGCTTGTTCGAGACTGCTTTGGATGCCGCGTGCGATGGGGCGGTCATCTTCGATCAGAAGGAGTCGCATGGGTTTCGCTCAAGTACAATGGGTTTAGGCGTTCGGGCACGCGGTTCGCC
>Ga0302228_10002923_pt1 | contig 11373 bp, 13 predicted proteins | sample II_Palsa_N1_2_FD_193519 | JGI IMG/M metagenome (GOLD analysis project Ga0302228, IMG submission 193519) | Peat permafrost microbial communities from Stordalen Mire near Abisko, Sweden - II_Palsa_N1_2 | ecosystem: Environmental > Terrestrial > Soil > Palsa > Peat permafrost | place: Sweden...
ACGTACATGCCTGCGATCACTGGTGAGCTGGTGCTGGGAGCGCAGCAGTGAAGCGGCGGGCGGACCAGTGGATCCGGCGCACCACGATCGGCTGCGTGGCCATTCTGGCAATGATCGCCGGAACCGTCTCCTATCTGCATATGCATCTGCTGGTGGAGCTGCACGGTCAGCCCGGCTGGGTGGCGGCGCTGACGCCGTTGTCGGTGGACGGGATGATCGTGGCGGCGTCGACCACGCTGCTGGCCGAGTCGCGGTCGGGCGGCCGGGGCGGGGTCCTGCCGTGGGCCTTATTAGTGGTGGGCAGTGTGGCCAGCCTGGCCGCGAACGTGGCCGTCGCCGAGCCGACAACGACGGGCCGAGTGATCGCGGCGTGCCCGTCGTTCGCGCTGATCGCCTCGTATGAGCTGCTGATGCGCCAGGTGCGCCGGGCCGCAGACGCGAGCGTGTCGCGGCAGCGGTCTGGCCGGCCCCGGAGTCGGCCAGCAGAGGAGTCGCGGGTTGCCCGGTCCGGTGTTCAGCGGCCCGGCGCTGGGGGAGAGCCGGCTGGGCGCGGCCGGGAAGCGCAGCTGCTGGCGTGGCAGTGGGCGCTGGCTAAAACCGGTCCGGTGACGGGTCACTGCCTTCCAGGAGTGACATCAGACGCGCATCGGGAGCTCGAGAGCCAGCGCAGCGTGGGAAGCTGGTCCTGCTCTTCAATTAGTCCTGGCTCGTAGTCCTGGCTCGCCAAGGGGCGGCGATGCAGAACAACCTTTACTGAGCTCGTAGCTGGCGGCAAACTTGTATTTCCACCTGTACTGGATCGGGCGACGCGGAGGGAGCGGCAATGACGACGCCCGGCACAGGCTCTCGCCAGTGGACCATGGTGGACGAGGGCTGGGGCCGCAAAGCGGTGGACTTCGCGACCCTCAGCGAGCCGGGCAACTGCCGGGAGTACGTCGCCATGCACCATCGGCTCGGCGTGGATGCCGGAGACAGGCTTCTCGACGTGGCCTGCGGGTCCGGGCTCGCGATCGAGCTGGCTCGCCTGCGCGGCGCTTCCGGCGCTGGCATCGACGCCTCGGCCAGGCTGGTCGCGGTGGCCCGGGACCGGAACCCTGCATGCGACATCAGGGTCGGCGATATGAACGCCCTGCCGTGGGATGCGGCCTCGTTCGACGTTGTCACCAGCTTCCGTGGCATCTGGGGCACCACGCCCGGCGCGCTAGCCGAGATACACCGGGTCCTTCGTCCCGGCGGACGCGCGGGGATAAAAGTGTGGGGTCACCTGAAGGTCTCCCCTGGAGCCTGGGCGCTGGCACCGTTCCGCCTTGCGGCGGCGGAGAAGGTCGACAACCAGGCTGTGATGGTGTCGCTAGGCCGGCCGGGCGCGGGCGAGCAGCTCCTCGAGTCATACGGGTTCCTCGATATTGAGCGCACCGAAGTGCCGTTCGCGTGGGAGTTCGCGGACCCGCAGATGTACGCGCGCGCATTGGCCGCCAGCGGCCCGGCTTATGAGGCCATCCAGAACGTCGGCGAGGCTGAGTTCCTTAGCAGCGGTCGAGCAGGCTCAGGGGCAGCTGCGGTCCGGCTTGCCGCTCAGGGCGGAAATCAAGGTCGTGGGCTATCTGGCCCGCAAACCGGGAGGAGAATAACGCGCATGACCGGCAGCTTTCTGAACGAGCCCCCGGTATCTGCTGAAGTGCAGGCGCTGTTCGACGAAGACCTCGCCGACGGTGGCTATGTATGGAACGGTTCCCGGCTGTGGGCGCACCAGCTGGGAACCGTGAAGCAGCTGTTCGAGTTGATGTCTCAGGCCTTCAAGCCGAGCGGGCTGAGCTTCCGCCAGCGCGGGATCCTGGTGACCGCGGCCGCCTCGGCCCTCGGTGACTCGTACTGCTCGCTCGCCTGGGGCGGGAAGCTAGGCGGAGCGTCGGACGCCGGGCTAGCGGCGGGGGTTCTCACTGGCAGCGACGCCGGGCTGAGTCCCCAGGAGCAGGCCATCGCCGGGTGGGCCCGCCAGGTCGCCAGGGGAGTGTGTCAGATATTTTGTGCGCGGGGGCTTTTCGCTGTCCGGTTCCGGGAGTTTATCCCTAACCGTTTTCTCGCGCTATCTGATGCCGTGCTGCCCGGTTTATCCCGCGGTTCCGCGGAACCGGACTTTCCGTGCCGTTCCGGGGCTGATGCTGCGTGTCCCGGTTTTCCCGGCGTCTTGTGCTGTTGCGGGTGCCTGCTGCCTGATCCTCCGGGGATCGTATGGCGAGCCATTCCCGTCTGTCATTAAATATAGCAGACGGTAATGACGCGGGCGGGGTGACACGCGCGTGCCCTTTTCCTCTTTTTATTTCTCAAGGTGCGTGCGGCGGTGCCGCGTCCCGGGCGGGTGCCCGGGGTCAGGGGTGCAGGATGCCGGTGTGCTGCCCGATCGCGTCGTCCAGGTCGGCGGCAGCGACGGCCAGGGCGATGTGCAGGTCTTCCAGCCCATCCCGGTCGGGGGCGGCCTCCGCGCAGGCGGCCTCGGCGGCTGGCTGCCCGGCCAGCGCCCCGGTTACCGCGGCCGCGTCGGCGAGCAGGCCGGCGATCTCCTCGGCGTCGATGGCGTCGAGCGGGACGCTCCCGGCACGCGCCCCGTTGCCCGGTAGCGGCATCCTGCACCCCCGTTCTGCTCAGCCGCGATCGGCGAACCGGTCCGGCCAGGTGGCCACTACCTCGCCCCAGGCCTCGCGCCAGCCCTGGGTGACGTGGCCCTCGATCAGCCGCGGCACCGCGTCCCGCTGCGCCTTGGGCTTGCCGGCCTGCTTCGCGCGCTGCCCGGCCCTTTTCTCCTCCGCATCGAGGATAGCCAGCCACAGCGTCTTGGCCACCGAATCGTCGTTCGGGAACTGCGTGCGGGTCTTGAGCACCTTCCGCATTTCCCGGTTGAACGATTCGATCGCGTTCGTCGTGTAAAGCACCTTCCGCAGCGCCGGCCGGTATTCCAGGAACGGGATGAACCGGTCCCGCGCCCTTTCCCGCACCGCGACCGCGGCCGGGTATTTCTTCCCCAGCGCCGTGCCGGAGAAATCCGCCAGCGCCGCATAAGCCGCGTCCGCGTCGCAGGCGGTGTAAATGGCCTTCAGCCCGGCGGCCATCGCCTTGCGGTCGCCGTAGGACGCATACCCCAGGCTGCGTCGGATCAGGTGAACAACGCAGGTCTGCACCGTCGTGTCCGGCCACGTGCCGGTGATCTCGTCCCCGAGGCCGCTCAGCCCGTCGCAGCAGACGAACAGGACCTCCTCCAGGCCCCGGTTGCGCAGCTGGGCCAGCGCCTGCGCCCACGCCTTGGCACCCTCGGACGGGGCGACCCAGATACCCAGCACCCGCTTGGCCCCGTCATCGTCGATGCCGACCGCGATGTTTACCGCCTTGTTCCGCACCGCCGCCCCGTCCCGCACCTTCGCGACCAGCGCGTCGATGTAGATGACCGGGTAGAACGGCTCCAGCGGCCGGTGCTGCCATTCGCGCATCTGCTCCAGCGCCGCGTCCGTGACCCGGGAGATCGTGTCCGGCGACAGGTCCACGTCCGCCGTCTGCCGCACGTGCCGGGCGATGTCCCGCACGCTCATCCCCTTGGCATACAGCGAGATGATCACCGCGTTCAGCCCGTCGCTGCGGGTGGCCTGCTTGGGCACCAGCGCCGGGGCGAACGTCCCGTCCCGGTCCCGCGGCACGGCCAGCCGCACCGGCCCAACCTCGGTGTGCAGCGTCTTGGTGCTCGAGCCGTTCCGCCGGTTCCCCGCACCGTCACCGTTCTCCAGGTGCGCGTCCAGCTCCGCGGCCAGGCCCGCCTGCAGCACCTGCCCGATCACCCCCGTCAAAAGCCCGCCCGGCCCCGTCAGCACCGCCGGCTCCCCGGACCTGGCCCGCTCCGCCAGCTGCCCCGCCAGCTGAGCCACCACCTCCTCCGGCAGCACCAGGCCCCCGGCCGCGTCACCGCCGCCCGGATCCCCCGCGCAAATTCCCGCCGCGGGGTCCTCGACTTCGGCCCCCGCACTCTCTAGCATGGTCATCTTGCCCTCCCCGTGGTTCAGGCCACCCCCTGTGACCTGCGGAAACGCTCCTGTCTACCACCCCTCCGCACAAAATTTCTGACAGACTCCGCCAGGGACCCGAACGCGACGACACCCGCCGACATCCAGGCACTCCGCGACACCGGCCTCGATGACGGGCAGATCTTCGCCATCACCGCCTTCGTCGCCCTTCGCCTGGCGTTCTCCACGATCAACGATGCCCTCGGCGCTCAGCCCGATGCGCAGCTCGCCCGGTCCCTGCCCCGCGAAGTGCGCGAGGCCGTGACCTACGGCCGGCCGGTAGCTCAAGAGTCGGCTATCTAGACCGCGGGACGTGCTGGGTCACGCCTGGTCAGGCACTCGATCGCGCCCTGATAGGTCGGCCCGGCGACGAGCAGCCAGGCGCCGAGAAAGCCCGCCCAAGCGATCACCTGGTTCATGGCGGCCAGCCTGCCATCCGGCCTGCTTCCGGCCGGCAGCGGAGCGCCGCTCCGGCGGCCGCCGGAGCCCGCCAGGCCACCTGCCCGCAAGGCCACGCCAGCAGCTCCTGGAACCCAGTCGCCCAGCGCGGCACCAGCACAATCGTGATCACCTTCGCGAAGGGAACCTGTGGGCCCTGCCCCGTCCGGGCCCAGTGCACCACCTCGGCGGCCGGGCGCCGCCAGCTCACCGTGCACCCCCGCGACGTCTGCCAAGCCCAGTTCGCCGCCCGGGCCACCCAGGCCACGGCAGACTTCCAGGCCAGATACGCATTACGCGCCGGTGTCGAGGGCACCATCCGCCAGGGCGTGGCCGTCACCGGCATGCGGCACGCTCGCTACCGCGGACTGGCCAGGACCCGCCTAGAGCACACCAACGCGGCGGTCGCGCTCAACCTGATCCGGCTGCACGCCTGGTGGAACGGCCACCCGCTGGACCGGACCCGCACCAGCCACCTCGCCCGCCTCGAACTCGCCCTGGCCTCATGAACACGAATTAACCACCAGGGTCAACGATGGCATCAAAACCGGGGGAGCACAGAACTCCCGGGACAAAGGCGCGCCGTGATGGCGTGCCTTCAGCCAGGGGGCGGCCTTCGTGCTGCCCTGCCGGTGCCCGGTGTAGAGGTGGCGTGAGCTTGTCGCGGGCGCTGGCATGGAACAGGAGAACCTGTCGCCAGCTCATCCTTCTTGGTCGCGGAGGCGGGCATCCGCCAGGTGCCGGTCCTTGCCGCGTACCGCTTGCCCCACGAGTCGTCCAGCTGATTGGCCAGCTCAGCGCGGCGCGGCCACCGCCAGGGCCTCCAGGCATGCCCCGGCACGCTGCGGCTGGACAGACATCACGGGCTCCATCCTGCGGCCGAGACGAGGGGGAAGTCGACGGCAGCCCGATCACGCAGAAACGCAAGATCCAAAACGGGTGCGCCACGCTACGTGTACCCAGATTCCTCACGAAATTAGCCAGCAGGGTCGGGTCGGAGCAGGCCCCAAAACAGCAAGAATCTGAGGCACTGCGAATCGCCCTGTTGGCCCGGTGCCACGCCGCGGGAGCCGTTATGGATAAATTATTCCAAACGGCTTACGCGCAGTGACGCGCTGACTCTGGCGCTCGACTCGGCCGTAGACGAAATGTTGCGCCATTTAATGGTCCGTAGATGCGACTGGAGTCCCGTGAAATCGAACGTCAAGCCTGCCGAAGAGATGACCGGGACAGGGACCGGCCAGGGTGGCGGCGCCACTGGTGACGAGTCGAACGAGCCGCCGCCTCCGCACCCTAATTGCCTCGCGGACCACGACCTGCACGTGTGGGACTGGGCTCTTCCTCCGTCCCGCAGCTACCTGGTGTGCTCGTCCGCCCGTTCGGGGAGCACGTGGCTCTGTGAGGAGCTGTCGTGGCGGGGTCTGGGCGACCCGCTGGAGTACCTGAACCCTGCGTACGTGAGGTTCTTCGCCTGGCTGTGGGGATGCGCCAACGTGGCACAGTACCGGCTCATGCTGTGGCGCACCCGGACGACGGCCGAGGGTTTTTTCGGGATGAAGATCCTGGGCATGCACTTCTTCGACCTCATCGAGGAGCTCTTCGTTCCGCTCGTTGACGGCGAACCGCCCTCGGAGCCGGACGAGCGGCGGCGGCTGTACGTCGAGAAGATCCTTCCCGGCTGCTCCTATGTGTGGCTGCGCCGCAGCGACAAGGTGCGCCAGGCCGTCTCCTGGTGGGTGGCCGACAAGACTGAGGTGTGGATGCAGCTCGCGCCTGTGGACCGGCGCGCGCTCGACCTCATCGAGTTCGATTTCGACGCCATCGACTTGAAGCGCCAGATGTGCGAGCGGGAGGACCGGCAGTGGGCGCGGTTCTTCGAACAGAACGGCATCGAGCCGTTCGAGCTCGTGTACGAGGACCTCGAAAAGGAACCGGAGCTTCTGCTGGCATCGCTCGCCTCGCACCTCGGCGGCCATCCCGGGATCGGTCGGCCACGGCCAGAGAGGCGAATCCACGTCCAGCGGAATGCCGCCACCGAGGAGCTCGTGGCCCGTTACCGGGCCGAACACAGAAGGAAAACGGTACTCCAGGAGACCCACGATTAGAAATGGCAATCGAAGCTAGCGCAGCCGCGTAGAACGCATAACAGTATCGACCCATAAACAGCATCAGAAGAGGACCGGATACGCAGAGGCCGCAAAACCGGAAAGAGGGACATCGGAAAAGACCTCGCACGAAAAATGACCGATGTTTGGACCGGCGCGAGCCGGGAACTGGTGATCTGGAGGAGAAGAAGGAATTGACATAAGGGGCGATCATGGCTGTTGGGGAAAGCGCGAGCAAAATCATTACTGCCGTAGTAAATGATGCCAAACTCCGCGATAAGCTCATCGCGGCACCCGAGTCGCAGCGTCGTCAGATTCTTGATGAGGCCGGTCTGACCGAGGGCCTGTCCGACGAGGACTACGCCGAGCTACGCCGGCTCAGCACCAACCCGGTGGCGCTCAACGAACAGCTCCTCGAGCGGGTGACCGGCGGTGATACCGCGACGAGCGTCGGCGGCGCGCTGGCGGGCGCGGACGCGGTCCCCACGGCCAACGCCGGAGGTGCCACTATCGCCGGCGACGTCGTCGCGGGCGCCAGCGGGGCGGTCGTGACCACCGGCATGGGGGCCGCCGCCATCGGGGTGGTGGTCGGCGGTGCCGCATTTGGCTTCTGACGCCAACCCCAGCGTTGATCATCGGGCTGTAAGCGCCACCTTGTCACCGCTTCTCTTTCGCGGACGTCCACAGTCGAGCCCGAAGGCGTACCTGGGCACGACTCAGCGGGCATGTTCTCCCGAGGACACCCTGGCCCGCATCGAACCACTGCTCCACGCGGCGGAGATCACGCGCTGTGCCGACATCACCGGGCTCGACCGGGTCGGGATCCCGGTGACTTTGGCCGTCCGCCCGAACGCCCGCCTCATCGTGGGTGCCACCGGCAAGGGCACCACCCTTGTGCACGCCCAGGTCTCGGGGCTGATGGAAGCACTCGAGGTCCACCATGCCGAGTACGCCGAGGGTGCCGACCTCGGCGTGGTCATGGCCACCTACGACGAGCTGTCCGCGAGCGGTGCCGACATCGTTACCCCGGGAGAGCTGCCCATCGCCCGTTACGGCACCTTCGATACCGGCTGGACGATGGCCTGGGCCTGGGGGTTCGATCTGGTTCGCCAGGCCGAGGCACCGGTGCCCTACCTCTATGTGCACATGGCACGCGACTACGTTCCGAACCAGGTGGCCCGGCTACCGTTCGCCCAGTTCATCGCCGGGTCGAACGGCCTCGCCTCCGGTAACACGCTGCTGGAGGCCATTGCCGCCGGGCTATACGAGGTGATCGAACGCGACGGGATCGCTGTGTGGGACCAGGCTTCCCGGCACCAGGTCTCGCCGCCCCCGGTCGACCTCGACGGGGCCGACATCTCACCTGTGATCGGTGACCTGGTGGATCGCTGCCGATCGGCCGGCCTCGAACCGCATGTCATGGACATCACCACCGACCTGGGTGTTCCCACTTACTCCGCCGTGCTGCTCGAGTCCCTCGGTGGGGGATTCAATCAGCCCGCGGGCGGATTCGGCGCTCATCTCGACCCGGAGGTTGCCATGATCCGGGCTCTCACCGAGGCGGCCCAGTCGAGAGTTGTGATCATCGCCGGTTCCCGTGACGACGTTTTCAGGGCCGACCGGAACCGCCGTGGCCCGCGCCTGCTCGTTCCCGGAGGAGCACCTGCTCCCACCCGGGCATCCCTCGCCACCCACACATTCGAAGGCGACCTGCGGGTGCTGTTCGGCCTGCTCGAAGCGCGCGGACTCGACAGGGTGATCGTGACCGACCTCAGGCGCGAGCCGTTCAACCTTGACGTGGTGAAGGTCTGGGTTCCCGGTCTGGAGGAGTACTGCCTGGTCTCCCAGTACCGCCCGGGCGTCCGCGCCGGTGCGTGGACGGGGCACGTCGATCGGGTAGCGAGCGTCGCGTGAGAACTGTGGTGTTCCTCGGGCCGAGCCTTCCCGCAGACCGCGCTCGCGGCATCCTTCCCGGCGCTGTGTACCTGCCGCCGGCTGGCCAGGCCGACGTGGTTTCTGCCCTGCGCCGGTATGAGCCCGATGTGATCGCCCTCATCGACGGCACCTTCCTGCAGACCCTGGCGGTGTGGCACAAGGAGATCCTGTACGCGCTCGACCAGGGTGTCGCTGTCTACGGAGCTTCGAGCATGGGGGCACTGCGGGCCAGTGAGTGCGCCCGATTCGGCATGGTCGGCGTCGGCCGCATCTTCGCCGACTACGCGTCCGGGGTACTGACCGACGACGACGAGGTGGCGCTGGCCTACGGCGACGCCGATGACGGCTGGCGGCCGCACTCCGAACCGATGGTGAACATCCGGTCGACGCTCCAGGCCGCCGTGGCCGCTGGAGCGCTGACCACCGATAGCGAAGGCCGCGTCGTGGCCGCCGGAAAGAGCCTGTACTTCCCGGATCGTACGTGGCCGTCGGTCCTCGCCACAGCCGTGAAGGCGGGGCTCAGCCCTTCGATCGCCGACCGCGCCGCCGCCTTCGTCGCCGACCACCGAGTCGACCAGAAGGCGGCTGACGCAGAAGAGCTCCTGGGGCTGATCGCCACCCTCGACGGCGGGTCGGCGCCGTGCGCGCCGGCCGGATGGGTGTTCAATGACAGCCGCCCCTCGCGCGGGTTGCGCGGTCGCGACCTTCACGTAGGACGCGACCCCGGCGAGGTGCCGCTGGAGACCATCGCCCGCCATGTGATGCTGCACCGGCCGGGCTCGACCGATCTGCTCGAGCGGGGCTGCGCCCGGGACCTGCAGCTGACCATGGCCGGCATGCTCGGCATGGAGGTGGCCGAGGAAGAGGTGTCAGCCGAGACCGACCGGTTCCGGCTCCGCCGCGGACTGCTCTGCGAAGCCGATCTCGATGCCTACCTCGAGCGCAACGACCTTACCTCGGCCGAGTTGATCGAACTCATGCGCCAGCTGGCCATGCTGCGGCGCCTGCGCGCCTGGCTGCGTGTGCGCCGCTACCGCCTCGGCCTCGGCAGTCTCCTCCTCGACGAGCTGCGGCTCCTCGACAACTACGCCCCGTGGGCCGACCGCGCCGCGACCCAGGAAGCGTTCCTGGAGTCCGCCGGCGAACCCGCCGACCTCGATCCCCTGAGGGACCTCATCTGTGAGCAGATGGCCGCCACGGCGTGGCAGCCTGACTGCGCCATCGCGACCTGGGCGGAGGAGGCCGGCTTCGGCGACGTCTACCAGGTCCACGCGGCGCTGGCCCGGGCGCGCGCGGTGCGCCGCCACCTCTCGGCGATCTCCGCCGATGAGAACCTCTGGGCGGCGTTTGGCTGCGCGATCCGGTGAACCCGATCCCTGAACCAGCCGAACCGGGCCAGCCGGCACCGAGGGCACGAATGGCACAGCCGCCACGCAGAACGGCCGGCTTGAGCTCGCTGGTCCGCGTCGTCGTCCCCCGGTACTGGGTCGCGCTGCTGGCCCTGGCCGTGTTCTTGGGGGGCATCGTGGTCTGGAGCATCTTCGGATCGATCGAGCAGCGCGTGTACGGCGACGCCGTGCTCATCCCGGGTGGTTCGGTGGTCCAGCTCCACGTCCCGGCTCCATGCGTGTTGCAGACCTACGCCGTCGCGGTCGGTGACCAGGTCGCCAAAGGACAGGCCGTGGCCATCGTCTTGACCTCCAGCGGTGCCTCCGTTCCGCTGGCCGCCCCTCAGGCCGGTCAGATCAGTGGCCTTAGCGCCTCACCCGGCGAAGCGCTGCAGACCGGGGAGGTCGTCGCCCTGCTCGCGAGCCCGACGGCGCCGCTGGAGGCCGTGGGAACGCTGCCAGCAGCGGAGACGAACGCCGTGACGGCCGGTGACAGCGTACGGGTGACGCCGACGGGACTCAACGGCGACGGCTCCGAGACCATCTCGGGCACAGTGGCCTCGATCTCGGCACTGCCGGTGTCGGCGCCGCAGCTTGCCGCGACCATCGGGAGCCAGAGCCTGGCCGCTTCGCTCACCGCCGGCGGTCCGGCCAACAGCGTGACGGTGACGCTGGAGCACTCGGACAAGAAGGGATCCGGCTATTCGGTGTCGAACGCTCACGGACAGAGCCTCCAGCTGAAGTTCGGCATGTCGATCCAGCTGCAGGTGGTCACGTCGAGCGAGCATCCGATCGAGAAAGTCCTCAAGTGAAACGGAAGGCCACGCTTGACAGCACGATCTGGAAGTGCCCGACGCGCCTCCAGATGGAGGCCGTGGAGTGCGGGGCTGCGGCCCTGGCCATGATCCTGGCCCACTTCGGGCGCGACGTCCCGCTCACCGAGCTCCGCGAGCAGCTCGGAGTGAGCCGCAGCGGGAGCTCAGCCGCGGCGATCCTGCGCGGGGCCCGGCACTACGGGCTCGACGGCCAGGGCCTCAGCGTCGATGCCACCGGCCTCCGCCGACTGCGCGGGCCTGTTATCGCCTTCTGGAACAACAACCACTTCGTCGTGGTCGAGGGCCATCGGCGGGGCCGATGGCTGGTGAACAACCCGGCGCTGGGCGGTGCCTGGGTGAGCGACGAAGAGTTCGAGCACTCCTTCAGCAGAGTCGTGATCACCTTTGAACGGACCGACGGGTTCGTGGAGGCCCACACCAGGACCGTCGACTACCTTCGGAAGCTGGGTCGGCCGCTGACCGGCTCCCGCTCCGCCGTTTTGTTCGCCATCTCCGCCGGCTTCGCCGAGGTCGTCCCCACCCTCGTCCTGTCCTTCCTGGCGGGCGTCTTCGTCAGCCAGATACTGGGCGCGGAGGACACCTCCCTGCTGGGCGGCCTGGTCACGTTGATGGTGGTGATGGCCGT
>Ga0302228_10002925_pt1 | contig 11367 bp, 9 predicted proteins | sample II_Palsa_N1_2_FD_193519 | JGI IMG/M metagenome (GOLD analysis project Ga0302228, IMG submission 193519) | Peat permafrost microbial communities from Stordalen Mire near Abisko, Sweden - II_Palsa_N1_2 | ecosystem: Environmental > Terrestrial > Soil > Palsa > Peat permafrost | place: Sweden...
ACGCCGCGCGCATTCATCACAATCTGCTTGGCCTGCTGGATCACTCGAACCTTCGCTTGCTTTTGCTCAAGCCGGTCAATGTAGCGCTCGCGCGTGCGGCACGCCTTAAATTGGGTCAATGCTACGACGATAGCCGTTAGCAGGCCGAATGACCGAACCGGAGACGGTATCGTCGCGAACGCGTTGAGGCGCAGTACCGCTTCGATGGTGATCGGATTCTCGTAGGTGACTACCGGAATAACGGGCGGCGACGTACTGGTTCCGAGCCATGGGAAATCGATCGAGAGGGTCTCTGGCCTCATCGCCATGACCACCAGTCCGGTGCCGGAGGGCAGGCTGTCGAGTCGTGGCCAGCATACCTCTACGTCGCAACCGATACGTCGCAATTGCGCGAGTAACTCCTCTCCATCCTGATCCTGCGGATGAATGACGACAACCTTCAGCGAACGCAGGTCGCGCAGGATCGCTGGCGTCTCTGCGACCTGCTTCATCGGACTGCTCCAGCCCGTGCAAGCTCAGGATGTGCGTGCGCGGTCCACTCCGGCGTGATATGCGAGACGACGTAAGGATCGGCCTTCACGCGTTCAGGTGCGCGGCCTATGATGTCGAAGCGGCCATGGGCGTTGACGCGGCCAATCAACGGATGCAAGTAGGTGTGGTTATTGTGTTCATCGATCCGCACGCGGCCCTGGGGCGCCTCGAATTCAAGACCGGGCAATACACGGAGCAGCAGGGTTGGATCTTCGGCCCCAACGCGACGGATCGCATCCGCGAGCAAATGCATCTGGAAATAGGCCGCTTCCCAGCACATGTTGGTCGGCTGATCGGCACCGAAGCGTGCCTGATAGCGGGCAAGCGCAGCAAGATTTTCGGCCGTATCGATACTCTGGAAATAGGCGGCCGACGTGATGTGTCCTTGCGCGAGGTCGTTGCCCATGACCGCGATTTCAGCTTCGCTAGTCATGTGACTGGCAATCGGCATGCGGTACGGGTCAAGACCGACGTGCGCAAACGCACGATACAGATGTGGGATGCCTTCGCCGACGACGGTCGAGAAAATGAAGTCAGGCGAGCGCTGCTTGATACGATTCGCGACATCCAGATAACTCTCCCACGGCGCATCGAGAGGGAGGTAAGTCTCATCCACCTTCTCCCCACCGCGCTCCAGGATCAGATCGCTCATTACCCTGTTTGATTCGTACGGGCACACATAGTCCGAGCCGATCATGCTTACGCGAGAGCCGAATTGCGACAGCATGAATCCGGCAAGCGGCAGTGTGTTCTGGTTGGGCGCCGCGCCGGTGTAGATCACGTTGCGGCTGTATTCGAACCCTTCATAAGGTGTCGCGTAGAAGAGAAGAGCATTGTGACGCTCGACGATCGGTATCACGGCCTTACGCGTGCTGGACATATAACAGCCGACGATGATCCGCACCCGGTGTTCGAGGATCAATTGTTCGGCGAGCTCCGCATGGCGGCGCGGCTGGCATTGCGGATCGAGACAGACAAGTTCGATTTCGCGGCCAGAGACCCCGCCCGCACGATTGATTTCTTCGGCAGCCAGCATGGTGGCCTGCAACTGGGTGGTTTCAGCTGCCGAGGTCACGCCCGAGCGTGAGTAGAGGACACCTATCTTAATGGGGGCTGACGTACCGCCGGAATCAATACGGGTCATTCGAAGAAATGTTGAAAGACATTGTTGCGTTTGGGAGGTGCGTTACTTGTGCGCGCCGCGCGTGGTTGGTGCGCTACCGCACCGTCGCTGTGCGCTGCTTCAAAACCGGTTGCGCAAACAACCGTTATTTATGATGCCGGTTTCGTGGGCTGAAATGCAAGCGATCAATTTGCGCGCGGCTCGCAACAAGGTATTCCAGCACGTGACACAACCACCCGACCACACGCTGGCATAGCCATTGCTTATAGACTCCCGCTGACCCGTCCCTGCACAACGGGAAACATCAGCACCTATTCCGTCGTTCGAGACAAAGGCGTCTTGATCGGCACCGGCCAAAAAAGCCCGAAACCAGTTCATCTGGTTTCGGGCTTTTTGCGTTTGCGATTTCTAATCCATGTCGGAGTGAAGCACATGAAAAGACGTACCTTCCTGTCGGCAGTCAGTTCTGGTCTGGTCGCTGCTGCGGGCAGTTCGCTGCCTAAGGCTGTGCTGGCAGCGGGAACCAGCGAGCCAATCAAGCTCGGCTTGCTGTTTTCGCAGTCGGGCACGATGGCCAACGGCGAGTCTCTGCTCAAGGACACTGCGCTGATGACGATCGACCAGATCAACGCCAAGGGCGGTGTGCTCGGGCGCCAGCTGCAGGGCGTGGTGGTCGATCCCGCATCGGATTGGCCGATGTATGCGCAACTCTCGAAGCAACTGATCTTGCGCGACAAATGTGCGGCGCTGTTTGGCTGCTGGACGTCGGTGTCGCGTAAGTCAGTGTTGCCGGTGGTCGAGGCGCAGGACAGTCTGCTGTTCTATCCGCTTCACTTCGAAGGCGAAGAGCAGTCGAAGAACGTGGTCTATTTGAACTCACCGCCGAGCAGTTCGGTGCTGCCTGCGATCGACTACTTGATGAGCGATCAGGGTGGCAGCGCAAAGCGCTTCTACATGATCGGCAGCGACTACGTATGGCCGCGTACGATCAACAAGATGCTCAAGGGCTATCTGAAAACCAAAAACATTCCCGACTCGGCGTGGCGCGAGCATTACGTGCCGTTCGGGCAGTCGAACTTCCAGACCATCGTGCGCGATATCAAAGACTTCGCCGCGCAGCCGGGCGGTCAGGCCATTGTCGTGATGACGGTCGTCGGCGATTCGATCCCGGCGATGTTCAAGGAAGCGATCAACCAGGGCGTGCGCGCGACCGACATTCCAATTCTCGGACTGGACGTAGTAGATAGCGATCTTGAAGGTCTCGACACCAAGCCGCTGGTGGGTCACTTGAGCTGCTGGTGCTACTTCCAGAACGTCGATACGCCGCAGAACCACCAGTTCAAGAGCGACTGGAAGAACTACGTGAGCGCACACAGCCTGAAGCACCGGCCGGATATGGTGATCGATCCGATGGTGTCGACCTACCTTGGCATCAATCTCTGGGCGCAGGCTGCCGCCAAGGCCAATTCCACCGGTACCGATGCGGTGCGCAAGGCCCTGGCCGGCCAGTCGATGGTCGATCCTGCCGGCTACTCAGTGAAAATGGACGCTTCCTCGCAGTACCTATGGCGTGGCGACATGATCGGTTCGATCAACGCGAATCAGGGTTTCGACATCCTGTGGAAATCGAAAGACATTGTGAAGCCTGTGCCATTTAGCCCGTTTATCGGCAAGGCATAGCGCAACCCATGAGGCAGTCGGGGCCGGCGTACGCAGTTCATGCCGGTCCTATCGCAGGATTGAACGGAAATACTCATGATCAATTTCAGGCAGATCTTTCTCACGATCGCGTGTCTGGTGCTTGTTTGGGTCACTCCCGCACGCGCAGCGCCTGCCGCCGCGGCGAGCCGTGCGGCGCTGCTGACGTCGTTCTGTGCGACGGACGGTGACAAGGCCGCCGCACTGGGACAGCTCGTGGAGGTTGTTGTCTCGCCTAACGCGCAGGACCGCGCGTGGGCCGGCCGGATCGTCGATGCGATCCGCAACGGCGCACTGGTGTGCGGCACCGGTGGTCATGTGACGATTCAGGGAAGCCCCGCGCTCGACGCGGTGAGCCTTCAGCCCAGCGTCGCGGCGACGGCGGATTCGCCGTACGTTCCCAGCATCGTGATGATGCGCAAGCTCGCCGTGGCATCAGCAGAAATGGATCTGTTCGCGCCGCAGCAGGACACCCGCTCAGCCGCTGCGCGTCAAGTCGACAAGTTCTTTGCCTTACTCGATCCGGCGATCGTTGCCCGTGCGATCAAGCAGGAGCGCGATCCGGACACTGCGACTGTGCTCACGCTCGCGTTGGCCAAGCGCGGCCTGAACAGTAACGTCCAGGCTGACCGGCTGGCCGCCATCAAGGCGGTGGCCGAGGTGCCGAGTGAAACCGCACGCACCGCGCTGGCGAACTTTGCCACGCAGGATTCGGTGCGCTCGGATCCTGTGGTGCTGGCTGCGGTGCATCGTGCCATCCTTCGCATGGACACCTGGCTTTCGTTCGGCAAGGTCTTCTCGATCCTCTTCAGCGGATTGAGCTACGCCGGCGTCTTGCTGCTTACCGCGCTCGGCCTGTCGATCGTGTTCGGTCTGATGGGGGTGATCAATCTCGCGCATGGCGAGTTCATCATGATCGGCGCGTATTCGACCTATCTCGTCGAACGCTTGATGCAGGCGCACCTGCCGGGGCTATTCGATGCCTATATCTTTGTCGCCATTCCGGTAGCGTTTGTGATTTGTGCGGTATGCGGCATGTTGCTGGAATTTTTCGTCATCCGGTTTCTGTATCGCCGGCCGCTCGAGACGTTGCTCGCCACGTGGGCCATCAGCATTGCGTTGATCAAGTTGATTCAGGTTCTGTTCGGCTCGCAAAACGTGGAATTCATCACGCCCGGATTCCTCAATGGCGGCATGCAGGTCGCGCCGGGCTTCTTCGTGACCTTTAATCGCATCTTTGCGATCGTGCTAGCGCTGCTCATCTTCGCCGCGACGTTTGCGTTGATTCGCTTTACGAAGCTGGGTCTGCTGATGCGCGCCACGACGCAACTGCGCGATACGGCACGATGCCTCGGCGTGCCGGCTGAGCGTGTGGACCGCATTGCGTTTGGCCTTGGCGCCGGCCTCGCCGGCCTTGCCGGCGTCGTGTTGACGCAGATTGCCAGTGTCAATCCGTCGATGGGCACGGGCTTCGTCGTCGACTCGTTCATGGTCGTGGTGCTGGGGGGCGCGGGCAGCCTTGCGGGCACGGTCGTGTCGTCGCTCGCGCTCGGCGAAATCAACCAGTTTATCGAACCGTTCTATGGAGCGGTGGCCGCCAAGGTCGTCGTGCTTCTGATGATCGTGCTGATCATCCAGAAGCGCCCTCAAGGACTCTTTGCATTGAAGACCCGCGTATGAATACGTTTCCCGATCCGCGCACTAGCAGGAGATTCACCGTGTCCTCATCCGCAACCAGATGGTTAGGCCAGACCGTGGAGATCGGCATGGTTCCCGTGCTGGTCCTGGTGGCGCTCTATCTGCCCTTCGCATATTTCGTGATCCCGGAGTCGAATGCGCTGCATCTGTCGTTGTTCGGCATCAACCTGATCGGGCAGATCATGTGTTTCGCGCTTCTTGCGCTGGCACTCGATCTGGTCTGGGGTTATGCAGGTATCCTGAGTCTCGGGCACGGCATATTCTTCGGGATAGGTGGCTATCTGATGGCCATTTATCTGCTCAACGGCGCATATGCCGAGACCCATGTATTGCCGGATTTCCTGCAATACATGGGGGCGAGTGACTTTCCGGCCGCGTGGAAGATTTTTTCGCGGCTCGACGTGACAATCTTGCTCACGATGGTCGTGACGACGCTGGTAGCGGGCGTTTTCGGCTTCGTGACTTTCCGCTCGCGCATCAACGGCGTGTACCTGTCGATCATTACCCAAGCCCTGACGTATGCGCTGATGTTGCTGCTGTTTATCAACGACGTCGGGTTCGGCGGCAACAACGGCATGACCGGGTTCACCAGTCTCGCGGGCTACAAGCTCGCTGGCGTGACGACGCAGATCGGCCTCGCGGTCTGTTCCTGTTTGCTGCTGGTAGCCGCTTATGTCGGGGCGCGCTATCTTGCACGCTCCAGCTTTGGCCGCGCTCTGATCGCGGTACGCGATGACGAAGCGCGGATGCGCTTTCTCGGCTATCGCACGCATACCTTGAAGCTGTTTGCGTGGTGCCTCTCGGCTGTTCTCGCGGCGTTAGCCGGCATGCTGTACGTGCCCCAGGTCGGTATCGTCAATCCAACTATCGTGTCGCCCGAGTTGTCCGTCGAGATCGCCGTTTGGGTAGCCATCGGCGGGCGAGGGACACTGATCGGCGCGATTGTCGGCGCGATCGTGGTCAATGGACTCAAGTTCTGGTTGACGGCGCAACTGCCGGCTGTGTGGCCATTCATTCTTGCCGGCGTCACGCTCGTGATCGTCGTTTATTTCAGCAACGGTGTGTGGGGCTCATTCAAGGCCGCTGGCAGCGAGAGCAAAGGTGGCCGTCAATGAACCAGCCCGTATCCCCAACGGCAATCTATATCAGCGGCTTGTCCGTCAGGTTTTCCGGTTTTGCGGCAATCACCAATCTGTCGATGGAATTTCGTTATGGCGAGATCCGCGCCATCATCGGCCCGAATGGTGCGGGCAAAACCACCTTGATGGATGTGATCACCGGTAAGACCCGGCCCGCAGCCGGCGAAGTTTTTCTGAACAAAGTCACGAATCTCGCGGCGCTCGACGAAACGTCGATCGCGCGTCTCGGCATCGGCCGCAAATTTCAAAAGCCGAGCGTATTCGAAGCGCTGCGGGTCCGCGAAAATCTCGAGCTCGCGATTCGCAATGGCCGCGGGTATGCGGACATGGTCCGCTCGCGTCTTGGTGCACAACAGCATCGACGTATCGATGAAGTGCTCGAGACGATCGGTCTGGAGAACGAAGGGCACCGTATCGCCGGAACGCTGTCGCACGGCCAGAAGCAATGGCTCGAGATTGGCATGCTGCTCGTCGCCGACCCGCAGGTGATCTTGCTCGACGAACCAGTCGCCGGCATGACCGATCACGAAACCGCGCGCACGGCTGAATTGATCGCGCGGCTCAAGTCGCCCGAGCGAGCCGTGGTCGTGATCGAGCACGACATGGATTTTGTCGGTGAAATCGCGGACCTTGTGAGCGTACTGCATGAAGGGCGGTTACTCGGCGAGGGATCGATGGACAGCGTGCGTAACGATCCACGCGTGATTCAGGTTTATCTGGGACGGTGAGCATGCTGAAGATTTCCGCACTCAATCAGTTTTACGGCAGCAGTCACACGTTGCGCGACGTGTCGCTAAACGTGGCCGAAGGCGCCTGTACGGTAGTGCTCGGCCGTAACGGCGTGGGCAAGACCACGCTGCTGAAGTGTCTGGTCGGGTTGCTGCCGGTCAAAGGAGGTGAAATCGTCCTAGCAGGCCAATCGATCACCCGCACGCCTTCGCACCGGCGCGTGCTGGCAGGCCTCGGTTACGTGCCGCAAGGACGCGAGATCTTTCCCTTGCTGAGCGTTGAAGAAAACCTGCGCATCGGTGCATACGCGGGTGAACGCAACCAGTCTGCGCGCGGCAAGCAGTTTTCGTTCGACGACGTCTTTCATACCTTCCCGGTGCTCAAAACGATGCGCCGGCGTATTGCCGGCAATCTCTCTGGCGGACAACAGCAGCAGCTTGCAATTGGCCGGGCCCTTCTGACCAACCCCAAGCTGCTGATTCTCGACGAGCCGACTGAAGGTATCCAGCCGTCGATCGTGAAGGAGATCGAAGAGGTGATCCGCTCGCTGAAGGGAGCGCTGTCAATTCTGCTGGTTGAACAGTTCTTCGATTTCGCCCAGGCGGTGGCTGACGACTACGTGGTGCTGGTGCGTGGCCAGGTGGTATCGGCGGGCCGCGGGGACCAGATGGAAGCCAATAACGTCAGATCGCTAATTTCAGTGTGAAGCGGCGGCGGCCTCGCGTGCCCCATTCACTTGGACAACCCCCATTGCAACAGGAACACGACAATGAACTGGCTCAAACAATCGATCATGCACACACGCGGCATTGCTCGCGGCGAGGTCGGCGAGACGCATGAACTCACGGAATCGCGTCAGGGCACCTTTCACTACACGATCGGCCCGTACTCTGCGCCGGTGTTGAGCATCGCACCGGGCGACCGGGTGATCGTTCAGACGCGCGACGCGTTCGACGGCAAAATTCTCACGGAACAGGATCTCCCGAGCCAGAAGCTGCGAGTACCGTTCCTCAATCCACAGAGCGGCCCGATCATGATCGACGGCGCGGAGAAGGGTGATGTAGTCGCGGTGTACATCGAATCGATGCTGCCGCGCGGCGACAATCCGCGTGGAACCTGTTGCCTGATTCCACGCTTCGGTGCGCTGACGGGTACGGAATACACCGCAACGCTCAACGAACCGCTGCCGGAGATCACTCGCAAGATCGACGTGGACGAGGAGGGTGTCTACTGGAGCAAACGCGTCACGCTGCCGTACAAGCCGCACATCGGAACGCTTAGCCTGTCGCCGGAAATCGACTCGATCAACTCACTCACGCCGGACAATCACGGCGGCAACATGGACGTGCCTGACATGGGCCCGGGCAGCATCACCTATCTGCCGGTACGCTCGGCGGGTGCGCGACTTTTTATCGGCGATGCGCACGCTTGCCAGGGGGACGGGGAGGTCTGCGGCACCGCCGTGGAGTTCTCCAGCACGACCACGATTCATGTCGATCTGATCAAGGGCTGGCATATCGAATGGCCGCGCCTTGAAACCGATGCGCTGCTGATGTCGATCGGCAGTGCGCGTCCGCTCGAAGACGCGACCCGCATCGCGTACAACGAACTGGTCCGCTGGATGGAGAGCGAATATGGCTTCGACCGTTGGGATGCCTACATGATGCTGAGCCAGTGCGGTCAGGTGAGGCTGGGGAATTTCGTCGACCCGAAGTATTCGGTCGGCGCAGCGATCAGCAAGAAATATCTTGCACCGGCTGCCTGAGGAGAAGCCCCCATGGATCTGAAACTCAAAGGTTTGAAGGCGCTCGTGACGGGCGGCACCAAGGGTATCGGCCTTGCTATTGCGCAAACACTTGCGGCCGAAGGTGCCGATGTCGCGATCTGCGCTCGCGACGGCGCTACGGTGGAGCAAACGGTGGCGGCCCTCGCGCAGCTTGGCGGCGGCGCTGTCAAAGTACTCGGCGCGTCGGTCGATGTCTCGAACGGCCCCGCGTTGCAGCACTGGACCCAGGAGGTTGCGGCGCAACTGGGAGGTCTGGACATCGTCGTCGCCAACGTGAGTGCGCTGTCGATCGGCAATGACCTCGAGTCGTGGCGCAAGGAGTTCGAAACCGACCTGATGGGTACGGTGAACCTCGTCGAAGCGGCGCTGCCGTTTCTCGAATCGAGCAAGGCTGCCTCGATCATTGCGATTTCAAGTGTCTCGGGCCGTGAGATCGACTTTGCCGCAGGCCCTTACGGCACGTTCAAGGCGGCGTTGATCCACTACATGCAAGGTCTCGCCTACCAGCTCGCGCCAAAGGGCATTCGCGCGAATACGGTGTCACCGGGCAATGTTTACTTTGAAGGCGGTGTGTGGGATCACATCGAAAAGAACAACCCGAAGCTATTTGCCGAAGCACTTGCGTTGAATCCTAGCGGACGCATGGCGCGTCCGCAGGAGATTGCTAACGCGGTTGCATTCGTTGCAAGTCCGGCGGCCAGCTTCGTAAGCGGGGCAAATTTCGTAGTAGATGGCGCGCTGACGCGGGGTGTGCAGCTCTGAGTCTGGCAACGGTCGAGCCACCTGGCGGCTGGATTAGCGCTCAGGATGGCTCGCGGAAGTTAGCGTCAAATCGAGCGTTGCGGCCACGCTCAGGAACGTTTGCACAATCCCGCGCTTGCGCTGACTGTGCAGGCATACCACGGAGTCGACGTTGCAGGCGCGCAGCTCGACCAGTGGAATGGCGACGATGCGCGGACTGTCAGGGACCTCGCGTTCGAGGACGAAGCCGATGCCGAGCCCCTGCTTGACCGCCTCCAGGACGGCTTCCCGGCTACCCAGTTCCATCGCGGTAGGGAGTGAAACCTGAACACGTTGCAGGGCGTCATCAATGAGCCGTTGCGTGTTGGAACCGGACTCGCGACGGATGATGGGATGGGCTTTGAGATCGGCGAGTGAAACGCTTTCCAAAGCCGCAAGGGGATGACCTCTGGGTACTAGAACCCGCATGTCCTGCTGCGCGACACGAATGGCCATGACCCGGTCATCGCTGGCGGCGTTGCCGATTACTGCCGCGTCCACGCGATAACCGAGAAGATCGGCCCACACTTCGCGTTGGCTGCCCAGCGAGACGGAAATATCGATGCCCGGATATTGCGTTTTAAATGCGGCAACCACCTGCAGAGCCACATGAGGGCCATCCGCGGCCAGCTTCAGACTGCCGTGCTTGAACGCCGTGGCGAGGCTCACGAGGTCCTCAATCTGCTCTTCCGTCGCGAACATCTGCCGGGTCAATTCGAACAGAGGCTTCGCTGCATCGGTCAGATACACCCCCTCCGGCGTCCGTAGGAAGAGAGCCTGCTGGCACGACTCCTCAAGATTGCGGATCTGCGTGGTGATGGCCGGCTGTGTCAGACCCAGCAGGCTGGCAGCCTTCGAAAAACTTCGTTCTCGTGCGACGGCGTCAAACGCGCGCAACTGGAAATAGCGCATCAAATCTCTCCAAGTACGGCTATAAATTCTAATGTAAAAAAATCGCAGCCATATTAATTTGACCGCGAGGGGCGCGCAAACTACGCTTGTCGTTATTCTCGGGACTACGTGGGCATAGGAGTGGCAATGGCACAGGAACACAAGGTAGGCGGCGGGCATCAAAGCGTGCCGGGCGACGTACGGAGCCGGGCACTGGGAGTTTTCCCCGGAGGCATATCGAACGGCGAGTTCGGTCTGCCGCAGGACGCGCTGCTGACGATTCGCTCTGGCCTCGGAAGCCGTTTGTGGGACACCGACGGTCGCGAGCTGATTGATTTCTCGATGGGTTGGGGCTCGTGTCTGGTTGGCCACGCCTGCCCCGAAGTGGTCGAAGCCGTGTGCGAGCAGGCGACGAAAGGGTCGAATTTTGCCTATCTGAACGAGCCGGTGTTGGAGCTTGCCGAAGAGATCTGCAGAATCAGTCCCGCTGCCGAGCACCTTCGATTCTGCGCATCGGGCACCGAAGCCACCATGTATTGTCAGCAATTGGCTCGTGCATTCACCGGGCGCCCCAAGATTCTCAAGTTCGAGGGCGCTTATCACGGGGCCAACGCCGCCGGCGTCACGAGTCTGTTTTCACAGAAGAACCTGGCTTTTCCCACGCCGGAGCGCACCAGCGCCGGTTTGCCTTCTGTCGAATACGAACTGCTGGTGGCGCCCTACAACGATCTTGAGGCTACCGAATCGATTATTCGCGCACATCGCCATGAACTCGCCGGCGTGATCATGGAACCACTGCAACGCTGCACCCCGCCTGAACCTGGCTTTCTGGAGGGAGTGAGAAGGCTCTGCAGCGAGTCCGGCGTGCTGCTGATTTTCGACGAGGTGGTGACCGGCTTCCGGCTGGCGTATGGCGGTGCCCAAGCGTACTACGGCGTGATTCCCGATCTGGTCGCCTACGGCAAGGCCCTCGGCGGCGGCTATCCGATCGG
>Ga0302228_10002933_pt1 | contig 11353 bp, 11 predicted proteins | sample II_Palsa_N1_2_FD_193519 | JGI IMG/M metagenome (GOLD analysis project Ga0302228, IMG submission 193519) | Peat permafrost microbial communities from Stordalen Mire near Abisko, Sweden - II_Palsa_N1_2 | ecosystem: Environmental > Terrestrial > Soil > Palsa > Peat permafrost | place: Sweden...
GATCAGCCGCTTGACGAGCAGTTCGTGGGCAGCCGACGATTCGATCGTGACGATGTCACCGCGCTGCGGGTCATGCAAATGCGCGATCGCGATATGCGTGAGCGGCACGCGCAGATCGTAGGCCATCTTGTCGACAAAGATGCGGTCGCCTTCACGAATGGTCGGCAGCATCGAACCACTCGGCACCACGTTCCAGTCGGCAATCGCGCTGCGGAACAGCACCATCAGGACAAGAAAGGCGACGAGACTCTTGTTGTCGCGCCACAATTTTCCAAGCATGCGCATCGAGGACAGCTCCTGCGGAAGGTAATCGAAAGCTTTTGGCGGCGCCTCTGCGCCATGCCGACGCAAATCGTACCACTGCGGGCTGCGGTAAACGTGGCGGCGCCATGAGGCGTATCTCTACCCATCGCTGCGCGCACCGCGTCGCGGCTGCGCCATGCCGCCGCCCGCTCACTCCCCCGCGAACCGAAGCCCGAGCGCGGCGCGCGCCGCATCGGCCATCGCGATCATCTGTAACGACCTGGCATGGGGCATCACCGGACTCTCCAGTTGGCCCGCGCGGATCAGCTCGCAGAAATGCGCGGTCTCATAGTTGAGGCCGCCGCCTTCGAACGGCACATCCAGTTCAACGACGCGGCCGTCGCCATAACGGATCGTCGCGCGCGCCGGGTTCCACCAGTTCTCGTGAATCGTCACGTGACCGCCGGGCGCAAGCAACAGCGCGTCACCCTTGCCGCACAGATCGAGCCCGCAGAACAATTGCGCGATGCCGCGCTCATGCTGGCTGTTGAGACTCGCGAAGGTATCGACGCCGGTTGGCCCGAGCCGTCCCAGCGTCTGCACTTCGAGCGGCGCGCCGAGCCAGTCGACCGCCAGAAACATCTCGTAGATGCCGATGTCGAGCAGCGCCCCGCCGGCGTGCTCGAAGGAAAACGAAGGATGGTCGGGCGGCACGTTCGCGGCCGAACAACCGGCTCGCACGAGACCGATGTCGCCGACCGGGTCGACGGCCAGATGAGCGCGCAGCGCCTGGTAGAGCGGATAGAACGGCGGCTTCATCGCTTCCATGAAGAGCCGTTGTGCCTTGCGGGCCGCCGCGACGACGCGTTCGAGTTGCGCCGCGTTGATGGTGGCCGGCTTTTCGCACAGCACATGGAGGCCCGCTTCAAGCGCGGCGATTGCGTAGTCGACGTGGCTGTCCTGCAATGTGGCGATGTAGAGCGCGTCGATGCCGCTTGTGAGCATCGCCTCGAAACTGGCGCAAGCGGTGCCGCCGTATTCCTCGGCGAAGGCTGCGGTGGGCTCGGGACGGCGCGACCAGAGCGCCGTGAGTTGTGCGGCCGGCACATGCGCGAGACCCTGCGCGAAGCGGCGGGCAATCCGGCCCGAGCCGACAATGCCCCAGCGAATCAGGGCGGCGTTACCCGTGGGGACCTCGTCCAGCGGCTTCGTTGCCGGCGCAATGTCCGTGGCGCCCGCTGCGGGCGCTCCTTCTAAGAGGGTGTTCATTGGGCGTTCGAGTTCCGGTGCGGTTGAGACCAGACAGCATTGTCGCTCAGGTCGACCCACCCGTCGTGTGTCCTGCCTCTACGATCCCCGCCTCACCCTTCCCGCCAGCGGCCCCGCACGCCTACGCGCCGTGTAAACCCCATCACCCGTCAACGGGCCGCTCGACCGAAAACATGTTGCCAATCTCCTCTGCGGTGTAGTCGATCAACGCGAGCGAAGCCGCTTCCGCGGCCTTCGGATCGCGCCGCTCGATCGCTTCCACCACGCGCCCGTGGTTCGCCACCACGGACTCCCAGGCACCCTCCTTGTTCAGCACGATCGGATTGACCGCCGCCAGTGCGCCGCGGATGATCGCCGCCATCTGCTGGAAGAACTGATTGCCGCTCGCCACCACGATGCGCGTATGCAACAGCTCGTCGGCGGCCTGATAGCCGGGCTCGCCCGGCCGGATCGTGCGGAACGCGTCGTAGGCATCGCGAATCCCCGCGATGTCCGCCGCGCTGCCGCGCGCTGCCGCGTGCGCGCACGCACGCGGCTCGATCAGAATGCGGAACTCGATGACGTCGCGCAGGAAAATCGGATCGGGCTTCGCACGGAAGCGCCAGTTCACGACGTCCTCATCGATCATCCGCCAGTCGCGCATCGGCCTGATGCGCGTGCCTATCTTCGGCCGCACATCGAGCATATCGCGCGCAAGCAGCATTGACAGCGCTTCACGCATTACCGTTCGACTGACATCGAACTCTTTGGACAGCACATCCTGCGGTGGCAGCACAGCGCCATATTTTTCTTCGACGATGCCCGTGACGAGCCCGTCCATGACCTTGCTGACCAACGAACGATCCTTGTTTCCCTGTTCCATGACACTCTCCCCGAAGCGGGTGATCCCCCCCGCGTAGCCTGTTAATCAAGCGGCCCTCGTGTGTCTTTTTGTGTTGTTTGTTGTTGTATTAACCGATACGTTGCTAGCTTCAATACAGATGCGCCAGTTGGGAAACGTCCTGACAGGGTTATCCCTCTGAAGAATTGTTTCGTTCATGTAACGCGCAGCCCGGTCACGGGCTGCAAGCTTGCGTCATAAGCGTGCGTGAGCCCCGCTAATTGCATCGTGCGACGACGCACGCAACGGAATCGATTGGCGTATCTGCAACAGGTTTTGTCCGCCATCCTGCGATCCGATGCGGCGTTCGCGGCGCGACCCGCTCTCGCGCGAGGGTGCAACGCTCCGGCTCACCGTTTGGAAGCCCCTTCGGGAGCACCCTCGCCTTCATTGCCACTCGCCTCCGCTCGGCCGTATTGATCGTCGAAGCGCACGATGTCGTCCTCGCCGAGATAGCCCCCCGATTGCACCTCGATGATTTCGAGCGGCGTCTTGCCTGGATTCTCGAGCCGGTGCGTCACACCGAGCGGAATGTAGGTCGACTGGTTCTCCGACAGCAGGAAGCTTTCTTCACCCCGCGTGACGCGCGCCGTGCCCCGCACCACGACCCAATGTTCGGCGCGATGGTGGTGCATCTGCAACGACAGGCGGCCGCCCGGCTGCACGACGATGCGTTTGACCTGGAAGCGCTCGCCGCGGTCGATCGAATCGTAGAAACCCCACGGCCGCTGCACCTTGCGATGCTCATGGACTTCCGCGCCACGTTCCGCTTTCAGACGACTGACAATCGAACGCACCTCCTGCACGCGGTCCTTGGCAGCCACCAGCACCGCATCGGCGGTCTCGATCACCACCACGCCGTCCACGCCGACGCAGGCGACCAGCCGGCCATCGGAATGCGCAAAACTGTCGGTGGAGCCCTCGAACAGCACCCGGCCGCGTGCGACGTTGCCGTCGGCGTCCTTCCCCGATACGTCCCACACCGCGTCCCACGCGCCGACGTCGGACCAGCCGGCGACGAGCGGCACGACGACACCCGTCAGCCACGGGTCCGAACCGACATGTTCCATGACTGCGTAGTCGATCGAATCGGAGGGACAGGCAGCGAAGGCAGCACAATCAAGATGCAGTGCGCCGGCGCTGTCACGCGACGCCCGCGCAAACGACTCCGCGCACGTTGAGGCAATCAGGGGACGATAACGCGCGATCGCAGCGAGCCACACCGATGCGCGCACCACGAAAATGCCGCTGTTCCACCAAAACTCGCCGCTAGCGACATATTGCTCCGCCAGTTCCCGATCCGGCTTCTCGACGAAACCATCGATTGCGCGTTCGCCCTGCTGCCCGACCGGCACGCCGGTGCGGATATAGCCGTAACCGGTTTCCGGCCGCACGGGCGGCACACCGAGTGTCACAATCGCGCCCCGCGCTGCATGTAACACCGCTTGCGCCAACGCAGCGACGAACGCGGCGTTGTCGGCAATCAGGTGATCGGCAGGCATGACGATGAGCACGGGATCCCCGCCATCCGGCGCTTCGGCCCGAGCGGCGAGCGCGGCGAGGGTCAGCGCGGGCGCGGTGTTACGCGGCGCGGGTTCCAGCAGGACGCGGGGCACACCCTCGCACCGCTCGAGGCGGGCGACGGTGGCGAGGCGTAGCTCATCGCCGCATACGACGATGGGAGCGGCCCGTTCGAAACAGGGTGTGGACTGGGTGTTGCGCTCGCCGGCAAACAGGCGGTCAAGGCGATGCACCGTCGCTTCGAGAAGCGACTCGTCACCGAACAGACTGATCAGTTGTTTTGGGCTTTGCTCGCGCGAAAGCGGCCATAGCCGCGTGCCCGAACCGCCTGCGAGAACCACCGGCTGGACGGTGCCGCATGCCAGCGCCTCGCATGCCAGCGCGTGCTGCGTGACCGGCAATGCAAAATCGTTCATTCGAGTCTCCCCAAAAGCACAACACTCCGAGCCCCCGTGACCCGGATTGAATTCGACACGTCAGGCGTCATAGATTGATTGGAGCACGCACAAGTCGGCGCATCTGTTCGCACAACCACACTGGCACACCCTGCAGGCGCTTCTCGACGCAACTGTCACGCACGCGTGCGTGACCATTAGAATTCCGAAATAATCAGGCATCCTGTCTGAGCGGATAACCCGTCGATATATGAGAGCCCGGCGCAGTCAAAGACACTCGAAGGTCAAGCCGCCCGGCGCGAGGCTGCGCTCGCGCCTCCCATGGGCCAGCGGCGCGCGGCCGTTACGCGCCCGGCATTTCAAACCGATGGATAACGCGCCGTGATCGAGGAACGGCCCTGCTTCCTTGCGAAAGCCGAACTGTTCGTAGAAAGCGCTCAGGCCCACCGGTGCGGTCACCCGCACAACCGTGCCAGGCCAGCGCTCCCCGGCCGTCAGCAAAACCCGCTCGATCAATGCCTCTGCCGTGCCATCTCTGCGCCTTGCCGGGCTCGTCAGCACCTTGTCGAGCACCACTTGCGGATCTGCCTGATCGCCAGGACGAACCCGTGCATAAGCGACGATGGGCATGGCACGGGACATGTCCTCGGCCGCGAAAATATGCAGCGCACATTCGTCGTGGCCATCGGCATCGAGACATAGGTGGGACTGTTCGACGACGAACACCGCACTGCGCGCGCGCATGATCAGGTACAACTCACGCACCGTGCACTGTTCGAATTCGAGCGTTTTCCAGTTCATCAGTATTCCCCAGCGATGCACTCGACCGAAGCTGGCCGTTGCCATACACCGAAGGTAAGCCGGCCGACGTTTCCGACTCCGTTCGGAAGCGCACCGACGCCAGGACGTCGCGATCGGTTAAATGCGAACTACCGGATCACATGGCCACACGCACACTTTTTTCGAGCATCGATTCGCTGACCGTGGCGGTCAGCGAATTGCAGCAGGCGATGACGGCAGCATCGGGCGACACCAAGGCCCGCGTTGCTCAAGGCTTGGCCGAAAGCGCCGCATGACGGCGCCCCTGACCAGCGATCGCTCGGGTATACCGGTCAACGCCGCCCCGCCGCAGACCATGCGAACACTCGCGTCGCACGTCCTGCATCAGGGCGACCCTGTCTGGCAAGAGACCCACTGCTCGTTCAATCTGATGCGGCCGCTGGGTGCCAACTTCGAGTTCCGGTCGAAGTACCTGGCATGGCTCGCCGCGCGCGCCTTGACGCGGACAGCCGCCTCGGCCTACACCCGATTGATGACACCCGTGAGTCGTTGCGCGCGCAACTGGAACTTGTCTGCTCGAGCAACGGCAGTGTGAAGGTTGCATCGGCAACTAGTACAGTCAACTTCGCGAACCGAACAGATCGGGTCGCGAGCGTTCCACCTGACCGAACGATTCGATCCCGCTCGAGCCGTTTAACGCGGACGATACAGAAGCCGCACCCGAAGGCGAGGTATGCGGAATCAATGCGGACACGCCGGCTTTCTATCGCTGGCACCACGCGCTACACCGCCTGACTACCCCGCGACGCGCATAGAACCTCACTCTACGCGAATCTTTCGGGCCGTCCCGCGAAGCCCGCTTCGAGGTCGAACAGGTCGAAAAAACTGGCTTCCGTGCGTCAGCCCACGCAACAGGTGGAACACATCTGAATCAATTCTGAGTCATCCCGGACGGCCTGGCTTAATGCCTGTATAGCTCGCATTTCGGCGTTGTCTCACGCACCTCCAGCGCCGGCTTTACATACGTTAATTCAACACGATCAACCACTTGCACATAACAATTTGCGCTCTTCCTCAAGATTTCGACTCTGACGGCCGGTGTGCAGAATTGAAACAAAAACGCATATTCTGCGGCGTAATGCACCATCGTCCGCTTCGCTGCGCCGCACCAGTGCTCACTTTCGACCTCGCTGGCACAGTCCTCGCTAAATGAGAAGCGCAACACTGACGTCAGCGCACACAAGCCAAAACAGCGCCGGCGCGAAGGCCATACGGGGCCCGCACTGTTATCCATAGCCGCTCGCCAGGCGGCAACACAAACCGGATGCAGTGACGGCTAAAAAATCAAGGAGCTGCCTCACGCAGCTCCGCGCGAGGACCGATCATGCTTACTCTTCAATCCGACCTGCACGGCAATCATTTGCTCGGCGCACTGCCCTCCCACGAGTGGCAAGCCATGGCTCCGCATCTCGAGCTCGTACATCTGCGCACTGAACAACTTCTGTGCGATTCAGGGCAACGTATCCATCACGTTTATTTTCCGACCACCGCGATCATCTCGATGTTGTCGACCATGGAAGACGGCAGCTCGGTCGAGATTGCCGCAGTTGGACGGGAAGGCATGACGGGCGTTCCGGTATTGACGGGCGGCGAAACCATGCCGAACCGCGTACAGGTTCAAAGCGCGGGTTTCGCGTACCGCATGACAGCGCACGCGCTCAGCCAGCAGTTCATGCGCTCCGATCTGCTGCGCCGCCTGATGATGCTCTATATGCATGCGCTGCTGACGCAGGTGGCACAGACCGCTGCCTGCAACCGCCACCATTCGCTTAACAAGCAGTTGTGCCGCTGGCTGCTGATCGAGATCGATCGCGTCGCCACGAACGAGCTGACCGTCACGCAGCAACTGATCGCGGATATGCTCGGCGTACGTCGCGAGGGCATCACGGAAGCCGCGGGCAAGCTGCATGACGAAGGCCTGATTCATCACAGCCGTGGCCATATCAAGGTGCTCGACCGCAAGGCGCTGGAAGCGCGTGCATGCGAATGTTACGGGCTCGTGAAGCGCGAGTTCGACCGGCTGCTGCCGCGCCTGCATCAAGCCGAGGCGGTGAGCTAGGCGGTAACCTCCCGAGTTCGACACTTTTTCGCATAAGCCATTGGTTTTGCTACTGGCGGGGTAGCAGTTTTGTCACTACAAAGCGTCCGGGGACGGGATTGGCAAGGTCAGTGTGACCGAGCGCACGAACGGTAGGCATGCATCGCTCTAGACTTTGAATGCATAGCGCATGCCGGTCAAACGCTTTGGTTTGCGGCAAATCCTGAACGGACATACCGCTGGGGCAAGCCGCAAAGAACGCTTGCGATGAAATCGTTACGCCAGTCGGACAACCGCGGCATCTTCGCGAGGTAACCATGGACTATGTCGGCCGCCCTCACTTTCTGGTTCCGGAAACGCTTCTGAGGGAAGCGCTAACCTTGCCGGCAGGGGCGCGTGATTCTACTGCCCGGTCCAATCCTCTGCTAGCAGAGGCTCCCGGGGTTGGCACACCTTGCCTCCTGTCGCTCGTCGTGCCGTTCTATAACGAAGAGGAGATGATCGGGGAATTTTTCAGCGCGGTTATTCCTGTACTCGAAGCGATCGACGGAACCCAGTTCGAAATTGTCTGCGTCAACGACGGCAGCCGCGATGGCACGCTTCGCATGCTGATTGGCATGGCGAATGAAGATAGTCGCATCCGCGTAATCGATCTGACGCGCAATTTTGGCAAAGAGGCAGCGCTGTCGGCAGGACTCGACGAAGCTCGCGGCGCAATTGTGATCCCTTTCGATGCCGATCTGCAGGACCCGCCCAGAATAATTCCGTTATTGGTAGAGAAATGGCGGGAAGGCTACGATGTCGTCGTCGCCAAACGCGTCAGCCGACTCACGGACTCCTTCCTGAAGCGCCAGACCGCAGCGATTTTTTACCGGCTACACAATTCCGTGTGCGATACGAAGATTCCGGAAAACGTGGGTGACTTCCGTTTGATTACAAGGGAGGTCGTGGACGCGCTCAAACGGCTCCCCGAAACGCGCCGCTTCATGAAGGGTCTGTTCGCCTGGGTGGGTTACCAGACTGCAGTCGTTGAATACGTGCGCGAGCCTCGCCTCGCCGGCACGTCGAAGTTTTCCGGCTGGAAGCTGTGGAACTTCGCTCTGGAGGGCTTCACGAGTTTCACCACGCTACCGCTTCGCGTATGGACTTACGTCGGGAGCTTCGTGGCGCTTGGCGCAATTCTGTATGCCTCGTTCCTCATTGTGCGGACCCTGATTCAAGGCGTCGCCGTACCGGGCTACGCGTCACTGATCTCGGCCGTCCTCCTGCTCGGAGGGGTTCAATTGATCGGAATAGGCGTACTGGGCGAATACATCGGCCGCATCTACTACGAGTCGAAGAACCGGCCGGTTTACCTGGTCCGCAGCCGCTATCAATCTGCAGGCGCCAACGATGCCTGATCTGCGCGTGGCACGAAGGTTTGCGGTCTATGCAGGCGTCGGTGCAATCGGTACCGGCACGCAGTATGCGATTCTGATCGCGATGGTTCGCTCCGGCTGGGCCTCCCCGACCCTCAGCTCGATGGCCGGGGCGAGCATCGGCGCAATCGTCAACTACAGTCTCAACCGCCGGATCACGTTCCAAAGCAACAGCAGCGCCCTGTCAACCGCTCCGAAGTTTGCCGTTATCGCCTTGCTTGGCGTGCTGACGAACGGCGTGTGCATGAAGTTCTTCGCGACAAGTCTTGGGTTGAACTATCTGATTGCGCAACTGGTTACGACCGTCCTCGTTCTCGGCTTGACCTATCTGCTCAACTCGACGTGGACGTTCAATGAGCGGGGGCGCCTCTCCGAGGCGGCCTCCCATGCGTCTATACCCACCTCGCTCAATGAGGTCCCCTCGCCAGGCGATGCATCGTCGTCCTGAACACTGCGGGACCATCGCAGCGCGAACCAAATGCCTGAGTTGGGAAGTCTGCTTTAATTCCTCATGCGTCCAGGCTGACAACAGTGGCCGCTCATGGCTGCAACCTCAACGGTCACGCACACTGGGTCAGCACGCGGCCTGACAGGTCAAAGCGATGGAAGGACGTTGTCCAACGCACAGTAAGGTTAGCTCTCACCGGCTACATTCGTCACGTGACTTGCCGACACGGACGTAGGCGAGGCGTCCGGACGTCTCACGTGACAGCCGGGACGACGTCGAACGAAGAAACAGGCATGCAGAAACACGTTACAGCTCCCCGTTTTGAATGAAACGAACATTCCGCCACCGTGCAAGGCATGACGCGAATCGCACGGTAGCGGCCGCTCTATGTGCTGAAGAACTGAAGGCCACCGGTGCAGCGGGAAATCGGCGCAGACAATGGTGGAATTAACTCCCTTATCTATCGATCTTCTGGCTGCGAACGTAGAGGTGCTACATGACAATAAAATGGCCGACTGAGAACGTACATCTCTTCCTTTCCTGGATCGTCGTCGGCATACTCGGTGTGGTCGAAGGCATTTACGGTCGGACGCAATATTACGCCGACTGGATATCCTATCTGAATGTCAGTTGGGCCGTCGCGCACATCGATTGGCGTGAAATTTTCAATCCCTTTTGGAATCCTGGATATCCCGCATTAGTTGCCGCGGCGCGAGCGCTGGCCGCTCCTACTCCGGAGGGTGAATGGCATGCGATAACGGCATTGAACTGGCTGATATATTTGGTCGCTTATGCCTCCTGGCGCGGTCTGATCCGGAATGCCCTCGCGCTGTATTGGCCTGATTCGCTTGCGTTGAGCCGGCATCCATTTACGATCTGGATTGGGGTTTGCGTTTTTCTTGGTTGCTGCCTGGGGCTCGACACTGTTTCGGCCGTGTGTCCGGACTTGCTCGTGACCACGTGCTTCCTTCTGGGTTCGAGTCAACTTCTAGCCCTGATCCGGCGGCGGGATCTGTTAACAGCGGCCTTGCTTGGTCTGATCCTTGGTCTCGGTGTCTGGGTAAAAGGGGTATTCACTCCATTTTCTTGCCTGTTTATTCTCACCCTTTTCATCTATTCCTGCGCGAGGGGCGGCTTGTGGCGACCATTCGGTGTGCTGGCAGGCGTCTTCGGTTTTCTGTTTGCCATCTATGTCGCCGGGATCTCCTGGTCCTATGGCGGATTGACGCCTGGTGCTTCTGGCGCCTTGAATTTCGCCTGGCACGTGAACGAGCTACCTCATCTCACCAATTGGCAAGGTGGACCGGCGCAGTTCGGCCGGCCAACCCATCCGACCAGTCAGCTTGTAGCGGGCTTGCCAGTTTTCGGCTTTGGCACACCTTTCCGTACGACTTACCCTCCCTATAACGACATCGCCTATTGGTATAAAGGCTTTCGGCAAGTCTTCAGTTTAAAACTCGAAGTAATAGCAATGGGCCGGTCGCTGTGGAGCTTGCTGCAGATACTCAAGTCGCACCCGTTCGTGCAGGCGATCGCCGCAGCTTTCCTGTTATCCCTTGTCACGCGGCCATGGCGCGCGGCGCTCAATAAGATAATCATCCGAACCTGGCCATTGCTGTTGCCGACCGTCGCAGGCTTTGGCACATATTTTCTCGTTCACGTCGAAGATCGCTATCTCAGTGCGTTCATTATGATCATTGCGCTTCTGCCCTGGGCGCCATTGATCGACGTGACGCTGCATTCCCGTCGCCTGCTCACCTCCGCTCTCGTCATCATCTATAGCGCAGGTGCCCTCGGCGAAGTTGTGGTGACCGATGCGGCTTCGTTCGAGGGGGCGTTTACCCACGCGGACTTTCACGACGACCGGCAATGGCGGATCGCTAACGCTCTTACTGCCTCAGGGTTACAGCCGGGCGACCCGGTGGCCGTTATCCGGGACACCGAACCTACTGTCAGGGTCAACTGGGCCTATGTGTCACGCTTGCGCATCGTCGCCGAGTTCGGCGGTCTCCCGTACCGTATTGAGCCGCAGGATCGCACCCGCTTTGATCCTAAAGACGAAACCATCTATCCGGATTACAGCGAGATGTTCTGGACGCAGCTTACGCCGCAACGGCGTGAACAGGTCATGAAGGCGTTCTCTCAAAGCGGAGCGCGAGCAGTCGTGTCGCTATCGATGCCGAACGTTCTGCCCGGTCCTGGCTGGGTACCGCTGAACGGAACGCCTGCCTGGCTTTACACATTTACCGACGCGGCCAAATAGACGCATTCATGCGTGATACACACGGGAAATATTTGGCA
>Ga0302228_10002934_pt1 | contig 11352 bp, 13 predicted proteins | sample II_Palsa_N1_2_FD_193519 | JGI IMG/M metagenome (GOLD analysis project Ga0302228, IMG submission 193519) | Peat permafrost microbial communities from Stordalen Mire near Abisko, Sweden - II_Palsa_N1_2 | ecosystem: Environmental > Terrestrial > Soil > Palsa > Peat permafrost | place: Sweden...
GACCTGAATTTTATGTAGAGAACCGCTCATCGCTTTGCCATCCATTTCCCGAAGCAGATGCGGTGCAGCAAGCGAAACAGTTGATCGATCACGAGCCCGATGAGGCCGATCAACAGAATGCCCGCGAAAATCTTGTCCGTTTGCAAATACCGTTGCGCTTTCAAGATCGAATAGCCTAGACCGCTATTGGCCGCCACCAGCTCAGCCACCACGAGATAGGTCCACGCCCAACCCATGGTGATGCGTAGCGTATCGAGCACCGCGGGCTTGGCGCATGGGAAGATCACCAGACGTACCAGCTCTTCGCGCGAGGCACCCATGGTCTGCGCCGCTTCGATCTGGGCCATCGGCACAAAGCGCACGTTCTCCGCGACCATCAATACCATCTGGAAAAACGTGCCGATGAAGATAATGGCGATCTTCGCGCTTTCATCGATTCCGATCCACAGCATCACCAACGGGATAAATGCCACTGCCGGCATGTAGCGGATAAAATCCGTCAGCGGCTCCAGCATCGCTCGCACCGGGGCGAACGTGCCGATCAGCAAACCCAGCGGCACAGCAAATAGCGCGGAGAGAGCCCACCCGGCGCAAACCCGATAGACGCTGATGGCGATATCGCCAGACAGCCCATCGTTGCCCCACCATGTCGCGAGTCGATGCACCACATCGAGCGGGCCGGGCATAAAGACCTTGTCGACTATGCCGGAGGCGGCCAGCGCCCACCACGCAAGCAAGGGGATCAGCAAGCCGAGCAGCGCGAACAACAGATAGGTCGAACGAGGCATTTCGCCACGTACGCTCCACAGTGCGCGCTTCGCCCGCGCGGCGCGCGGTCGCGGCGGCGCTACCGCCTGGCGTAAGTTGTGTTCGAAGGTGGACATCACGGCTCCTCTACAGTATTCGGCTCAGGTTCGGAAGGCGGCAGCGCGTCCAGCGCAGCGCCCGTGTGCGCGTCGAAAGCCGCTTGGCCTTCTCGCCACGGCAAGGTCGAGAGACTGACGATCCAGCGTGCACCGTCGGCGCGGCACACCTCGCCCAGGGAAATTTCAAAATCGAGCCATGTGCGCGCAAGCTCAATGCTCACCGCCGGATCGCGCACCGCCTGCGCGAGGCTTCTGCCACGCTGCGCCCCCAGCGCTGCCTGTGCGTCAGGCGAGCGCGTCCGCGCCAGCATGAAGCGGTTGCCGCAACGTGCCACGAACACCGCAGGCGCCCCGCCACCTGTGTCCAGCGACGCAGCGCCCGACGACATCAAGCCCGCCGCGTACGCTTGTTGCGGTGAAAGCCGTAGCGCCCACACGATGCCGGCCGAATCCGCCTCACGCTCCCAACGCTCGTGATACACCGCCTCGATGCCATCTTCCAGCACGATATTCGGTGTCTCGAATCGCATGGCGCCGATGTCCTTAGCCTCGCTTGGCACGCTGTAATCAATCTGCCGGTGCCACGTGCACGACTCGGCAGTCATGCCGGCACCGCTCTCCACCGCCGTGATCCCGGCAAAGCCCATCTGTTCGCCCAGCCCCGCCAGCTCGTCGCGAGTGAGCTCATCGAGACCGCCCGCGCCGGCATACGATGAACGGCCGGCCGGCACGCGCACGTCGATATGCAAGCACGCCGTCTGCATCCAGAACACGCGCGTGTCCTCGTCGCGGCGGCCATCCCCGGAAACCAACAAAGTACGTCGCCATAGGCCGCGATAAGCCGCAGGCACGGTTGCCGAGACACCGGCCGCGGTACCCTGCTCCAGCGCAAGCTGCAGCAAGACACCCGCCTGCGACGCGGGCGTAGAGCTGTCCCGCGCCGCTGGCGTAGCGTCGTCCTGCGCGATCATCAAGCTTGCCATGCCGGTCCCTCGCACAAGCTGCGCCAGAACGCCATATCGTGATTCGGCCAGATCCTCGCACCGGTTTCGTGACCCAGTGCCTTGAGCTTGCGGATGCTGGCGAGTGCAAGATCCTCGCGGTCGTTCCAGCAATTGCCCGGCGCGACTTCGTCTTCAAGGTTCTCGGTCAGGTCAGCCGCATCGCCGGCGAGTATCAGCGGTTTGCCTTTCGGCAATTCGATCCACAAGGACATGTGCCCCGCGGTATGCCCAGGCGTATTGATGGCGCGCACGCCGGGCGCCAAGTCATACTCGTCGCGCTGCAACCGCCAACGGTAGTCGGCGGCGAAATCGTCCTGGAAATAAGCGCCGTCGGCCTGGGCGCGCGCCGCCGCCAACTCGTCCTGATGCACGTGAATATCGCAACCGCACACGTCGCACAATCCACCGGCATGGTCAAAGTGGAGATGGCCGACCATCACCACATCCACGTCGGCGGTACTCAAGCCCAGCCGCGCCAAGTGTCCAGGCAGACGCTGCTCCTCAGTCATCTGTGGCACCGGCATCGGGCTGGGGGCTGAGGTGTAGTAGCGCTCACGCAATGCCGGATCGCTTATCTTGCGATAGTCGCAGCCGACGTCGTACAAAATGCGACCGTTACGCGTCTCGATCAAATACGCGAGTATCGGTGCATCGATCTCCGTGCCCGCCCCGCGATTACGCGTGGAGATCGACTTGTCGTAGCGGTGTGTAGCTGTCAGCAAAGGCCACATTCTCAGGACCTGGGTCATGCGGTTCTTCCTCCTGGTTGGGATGCCCTAGACCGCGGTCAGGAACGACACGCCCACCGCGCCATAGAAGTCGTCAGCCTGCTTTTGCGAAATATCCATCACACCGTAATCGCTCGACAAGATGCGCCTCACACGATGCCGGTGAAAGCTCGTCAACAAACGCGACATCGGAATCACCTGACAGTCGTCGCTACCGTAAAGTTTCACGTGCGCAGCAGGCAACCGGTACCACGGCTCGATCGGCCGATCGTGATGCGCGTTGTGATACGGAAAATTCAACAGCAGCAAGTTCAGCCATGGCAAGCGCACCGAGACCAGATTGGAATACGTGTTGCGCTGCTCGTAGGCATGGTCGCGCAGTTTGTCGTTCGGGATCGGCGCGCCGTCCTCGAGCACCGCGTAGGCATCGTAAGTATGTTGATAGGCGTCGGTGAAACGCAGCACGCTCACGCAGATCAACCACGCCAGCAAATAAAGCGCCACGGCTTTGAGGGAAATCCAGGCAAGGACCGCGAACAACAACGCACGTACCACAAGGACCGACACGATGCGGCGACGCTGCGCACGCCGCGCCGCCGATTGAAAAGGCGCCGCGATCACGTAGCCGTGCATGATCAGTTCGACCGCGGGGAAATACGCCCACTCGAGCGCCAGCACCCCATTGCGCACCCAACGCGGCAAATGCAGCAGGAATGCCTTGGCGTCGAAGGTCAGTACATCGGCGCGATCGACATGGTGACGCATATGCTTGCGTCTGAGATCGACGAACGGCGCGTAGCAACTGCCGTTCAACCAGGCCAGCCAGGTGCCCAGACTAGCGTTGGCTGCAGCGCTGCTGAACATCGTGCCGTGCGCAGCTTCGTGCAAAAAATACGCACCGATGATCAGTGCATGCGCGAGCAGCAGTGTGCCAAGCACCGCAGCCCACCAGGGCCGCGTGAGCAACAGCCCGACGCCGACGGCGAAACCACCGAACGCATACGCCAGCCCTAGCGTGTTCGGCAGCAAACCATCGCGATATCGATAGAGCGTCGGCATGACGTTCACTTGGCAAGCTGGGTGACGAACTGCGCGTCGATGGTGGTCTCGACGGCAGGCACGACGCTAATTTGCCCCTTCTTCTGCAGTAAGGAACCGATCACGGCGCCGCTGGTGAAGTACGACTTGGTGCTCGGGCCTTTGACGAAACTCTGCGGCATCTCCTTGGGCGGGATGTTGTAGACCCCTTCGAGTTGTGCCTTCACGTCGTCGGCCGACACGCCCAGCGCCTTGCCGATGATCTGGTCGGCTTCTTTCGGATGACTCTTCATATAGGCCAGGCCGTCTTCGTACGCTTGCAGGATCGCCTTCACCTGCGCCGGATGTGCATCGATGTACGGTTGGTCGAACACCAGCACGTCGGCGATCAGGCCCGGTGCGTTGCGCGACGAATAGACCACGTGGTATTTGCCCTTGTTCGCGGCGAGGATCTGCGAAACGTTGGGTTCATAGGTAACGCCAATCGGCAAACTGCCTGAAACCATGGCCGCCGGAACCGCTTCGGGCGTCATGTTGACGGAGTCGATATCGTGGTCGGTCATGCCGTTGGTTTGCAGCGCATAAGCGAGCAAGAAGTCCGAGGGCGACAGCGGGTTATACGCCACTTTCTTGCCCTTGAAGTCGGTCACTTTCTTGATGTCCGAGCTGGCGACGATGGCGTCGGCGCCATCCGAGAAGTCGATCGGCATCACCACCTTTTGCTGTAGACCTTTGGCATCCGAACCGATCACTTGGTCGTAGGTCAGCATCGCACCGTCGAGCGCGTGGCTTTCCACTGCGGCCGGCAGCAAGCCGGGGTCGGTGAAGAACTGCAACTCCACCGATACGCCATATTTCTTATACATGTCGAGCGCCTGCGCGACGTAGAACGGGCCGTAGCCTATCCAGACGACGGTGCCAATCTTGAGGGTCGTGGGAGCCGCGGGGGCGGCTGACGCGGCGGGCGCGCCCAGCCACGTTGCGGCCAGCAAGCCGGATGCTACGGAGAGTGCTGAAAGTGCAGACAGAGTCTTCTTGAACTTGAACGACATGCGTAGGCTCCTAAAAGGGAAAAAGGTCGCGGGAGAGCGCACTATGCGCATCTCCCGGGCTTTTATCCCTCCGTGGAGCCCCGTTTTTGAAGCGGAGCCGGACTGCTCTCGGACCAGCATTCGCGACGTCTTGTGCGAACCGGAACCCTAGCCTTCCTATCAGTTATTGAGCTCGACGCTCATCCCGTGACGGTTCTCATTTAGCATGAAGCGTGCCAGAGCGGGGCGCACGTGCGGCCCGCGTTGTGACAGCCGCGCTGCTGCACGCTTGCCTTGAAGCGCACGACAAATTGCGAGCCCTAGCGGACAACTCGGGTTCGGCACGTCGGGCACGCGATCGGGCATGCCGGCCCATTTCCGGTGCAATGAATGGCACGCGAGCGGGCATGCATCCGGTCGATGCAGCACAACGCGGCGCTGGTGGAGCAAGCGTGACCGGCATGATCACATCACATCACATCGGCGGGGCGACCCCATCTTTTTCGACCACTACAAATTGCGCCGAAAACGTGCCCTGCGATGCCGGGCTCGCAACCACGAATATCTTTCTACCGGGGGCGAGATCGGCACGGCTTGCTGGCACGAACGTAACGATAGGTACAGTGGTTGGCACCGTGACGACGTTGCTACCACCTTTATAAGAAAGCTTGAGATCCCTGCCGCTGGTTCCCTCAACGACCGTATCTACGTTCGCATTGGTCATCGTGCTGTTTGCTCCGAGATCCCACGCATAGTGCCCTTCTCCGGTGCCCCGAGCGGCTTCCGGAAAGACGACCACTTCAGTCGCGGTCAGTTTCCCATCGGAACCTGTCGTTGCGGCGGTTCCGACGAATTCACCTGCCTTGATGTCAGTCAATTGGATGCTCTTGACTGCTGTCACGCTGGCGGTCTGTTTCACTTCAATCGAGACGGTGTCGCCGCTGCGCCTATGCACCTTCAATACGTCACCGTCCAGCGAGACAATCTCACCGCGAATTCGTGAGGCTTTGGCAGTGGGTGTCTGGGCGGCGGCGAAGCCAGCAAGAGACATTGCGACAAGGGTGATGCCGAACTTCAAACGAATAGACATGGACGCTCCGTAGATTTCTGTTGGTGGGAAGCGCAAGCATCGCACCCAACGCAATCTCGCGGTATCGGATAAATGACCGATGCCGATGTTGACCGAAGCCTTGGTCCAGCGGAAGCGCCTGCGGCGTCGCCTCAGGCAGAAGGGTGCCATCTGGAAATAGGATCGTTATCTCGACAGGACAACCTTGCCCAACGGCCGGTCTTCGATCAGATGGCGCAACGCTTCGGCCGCCTCGCCGAGAGGATAGACCCGCTCGACAATCGGCTTAACGGAGCCGCTGACGATTAGCGGGATGATCTCCTGCCACGCGGTGGCGATCGTGGCCGGTGATTGGGCGAATAGCGAAAAGCCAACCATCCGCGCGCGCTTCCAGATCAGGTCCGTCACATCGATCGTGGTTTTGCGTCCCCCGGAATAACCCAACGTGATCAGGACACCGCCGAGACCCAAGCTGCTCAACGCCTCACTCGTCACCGTGCCACCGATACTCTCGATGACGATATCGGCGCCTTTGCCTTCCGTTATCCGACGAACGCCATCGGCAAGACCTTCGCCGGTGAGGTCAATCACGTTCTCGAAGCCAAGCTCGCGCGCCCTGGCGGCTTTTGCCGTGCTGCCTGCCGTTGAAATCACTTTGCCAGCACCCTGCGCCCGCGCGAGCTGATAGGTCGCGTTACCGACCGACCCGCCAATTCCTGGAGCCAGCACCGTCATGCCGGGCTCGAATCCGGCCTGCGTCAGCGTGATCTGCGCCGTCAGATACGCCACCGGAAGGCTGGCCGCGACGACATCGTCGATCGCGTCGGGCACGAGCGCCAGATGCTCAGGTCTCACAAGCAGCCACTCTTGCCACGCGCCATTCTCACCAACGCCATAAGGCCCAGTGAACATCACGCGGCTTCCCACCGCGAGGCCGCTGTCGCCTGCATCCTCGATGACACCCGCGCCCTCATTGCCGAGCACCAGCGGCGCCTTGGCCCGAGGGTGTCCACCTGACAAGACCGTATATTCGAGCGGCGTGACGCCGGCGGCCGTGACGCGAACCAGCACCCGGTCCCTTGCCGCTTGCGGCTTGGGTAATTCGGTCTGCCGCAACCCGTCATAACCAGAGAAAACTTTTGCCTCGATCGCCCGCATGGTTATTCCCCATAAAATAAAGTAACAGATCAGTGACTAACTTGAATAATACGAACAGGTCTGTTACTTTGTCAACTACGAAATCGAAATGAGAGGAGCTTGCGGATATGAAGACAGAAGCCCGACCCCGGCGGGGTGCCCCGCTCAAGGGCGAAGTGAGCGCGCGCGCGCGTATCCTCGCGACGGCCAGCGAGTTGTTTTACCGCGAGGGCATCCGCGCCGTCGGTGTTGACACGGTTGTCGAGCAATCCGGCGTGTCGAAGACGAGCCTCTATCGCCTGTTTGGCTCCAAAGACGATTTGATCGCCGCCTTCGCCACCGAAAGAGATCGGTCGTTCTGGGCGTGGTGGGATCGTGCTGAAGAGCTGCACGCTGATGACCCGCACGCCTTGCTGGACGCGCTGCTGTCTGGAATAGTGAAGCGGATCGGCAGCCCCGCTTATCGCGGCTGTCCGTTCCTGAATCTAGTGACGGAGTTTCCTGACCACAACCATCCTGGCCGGGTCATCGCCCGGAATAACAAGCAGGAAATGCAGGCAAGGCTCGCAACCATCGCGGCCAAGCTGGGCGTCAAGAATCCCGACCGTACCGCGTCCCAGATCGCGCTGCTCATCAACGGCGCGTACGTCACCGGCCTAATGGCACAATCGGTTGACGTGAGGGACGACCTTGTCGAAGGCGTCATGAAATTGTTGGCGTAGCGCCGCGGTATCGGCGTGATTACGTCAATGCTTGTTTGAGTTTCGACGCCAGTTGTGTCGCATCCTTCTCATCGATGACATTGGCAAAACCCATCAACAATCCCTGCTGCGGCTTGGCATTGATGTACCACCGTGATAAAGGATGCAAGGCCAAACCGGCAGAGCGCGCACGGGCCGCCAGCGTGAAGTCGTCTTCGTGATCGGCCAGCTTCGCCAGTATGTGCAAACCGCCCGGCTGCAAATCGATCCGTATGCGCTCGCCGAGCATTTCCTGGAAAACGCGTGATGTTAGGGCACGACGCTGCGCGTACAACAGACGCATCTTCTTTAGATGCCTTGAGAAATGACCCTCGGCGATAAAGTCGGCAATGCCTGCTTGAAACAGGTAGGGACAGCCCGCATTCAGGTTGTAGGAAGCCGCCTGAAAGCGCGCAACCGCGCTCACGGGCGCGACCACATAAGCCAGCCTCAACCCCGGAAACATCGCCTTGCTGAAGGTACCGCTGTAAATGACGCGATCATTGCGATCCAGGCTTTTCAGCGCCGGCAACGGCCGCCCTCGATAGCGAAACTCACTATCGTAGTCGTCTTCGATAATCCAGCTGCCGGCTTTGCTGGCCCATTCCAAAAGCGCCATCCGGCGCTCCAACGATAACGTCACGCCAAGCGGACTTTGATGCGACGGCGTCACCATCGCGAATTTCGCATGCGGACTGAGTCGTTTGCCGGCTTCCACCATCAATCCATGTTCATCGACCGGCACCGGCACGGTCTTCACTGCGGCATGCTGCAGAAACAGGCGCGCAAAAATATAACCGGGGTCTTCGAACCAGAACGCATCGCCGATCGTGGAAAGACTGCTTAACGTCAATTCCAGCGAGTTGCGCAAGCCGGTCGTGATGAACACCTGTTCCGGCAGACATATCACGCCGCGCGACACGCCCAGATAAGTGGCAACCCTTGCACGCAAGTTGTCGTAACCCGCAGGGTCGGGATAAGCCAGCCGCGCCGGTTCGCTGCCGCGCAAGCGATGCGCGACCAGCCGGTTCCACACCTTGCGCGGGAACGCGTCGAGCGCAGGCAAACCCATCTGCAGTGGCTTCGGTGCCTGACCGTCGTAATCGACGAGGACCGCATTCGCTTGTCCGGCCATGGCTGCGCGCGGTTTGCGGACCGCCGGCCGCGGCAAAGACGGCGACACCACTGTGCCGGCCGCACCCCTGACCTGCAGATATCCCTCGTCCGTCAGGATGCGATAAGCCATTTCCACCGTGCCGCGCGCGAGGTTCAACTCGGTCGCCAGCGCCCGTACCGCCGGCACGCGATCGCCCGCATGCAGGTTTCCCTGCTCGATCGCCGTCTTGAAACGCTGGCATATCTGCAGGTACATGGGCAATTCCAGCGCGCGATCTACGTGCAGATCCAGGTCAGGTTTGGCAGCTTTCATGGACTAGTCGTTTTGTCATTTCTTGGCCCTTCTAACATGGCCATGATTTTCGCATACTACACCTCAAGCAAACGCCAATTTATTCACTTCAATCGACTTGACCCAGGAGCTTCAAATGCAGACTCGCCTCGACTTCCTAAATGCCGACAAAGACGCCATCAAGGCACTGATGGGTGTGGAAAGCCAAATCAACAAGGGCACGCTGGACATCCTGCTTAAGGAGTTGGTCCGCTTGCGCGCTTCGCAAATCAACGGCTGTGCATTCTGCCTCGATATGCACGTGGCCGACGCGCGTAAAGCCGGCGAATCGGAACGCCGCTTGGCTACCGCCGCCGCATGGCGCGAAGCCCCGTTCTTCAGCGACCGCGAACGCGCCGCATTGGAATGGACCGAAGCGCTGACGCTGGTCTCGCAAAGCCACGTGCCGGATGCCATATGGAACGCGGTTCGTCCGCATTTCACCGATGCCGAATTGATGGAACTGACACTACTGATCACGTCGATCAACAGTTGGAATCGCTTTTCCGTCGCGTTCCGCAAGATGCCGGAGTAACGGCGGGCTGCCCCGGTCGCCACCCACTGCCTGGAGAAAAGCATGCGGTCTCAAATAGAAATAAGACACATCGAAAGCGACGTCGATCTGGAAGCGTCGTTCTCGGTGATGAAGGAGTTGCGACCGCATCTGAGCGATCCCGCAACCTACGCGGCGCAGATCGCGCGGCAACGCGCTCAAGGGTATCGCCTGCTTGCGGCGTGGCGCGATGACGCAATCGTTGGACTTGCCGGCTATCGATTGCAAGACAATTTGATCTACGGCCGCTTCATTTACGTCGACGATCTGGTGGTAACGGCTTCCTTGCATCGCGGCGGGTTTGGCGAAGGTCTGTTGCAAGCGGCACGGCAACAAGCTGTCGCGTTGCACTGCAAACATTTTGTGCTTGATACCGGCTTGCATATGGCACTGGCGCAACGCTTTTACTTCCGGCAGGGGCTGCTGGCAAAGGGCATGCATTTCGTCGAAGCGCTTGAACAGGAATCAGCAACATGACGCGTATTTTGCTATTGAACAGTGGCCCCCACAGCGACATGAGCCATGGTTATCGCCTTGCGATGGAAGCGATTGCCGCAGCGGGCATCGACCGAGTACAGATCACCGAACGCGATCTGGTGAAGTCGCCCATTCCACCCATCGGCCGCGATTACGCACTTGCCGTCACTTCGCAAGCGGCATTCGATGCACAAGCATTCGAATGGTCGGAACGCTTGATCGTCGAACTGGAACACCACGATATGCTGTTCATCGTTACACCGATGCACAACTTCACCGTACCCGCCGCGCTCAAACTGTGGATCGATCATGTGATCCGCATCCATCGCACGTTTCACGCCACGCCGCACGGCAAGGTCGGGCTTTTAAAAGACCGCGCGACCTTTGTTCTGGTCAGCTCTGGCGGCTTCCATGTGGGAGAACGAGCGAATCAGAGCGACTTCCTGACACCTTATTTGCGGTATGCGCTGGCAACGATCGGCATCCACGATGTGCATTTTTTCCCGCTGCAAGGACTGGTCTTCGGCCCGGACGTCGTAGCGCAAGCTGTGCATGAAGCACGTCAGCAACTATCTGAGAAACTGTCCTTGGCGGTTGCATGCCCATCGGCAATAGCCTCATGAGGCAGGCTGCGCTACCTATACGCATAGCGTGGCACGGTGTGAGCAACGAGTAGCACAATGCTTATTCGCGGCCGGTGCGCTGTGCGCGTCACCCCGCTTCTTGCGCTCGCGTTGGCAAATCCTGCAGTGCGTCCAGGAATGCCCTGACCTTGGCACTCAGCAGACGGCGCGAGTTGTAGAGCGCCCAGATTTCCACGGGTGCACCCTCCTCTGTGCCCCAACACACGAGTCGCCCCGCTGCCACATCCTGCTCCACGAGCAATCTGGGCAACATCGCCGCGCCTACGCCGGTCAGGACGGCCTCGCGCACCATCAACAGCGACGACAGTCGTAGAACCGGCACTGGCTTGAGTACTCGCACGTCACCCGATCTTATCCGTATGTGCCAGGTCGCTCCTCGCGGTGTCGCCGTCGACACGACGGCCGGCACGGACAACTCGGCTGTGCCACGTGCCGGCGTCGAAGGTATCGACACGGTGGGCGTGGCGACCACTAGCCGCTCGTCGGCAAGTATGCGTCGCCCCACTAGCAGTTCGTCACGCGACGGATTGATGCGGATAACGAGATCGTAGCCGTCGTCCACGGGATCTACGACACGGTCTTCTGCGACGACCTCGAGTTCAACTTGCGGGTAGGCCA
>Ga0302228_10002939_pt1 | contig 11337 bp, 5 predicted proteins | sample II_Palsa_N1_2_FD_193519 | JGI IMG/M metagenome (GOLD analysis project Ga0302228, IMG submission 193519) | Peat permafrost microbial communities from Stordalen Mire near Abisko, Sweden - II_Palsa_N1_2 | ecosystem: Environmental > Terrestrial > Soil > Palsa > Peat permafrost | place: Sweden...
GTCAGGCCGATGGGCACTTCGAAGGGGTAGATCAGCAAGCGGCCGAGGATGTCGCACGCCAACAGCAACGACGCACCGCACAAGGCGACGATGGGCAATGTTCGCTCCAGGTTCTCGCCGTAGTGCAGCGCCACCAGGTTGGGAATCACCAGCCCGACAAAGGGAATCGCTCCCACCGTGATGACGGTGGCGGAGACGGTGACCGCCACCAGCATCAGCCCCAGCGCCGCGTTGGCCGCGTAGTTCAGGCCCAGGCTGCTGGCCATGCCCTCGCCCATGCCGAGCACAGTAAACCGGTGTGCGAATAGATAAGTGAGCACCACAATCGGCAGGATCAGGTAGATGATCTCGTAGTTACCCTGGACGATCTTCGAAAAGTCACCGAGCATCCAGCCCTGCATGCTCTGCAAGATGTTGTGACGGTAGGCGTAGAACTCGGCGATGGCGCTCAAGACGCTGCCGTACATCAGACCGATGACCGGAACCATCACCGTGTTCTTGAATTTGATACGGCGGATGATCGCGACATAGAGCAGGCTCGCCGCAAAGCAGAACGCCAGGGCAAACAGCATCCGGCCGGCCGCACCGGCGGCGGGGGCCACCGTCAGTGAAATCAGGATGCCCAGCTTTGCCGCGTCCAGTCCGCCGGAAGTGGCCGGCTCGACAAAACGGTTACGCACGATCTGCTGCAGGATCACACCGCACACGGCCAGCCCCACCCCGGTCAGGATCAGGGCGGCGAGGCGCGGAAGGCGACTGGCCGTGAGGGTCAGCCAGGCATCATCGGAGAACGTGAACAGTGCCGTCCAGGAAACCTCTTTGACCCCCACCATCAACGAAAGGCAACAGAGCGCGGCAAACAGGATCAGTAAAGCTGCACGACTCAAGAACCACCCTCACTGTCAGACACCCCGGCAATCCGCCAGCCTTTCGCGGCTCGGCGTTGCGCGAGAAAGTGTGCGTAGAGCCCTGGCTTGGCACTCAATTGCGCATGGGAGCCCTGCTCGCTGATCTGGCCGTGATCAAGCACCACGATCTGGTCGGCCATGGCCACCGTCGACAGCTGGTGCGCAATGACGATCAGCGTGCGGGTGCCGCGCAAACGTGCCAACGCTTCAGCGATGGCGGCCTGGTTTTCGGCGTCGAGGGCGGCGGTGGCCTCATCGACCAACAGAATCGGCGCGTCCTTGATCAGCGCACGGGCGATGGAAATCCGCTGACGCTCGCCGCCGGACAGTCGCGCCCCGCCCTCACCCACCGGCGTATCCAGGCCTTCGGGCAGACGCTCGATGATCTCCACGACCCCGGCTTGCTTTGCCGCTTCCATCACCTGGGCATCGCTGGCATCGGGTTTGCCGATACGGATGTTGTCGGCGATGCTGCCCTGGAACAGGTAAGCGTCCTGGAAAATCTGGCTGATCTGACCGGCCAGTTGTTCACTGGACATCTGCCGCACATCCACACCGCCCACGATCACGCTGCCCTGCGTCACATCAAAGAAGCGCGCAATCAGCCGCACCAGGGTGGTCTTGCCCGAGCCGGAAGCACCGACCAGCGCGGTCATGCTGCCAGGCTCGATACGCAAACTGACATCGCGCAGTACCTCAGCCTGATCCTCGGCATAGCGGAAGCTCACGTTGCGCAACTCGACGGTTCCATCGACCGGCGCTTGCGGGGCCTGCGGCTCAGGCAGGGGCTTGACTGCAAAGATCCCGCGCACCGCCTCCAGTTGACCGCGCGCACCACGCAGCACCTCGCTATAACCGGCCACTTCCAGCAGCGGGTCGATGAAGCGGCTGACCAGCAGCAACGACACGATCACGGCGATGACTGAACCCGGTTCCAGGCTTGCACCCAACTGATCACCGAGCCATTGCGTGGCGGCCACCAGCAACACGGCGAAACCGGCCTGTACCGCCCAGGCGTTGAACACCACCGACATCGCCGAGACGTGAATCAGCCGCTTTGCAGACGCTTGCTGGCGCCCGATGGCCTGTTCGAGAAACTGGGTACCGCCGTCCTCACCATTGAAGGCGCGCAGCACCGATTGCGCTTGGGCAAACTCGACCATGCGCTGGCTGGCATGCGCAGCGTTGTGCTGGAAGCTTTGGTCAGCCCGCTGGCCCAGGTGAGCGGTCAGCGCAAAGACACCGAACAAAACCGGTAGCGCCAGCAACGCGATCAAACCCATTTGCCAATGCAAGGTGAACAACGCTACAAGGATCACAACCGGCGTGACCACACCTGTGATCAACGGTGTAAAAACGTGAGCGGGAAGCTGGGCCATTTCCATCATGCCCTGGGAAGTCACATGGCTCAGCCGCGCGGTATTTTGTGCGGTGAACCAGCCCACCGGCAGACGCGCCACATGGTCGCCGAGCCGATGACGACCACGCTGGAGAACGGCGATACCGACACGGATACCGGCTTTCTCCACCGTGCGCCGCAGTGCCCAGCACACCAGCACACCGATCACCAGCGCGATCAGCCATTGCCCTGCCGAGCGCACATCACTGTCCAGCAGATGGGTGAGCACTGGCACCAGGGTGACAATCGTCAGCCCGCAGAGAAGGCCGTAAACCAGCGTCATCCAGAGATAACGGCGCAGTACCGGGGCATCTTCACCCAGCAGTTGAATAAAGGTTTTCAGCATGACGGCACCGCCTGTTCCTTGGCCTGTTCGTAGCCGCCCAGCGCCCACAGTCGGGCGTAGCGGCCTTTGCGGGCAAGCAGTTCGTGGTGACGTCCCTGCTCGCAGATCGTGCCGTTGTCGATCAGGATGATCTGGTCGGCGTGCATCACCGTATCGAGCCGGTGCGCGATCACCATCAAGGTGCGGCCCTGGGCGAATCGCGACAGCGCTTGCTGAAGCTTCACTTCATTCTCGGCATCGGCTGCCGCCGTGGCTTCGTCGAGCACCAGCACCGGCGGATCAAGCAATACGGCGCGGGCGATACTCACGCGCTGCAACTCGCCGCCGGAAAGCTGCACATCCTCACCGATCACTGAGTCGTAACCCCGCGGCAAGGCGAGGATGTGCTCATGAATATTGGCGGTGCGGGCGGCGTCTTCGATTTCCTGCTGGCTGGCCGAGGGGCGGCCCAAGGCGATGTTGTCGCGCAGGCTGGCATGGATAAGACGTACTTCCTGCAGCACAAAGCCGATGCGCCGGTATAACTGCGCGCTCTCGATCTGCCTGAGGTCGACGCCGCCCAGGGTGATGCGCCCTTCACTCGGGTCGAAGAAGCGCAGCAGCAGGCGGGCCAGGGTCGACTTGCCAGAGCCGGAAGCGCCGACAATCGCCGTCACCGTGCCAGGCTTGAGGGTGAAGCTGACGTCCTTGAGCACCGGGGTCTGGCCGTCGTAGCTATAACCGAGTTGCTCGACACGAATTTCGGCATTGTCCGCCAGCGTCGGCGCGGCGCCCGCCAAGGTTTCCAGCACCGGAGTCTGCAGCAGCGTATGCACCCGCTGGGCAGCGCCGGTGGCATTGTTCAAGTCGTGGGTAACGTAGCTCAGTAGCAGCAATGGTGCGCAGATTCCCGGCGCCACCAAGGCGAAGGGCAACACCTCTACCGGCGTGATCCAGCCCAGGCCCACCCACAAAGTGCCGAACGCCAGCACCACGCCGAGTACAGCCACCGGGGCGATCATCGCGTGGGCGTTGGCCATCGCACTGACCAGCGGCCGGGTGAAGTCGTTAAACGCGTCAGCAAAGCCATCGACCGCCTCGCGGTAGCTGCCATGGGCCTTGCCCTCGACACCGAAAGCCTTGACCACGGGAATGCCGTTGACGAACTCAACCACTGCGTTGTTGATGCGCGCCATGCCGGCACCAAATGACTGCATGTTCGCCCCACTGGCCTTGGTGGCCCTGGAGAAGAACAGGAAAAACAGCGGAAACGGCAACAGCGAAACAATCGCCATGCGCCAGTCCATGGCGAACAGGTAGAGGATCGAGATAACAATCGCGCCGAGGGTGCGGCCCAGCGTGGTAAAGAAATGCGCGGTCAGGCTGTGCAGCGTGCCGATGTCATCCTGCATCGCTTGCTTGACCTCGCCCGAGGCCCGGCTGGTAAACCATCCCAGCGGTACCCTGGCCAGTCGGCGGGTAATCGCCCGACGCAAATGGCCGGTGATGTGATTGTCGGCCAGGTGCGCAACCATTTCGCCCATCGAGATCAGCGTCATCCCCAGGAACAGGCAGGCCAGACTGATGATGACAACCCGCCAGACTTGATCCTGCATCTGGCCCCAGGCCGTAGCGACCTCGACCTGGCCCATTGCAAGCTGTGCGATATGGGCGATACCGGCCAGAGGCACCAGTGTCAGCATGGTGCCGATGGCGGCCAGTACCGCCGCGATAATCAGTCGCCCACGTATGGGCCTGAGTACCTGGGATACCGAGCCAGTAGCGACGGGTTCATCTTTAACACTCATGAGCTCTCCTGAATAACCACTGCAGGTAGCCTGAAGGCCTGCCTGACTTCCTTTGCGTTCAAGGGGTTTGCGCGCTGCGTACCTTGTATTCCGAACGGCAACGCAAAATCCTCAATCGAGACGTTCATTAATCGATGAGGCAGTTCAAGACCCGAGCCCGGGCACAAACGGGTAGCAGGCTCGCAGGCCAGAAGCGATGTACTTCTCGACGGAAGACACCGACACCTTCAACTCGGTGGCAATGTCGCGGTGACCCATGCCATGCAACTTGCACAACAGTAGCGCCTGGCGGGTCTTGGCCGGCTTGCTGTGCAATGCGTCGTCGATCTGAGTCAGCGTTTCAGTCACCAGGGCGCGTCGCTCCTCTGAAGGCGCCAGCGGTTCGGCCTGCAGCTTGAGCGCCTCCAGATGACAGGCCTCAAGACGACGACGGCGATACAGATCAATCACCATGCCTTTGGCGATTTGGGTCAGGTGGCAGCGAGAATCCTCGGTGGAGGGAACCTGGCCCTTCTTGATGAGATTGAGATAGACATCGTGGGCGAGATCGGCGGCATCGACCGAGTTGCCCAACTTGCGGCGCAACAGGCTGCACAGCCAACCGTGGTGATCGACATACAGCTTTTCAAATTGCTGCCTGGACGCGAACGCTCCGTTGTCCACAACACCTCTCCTGAGACGATGACATCCGCGATCAGATTTTGACTAATGCGAATAGGTATGATTATTATTTAATATCATACGGCGTTCATAGAGCCCCTGCAATGCGACCTGCTTGCACCTTCTCTGACGCCCGGACTCCTGGGCGTTACAGCAGACCGTGGATCGGTCTGCCGGCACTTGGTGCCATCTCTACTTCTTACTGTTCAGTTTGATAAGGCGGGAAATTTCCATGATGGAACTCAATCCAGATTCGTTACCGAAACTGTCTGTCACCGGTGACGAAGAGCATTTCTGGCTCTTGCAGCAGCAATACCCCGAACGTACGCTCAAACACTTCAGCGCCTGGCGGTTCGACGCCGACATCGACCTTTCAAGGCTCGAATTGGCGATCAAGGCTGTCATCGAAACACTGCCCGATCTGAATGCACGCTATCAGTTCAACGACGACGGCGAAGTGCACAAAGTGCACGCCAATGACTGGCAGTCATGCGTTGAAATCATGCGCTCACGCTCCGACGCAGAAGCCGCCGAGCAATTGCTTGCGCAGCAAGTGACACCGTGGGATGCGCAACACCAACCGCCGTTCAAGGCGCTGATTATTCAAACCGGACACGCCGTCATCCTCGGTTTCGTACTCCACCAGATCCTCGACCAGACCTGCCAGGAAGAGAACCTGTATTGCCGGGTCTTGAGCGCCTATGTAGGCCACTCGGCCAGCGATACGCCCTGGTTGCGTCGCCAGGCGGATGGCGAGGTTCTATCGCCACCGGCCAGTGCGCCCAGCACCCTGCCTGCGGCCAACAACAGCGAAGTCGCGACGATTATTCTTGGTGAGTTCCGAGGAGCCCTGGCAGAGCCTGACATGCAACTCACCGATGACTTCTTTGATTTTGGCGGTCATTCGCTGCTGGCCACCCGTATCATTGGCAAGCTGCTGAGCAGCCATGGCATTGAAGTCCAGTTCAATGACTTTTTCAGCGCACCGTCGGCAGCCGCCCTGGCATCGCGCGCCCATGTCATTGCTCAAGACAAGACAGCTTCCGCTGCGGACCTGGCGCAAGACATACAAAAAGCGCCTTTCGCACTGGCCCAGGCCTCCCTCGGCCGGGCTTACGTGGCCTTTGAATTCGGGACGATTTTCAACCTGCCCTTTGCCCTGGACTTCCTCGACAAGGTGGATGAAGCACTGTTCGAACAAGCCTTCAGCGACTTACTGAAACGCCACGCCAGCCTGCGCTCAACCTTCCACTTCGAGGACCATCAGGCGTACCAGCAGATCGTGCCGATCACGCACCTGTCCGATTACAAGTGGTTCTGGCCAAGCCATGAAAGCCAGGGTACGACGCTGAAAAGCGAAGCCACTTATCAGTTCGACCTCACCCGCGAATTGCCCCTCAGGGTTCGCTTCATTTACGACGCGCAACGCCAGCGCCAAACCCTGTCATTGCTGGTCCATCACATGGCCATTGATGAATGGTCGCTCAACGTCATGATGGAGGAATTGGCTCAGGCCTACCTCGCCCGTGCCGCCGACAAAGCGCCCACCTGGAAAGCGCCTGCCCCGTCATTCCATGAGTTCGCCTTGCGAGAACAGACCACCGGCATTAATCAGAAGCATCTCGACTACTGGACGAGCATGCTGCGCGATGCAACCCGCGGCCTGACGCTGCCCTCCCCCGACCATCACGCCAGCGTGCCGGCCAATGAAATATCGACGAAGGCGCAGTGGTTCGAAATCAAACCTGATCAGGGCCTCACCGATAACCTGTACGCCTTCGCCAGACGGAATAACTCGTCGCTGTTCGGCGTGGTCTATACGGCCATTGCGCTGTCCCTGCATAAGCTCGGTGACTTGAAGGACCTGGTGATCGGCACGTCTGCCTCCGGCCGAACCGACCCGGGGTTCTACGAGACGGTCGGTTACTTCACCACGATGGTGGCACACCGGGTGCAGTTTGATCCTCAACAGGCCGTTGGCGCACTGATTGAAAACGTCACTCGCCTGATCAATGACTCCATGGCTTATGCCGATGTACCCCTGGAGCAGATCCAACAAGCCTTGGGCATGACGCCGGCAGACGGCCTGCTGTTCGACGTGTACATCCAGATTCACGCCAACAATGCCTTGAATGGTGCCTTGAGCACGCCTGACGCCGGGACGATCCGCTATCGGCAGATTGACCCGGACAAGAACCAGTCGATGTTCGGCATTCAGTTCGAGATCATGGAGAACATGATCGACGGCAAACGCTCGCTGCGCCTGGTCATCACTTACCGTTCGGACCGCTACAGCGCAGAACAGATGGCGCGCCTCAGCGCTACGATTGATCAGGTGTTCGCGCTGTTCACGACGCCCGATGCAGCCGGTATCGTCCTCGACCAAATCCGCACATAACGCCCTCGATCAGGGTCTTGGTAACACTACCAAGACCCTGCACATCGACCCTACTCCTCATGCATTCCGTAGCGCTGGAACGATGAACGCTTGGGCAAGCGGTAGTGCGGTCGGCCGAGCAACTGGTTGGCAATTGTCGCATTGCGAATAGCCGCAATCCCCAAGTCCGGCGAACCAACGCCATGCTGGAAGATCTCCGCGTTCTGCACAAAGATACGGCCCGTGCCTGCATCGCAGCGGCGCGCCGTGAAATCCTCCTGGACGATACAGTCGCCGTATTCATCGGTTTCAAGCACGGCGCCCTTGAGCCTTTCAAACCATTGCGGCCAGGCATGCCCATAACCTGTGGCTGCGACAATGGCATCGGCTTCGAGGGTGCTGGTCTGGTCCAGCTCACGGTGCCGGTAGGCGATTCGCAGCGTGCCGCCGATATCCTCTACGGTCTCGACCTCACAGTTGGAAAGCAAGGTCAGGCCTGGATCACTGCCACCAATCGAGCGTTCGTAGATCAGGTCGTAGATGTCAGCGATGGTCGAAAAACTGATGCCTTTGTACAGCAACCCTTGTCCTGCAACGATGTCGCGGCGGCGCTCCCTTGGAATACTGTGGAAGTACTCCATGTAGGACGGCGTAAAGCACTCCTGCCCAAGCTTCGAGTATTCCATGGGGTGGAAGCCTGGCGAGCGTGTGATCCAGCGAATCGAAGCACCCGCCGCGATTCGCTCGGGTGTCAGCTCGTTGAACAATGCCAACACGCATTCCGCCGCACTTTGGCCGGAACCAATGACCGTGACCCGCTGGCATTTCGACAACTGTTCCTGGCGCTTGCCGAACTCCGCCGAATGCATGACCGGCGCGGTGCTCTTGACCTGCGCCCACTGAGGCAACAGCGGCACAGTACCGACGCCAATCGACAGGTCCCGACTGTAGTAATGGCGCTTAAAGCCTGACACCGACTGGCTTTCAATCAGGAATCGGTCAGCGTTGGCGTCATACGTCACATCACAGATGTCCTCGCCGAAATGGCAGGCCGGCAGCTGCTGTGACGCCCAGCGACAGTAATGGTCGTACTCGCGGCGAGGCACCTGAAAGTTCTCGTAGTAATAGAACGGGTACAGGCGATCGTGTTGATGCAGGTAATTCAGATAGCTCAGTTGATGCGTGGGGTCTGCCATCGTCACCAGGTCTGCCAGAAACGGAACCTGGAGCGTGGTGCCAGGCAACAGAAGCCCTTCGTGCCAGCGAAACTCCGCTTTGCGGTCCAGGAAAATACCGGTCACGCCAGGATGTTTGGACAGTAACGCGGCCAACCCCAGATTAAAGGGGCCTATGCCAACGCCGGCAATATCAACATTGGGTATATCCATCATCCTATCCATCTCCCTAGGCACTGCTGTTTGGTTAGCAGTGGGCGCGCCCTCAGGCGCGCCACTGCGTTCATATCAAAATCCATTACAGGCTCACGCCCCTTGCACCATGAGCAGACGCTCAACATCTTGTGCATTACGGCAGCGCAGGAGTTGCCCTGGTGAAAGGAGCACTGAAAAATCTTCCTGGACCCGCGCCGAGATCGCCTTCAAATGCTGGGGACGTAACCCCAGGCTGATGAAGTCCACCGCGTCATTCGCCCCGTCCGCCAGCGGTCGCCCCAGTACGCTCAAGTAAATATCCAGCACCTTGTTGCGTGGAGTCGGCTGAATCATCGCGACGGGTTCGGCTACGTCATTTGCCGAAGCGGTCAGCAGGCTGCGGGCCCGCTGGCGATCAGGCTTGCCGTTTTGCGACAGCGGCAACGCGTCCACCTTCAAGAAACGTGTGGGCACATGGGAGTGCGGCAGGTGCTGACGGGCGTAATTGCGTAGCTCGGACGTGCTCAGTTCTGCGCCGCTCGGCTGACTGACATACAGCGCACCGATGCAGACTTCGCCTTGGCGCTGCTCGCCATAATCCACGACCAACACGTGCCTGACCGACGGCTGATTGATCAGTTCTATCTCGATGTCCGGGAGCGATACCCGTACACCGCGAACCTTCACGTAGCCGTTGACCCGACTGTCGAAGATCAAGGTGCCGTCGCGGCGGTAGCGCCCACAGTCGCCGGTGCGGAAAGCACGAACGGCTTGGCCATGTTCATCATTGACGGTCACGAATTCGCTTTGTGTCAGCTCGCCGTTTTCGAGGTACCCCAGCGCGAGATTGACGCCAGCCGTGTGAATTCGACCGACAACGCCGGTCGGGCAATGCTCGCCCTGTGGGTCAAGGACAAAGTAGCTGTTACCGGGCAAGGGCCTTCCGTAGGGGATCAACGCACGGTCATCCGCCACGATCTCGTGCCAGATGCTCCAGATGGTGGTCTCCGTCGGCCCGCCCAGGGAAATCAACCGAGCTGACGGCAGCAGCTCACGCAACTCGGCAATCACGGCCGGCTTGATGTAATCACCGCCCTGGGCAATCAGGCGCAGGCTCTTCAGGTCATGGGTGGCGCGGCACGAAAGGAGCATCTCCAGAATGGCAGGCACCGAACACCACAGCGTCACCTGATGCCGGGCAATCAACTGGTTCCAGCGCACTGCGTCCTTTTCCTCGCCCACACCAGGAAGCACCAGTGTCGCCCCCGCCGTCAGGCATCCCAAGACGTCGAACACCGACATGTCATGGTGAAGCGGGGTCACCGACATGAACACATCACGCTCGCTCACCGCCCAGTGCTCAAGGGTGCTGCCGATGACATTGGCTGTGGCTCGGTTGCTCAGGACCACGCATTTGGGCTTGCCGGTGGTGCCCGAGGTATAGAGGTAATAGGCCGGGGCGTCGCTTAACGACAGGTCATCCAGCGCGGGCGGAACCTGGGCTTGTACAGCCAGCAACTCTGCCGGTGTTGCCGCGAGATGTTCGACAGATTCACTTTGGGCAGTCACTACCAGATCGGGCTGACAGTTTTCCAGCAGGTAATGCAACCGGTCGGCTGGCGCTGACGCGTCGATGGGGACCCAGATCACGCCTGTCAGCGCGCAGGCCAATGTCACCATCGTGTGCTCAGGACTGCGAGGCAGGCAGATGGCGACGACTTGCCCACGAGACAAGCCGCGCGCTCTCAATGCTGCGATGATGCGGCCCACCCCGTCGCCAAGTTCGGCATAGCTGATTTGCCGATCACCACTGACGAGGGCGACTCTGGTGTTGGTGCGATCGAAGATATTGCTCGCGATCCGGCCGAGAAAGCCTTCGCGGCACGCATCAGCGGCCTGGCTATTGAGCCGGTAGTGACTCTTTTCGATGATCGCCGGGGCATCAATGGCAAAAACACCGCTTGCCGTGGCCTGGCTGATCGCCTTTTCGATTGCGCTCAAGACGTCGCTGACCACCGCTGGATCCAGCACTGCGCGCGCATAGTCGATATCGAACACCAGCGCGCCGTCTGCGTTGGCCGAGAAGCGAATATCCATCGCCACCTGTGGCGTCTGGGTCAGCCCGCCACACAGGCTCATCGGGCTATCCACCGCCGAGACGGGCCAGGAAAAACCATTGGTGACCACCACTGGAAGTACCGGGCCTGGACCATGGGACTCGAACAGCAACCGAGCAAGGTCCACCCCTGAAAAGCTCAGGTGCTGCAGCCCTTCCAGCACATCCACTTGCAGCTTGGCAGCACGCTCGGCAAAGCCATTTGGATCGGCGCTCCAATTGACCGCGATAAAGCTTGAGCGATTGGCAAAGGCACCGCTCGTTTGCGGGGCAACAGGGACCGCAACACATAAACCACCCTCGTCGAGCCAGTGCGACAGCACTTCCAGCACCAGCGCCATCAATGTGGTGTTCTTGAACAGCCGCTGCCGTGC
>Ga0302228_10002942_pt1 | contig 11328 bp, 6 predicted proteins | sample II_Palsa_N1_2_FD_193519 | JGI IMG/M metagenome (GOLD analysis project Ga0302228, IMG submission 193519) | Peat permafrost microbial communities from Stordalen Mire near Abisko, Sweden - II_Palsa_N1_2 | ecosystem: Environmental > Terrestrial > Soil > Palsa > Peat permafrost | place: Sweden...
CTATATCAACACGGACCGGATTGCGTTGCCGGCAAACGCTTATAAGCCCGCGCCACCTCTGCCGGAGGGAACGTGCGAGGTGAATGCGTACGACTTTACCCCGCACATTCAGCCGTTGTATGGGATCTCGTTTGACCCGGATGCGTGCTACGGCCAGGCGCCGTTTGCGCCGGTGCATTATTCACGGTGGCTTGGGTCGGAGCCTGGGACACTCTATGTTGTGTATTTCACGAAACCTTGAATCGTTCGCTGATTAACAAAGTGCCGTTCGGTAGCAGCGGTGCCTGCTGGGACATGGTGCAACTCAGGGCGGATATGTACACTCAAAATCAAACGAATATGCAGATTAGCGTTTGGGGACCAGCTAGTAGGTCCAGTGCGTTTGAATCGAAACCTAAGGGGAATGAATGGCTCGAGTAGTAGTGATTGGGGCGGGAGCGATGGGCCTGGCCGCAGGGTATCGGGCGGCCAAAGAAGGTCATGCGGTCGATGTGATTGAGGCCGCACCGGAGCCGGGCGGGATGGCGGGCCACTTTGACTTTGGGGGATTGTCGCTGGAGCGGTTTTATCATTTTGCGTGCCTGTCGGATCTGCCGACGTTTGAGCTGATGAACGAGTTGGGCATTGGCGACAAGATGAAGTGGCGGAAGACGACGATGGGGTACTTTGACGGAAAGCTGCATGCGTGGGGCGATCCTGTTTCGTTGTTCAAGTATCCCGGGCTGAATTTGTTTCAAAAGATTCGGTACGGACTGTTTGCGTTTGTGTGTGTGCGACGAAACAGTTGGCCTGCGATTGAACACGAGTCGGCGAAAAGCTGGATTCTGCGGTGGTGCGGGCGGAGGATCTATGACCGGTTTTGGGAGCCGCTGTTCGAATACAAATTTTACGAGTATGCGGATAACATCTCGGCTTCCTGGATATGGACGAGGATTCGCCGGATCGGGCGGTCGCGCGAAAGCATGTTGGAGGAGCGGCTGGGGTATATCGACGGCGGCACGCTGACGCTGGTGAATGCGCTGATCGAGGGAATCAAGGCGCACGGTGGACGGGTGCACCTGGGAACGCCGGTGCAGCGCGTGTTGACCAGGGATGGGCGTGTGACAGGAGTCCAGACGGCGGAGCGGACGTTTGATGCGGACGCGGTGATCTGCACAGCGCCGACACCCTACGTGAACGCAATGGTGCCGGACCTTCCGGAGGAGTGGAAGCAGAAGTACGATGCGATCCATAACATCGGAGTGATCTGCGTGATCTTCAAGCTGGCGCGCAAGGTGACGCCGCACTTCTGGGTAAACATTTCGGCTCCGGGGATTGAGATTCCGGGGATCATTGAGTTTTCGAATTTGCGCGATATGGGCGGCGACGCGGTGGTGTATGTGCCGTATTACATGCCCGTGACGCACGAGAAGTTTTCCTGGCCGGATGAGCGGCTGCTGACGGAGGCGTTTGCGTGCCTGCAGCAGATCAATCCGATGGTCGGCGACGTGGATGTAAAGGACACGAAGGTGGCGCGACTGCGCTATGGGCAGCCGATCTGCGAGCCGGGATTTGCGGCGAAGATTCCTGCGGTGAAGACACCGATTGAGGGACTGCAGATTGCGGATACCTGCTATTACTATCCCGAGGATCGCGGCATCGCGGAGAGCGTGCGGTTGGGGTCAGCAATGGCAAAGGCAGTGGGCGTGGCTGGTTAGAACGTGCAATTTATGTGGAGATTATGGCGACTAGAAAAATTGTGATTACCGGGGCCGCGGGCCTGGTTGGGCAGAATCTGCTTCCGCGATTGAAGCGCAAGAACCTGGGCGAGCTGGTCGCGATTGATAAGCATCCGAAGAACACGGCCATCCTGAGGCAGTTGCATCCGGAGCTGCGGGTGATTGAGGCGGATCTCGCGGAGGCTGGGCCGTGGCAGCAGGAGCTGGAGGGCTGCACGCACCTGATGATTGGGCACGCTCAGATCGGCGGCCTGTTTCCAGACGAGTATGTACGCAATAATGTGACCGCGACGGAGCGGCTGCTGGAGTCGGCGCTGAAGTACAAGGTGCCGTATGCGGTGAGCATTTCGTCGTCGGTGGTGAACTCGCTGGCGGTGGATGATTACACCGAGACGAAAAAAGCGCAGGAAGCGTTGGAGGTGGCGTCGGGAATTAAGCAGGTGGTGCTGCGGCCGACGTTGATGTTTGGGTGGTTCGATCGCAAGCATGTGGGTTGGCTGGGACGGTTCATGCAGCGGGTTCCGGTGTTTCCAGTGCCGGGCGATGGAAAGTTTCTGCGTCAGCCGCTTTATGCGGGAGACTTCGCGGACATCATTGCTTCGTCGATTGAGACGGAGAAGACGGGCGCGTACAACATTACGGGCATGGAGCGGATCGACTATATCGATCTGATTCGGCTGCTGAAACAGGCGACGGGGGCGAAGGCGCGGATTGTGAAGCTGCCGTATCGTGTGTTCTGGGCGCTGCTGAAGACGAACGCGTTGTGGGACAAGAATCCTCCGTTTACCACCAAGCAGCTGGAGGCGCTGGTAACGCCAGATGTGTTTGAGGTGATCGATTGGCCGGGGATTTTTCAGGTGCGGTCGACGCCGTTGAAGGAGGCGTTTTATTCGACGTTTCGTGATCCGGTGTACTCGCAGGTCGCATTGGATTTTTAGACGACTGCGCGATGGTTGGTGATAACGAGAGAAACGCCCCAATCCTGATGAGGATTGGGGCGTTTCCGGTTGGGTGGTGTTGGGTTAGAAGATGATCTTGCCGGCGAATTGAACGTTGAATGGCTCGCCGGGGCCAATGCCAGGGGCGCCGAAGAAGGCGCCGATGGTTGAGCCGATGGTGTTACCACCAGCGCTGGTCTGCGGTGCGCCCACGGGGGCGAGGTTGATGTAGTTGAAGAGGTTGAACATCTCGGCGCGTAACTGGAGGGTCACGTTACCGGCAATCTTGGTGTTCTTGACGATGGAGAAGTCGACGTCAGAGAAGCCGGGGTTGTAGTACTGGTTGCGGCGTTGATTGCTGATCTGGCCGGGAGCTGGTTCGGAGAAGGCGGCCGAGTTGAACCACTGGGCTCCGCCATCAACGATTGCGTGGGAGACGCCCCTGAAGGGCGAGATGCCGGTGACGTTGGCGCGATCGGCGTTGTCACCATTGCCGAGTTCATCGGCGTTGGCTACGACACTGAACGGCTGGCCACCGTGGAGGCTGACAGCACCGTTGAGTTCCCATCCAGTGGTCAGGCGGGGAATGGCGGTGCCTCCGGGGATTTTATAGTTCACCAAAGCGGCGAACGTGTTGCGGGTGTCGTAGTCGCTGTTGCCGTACTCCAGCTTCTGGCGGTAGCTGTCCTGAGGAAGATAGGGGATGAGGCCAGTTTCGTAGTCGAGTGCGTGGCTCCAAGTGTAGACGATCTGCGTGGTGAGGCCGTGATAGTTGGTACTGCGCAGCGTTGCCTGGAGGCTGTTGTAGTTGGCATTCAGGTTGCTGTTGAGCTGGTTGACGTTGCCGATGTTGGGAAACTGTGTGAAGTAGGGGCGTGTGCACTGCTGATACGAGTAGTTGTTGGGGTTTGGTGGCAGGCAGGCGGCGGGGAAGTTATCGGGTAGATTGTCAGCAGTGAGCAACTGGCTGCCGATGGCGTAGGGGTTGATATCGAGAACGCTGGTGAGTTTGCGGGACAGCGTTCCGAGGTAGCCGATCTGCACGATGACCCTGGGCCCGATCTCCTGCTGGAGGTTGACGTTGTAGCTATAGGTGTAGGAGGGGCGATAGTTGGGGTTGACGGAGAAAGCGTTCGTGACGCCAGCGCCGGCCTGAGCTTGTGCGAGGGTGGGGAAGATGGGAACGCCGTCGGAGATGACAGCGCCGCCACCAGAGTTGGTCGGGATTGCCTGGGCAGTAACGACGGGCAGCGCTCCAGCGAGGTTGTTGCCGATGCCGAGCGCACCGCCATCGGTGGTTCCGCGGAGGTTGAGGATGGAAAGCATGTAGACGGTGTCATAGTAGATGCCAGCGCCGGCACGGAGCACCGTCTTGGGGAACAGCGAGTAGGAAGCGCCGATGCGCGGGCTGACGGATCCCTTGAAGGGGTGGTAGAGGTCGCCGACGTTGCCGCCCTGGATGGCGAAGCCGCCCGCGAGGCTCGGGTCAAAGCTGGTGAGGTCCTTGCCGGAATCATGCACCGCCTGGGCATAGTCGTAGCGGAGGCCGTAGTTGATGTTCAACTTCGCTGTAACCTGCCACGCATCCTGGGCGAAGAGATTCCAGATGTTTTCGTAGACGGTACGCTTCTGATTGCCTTCGGCGATGTAGGCATTGTTGGTAGCAACGCAGCCAGCCATGAAGTCGGCAAGGAGAAGGACGTTGCCGTCGGTGGGTGTGATCGGGTCAAGATGCCGAGCGGATTCAACCGGTGGGGTCGTGCCGCCGTTGGCGAGGGCGTCGCAGGCAGCAGAGCCGCCGTTAGCGGACCAAGGACCCTGCGAACCATCGAAGAGGAAGACGCCGCGAGCGCCGGTCTGGTAGAAGTCATAAACCTGGGACTTGCGGAACTCACCGCCAAAGCGGAACTCATGTCTGCCGACGGTGTAGGCGACTGCATCGTTGAAGTGGCCGGTGATGTCCTGGCGACCCTCGGGAGGCGTGACGCCAATGGGGTCGAAGCCGCTGGCGCTGCCGGTAAGGCCGCTGCCGGCTGACGCGCCGCCGATGGTGATCTTGGGTGCGCCGGAGAGACCGGGATCGGTCACGCCGGTGTTGAGGCCGAGGGCAACGGGATCGTAATCATGCACGGCGTCGGAGAAGACCTGATCGAAGTAGCTGACGCCGAAGAATGCCTGGTTGGCGAGCTTGGGCGAAAAGATGTGGTTGTAGATGACCGCGTAGTTTTCTACGTGGATAGGGGCGACTTCGAAGTAGGGGCTCAGTGCGCTGCTGGCGGGAGCAGTCTGGTTGCCGTCGCCGAAGTAGCCGCGAATGCTGAGCTGGTTGGATTGGTTGATGTTGTAATCCAGGTGAACGATGGGATTGAAGCTGTGTCCATTTTCGGTGCCTGGGTTGAAATAATTATTGGACTGGGCCGGGCCGTTGAGGGCAGAGGCAGGCCACAGGTTTGCAAGCAGCGCCGTGGAGACTGGGTTTACGGCGATGCCGTAGGAATTGATAAGAGCGATCGCTTCATTCTGGTAGGCGATCGAGGGTTCGGTTTTGGACTGTGCGGCGCCGATGACGAAGCCCTGGTGTTCGTAGGCGAGGAAGAAGAAGAGCTTGCCTTTGATGATGGGGCCGCCGACGCTGCCGCCGTAGTCGATGTCGCGGGTCTCAGTCTTCTTGGAAGTGGGAGCAAAGGGACTGTTGTCGGCGAAGAACTCGTTGCGGTTGTAGTAGTACGCGTCGCCGTGGAAGACGTTGGTACCGGACTTGATGGAGAGGTTGACGGTGCCGCCGGCGTTACGGCCGGTTTCGGGCATGCCGCTGGTGATGAAAGAGAACTGGTCGATGGCGTCGAGCGGAACGACGATGCCGGCGATACCGGAGACGCCGCCCTGGTTGATGGCGGGGATATTCCACCAGAGATCGTTGTTGTCAGTACCGTCGATCTGCCAGTTGACCTGGTTGGTGCGAACGCCGTCGACCTGCGCGGCGCCGGCGCCACCGCCGACGGAGTAGCCGGCAAATCCTGGAGTGTACTGGATGAACTGGGTGAAGTCGCGGCCGTTGGTGGGGGTGTCGCTGATGACCTGGCTGGGAATGTCGGTGATGAGGGCGGAGGACGTGGTGTCGAGCGCGATGCTGGAGGCGACGACCTCTACCGTCTGCGCGGAGCTGGAGACGGCGAGGCTCACGGGGAGCGTGTAGGGGAGACCTGCAGAGACGGGGATCCCGTCGTATTTCCCGGTGCTGAAGCCGGATGCGCTCACGGTGACGGTGTAGGTGCCGACCGGCAGATCCTGGAAGGCGAACTCACCGGCTGAGGAGCTGACGGTGGTGTGGATGACGCCAGTATCGACTGCAAGGATGGTGACGGAGGCGTGCGCGAGGGTAGCGCCGGTTTTGTCGGTAACGGTTCCGTTGAGGCTGCCGCGGAAGTTCTGCGCGGTAGCGGTTATGCCTCCAGCGATGAGAATGAACAGCAGAAGCAGAGCATGGGTCATGAAGTTCTTCAAGCGAAAATGATGCATTAATGCGCCTCCTGAATACACGAATCCTGTATCGTTCCGTTGGGAACGATGGGTAGGGAGAACTTTTGCACTCCTGCAGGTGTGCGAAGTTCTGAGAGTCGGATCATCTGATACGGATCAGCGGGTGAGACTCACATACGGTGAAAGTTGTAAAAAGGGTATTCATTGAAATGTAATCTTGCTTTGGTCATTTGGCAAGGAGCCCTGTCACAGGGCGTGCGAAAACGAAGGTCATTTGGGGCGTAACGACGCCGATTCGCGACGCAGAGTGGCGCGGAGCGTTCAGGTCAGACGGCGGGGATCAGAAGAGATTGCCTGCGACTTCTTCGGCGGCCAATTGGATGACGGCTCGACCCAGGTCAACGCGATGAGGTCCGCGGTTCTGGTGGTGATGATCTGTTGTACGGGCAGGTAACTGGCTGCCGACCCGCGCGCATCAGCGAAGCGGATCAGCAGTGAGAGGGGTGACTTCCCTGGTGGTTGCGACTACCGTTCGCCAGACAATGTGACGTAGCTGCGACCGAGATAGAGGCGGTACTGTCCGGGCTTGCCTTCCGCAGCAACGATGTGCAGGGGATCGGGACGAGTCATCTGCGGGTCGCGGACGGTGTCGGCGCGCAGGAGTTCGTTGCCGGCGATATCCATCACAACGATGTGATCGCCGCTGACGAATCCGAAGCCATAGGCGCCCGGAGGAAGGACCTTGTCACCGATTTTGAGACGGACTTCGTTGAGAAGGTAGGCCTGGTAGGTCTGCTGAACCGCGGAGGAATATCCGGAGGTGTCCACCAGCGTGACGAGGACGAGGTCGCCGTTGCCGAAGCGAATGCCGGCTGAGTTGCGTCCCTGGATCGTTGCGCTCAGGCCTTTGTAGAAGACGGACTTGGGAAGTATGGCAGCAGCCTCTGTCCGATCGAGAACGCCGGGCTTGAGGTCAGTCTTAGAGGCTGAGGTGGAAGAGGCTGCGCTCTGTGCGGAGGCGACGGGAAGGGAACCGATTCCGGCAGCGCAAAGAGTCGAAAGTACGAGAAGGCGGCGGAGAGATGAAGTTGTAATTGTCATGGCGAGCTAATCATACGGATTGAGTTGGTGAGGTTGCAAGGTAGACGCGGCGATCATCAGCGAGTGGTGAGCGTGCCGGCTAACTCGGCGAGGATGTCTTCGAGCTGCAGAAAGACTGCGTTGGTCCAGCCGAAGCCAACGACGTTGCTTTTGTACCCGGTTGCGACTTTGACGTTTGCGGAGCCGCTGGCGACGTTGTACTTCTCGCGAATGGTGCCGTCGCGGAGGAAGTTGTCGAGGATGGTTGCGGTGAACTTGCGGGCGATGCGAGCGGCGTCGTCGTGGAAGCCGTTGCGATCGAGGCCTGAGACGGCGAGCCAGGTGGTGGGTGCCCAGCCGTAGGGCGCGTCCCACTGCACGCCGGAGAGGACGTCGCTGGTCTGGAGGCCGCCCGCCTGTTCGAAGAGGTCGAGATGACTGCGGACGGCAGCAGCCTGGGCGAGGGTGGAGGCTCCAGCCCAGAGGGGGTAGAAGGTGGTGAGGAAGTGGTAGGTGGAGCGCTTGCCCGTGACGAAGTTGTAGTCGGTGTAGAGGCCGGCGTCCTGGTTCCAGAGGTACTTGTCGATGGCTGCGCGACGGGTTGCAGCGCGGCGCGTCCAGACGACAGCTTCGTCCTTTCGCCCGAGGATCGTGGAGAAGTCTGCCATGTCGCGTTCGTACTTGTAGAGCAGGCTGTTGAGGCCGACGTCTGCGAACTCGACGGTTGATCCTGAGAAGGGGCCGAAGCGAAAGCTGGGATCGAAGCCGGACTCGCGCATGGCACGATCGCTGCGGTAGAACGCCGCGGAGAGGCGATGGCCATCGACTACGGCTAACGCGCAGACGTGGGAGACGGTGACGTCGCAGCTGGTGTGGGCTAGTTGTTTGGCTTGTGCTGGGGTTGGATTGGCGGGGCCGGTTACGAGGTACTCTGGGTGGTCGCCGGGATGAGCCAGCAGCCAGCGAATGACGTCGGGGTAGTAGCTGGAGTCGTCCGCTTGTTCGGGCACGGGGCCTTCGCCGAGATCTTCATAGTGTGCCAGGCCGGTGGTACCGGCACGATGCTCGAGTGAGATCCAAAGGGCGTAGTCGCGTTCCGCGTAGTCGTAGGCGCGGGCAAGCCACTGCTTGTCGGGTTGGGCGCCGGGAGCAGGATGCTCGTACACCTCGCGGATCATGGAGGAGAGAAACGGCGGCTGTGAGCGGGTGAAGTAGTAAGTGCGGTTGGCATTGAGGATCGCGCCGTAGTTGGCGATCTCGAAGAAGAAGTTTTCTACCATGCCTTTGGCGAGGTCGCGGCGACCCTCGTGCTCGAGGCCGAGGAGAATGAAGTAGCTATCCCATCCGTACATTTCATTGAAGCGGCCGCCAGGAACGACGTAGCGATTGGGTAGATAGAGGAGGCCTTCGACGGGTAACTCGGAGGGTCTCACCTCGCCGATGGCTTGGATAACGCGCGGTAGATGACGGACGTCGACGTTGCAGGATTTGCGCATGGTTTCGACGGCGGGTGGTGTGGGGAGATCGGCGGGAAGATAGAGGACGGGGACCTGGTGGACCTTGGGGTCGACGATTGATTTGCAGTCGTACATGGAGCGGGAGAGTGTGTCCCACGCGTTGTGGATGTAGTCGCGAATGTGGGACTGGTCGGTTGCGGGCGGCTCTTGTGCAACGGCAGACAGCGACGCAAGAATCAAGAGAGCGAAGAGTGCGCGGGGGCGGATCATGGTCGGTGAGTATCCGAAAACGACAGAGGGAATCGGCCCGGCGAAGGGTGCTCCTCCGGGCCACCTACAAACGAGGCTACTGTACGCTTCCTATCCAGCTTGCATACGGCGGTAGCGTGATGTTGCTTAGGGTGGAGGTTGACGTAAGTGCGGGATCACTGGCCGCGAGGGTTCTTACGATTGTGCCTTTGATTCCCGAGCCAGCGAGGTTGAGTGTGATGGTCTTCGGTGCGGCGGTGAAGTTCATCGCTACAACAACCGCAGGGCCGGAGCCGGTCGAGCGTATATAGGAGAGAGCGTCGGGGTTGCTGGTGTCGAGCATGGTGATCGTACCGCTGTGGAGAGCTGGAACGTCACGGCGCAGAGCGATGAGTTGCATGAACCAGTTCAGCTCCGAGTCGGGATCCTTCGACTCGACCGCGACGTTGATGGTCTTGTAATTGGGTGGAATGGGCAACCAGGTATGCGGGTTGGTGCTGAAGCCGGCTTGCGGACCGGGGGTCCATTGCATCGGTGTTCGCTCTCCGTCTCGTCCCTTCTGCGCTGGCCAGCCGGTGATGCCGATGGGGTCGCGTACATCTTCACGGCGCGTGGGCGTGGTGGTGCGCATGCCAATTTCCTGGCCGTAGTACATCAGCGACGTGGCCTTGGTGGTGAAGAGCATGGTTGCGAGGAGTTTGTTGATCTGGTTGTCGTGCGTGCCGTCGCCGTAGCGATCGATGGCGCGCACGTTATCGTGATTGTCGAAGACGATGAGGGGCTGCGAACCGTGAATCTGGGTCTCGACCTCTCCGATGTGCTGGCGAAAGTTGGCCGCGTTCAGCGTAGCGTGATCACCCTGGAAGCCGATGAGCATGTCCATGGGAAGCTGCAGTTCATCGTGGGCCGTGCCCCCGTACCACTTGTCGAGTTCGGCGGTGTTGGGCAGGTAGGTTTCGCCAATCAGGACGCGGTCGCCGGGATACTTTGCCACCATGGCACGCATGCGGCGGATGACGTCGTGGACTTCGGGAAGGTTGTTGGTGTAGGTGTCGCCAACGTTTGGATCGCCATAGGCATTGATTCCGCCCGTCTCCGGATTATTACGCAGGGTTGGGTCTTCGAAGAGGCTTGGGATCGCGTCGAGACGGAAGCCTGCAATGCCGCGATCGAGCCAGAACTGCATGGACAGAAACATCGCTTTTTCGACAGCCGGATTGCGCCAGTTGAGGTCGGGCTGTTGCTTGTAGAACTCGTGGTAGTAGTACTGGTGGACCGCGGGCACCCACTCCCAGGCGGAGCCGCCGAAGCCGGAGACCCAGTTGTTGGGCGGAACAACTTTCCCATTGGGGCCTTCGTGTTCGAAACGCTTTTGATAGGCGGTGACCCCGGGGGTATCGGCGGGGATGCCGTCGTTCCAGACGTACCAGTCATGCTTGGGATTGGTGCGGGAACTGGAGGCGTCAATGAACCACTGGTGCTTGTCGGAGGTGTGGTTGAGCACCATGTCGAGGAGGACGCGGACGTGATGCTTCTGGCCTTCGGCAATGAGGCGGTCCATGTCGGCGAGGGTGCCGTACTGCGGGTCGACGGACTGGTAGTTGGAGATGTCGTAGCCGAAGTCGACCTGCGGCGACGGATACATGGGCGCGATCCAGATGGCGTCGACGCCGAGCTTCTGCAGGTAACCGAGGCGCGAGGTGATGCCGTTGAGATCGCCAATACCGTCGCCGGTGGAGTCCTGGTAGGAGCGCGGGTAGATCTCGTAGACAACGGCGTGTTTCCACCAGGGATCGGTGGAGGAGGAGATGGATTTCTCCTGGATCTGAGCGACGGAATGCTTGAGCGGGAGGATTGCGCACGCAAGGGCGAGGGCTGCGGTCGCAAGGATACAAAAGCGACGCGAGGTGCGCGAGACGGATGCGGAAAACAGGTTCATCGAATTGCCTCCAGCGGGTTCGGCGAGACGAATCGATCCGCCGCAGGGATGAGTTTATCCTCTCGCGGCGGTGATGTTGAAGAGACGCGAACTTAGTTGGGGTCTGAGTCGGTCGAGGTGGAAGGCGGTGGCGCGGGATGGGACGATGCGGGGACCTTCACGAACTTGCGTTTGGCGCGGAGGTAAGCGACGAGATCCTGGATCTGGGGGTCGGTGAGCGAGTTGGCGAAGGCGGGCATCGACATGCCGCCGTCGTGGATCTGGTGCGTGATCTGTTCTTTGTTCATGCGCTTGCGCACGAGTTGGAGGTCGGGACCTTTTCCGCCGCCGACGCCCGCAGGCCCATGGCAGTGCGCGCATCCATGCTGCGCGAACAGTTCCGCGCCGCGTTGCTTTGGCTTCGAGCCTGCGGATACGGTGAACAGCGGTTGGGTGATGGACAGGCCAAGGAAGACGCAGCCCACCAC
>Ga0302228_10002948_pt1 | contig 11310 bp, 7 predicted proteins | sample II_Palsa_N1_2_FD_193519 | JGI IMG/M metagenome (GOLD analysis project Ga0302228, IMG submission 193519) | Peat permafrost microbial communities from Stordalen Mire near Abisko, Sweden - II_Palsa_N1_2 | ecosystem: Environmental > Terrestrial > Soil > Palsa > Peat permafrost | place: Sweden...
TTCTGTAAGTGAGAGGTTACGAGTAGTGCGATTGATTAACCGGGTGCGTAAATGCGCTTCCAGCATTGCAATTGCGCGAGTAACAAGCGCGTTTGATACGTCGAGTTGTTGTGCGGCACGCCGAAAGCTTTCGGTTTCCGACACCCGCACGAACACTCGCATGGCATTAATTTGATTCATCGTCTCTTACCTCTCAGTGTCCAAAACAGCGTGGGACCGTATTACGCATCACCGCGCATACGGCATCTCTTGATCGGCGCCAAAAAGCGTATTGACACCCATGCGGAATTGCAATATCTCGTTCAATTTCTGTCTGCATTCCGCATTAACCTCAAGACTTTCACATTTGCTAGACCATTGCAATGAAAAATTACATTTCCCCGAATTTTGGAATGGATCGTCTGATTTATGCAGATTTTCGTTTCAAGAGTTGAGTTACTTCATTCGACTTTTGATGCACTCGTAAAATGACTTGTCTTATTGCATACAAACAGGCGATCCGACTCGCTGAACCACGATAAGCTCTGCCGGGAGCTGCCGATGCGGGTGGTTTATTGAGTGCAACGATTCCAGGTACGTATAAAAATGAATGCAGGCATTAAATTCATATCGTCCCGACTTGACGGCTGGCAAACTGCCATATAAGAGATGCATTGTTCATCAATTCTAGAATCACGATCGTAATTAATCGAATCCTTAATTTGGTCATTACAAGCCGCTTGATAGTTGCGTTTAAATAATCAATGGAGGCGATAATTTCATGATCTGGAGCTTGCTGGCGCGTCAACCGGAAATTGCATTGTTTGCGAGCCTGGCACTTGGCTTTTTCATTGGCTCTTTCAAATTCGGGCCCATACAGCTCGGCGGGGTGTGCGGCACTTTGATCGTGGCGCTGATTCTCGGACAAAGCGGCGCGCGCCTTTCACCGGATCTGAAGAATATTGCATTTGCACTGTTTATCTTCGCGCTGGGTTTCACTGGCGGACCGCAATTCTTCGCGAATATCGGGCGCGGCTGGCGCTACGGGCTTCTTTCCGTCGTTGAACTGGTGGTGGTACTTGGGCTGGTGCTCGGTGCGGTTGCACTCTTCAAGCTCGATCGCGGCACTGCGGCCGGTCTGCTCGCCGGCGCCGCGACGGAATCGGCCGTGGTCGGCACGGCATCCGAAGCCATTGGCAAGCTCGCGCTGCCTGCTGCCGAGATTGCCCGGCTGCAGGCCAACATCGTTACCGCCTACAGCGTGAGTTACCTGTTCGGGCTCGTCACCATCGTGTTGTTCACCAGCCAGATCGCGCCGCTGATGCTGCGCGTGAATCTGCGCGACGAAGCTGAGCGCCTATGGCGTTCGCTCGGCGGCGACAGTGCGCTGGCGGATGGGCAACGGCTGGCTGCGCCGTCGCTCGTGGCGCGCGAAGTCCGCGTGACGAGTGCGGCGGATCTGAGCATCGATACCCTCGAACGCCGCTATGGCAACGAACTCACCGTCGCACGAGTGATGCGCGGCCGCTCGCTTGTAAAAGCGCAGCCGAATCTCGTGTTGAAGAAGGGCGACCGGATCGTGGTCGGCGGGCGTCGCACGGCGCTCGTGGAGGCGCTGCCGTCCATTGGCGAGGAAGTCACCGGCCACGATGTCGCCGACCTCTACGCCGACACCGTCGACGTCATGCTCACGCGGCGCGAAGTCCATGGCCTCACGGTGGCGCAAGTGCGCGCTCGCGCGACGCCCGCCGATGGCCGCGGTGTCTATATCTCGGCCGTCACGCGGCTGGACAGCACGATCCCCGCGTTGCCGGGAACGGAGCTGCATCGTGGCGACGTACTGACCTTGATCGGCTCGGCCGATGACGTGCGGCGCGGAGCGGCGAAGCTCGGCTATGTGGTTCGCGCAACGCTGAAAACCGACTTCGTGTTTCTCGGCATCGGCGTGATTGCGGGGATTGTGGTCGGGCACTTCAGCGCGCGCATCGGCGACGTGCAGATCGCGCTGGGCACCGGCGGCGGCTGTTTGCTGTCCGGGCTGCTGTTCGGCTGGATTCGTTCGCGCTATCCGGTGATCGGTTCGCTGCCTTCAGCTGCGGCGCAAGTGCTCAAGGATTTCGGACTGTGCACTTTTATTGCCGCGGTCGGGCTGGGAGCCGGCGCCGATGCGATCCGCCTGATCCGCGAGTACGGCGTTGCGCTGCCGCTGGCAGGCGTGGTCATCACGCTCGGGCCGGCGCTGGTGTCGCTCGCGGTCGGGCGCTGGCTGTTGAAACTCGAAGTACCGATGCTGCTCGGCGCGATCGCCGGCCAGCAATGCAGCACGCCTGCGATCAGCGCGCTGGTTAGTGTGACGGGCAACGCAACGCCAGTGATCGGCTACACGATCACATACGCGTTGTCGAACGTCCTCTTGCCGCTGATGGGGCCGGTGGTCGTCGGGCTGGCGGGCAAGCTGGGGTGAACGGGCATACGTCGTAGCAACAAGAATAGGCGCGTGGCAGGGAGCGTCAGGATCGGTATCGGTATCGGTATCGGTTCGAGTATCAGATTCAGCAGGTCGGGCAGGGCATACAAAACTAGCGAGGGCACTATGGAATGGATACATCAGGTTTTTACGAAGTCACCGGAGATTGCGCTGTTCCTCTCTCTGGCGGTGGGGTACTTCATCGGCCAGATCAACTTCGGCAAGTTCCAGCTTGGCGGTGTGGGCGGGTCATTGCTGGCGGCGGTGGTCATCAGTCAGTTCGGCGTACAGATCGACAACGGCGTCAAGTCTGTCATGTTCGCGATCTTCATCTATGCAGTCGGTTACGACTCGGGGCCGCAGTTTTTCAACTCGCTGTCGCGCAAGACCTTGCGTGAGATCGCGATGGCGGTGTTCCTCGCGGTATCGGCGCTGGTCACAGTGCTGGTATGCGCGAAGCTGTTCGGCTTGAACAAGGGGATTGCCGCGGGATTGGCCGGCGGGGCGTTGACGCAGTCGGCGATCATCGGCACGGCTGGCGACGCCATCGCCCGGCTCGGGCTGCCGGTTGCCGAAACCAAGGCGCTCCAGGGCGACGTGGCGGTCGCTTATGCCGTGACGTACGTATTCGGATCGCTGGGCGCGATCATCGTGTGCGTGAATATCTTGCCGAAGTTCATGGGGCAGGGTTTGAAGGAGGCCGCAGCGGAAGCGGAGAAAAGTTTGCTGGGCGGCGCGCTCGCGCATGGGGCCGGTCAGACAACGGCGATGCCGGAGCTGGTCGGGCGGGCTTATCGTGTGACAGGCGGCAACGCTGCCGCGGCGCGCGCGGGTGGCGCCGATGCCGGGGGGCTGGCGATCAAGGCCACGTCAGGCGCAGGGGGCGTGAGCGGTGCTGCGGGCCGGACAGTCGCGGAGATCGAGTTGGCCGAGTCCGACATGATCACGATCGAGCGAATCCGCCGGGCCGGCAAAGCGATGGAGCCGCGGCCGGACGTGATGCTGCAAGTCGACGATATCGTGCTGGTCGTCGGCCGGCGTGAAGTGATGGTGACGGCGGCGTCGAACATTGGTGAAGAGGTGGCGGACACAGATGGCATCAGTGTCGTGATGCAGAACCGGCAGGGCGTGTTCACCCGCAAGGGCATGAATCACATGACAATTGCCGCGGTGCGTACAACGGTAGACCGCGACTTGCGGCACGGCGTATTCGTGCAGGAAATTCGCCGGGCGGACCAGCCGCTGCCGATCCTTCCCGAAACCAGGCTCGAGCATGGCGATGTCATTACCTTCTACGGTTCGCCGCAGGATACGAAGCGCGCCGTGGATGCAGCGGGTTATGAATTGCCGGTTACCAACAAGACCGATTTCATCTACATGGGTGTGGGGATTGTGCTCGGTCTGTTGATCGGATTGATCGTCGTGGACGTGGGCGGCGTGCCGTTGACCCTGGGGTCCGGCGGGGGCTGTTTGCTGGCCGGGCTGCTATTTGGCTGGATGCGGGGCAAGCATCCGATGTACGGCGTGATGCCGTCGGCGGCATCGCAACTGATGAAGGATTTTGGGCTCGCAGCCTTCGTGGCGGCGGTCGGTCTGAACTCCGGATTGGCGGCCGTGGTGACGGTGAAGAACAGTGGCCTCACGATCTTTTTGTTGGGCGCGGTCGTGACCATCGTGCCGCTCGTTCTCACGATGCTGTTCGGCAGATACGTGTTGAAATACACAAACGCGGCACTTCTTGCGGGCGCACTGACGGGATCGCGTAGCGCGAATCCTGCGTTCGGCGGCGTGCTTGATAAGGCGGAAAGCGCGGTGCCGACGGTTCCATTCGCGATCACGTACGCGCTGGCGAATGTTTTGCTGACATTGCTGGGACCGTTGGTGGTCGGATTGGTCTGACGAGGGGATGAGTGCGCGCGATCGGGCCGACTCGCGTGCACTCAAAAAGTTTGAACCGAGGGCCATGGCGCGAGCCCAACGACATTAGGCACAAAATGGGATTGTCATGACTTCGCAGCAGAAAATCGTTCATCTTCCCGCAGCAATCATGCATGGGACCGGAGTAAGCGCTAAAGCGCTAACGCCGGTCGACACGGGGGAGCAGATCCCCGCCTTGGGTCAGGGCACTTGGGGAATGGGTGATAACGCCCGAACCCGCAACGCGGAAATCGCCGCGCTGAAGGCCGGCGTGGACCTTGGCATGACGGGAATCGATACCGCGGAAATGTATGGCGAAGGCGAGAGCGAAAAACTGATCGCCGAAGCATTGAAAGACCGGCGTGACGAGCTTTTTATCGTGAGCAAGGTTTATCCGCATAACGGTAGCGAAGCCGGCGTGAAGGCCGCGTGTGAGCGAAGCCTGAAGCGGCTACAGACGGACCGCATCGATTTATACCTGCTGCATTGGCGCGGCGGTGAAGATCTGGAAGGGGTGATCGGCGGCTTTGAAGCCTTGAAAGCGCAGGGCAAGATCCGCCATTGGGGTGTAAGTAATTTCGATACCGAAGACATGGTCGAACTCTTTGCCCTGGAAAACGGCAACCGGTGTGCGGCCAACCAGATTCTTTATAACGTCGCGCGGCGCGGTCCCGAATTCGAACTCCTGCCATGGCTGCGCGAACGCAATATACCGGCGATGGCATACAGCCCTGTCGATCACGCGCGCCTGCCAAAGCAAAGCGTCCTGAACGACATCGCGAAGGCCCGCGGTTTGTCCGCGATGCAAGTCGCGCTCGCGTGGGTCTTGCAACAACCGCAGGTCATGGCGATCCCGAAAGCGGGGACGCTCGCTCATGTGATCGAGAACGCGGCAGCGAGAGACGTGAATTTGTCGACGGAAGAACTGAGTCTTATCGACACCCAGTTCAAACCGCCGAAATCAAAACGCCCATTGGAAATGCTTTAAACCGCTGGAAACCCTCAACCGGTCTACATGCAGGCGTGATGCGAATGCACGGAGCCAAGCACGGCTACCTCGGCCGGCGTTCGCTTGAGCGACGCTTCATCGACTTGCTTTGCATCGGCGAGGAATTCATCGACCAGGGTTGAGACCGGCGTATTGCTCAGGCACAGCGACACGCGCTGCGTTTCATTGGCCTTCAGTTGCGATCGCTGAGCCAGGAACAGCACGCCATATTGGTACCCTCTCACAATGCCGCGTACGGCCCCAACGCACTGGCCCTGCGCGGTGTTATCGGACTTCTGCGAACATTCCTGAGCGAGCGTATAGGCGGAGAAACTCGGATCGACTGGCGGCGGCTCAGTGCTTTGCTGCGCGTGGGCAACGGAGGCGCAGCCCAGCGCGGAGACGGTTGCAAACGCGATCGCCGCGGAGATGTTTCGCTTCATGTTGTGATCCCTCATGTCGAACGATGAACTCGATATGAGGGAACGAACGCCAATTGGTTCCTTCGACTCCAACCTTGACGCGCTGGTTTATTCAGGCTTTTGCAAGCGCTTCAGTTCTGCCACGGGAATGTGGCATCGAATCCTGTGACCATCCGCGGCATGCGCGTACGGTGGCTCCTGCTGCTCACAGATCGCGCCAATCTTGCGCGGACAACGGGTATGGAACACGCACCCCGACGGTGGGTTCGCCGCGCTCGGCAGCTCGCCTGAAAGGCGGATGCGCTCGCGCGCTTGCGGTTCATCGACTATTTCGGGAATGGACGACAACAACGCCTCGGTATAAGGATGATGCGGCCCGTCGAACACGTCGGTCGCCCGGCCAATCTCCATCAGCCGGCCGAGATACAGCACCGCAATACGATCGGACAAATAACGCACCACGTGCAGGTCGTGCGAGATAAACACGTAACTCACGCCGCGCTCGCGCTGCAGGTCGGCGAGCAGGTTCAGGATGGCGGCTTGCACGGAGACATCGAGGGCGGACGTGGGCTCGTCGCAGACCACGACGCGCGGATCGCCCGCGAACGCACGCGCTATCGCCACGCGCTGTTTCAACCCGCCCGACAATTGCCGGGTGCGCGAGCTCAGGTAACGTTCGGGCAACCGAACGGCGGCGGTCAGCGATTGCAACCGCGCTTCCTTCGCCGCCCCACGCAACGCGCCGAGTTTCGACAAAGACCGGGCGATCAGCCGACGCACCGAATGCGCCCGGTTCAACGCCGAATCCGGATTCTGGAACACGATCTGCAGCGACTTGACCTGCTCGTCGTTGCGGTTTGTCACGCGCGCGGGCAGGGCGGCACCGTCGAGTTCTATGGAGCCGCCCGCATCCGGCGAGAGCAAGCCCAGCAAGAGCTTCGCGAGCGTCGTCTTGCCGCTGCCTGACTCGCCGACCAACCCGAGCGTTTCACCCAGCTTAAGTTCAAGCGATACATCGTGCACCGCTCGCAGCGACTCCCCGCCAACATGAAACGTCTTCGATAAATTCTCCGCGCGCAAGGCAAGCGGTGCATCTGTCCGGTCGACAGCCGCGCGCAGCACTTCCGGTGTTGCGCGCGGCAAGTCGATTGCACGTTCGTGATAGTGGCAGCGCGCCATTTGATCACCATGGGCGGCCGGGACCCGATACGGCGGCGGCGCGTCACGATGACAACGGTCATCGGCGAGCTTGCAGCGCTGCGCATAGATACACCCCTGCGTCACCGACCCCGGCAGCGGTAGCGAACCCGGGATGGTGTCGAGCCGGCCCGTGTCCTTGCTGCGTCCCGTGGTCGGCAGGCAGCGCAGCAGGCCCACCGTGTAGGGATGCCGCGGCCGCGCGAAGACATCGCGTGTCGTGCCTTCTTCGACCAGTTTTCCCGCATACAACACGCCTACGCGATCACACATCCGTCCGATCACCGCCAGGTTGTGGCTGATGAAAAGCACCGCTGTGCCGAGTTCTTCGCGTAGTTGCGCGATCAGGTCGAGCACCTCGGCCTCCACCGTGGCGTCGAGCCCGGTAGTGGGTTCGTCGAGGATCAGCAACGCCGGGTTGCACGCGAGCGCCATCGCGATGACCACGCGCTGCTGCATACCACCCGACAATTGATGTGGATAAGACTCCATCACGCGCTCGGGCGAGGAGATCCGCACGCGCCGCAAGATGTCGATGGTGTGTTCCAGCGCTTCATTCACCGACGCGCCCGCGAGCTCGAACGCTTCGGACACCTGCCGCGCGATGGTCAGCGACGGATTCAGCGCGCGGCCCGGGTCCTGATAAACCATCGATACCGCGTTGGCGCGCATGTGCCGCAACGCGTCGGCGTTCATCGAAGCGATGTCGTGGCCGGCGATCGAAATCTTCCCCGACTTCACGCGGCCGTTGCGCGGCAGATAACGCAATATGGCGAGTGCGGCGGTGGACTTTCCACAGCCCGATTCGCCAACCAGCCCATACGCCTCGCCGCGTTTTATCCGCAGCGAGATGTCCTGCAGCACTTCGCGGTCCCTTCCGCGCGAACGGTACGCGACCGTCAGGCCGACAAGGGTCAGCGCGTCGGTTTCGGCGCGCTTGGATCCATCGAAGATGGGAAAGGCCGACGGCGGCGGTCCGTTCATCGGTCGAGCACTCCCTGTATGCCATCGGCGACGAGGTTCACGCCCACGACCAGCGAGGCGATTGCGGCGGCGTCGAACACGACGGTCCACCACGCGCCGCCCGCCATCAGCGTGTAGCACTCGGAGAGGGCGAGGCCCCAGTCGGCCGACGGCGGCTGAATGCCGAAGCCGAGGAACGACAGCGTGGCAACCGCGAAAATGGCGTAACCGAGTCGCACGGTGGCTTCCACGATGATCGGCTGCAGCACGTTCGGCAGGATCTCCGCGAACATGATGTAGAACGCGTTTTCGCCGCGCAATTGCGCGGCCAGCACGTAGTCCAGATTGCGCTCGGCGAACACGGCCGCGCGCACGGTGCGCGCGGTGATCGGCGTGAAGGTGATGCCGATCACCAGGATCACGGTGACGTTGCTCGCCCCAACCGCCGCGAGCGCGAGCAGCGCGACGATCACGAGCGGCAGCGCGAGCACCGCGTCGATCAGCCGGCCGATCACGTTGTCCACCCATCCGTCGAAATAACCCACGATCAAGCCGACCGCCGTCCCGGCTAGTGTTCCGAGCAGGGTTGCCAGCGGCGCGATGGTGAGAATGTCGCGAGCGCCAACGATCACGCGCGCAAACACATCGCGGCCGAGTTGATCAGTGCCGAACCAGTGCGTCGCGTCGGGCGGCGTGAGGGAGTTCAACGGATCGGACGCGTACGGGTCCTGCGGCACGACCCAATGTCCGATCAGCGCGCATGCAACCCAGAACAACAGGATCAGCACGCCGGCCACGAACGTGGGTGAACGCAGCAAGGCCTTGCTGCGTTCGAAACGCGGCGCCTTGTGCGGCGCGGGCGAGACGGTTGCAGTGCTCATTGCGCGTTCCTTACCCGCAAGCGCGGATTCAGCACCACATACAACGCATCCGCGATCAGGTTCGCCCCCGTATAAATCACGCCGATGGTCAGCACGCCGGCTTCGAGCATGGGGAAGTCCTTGCCTTTGGCGGCGTTATAAATGAGCGAGCCAATGCCCTGGTAGTGGAACAGCGTCTCCACGACCACCAGGCCGCCGATCATATAGCCGAGCTGCGTCGCGGCAACGGTGACGGTCGGCAGCAGCGCATTGCGCAGCACGTGGCGCATGATCACCACGCGGCGCGGCAGGCCCTTGAGGATCGCGGTGCGCGTGTAGTCGGCATCGAGCGCTTCAACGGTGCCGGCGCGCGCCATTCGTGCGATGTAACCGAAGAACACCAGCACCAGCGGCAACACAGGCAGGATCAGATGCTGCAACTGGATCAGTACGTTTGACCCAGGCGGAAACGTTGCTTCAATCGGCAGCCATTGCAGCCAGATGCCGAACACCAGAATCAGCACAATGGACGAGACGAACTCCGGCACGACTGTCGCCGATAACCCCGCGATGCTGATGGTCCGGTCGATCCAGCGCCCTTCGTGCAGCGCGGAGTAAACGCCGCCGGCAATGCCGAGCGGCACGACGACGATAAACGCCAGCGCGCCGAGCTTGGCCGAATTCAACAACGCGTCGCCTATGAAGGGTGCGACCGGCGCGCGATACGAATACGACTGACCCATGTCGCCGCGCAGGAAGTGGGCGATCCAGCCGGCATATTGCGTGAACAAAGGCCGGTCGACACCCAGTTGATGATTGAGCGCGGCGACCGCGCGAGCGTCGGAAAGGGGCCCGAGGATGGCACGGCCGACATCGCCGGGAAGCAACTGGCCGCCCGCGAACACGATCACCGACAACAGCCACAACGTGATGATCGCGAGCAGCAGTCGCACGCCGATAAACCGCGCAATGCGCGCGGCGCTTCCGGCGTTGCTGCGTGAGCTTACTTGCGGCGCGCCCGGCGCGGCGGGAGGAGAGACCGTGTTCATGATCGGAGCATCCTCGGGTCAGGCTTCATCAAGCTGGTTTTAATGAGCGCGAGACTCAACGAACGACCTACGCGCCGATGGTCGCGCGTTGGAAATACAACTGCGAAATCGCATTGAAGCGCACGCCTTTCACGTTCGCCCGCGTGACGATCAGCTGATCGTAGAAATAGGGGATCACGACCGGGGTTTCATCGAGCAACAGGGCCTGGATTTGCCCTGAGAGTTTTTTCTGCGATGCCACGTCGAGCGCCGCCACGAAATCCGCCACCAGCTTGTCGTATTGCGGATTCTTGAAATGCGCCGCGTTCCACGTGCCTTCGCTGGTCAGCGGTGCGTTGAGAAACACGTTCGGCACGCCGCGATGTCCGTAATCCGTGATGCCGAGCGGCGAATCGAGCCAGTCCGATTTGCCGTACGTGCCCGCGCCGTAATACAGCTCCTGGCTTTCCACCTTCAGCGTGATGCGAATGCCGACCGCCTTCGCTGCGTTCTGGATCACGACCGCGAGATCGGGAATCTCCATGTACTTCTCGGTCGTGAGCGTGACGTCGAAACCGTTCGGCACGCCTGCTGCCGCCAGCAATTGTTTTGCCTTCGCGACATCGATCTTGCGCTGCGGCACGGACAGGTCGCTGGACGGAAACACCGGCGAGAACGGACTGTCATTGCCCAACGCAGCGCGGCCCTTGAACAGCCCCTTCACGAGCACGTCGCGATTCACCGCCAGCGCCAGCGCCTGACGCACGCGCTTGTCCTTGAACGGGCCGGTGTCGGTGCGCATATGCATCTGCCGATGCGCGCTCGACTTCACGCCGAGCACCTTGAACTCGGGGTTCGTCATCATGCTGAGCCCGCCCTGCACGGTGAAATCGCCCATCACGTCGGCTTGCCGGCCTTGGAGCGCGAGCAGTTCCGATTGTTCGTCGGCGTAGAACGCGAACGTCACCCGGTCGGGCAGCGCTTTTTCGCCCCAGTAATCCGGGTTGCGTACAAACGATGCGCCCACTTTCGGCGTGTACTTTTCAAACTTGAACGGCCCCGTGCCCGGGAACGACTTCTCGTAGGTGCCGCTGAAATTCGCTGGCAGGATCACGGCGTTGTACGTATCCGAGGAGACGTAATAAGGGAAGTTGCCGTTCGGCGCGTCGAGATGGAACTCGACTGTCATGTCGTCGACAACCTTCACCGAGCCCTTCGACAACACGCCCTTGAGCACCGAGAGCGCGGCCGAACCGCTGGCCGGATCGGCGAGCCGGTTGAACGTGGCGGCGACGTCCTTGGCGGTCATCGACTGGCCGTCGTGGAACTTGACGTTCGGGCGCAGCTTGAAGGTCCATACATCGCCCTTCTCGTTCGGCTTCCACGACAGCGCGAGGGAAGGCTTAAGCTTGAGCTCCTGACCGTCATCGTCGATCAGGAATTCGCCCGTCTGATTGATCAGCGCGAGGCCCGCGGGGTCGGTGACGGT
>Ga0302228_10002955_pt1 | contig 11296 bp, 7 predicted proteins | sample II_Palsa_N1_2_FD_193519 | JGI IMG/M metagenome (GOLD analysis project Ga0302228, IMG submission 193519) | Peat permafrost microbial communities from Stordalen Mire near Abisko, Sweden - II_Palsa_N1_2 | ecosystem: Environmental > Terrestrial > Soil > Palsa > Peat permafrost | place: Sweden...
CGAGAGCCATCAATGACACAGATAGACGCCAGGTAGACGGAGGAACCAGCACTATGGCGAAGCTCAGCACCGACGACCTGCTCGAGGCGTTCAAGGAGATGACCCTCCTTGAGCTGTCGGAGTTCGTGAAGCAGTTCGAGGACACGTTTGACGTCAAGGCGGCCGCGCCGGTCGCCGTGGCGGCCCCGGCCGCCGGCGGCGGTGGCGCCGCGGCGGAGGCGCCCGAGGAGAAGGACGAGTTCAACGTCACGCTCGAGGCGGCAGGCGACAAGAAGATCCAGGTCATCAAGGAAGTCCGCAGCCTCACCAGCCTGGGGCTGAAGGAAGCCAAGGACCTGGTCGACGGCGCGCCGAAGCTCGTGCTCGAGAACGTCAACAAGGAGGCGGCGGAGAAGGCGAAGGCGGCCCTCGAGGGCGCTGGCGCCACCGTCACCGTCAAGTAGGTCCCCGCGGGACCTCAAGCAGGTCCCGCAGGACCGAATCGTGCACAACGCGCCGCGGGGCGGGCCCGCCCCCCCCCCCCCCCCCCCCGTGCGCGGCGCGGGCCGGCTCACCCGGCCCGCGCCGCGTTCGTTCCGGCAAGAGCCGCGCCTGCTCCGGCGCTGTATCCATCGCGACCCGGTCGGCGCGCCCGTGCGCCCGCCCACTCCGGGCCGGTCCAGTATCAAAAAAATATTCTGGGGCGCGGAATGTTTGCGTCGGCGAGCTGGTTGTGCTAAGCGGTCAGAAACCACGTCTGGTTCCCGGCCTGTTCCACAGCAACACCGACGGTACCGCCCAGTGCCTGCCCACCCGGGTCGGCGCGCGATTGGCGGAGTCGCTAAAATGCGGCTCACCTGCTAAATCCAGAGGTATACCCTGCTTAGAGCCGCTCACACGTCCAGCCTTGTGTGGCATCTGTCACCGTATGAAGTCGCCCGATCTGTCGGGTTGAGGCTTGACGTTTTGGCGCTGACGAGAAATGCTGCGGAGCAGTCGTGATCCTGATAGTGGCGTATAGTTGACTAGCGGTGTGGCCCTAGGCTACACTGCTCATTTGCGCTGCACTCTAACGTCCTCGGCCTCCTCGTTCCCATACGGCATCGCCGTGGGGCGTTTGGCGTGCGTGCGGTGATAGGTCCGCCACAAGTTCGGAAGGATCCCTGTTGGCAGCATCGCGCAGCGCCTCCGCTCATGATTCTCGCCGCGTCTCTTTTGCTCGTATCCAGGAACCGCTGACGGTTCCGGATCTGCTTGCCTTGCAGACCGAGTCGTTCGACTGGCTGCTGGGTAACGACAAGTGGAAGTCCCGGGTGGAGGCCGCCAAGGCGGCAGGGCGCAAGGATGTCCCTGAGCAGTCCGGGCTCGAGGAGATCTTCGAGGAGATTAGCCCCATCGAAGACTTCTCGGGAACCATGTCCCTCTCGTTCCGTGACCATCGGTTCGAGCCGCCCAAGTACTCCTCCGAGGAGTGCAAGGACAAGGACATGACGTACTCCGCTCCCATGTTCGTGACCGCGGAGTTCATCAACAACACCACCGGTGAGATCAAGAGCCAGACGGTTTTCATGGGGGACTTTCCCCTGATGTCCGCCAAGGGCACCTTCATCATCAACGGCACCGAGCGGGTCGTGGTCTCCCAGCTCGTCCGCTCGCCGGGTGTCTACTTCGACCGCCAGGTGGACAAGACCTCTGACAAGGACATCTACAGCTGCAAGGTGATCCCTTCGCGGGGGGCCTGGCTGGAGTTCGAGATCGACAAGCGGGACGCCGTCGGCGTCCGCATCGACCGGAAGCGCAAGCAGAGCGTCACCGTGCTGCTCAAGGCGCTCGGCTGGGACGATGCCCGCATCCTCGAGCGCTTCGGCGGCTACGAGTCGATGCGCGCCACCCTGGAGAAGGACCACACCACCGGCCAGGACGACGCCCTGCTCGACATCTACCGCAAGCTGCGGCCGGGCGAGCCGCCGACCCGTGAGTCGGCGCAGGCGCTGCTGGAGAACCTGTACTTCAACTCCAAGCGCTATGACCTGGCCAAGGTCGGCCGGTACAAGCTCAACCGGAAGCTCGGCCTCGACGTCGAGCTGCGGAAGGGCACGCTGACCGAGGAAGACGTCGTCTCCACGATCGAGTACCTCGTCCGGCTGCACGCCGGCGAGGAGGAGATGAAGGTCGGCACGGGCACCATCCCGCTCGAGACCGACGACATCGACCACTTCGGCAACCGGCGGCTGCGCACGGTCGGCGAGCTGATCCAGAACCAGGTCCGGCTGGGCCTGGCCCGGATGGAGCGCGTGGTCCGCGAGCGGATGACGACGCAGGACGTCGAGGCGATCACGCCGCAGACGCTGATCAACATCCGGCCGGTCGTCGCCTCCATCAAGGAGTTCTTCGGCACGAGCCAGCTGTCGCAGTTCATGGACCAGACGAACCCGCTGGCCGGGCTGACCCACAAGCGCCGCCTGTCGGCGCTGGGCCCAGGCGGCCTGTCCCGCGAGCGGGCCGGGTTCGAGGTTCGTGACGTGCACCCCAGTCACTACGGCCGGATGTGCCCGATCGAAACGCCGGAAGGACCGAACATCGGCCTGATCGGCTCGCTGTCCTCCTACGCGCGGGTCAACGCGTTCGGCTTCGTCGAGACGCCGTACCGCAAGATCCGGGCCGGCAAGGTAACCGATCAGATCGACTACCTGACCGCCGACGAGGAGGACCGGCACGTCATCGCCCAGGCCAACACGCCGCTGGCGGATGACGGCTCGTTCGCGGAGGAGCGCGTCCTGGTCCGCCGTAAGGGCGGCGAGGTCGACCTGATCCGCCCGGACGACGTCGACTACATGGACGTGTCCGCGCGCCAGATGGTGTCCGTGGCTACCGCCATGATCCCGTTCCTCGAGCACGACGACGCGAACCGCGCGCTGATGGGCTCGAACATGCAGCGCCAGTCGGTGCCGCTGCTGCGCAGCGAGGCTCCGCTGGTCGGCACGGGCATGGAGTACCGGGCCGCGACCGACGCCGGTGACGTCATCGTCGCTGAGCAGGCGGGCGTGGTCGAGGAGGTCTGTGCCGACTTCATCACCGTCATGCACGACGACGGGACCCGCAAGACCTACCTGGTCTCCAAGTTCCGCCGGTCCAACCAGGGCACCTGCTTCAACCAGAAGCCCATCGTGGACGAGGGCGTGCGGGTGCACGAGGGGCAGGTCCTGGCGGACGGGCCGTGCACCGACAACGGTGAGATGGCGCTGGGCAAGAACTTGCTCGTGGCGTTCATGCCGTGGGAAGGCCACAACTACGAGGACGCGATCATCCTGTCCCAGCGACTGGTGCAGGACGACGTGCTCTCCTCCATCCACATCGAGGAGCACGAGGTCGACGCGCGGGACACCAAGCTGGGTCCCGAGGAGATCACCCGCGACATCCCGAATGTGTCAGAGGAGGTCCTCGCCGACCTCGACGACCGGGGCATCATCCGGATCGGCGCGGAGGTCGTCAACGGCGACATCCTGGTTGGCAAGGTGACCCCCAAGGGCGAGACCGAGCTGACCCCGGAGGAGCGCCTGCTCCGCGCGATCTTCGGTGAGAAGGCCCGCGAGGTCCGGGACACGAGCCTGAAGGTGCCGCACGGCGAGGAGGGCAAGGTCATCGGCGTCCGGGTGTTCACCCGCGAGGACGGCGACGAGCTCCCGCCCGGTGTGAACGAGCTGGTCCGGGTGTACGTGGCGCAGAAGCGCAAGATCACCGATGGCGACAAGCTCGCCGGCCGGCACGGCAACAAGGGTGTCATCGCGAAGATCAACCCGGTCGAGGACATGCCGTTCCTGGAGGACGGCACGCCGGTCGACATCGTGCTCAACCCGCTCGGTGTGCCAGGCCGGATGAACGTCGGCCAGGTTCTGGAGACCCACCTGGGGTGGGTGGCCAAGACCGGCTGGCAGGTCCAGGGCGATGACGAGGCCTGGAAGGACCGGCTGCGCAGTGCCGGGGTGGACACTGCCCCGGCCGGCACCCCCGTGGCCACGCCCGTGTTCGACGGTGCCCGCGAAGAGGAGATCACCGGCCTGCTCGGCAGCACCCTGCCGAACCGGGACGGCCAGCAGATGGTCGGCGAAAGCGGCAAGGCCAGGCTGTTCGACGGCCGCACCGGTGAGCCCTTCAAGGACCCGATCGCGGTCGGCTACATCTACATCCTCAAGCTGCTGCACCTGGTCGACGACAAGATCCACGCTCGCTCGACCGGCCCGTACTCGATGATCACCCAGCAGCCGCTGGGTGGTAAGGCGCAGTTCGGTGGTCAGCGGTTCGGTGAGATGGAGGTATGGGCGCTGGAGGCCTACGGTGCCGCCTACGCCCTGCAGGAGCTGCTCACGATCAAGTCCGACGACGTGCTCGGCCGCGTGAAGGTGTACGAGGCGATCGTCAAGGGCGAGAACGTGCCCGAGCCGGGTATCCCCGAGTCCTTCAAGGTGCTCATCAAGGAAATGCAATCGCTCTGCCTCAATGTGGAGGTGCTGTCGAGCGACGGCGCGGCGATCGAGATGCGGGATACCGATGAGGACGTGTTCCGTGCTGCCGAGGAGCTCGGTATCGACCTGTCGCGGCGTGAGCCAAGCAGCGTTGAAGAGGTCTGAGCGCGCCTGGGCAGCCCCGTACGCCGGGGCTGCCCGACCGCGCTCGTAATCCCGATCTAATTAGGATCTAACCAGGGGAAGTGCAAGTGCTGGACGTCAACTTCTTCGACGACCTACGTATCGGCCTCGCCACGGCGGACGACATCAGGCAGTGGTCTCACGGCGAGGTGAAGAAGCCGGAGACCATTAACTACCGCACCCTCAAGCCGGAAAAGGACGGGCTCTTCTGCGAGAAGATTTTCGGTCCGACCCGGGACTGGGAGTGCTACTGCGGTAAGTACAAGCGTGTCCGGTTCAAGGGCATCATCTGTGAGCGCTGTGGCGTGGAGGTTACCCGCGCCAAGGTGCGGCGCGAGCGGATGGGCCACATCGAGCTGGCCGCTCCCGTTACCCACATCTGGTACTTCAAGGGCGTGCCGAGCCGTCTCGGCTACCTCCTTGACCTCGCGCCGAAGGACCTGGAGAAGGTCATCTACTTCGCCGCGTACATGATCACCTGGGTCGACGATGAGGCCCGGCAGCGCGACCTGCCCTCGCTGGAGGCCAAGATCTCCGTCGAGCGCAGCCAGATCGAGCAGCGCCGGGACGCCGACATCGAGGCGCGGCAGGCCAAGCTCGAGGCCGACCTGGCCGAGCTGGAGGCCGCCGGGGCCAAGGGTGACGCGCGCCGCAAGGTGCGCGAGAGCTGCGATCGCGAGTGCAAGCAGCTCCGCGACCGTGCGGGCAAGGAGATCGACCGGCTCGACGAGGTGTGGAGCAGGTTCAAGGGCCTCAAGGTCCAGGATCTCGAGGGCGACGAGATGCTGTACCGCGAGATGCGCGACCGCTTCGGCCGCTACTTCCGCGGTGGCATGGGCGCCCAGGCGATCCAGGACCGGCTGGGCAGCTTCGACCTCAACGCCGAGTCGGCCTCGCTACGCGAGACGATCCGCAGCGGCAAGGGCCAGAAGAAGGCCCGCGCGCTCAAGCGGCTCAAGGTCGTGTCGGCCTTCCTGAACACCCGGAACAGCCCGATGGGCATGGTCCTCGACTGCGTCCCGGTGATCCCGCCGGACCTGCGGCCGATGGTCCAGCTTGACGGTGGCCGGTTCGCGACCTCGGACCTGAACGACCTGTACCGCCGGGTGATCAACCGGAACAACCGGCTCAAGCGGCTGCTTGACCTGGGCGCGCCGGAGATCATCGTCAACAACGAGAAGCGGATGCTGCAGGAGGCCGTGGACTCGCTGTTCGACAACGGCCGCCGCGGCCGCCCGGTCACCGGGCCGGGCAACCGCCCGCTCAAGTCGCTGTCCGACATGCTCAAGGGCAAGCAGGGCCGGTTCCGCCAGAACCTGCTCGGCAAGCGCGTCGACTACTCCGGCCGTAGCGTCATCGTGGTCGGCCCGCAGCTCAAGCTGCACCAGTGCGGCCTGCCCAAGCAGATGGCGCTCGAGCTGTTCAAGCCGTTCGTCATGAAGCGGCTGGTCGACCTGAACCACGCGCAGAACATCAAGTCCGCCAAGCGGATGGTGGAGCGCGCGCGGCCGGTCGTCTGGGACGTGCTCGAGGAGGTCATCACCGAGCACCCGGTTCTGCTGAACCGGGCGCCGACGCTGCACCGCCTCGGCATCCAGGCTTTCGAGCCGCAGCTGGTCGAGGGCAAGGCCATCCAGATCCACCCGCTCGTCTGCACCGCGTTCAACGCGGACTTCGACGGGGACCAGATGGCCGTGCACCTGCCGCTGTCGGCGGAGGCGCAGGCCGAAGCGCGGATCCTGATGCTGTCCACCAACAACATCCTCAAGCCGGCCGACGGCAAGCCGGTGACCATGCCCACCCAGGACATGATCATCGGGCTGTTCTGCCTGACGCAGGAGGCGGAAGGTGCGGTCGGCACCGGGCGCAGCTTCGCGTCGACGTCGGAGGCCATCATGGCCTACGACCACGATGAGCTCGACCTGCAGGCGCGGATCGAGATCCGGCTGGAAAACGTCACCCCGCCCCTCGGCATGACCATGCCGGAGGACTGGGTCCCGGGTGAGCCGTTCCGGATGTCCACCACGCTGGGCCGGACGATCTTCAACGAGACGCTGCCCGCCGCCTTCCCGTACATCAACTACGAGGTCGGCAAGAAGCAGCTCTCGGTGATCATCAACGAGCTCGCCGAGCGCTACCCGAAGGTCCAGGTGGCCGCGGCGCTCGACGCGCTCAAGGACGCCGGGTTCCACTGGGCCACGCGGTCCGGCGTGACGATCGGCATCGAGGATGTCGTCGCCCCGCCGAACAAGCAGCACATCCTGGAGGAATACGAGGGCCGCGCCGACAAGGTGCAGCGTGAGTACGAGCGCGGCCTGATCACCGACGACGAGCGTCGCCAGGAGCTCATCGAGATCTGGACGCACGCGACGGCCGACGTGGCCAAGGACATGGAGCAGGCCTTCCCCGAGACCAACCCGGTCTGGATGATGGTTAACTCCGGTGCCCGAGGCAACATGATGCAGGTCCGGCAGATCGCCGGTATGCGAGGCCTGGTCTCCAACCCCAAGGGCGAGACCATCCCGCGGCCGATCAAGTCGAGCTTCCGGGAAGGCCTATCCGTGCTGGAGTACTTCATCTCCACGCACGGCGCGCGCAAGGGCCTGGCGGACACCGCGCTGCGTACTGCCGACTCCGGGTACCTCACCCGGCGACTGGTGGACGTCGCGCAGGACGTCATCGTCCGTGAGGAGGACTGCCGCACCGAACGGTCGATCGTGATGAAGATCGCCGACCGGGACGCCCAGGGCAACCCGCGGAAGCTGCCGAACATCGAGAACACCGGCACCGGCCGCACGATCGCCGAGGCCGTTGTGGTGGACGGCGTCACGATCGCGTCGGAGAACGAAGACACCACCGAGACCATGATCGAACGCCTGGTCGAGGCCGGGGTGGATCGCGTCCGGACCCACAGCGCGATGACGTGCGAAGCCAAGATCGGTATCTGCGCCAAGTGCTACGGCCGCTCGCTGGCCACCGGCAAGCGGGTAGACGTCGGCGAGGCCGTCGGCATCGTCGCCGCCCAGTCGATCGGTGAGCCCGGTACGCAGCTGACGATGCGTACCTTCCACACCGGTGGTGTGGCCGGCCAGGACATCACCCACGGCCTGCCGCGTATCCAGGAGCTGTTCGAGGCGCGTATCCCCAAGGGTCTCGCCCCGATCAGCGAGGTGGAAGGCCGGGTCAAGATCGAGGAGACCGAGAAGGCCCGGAAGATTATCATCGTGCCGGACGATGGCTCGGAGGAGATCGCCTACCAGGTCAGCATGCGGTCCCGGCTGCTGGTGTCCGAGGGTGAGCGGGTGTCCGTCGGGCAGCAGCTCGTCTTCGGCGCGGTGAACCCGCACGAGGTGCTCCGCATCCTGGGCTCGCGGGCCGTGCAGCTGCACCTGGTCCACGAGGTCCAGGAGGTGTACCGGTCGCAGGGTGTCTCGATCCACGACAAGCACATCGAGATCATCATCCGGCAGATGCTGAAGCGGGTGAACGTCCTGGAGTCGGGCGACACCGAGCTGCTGCCGGGCGAGCTCGTTGAGCGCCCGCGGTTCGAGGAGCTCAACCGCGCGGTGGTCAGCGAGGGCGGGACGCCCGCGGCGGGCCGCCCGGTCCTGATGGGGATCACCAAGGCGTCGCTGGCCACCGAGTCGTGGCTGTCGGCGGCTTCCTTCCAGGAGACGACCCGGGTGCTCACCGACGCGGCCATCCACGCCAAGTCGGACTCCCTGCTCGGCCTCAAGGAGAACGTGATCATCGGGAAGCTCATCCCGGCCGGCACCGGTATGCAGGTCTATCGGAACGTCAAGGTCGAGCCGACCGAGGACGCCCGTTCGTCGGCCTACCCGGCCGGGACCTACGCCGAGCCGGACGCCTACGCCTTCGGGCAGGGCGGCTCCGGCGAGGCGGTCCCGCTCGAGGAGTACGACTTCGGCTCCTACAACCGCTAACCCGGACGCAACGCGAAGGGGCTCCCGGCTCCGGCCGGGAGCCCTTTCCGTACCGGCCCAGCGAACCCGGGCCGGAGGCCCGGTGAGTGGCCGGTGCTGTCGGCGAGACCCGTAGCAGGACCTACGGCGAGACGGTTGTAACCGGCCAACGAGCCGGGGCCGAAGGCCTCGGCGAGCGCCGGTGTGTCGGCGATGTACCACCGCGCGGGCGCGAAGCGCGGCGGGGGGTTCTGGGGGGTCGCCCCCCCGGGCCAGCACAGCGCGGCGGGGGGTTCCGGGGGGTCGCCCCCCGGGCTAGCGCGAAATACAATCGCCACCTCCAGTGTTGTGTAGACTGTCTGAGGCACAAGGGACCTCGTGCTGGGCCTTCGTTTTGACCACTGAGGCCTGGCTGGTAACCTGTGTCTTCGTGCCTGTCACATGGCGGGTACGTATGTGTGTCAGTAGGTAGGCCGGTTTTGAACCCGCGACCCTTTGGTCGTATCGGGCGGGAACTGGATAGCCCTGACCGCTTGGTTACTCCCCGACTAGTTCCGGCTCGTAATGGGCCGGGTCTGCCCTGGGGTCGGCGACACGCCCGACCACGGGGGTCGGAAGGGGAGATGAAACCGCAGGCCAGCTGCGCCTAACCGCGCGGATTAGCAGGAAAACGCGCTTCGGTGCGCCAGGGAAGACACAGGGAAGACGGAGACTCGGTGCCCACGATCCAGCAGCTTGTCCGGAAGGGCCGCCAGGAGAAGGTGGCGAAGACCAAGACACCGGCGCTCAAGGGGAGCCCCCAGCGCCGCGGCGTGTGCACGCGTGTCTACACGACCACGCCGAAGAAGCCGAACTCAGCGCTCCGCAAGGTGGCGCGTGTCCGGCTGACCAGTCAGATCGAGGTCACCGCCTACATCCCCGGCGTCGGGCACAACCTGCAGGAGCACTCGATCGTGCTCGTCCGCGGCGGCCGCGTCCGCGACCTCCCCGGTGTCCGGTACAAGATCATCCGCGGTTCGCTCGACACCCAGGGTGTCCGCAACCGCAAGCAGGCACGCAGTCGTTACGGCGCGAAGAAGGAGAAGAGCTGACATGCCGCGCAAAGGCCCAGCGACGAAGCGGCAGCTCGTCACCGATCCGGTCTACGGCTCGCCGCTCGTCACCGCCCTGGCCAACAAGGTGCTGCGAGACGGCAAGCGGTCGCTCGCCGAGCGCGTCGTCTACGGGGCCCTCGAGGGCTGCCGGGACAAGTCGGGCAACGACCCCGTGGTCACGCTGAAGCGTGCGCTCGACAACGTCAAGCCGACGCTGGAGGTGCGCAGCCGCCGGGTCGGTGGCGCGACCTACCAGGTCCCGGTCGAGGTGCGCGCGTCGCGCAGCACCACGCTGGCCCTGCGCTGGATCGTGCAGTACGCACGGGGGCGCCGCGAGAAGACCATGACAGAGCGGCTGATGAACGAGCTCCTGGATGCGAGCAACGGCCTGGGCGCGAGCGTTAAGCGGCGCGAGGACACCCACAAGATGGCCGAGTCGAACAAGGCGTTCGCTCATTACCGCTGGTGAATGTAGAGCTTAGGGAACGAGGGCAAGTCATAGTGGCCACCAAGACAGCTGTTGATCTCGCCAAGGTCCGCAACATCGGGATCATGGCGCATATCGACGCTGGTAAGACGACGACGACAGAGCGGATTCTCTTTTACACCGGCATCAACTACAAGCTCGGTGAGGTCCATGAGGGCGCTGCCACCATGGACTGGATGGAGCAGGAGCAGGAGCGGGGGATCACGATTACCTCCGCGGCCACGACCACCACGTGGCGCGACCACACCATCAACATCATCGACACGCCTGGGCACGTGGACTTCACGGTCGAAGTCGAGCGCTCCCTGCGTGTTCTGGACGGCGCGGTCGCCGTCTTCGACGCCGTGGCCGGCGTCGAGCCGCAGTCGGAGACTGTGTGGCGGCAGGCTGATCGTTACAACGTGCCCCGGATCTGTTTCGTCAACAAGATGGACCGGGTCGGGGCGGAGTTCCACCGCTGCGTGGACATGATCGTGGACCGGCTGGGCGCGCAGCCCATCGTGGTCCAGCTGCCGTGGGGCGTCGAGGCTGACTTCCGCGGGGTCATCGACCTCGTCCGGATGCGCGCGCTGCTCTGGCAGACCGAGGGCAAGGGCGACAAGTACGACGTCGTCGCCATCCCCGACAACCACGTCGACGCCGCGCGTGAGTGGCGGGACCGGCTGCTGGAAGCCGTCGCCGAGAACGACGAGCAGATGATGGAGCTCTACCTGGAGGGTACCGAGCCCACCGAGGAGCAGCTCGTCGCTGCTATCCGGCGGGTCACCATCGCCGGGGCTGCCACCCCGGTGCTGTGCGGGACCGCCTTTAAGAACAAGGGCGTTCAGCCGATGCTCGACGCCATCGTGGACTACCTGCCGAGCCCGGTCGACGTCCCCTCCATCCAGGGGCACGCCGTGAACGACGAGGAGACCACGGTCGAGCGGCACGCCGACCCCGAGGAGCCGTTCTCGGCCCTGGCCTTCAAGATCATGTCCGACCAGCACCTCGGCAAGCTCACCTACGTCCGGGTGTACTCCGGGACGGTGGAGACCGGCTCTAGCGTGCTGAACGCGATCAAGGGCCGTAAGGAGCGGATCGGCAAGATCTACCAGATGCACGCGAACAAGCGCGAAGAGCGCAACGTCGCGGTGGCTGGCCAGATCGTGGCCGTGATGGGACTGAAGG
>Ga0302228_10002958_pt1 | contig 11294 bp, 7 predicted proteins | sample II_Palsa_N1_2_FD_193519 | JGI IMG/M metagenome (GOLD analysis project Ga0302228, IMG submission 193519) | Peat permafrost microbial communities from Stordalen Mire near Abisko, Sweden - II_Palsa_N1_2 | ecosystem: Environmental > Terrestrial > Soil > Palsa > Peat permafrost | place: Sweden...
ACGCCAAGATGGCAGTGGCCAGCGGGCAGTCGTCCGGCAAGAAAGTGATTGATCTGGAGCATGTGCATCAGGCATTCGGCGGTCGCGTGCTGATCGAGGATCTCAGCACCACGATCATGCGCGGCGATCGCATCGGTATCATCGGCCCGAACGGCGCCGGCAAGAGCACGCTGCTGAAGATCATGCTGGGCGATCTGAAACCGATGGGCGGTACCGCCGAGCTGGGCACGAGCCTGCAGATCGCGTATTTCGATCAGCACCGCGTGCAACTCAACGACCAGCTCAACGCGCTGGACAATGTAGCCCAAGGCCGCGAGTTCATTGAGCTCAACGGCCAGCGCAAGCATATCGTCGGTTATCTGCAGGACTTCCTGTTTTCACCTGAGCGCGCGCGGGCGCCGATTACGCGACTGTCCGGCGGTGAACGCAACCGTTTATTGCTGGCCAAGCTGTTCGCGCAACCGTCCAACCTGCTGATCATGGATGAGCCCACCAACGACCTCGACGTGGAAACACTCGAGCTGCTGGAAGAACTGCTCACCGACTATCAGGGCACTTTGCTACTGGTATCGCATGACCGCGCGTTTCTCGACAATGTCGTGTCCAGCACCCTGGTGCTGGAGGGCAACGGCCAGATCGGCGAGTATGTCGGCGGCTACACCGACTGGCTACGTCAACGCGCTGGCGTAAAGACGCCCACAGCCAGTGCAAGCAAGCCGGCGGCAACGGCTACCGGAACGTCAACGACGACCTCAGCCGTTGCGAAGCGCAAGCTCAGTTTCAAGGAGCAGCGCGAACTGGAACAGCTGCCGCTCCGTATCGAGCAGCTCGAGAGCGGCATCGCCGCCCACGGTGATGCGATGGCCGAAGCGGACTTTTTCAAGCAGGAAAGTATCGCCATCACCCGAGCCAACGAGGCGGTCGCGAAGATGCAGATGGAGCTGGATGCCGCCTATAAACGTTGGTCGGAATTGGACGGCTAAACAGCTTCCCATTCCCCGTTCGTTGCTGCATCGATGAAGCGTCAGGCCGGAAGAATGGCGCTGAATCCAGGAATCAGAATATCGAAGGCTCGCTGCACCAACCAGCCCAAGGCAATCACGATAATCAGGATGGATACCCATCGCAGCATTACTACTTGATAAAAGCGTGTCTTGCGCAACCAATAGGCTAGAGGAAGGAAGGCCAGCACGATGGCTTCCTGACCTATCTCCACGCCGATACTGAAACCGCCAAGCGATGCCACCATCGCGCCGGTCGGAAGCTGTAGGCCACTTAGCGCGCTTGCAAATCCGAGTCCGTGGATAAAGCCGAACGCGAAAGCAATCAACCAGACCCGTTTGTTGACCAGTGGATAGACGTTATTGAGAGCGGCGACCATCACCGATAGTGCAATACCCGATTCCACCAGCCGACTCGGTACATGCACGTAGCCCAACACCGCCAGCGACAAGGTGATTGAATGCGACAGACTGAAGGCCGAAACGATCTTGATGACGTCGAGGCAGGCAGGCCAAAAGCTGGCCACCGGCTCCCAGCGATAGCGCGACGATGTCGGCGCTAGCAGCATGAGTGCTCCGCTGCTTTCAGCGACCGCGGCGCTTTTGCGCCAAGCGCCGCCATTTGTCCCTGTGCGACGCATGATGAGCACGGCTGGCAACAGCAAGGAAAGCAGAAACATGATGTGATCGATGCCGGTCCAGATATGCCAGATACCGTCGACCATGAAGCTTTTGAACTCACTCCAGCGCTCCGGTTCGCGCAGGTTGAGGCTGGCGACAGGGTTGCTGGGCCCCAGTACGGCGCCAGCAATCTTGTCACCTGAGTGGATAGTCACGATGCCACGATGGTACGGATCGAGGTCGTACATCAACCGATATACGACCGTCAGTTTGCTTGGGATATTCTTGTCGCAGACTGCATCGAAAAGAATGACGTCGTAGGCACCATCAGTGTGCTCATCGATCTTCTGGCCTGTCGGCTGCATGTCGCAGGTAATGCCATCACCTTTAACCTCCATCCGAGCCATGGCGTACTGCTCAATCGCCACGCGTCGCGCCTGCACCTCGCCCCAGGTGATGGCACCATCATGGTTGGCATCGATACCAATCGCATAGTCGAGATCGCGCAGTGCGATATCCCACTGACCATGCATCACGTGATTGTTTGCAGGATCGGCGCGCAGGGTCAGATAAGCATCGCTTTCTTTGTGTGCCAACGCGCTGAGGGGCATCCACCCGGCAGCGAAGACAAATAACGCGAACAACAGCTTCGGAACGTTCATCGACCGCTTCCAGTCGGGCTGGGGCGAGCAATGGATGGCACGCTGGCGGCACTGGCTAAAGGGTCAGCCGTGGTGGCTGCCGCCCGCAGTTGCCTGACCAACGGATCGATTGCCACGTCGGCGAGGTGCGTATCAGCAATAAAGTCCAGCGCAGGCTTTGCTGCCACTGGATCGTTCGCAGCCAGGGCTGCTTCGAGGTAAACACGAACGTCCTTCGGTGCGCGCTGCACGCGCCAATTCTGTTGCGCCAAATCAAGCGCTTCTTTTGGATTGTGCTCGACGTGCAGCAGATAGCTCGCTTCTTCGCGCATGAATACATGATCACCGCGCTGATCCATCGACCGGAATCGTGCATCCATTTCGGCCATGTCGGACTTTGCTTTCGGCAAACCGAGCATATTCTCGGCTGTCACTAAAACCAGAAAAGAGGTATCGGACTGAGTGTCATTGCGAACCAGCTCAACTGCAGCTTCCGCACGCCCCCGATCGATCAGAAATTCGCCGTAGTCGGCAAGCAGAAAATTATCTCCTGGCGTCATTTGCAAGGCATTCTTAAAGTGATCATCGGCCAGGTCGAATTTGCCCATGCGTGCAGCTGTATCCGCCATCAGGCCTTGAATCCACGCCTTGATGGCGGGCGGCGCCTCTGGGCCAGGATCCTGCACATACGAAAGCAGCGCATAGGCTTGTGCAATATGACCGTCCAGGCCGCGCAATGCTGCGGTGCATGTCATTCCCATGAAGTTGCCACCACTGTTGGTCAGCGCCACACAGGATCGATTCGCTAGCTCATGGTCGCCCTGCACCATGGCAACCGTAGCGAGCGTCAGCAAGGCCTGTACGTTGCCGGGATCGCGCTTGAGAATCAGTGTCAGCTCATCGCGTGACGCCTGAAAGAAATGCCGACTCTGCTGAATGGTTGCATGCACCAACAACACAGGAATCGGTGGTGCAGGTTGCGCCATGAATGGTCCGATGACAGCCATGGCACGCCCAAGATAACGGGCATCGCCAGTTGCGCGACCGTAGTCGATATAGGCCTGCGCCAGCGCAACCGCTTTTTTCCCGTTGTTTGGATGCTGAGCGAAATCAGCACGCAGCTGATCGAACTGACGTACGCGTGGATCAGTCGTGGGAGGCACCTCTTGAAGTACAACATTCGCTCCGGCTGGAACGTACGGTTCGAGGTGGTCCGCAGCGCTCACCAGGGTTGCTGCGAAAAGCAGCACGAGAGCTAAAAAAAGACGAGACGCGCCGAGATAATTATCTCGGCGCGTCAACGTCTCACATACATTCCCGCGGCATATGGCGTTCATGGAAGATCCGCTTAAGGGAATTTCACAACACTTCGATCAATTGGCGGCGCTTCCCTTTACACGAGGAGTAGCTGGAGCGCTGGACGAAACCGGCGAGGCTGGCGCATTTACCGAACCGGGAACGGGGGTATTGAGATACGGGAACTGAGCCAGATAGGTGTCCGTCGCGTTCTCGCTACCCGTCACGTTTTCAGTCGCCGCCGTCGGTCCGGGCGAGCGCGCACCATCGGTAAACGGTGCACCGTTGTTCGGATCAGAGGTCTCGTTCCCGCAGGTGCCATACGTTGTGCTGCATATAGCGCCTTCCACCACGCGGAGTGCGATGTCGACGACATCGTCATACGGGCGACGACCATTCGGGAATCCGGCCAGATCGCCACCGAGTACACCCAGATCATTCTGATTGGCTGGTGCGGTCGGAGCGATGGAGGTGTTCAAACGCAACTCCTCGGCCGGCACAACCTTGGTCGGCTGATTAAGTCCCGGCAAACCGGTCAAAAAGGCGCTGACAAGATCGTTACGTGGCGTGTGCGGAACATTTGTACTGCTAAACAGCACATTCAACAGAACCGGTAACGATGGGTTGGTGACATAGCTAAGAAACTGCGTGTCTTTGCTTGGATCGCTGCCGTTAAATTTATCCTTGTCCTTCAAACCGATCACCAACTCATTCACCAGTGGAGAACCCAACCGCGATACCTGAACGTAGTTCGAGTTCGTGGGGTTCTGGACTGCGCTCACCGGATTACCCACAAAATTGATCTGCGGCACACTAGCCGTCGTCCAACCACCAATGATTGGATCGCCTGCACTATCGAGCAGACAAGCTGTGGGGACTTCTAGCGCCAGTGTGGTGACGTTCTTCTCGGTTAGCGCATTGGAAGTTGAATCACGTGCTCCCAGTGGGTTGAGATTCACCAAGTCGAAAATGGCGCCCAGATCAGCAACGAAACCATCTTTACGCTGGCCTACAAATACGCGACCGGGCGCGGAACAGCCTGGAATGTTGACGTTATAAACATAGCTGCCAGCATATGTTGCGTAGTCGGCAATAGACTTATTGCCGATATTGTCCACCGGCTTTATAAACGTGGCTGAACCGCCGGAACTGTTGACGATCGAGGCGCCGGCTACATTGCTTGCAGTGCCTTTGAGTAATTGGACCGTGTAACTTTCGGTCCTGTTGAGGGCAGTTTGATTGGTGCTGGTAATTCCACCAATATTGAGCAATGGCACTGCCGTTGGTGCGGTAGCTCCCGTCGGGACAGCCAAATTTTTATAGGTGTTAGTGAACTTGAATCGAAATGTCAGATCTGCCTTTGCGTCACCATTGTTGTCAATGTGAAAATCGTAAACCGCGGTATCACTTAGTGCATGAAAATTGGGGCCGCTGTACGCATCCTGCAACGGATCGTAATTGGCTATCAAAGTGACATAGCCAGTGCGTCCTGTTTCGTAGCTCATGAACATATAGAAGTCGCTAGCGTCGACCTGCGGCATGGTGCTGATAAACGGTGCTTCACGATGGCTGGAGGCCATCACGACAACAGGCGCGAGCCCAAGCAGCAGCAGTATCGTCTTTAGTTTCAGCTTCATTGAAATTCCCTCACAACGCGTTTGATAACTCGATTCCGTCGATGCCCACTTGAGACAGACGCTCAAGCAACTTCATACGGCTCCCTACGACCGATTCCCTTGCGGTGATCTGTTCGACATAAAGCAGAAACAACAACCACGACTGACCGCGATTGGGTGCGCATCAGCTGAAATATTGGGTTTCAAGCTCTTCACCCTGAGCCTATCAATCGCGCATCCATGCGACTTAGAAAGACTTACGGGGCGGCAGGCGAAAGGGGATGCATGTCCACATGTGAAGATTTACTTGGCATTCAGCTTAAATTTTCGTCTGAAGTTGCACCGTCTCAGTCGAAAACTCCATTTGCAGCCGCACTTTTTGCCGCGAAAGTCGAAGATCTAGACGCCGATCCGCGTCTGCTCGGGAACTTCAATCAAAAAGATCACGTGTTGGTTGAAGCAAGCCGCAGGGCCCAGGCTCAAGTCGGAATTCATGTCCAACAGCAAATATCGGTGACGGCTGTCTTCCGCTAGAACAGAAACTAAAGCCAACCTGCATGATCGGTCTGTCCGGCGATACGAATGGCCGCGATGGTGAATACGGCATGGCGGAGCCATCGCGGCTGATCGGGACATGAGCCGTCACTAGCCTTGCGCAAAAGCATGCTTACAGGAGTAGGTTCTGCATTGTCATCAACCTGTATTCTGCAACCCCTGCGAAACACCGTTGACGCAGGCAACCAGTGCGGCAAGCAGCGCATCGTCCGTACTGTCGCTGGCGCGCCAGCGTCGCAGCAGATCCACCTGCATCAAGCTCATCGGATCCACGTAGGGATTACGCAAGACAATGGATCGCGACAAGCGCGGCGCTCGTCCCAGCAAGACATCGCTGCCCTTGAGTCGAAGCAGCCAATGCTGGGTGCGCTCAAACTCCTCACGAATCAGCTCGAAGAAATCGTCGTGCAGCGGACCGGCCAGCTGCGAAAACGCTTCGGCAATATCCAGATCGCACTTGGCCAGCACCATTTCCACGTCGTCGAGCATGTTGATGAAGAACGGCCAGTCACGTGCCATCTCGACAAGCATCTCTTCACCGAACTCGGTGGCACCGCTTTCCAGCGCCGAGCCAAGGCCGTACCAGCCGGTGATGATCGAGCGGCATTGGGTCCATGCAAATACCCAGGGAATTGCACGGAGATCCTGCACACCACGCATGCTGCGACGGCTTGCAGGGCGTGACCCCAACGTCATCCGTTCAATCACATCAATCGGCGTCGCGGTACGGAAATACTCAACGAAGTGCTCGCGGTCGACCAGCGCGCGATAGGCCTTGCGGCTGCTCGCAGATAGCTGATCCATCCGCTGAATCCATTGCTCTTCGCGCTGCTCGGTTCGGCGCGGGCGCAAACTGGCACGAAGCACCGCACCAACCGTCTGCTCGAGATTGCGCAGCGCCAGGGCGCGGATGCCGTACTTGCGGTGAATGACTTCGCCCTGCTCAGTTATGCGCAGCACACCGGCTACCGAGCCGCGCGGCGACGACATCAATGCCGGTGTGATGCGCGCACCGCCGCGACTGGCCGAGCCGCCGCGACCGTGGAAAAAGGCCAGCCGTATGCCAGCAGCGTGGGCCAGCTCCAGCAGATCCACCTGCGCGCGCTGCAGGCCCCAACGGGAGGCCAGCGTGCCGGCATCCTTGCCGCTATCCGAATATCCCAGCATGACCCATTGCTGATTACCCCGCGATGCCAGGTGCTGGCGATATACCGGATCATCAAGCAGTGCGCGCAGCGTGGCTGGTGCATTCTTCAGATCGTCGACGGTTTCGAAGAGCGGCGCGATATCGATGGGCACCTTGGTCGAGCCGCCACTTCCCTCGCTGACTGCGGCAGGTGTGGCTGCGAGTCCACCGTATCGCGCCAGCGCGAGCACGGCCAGCACGTCAGCTGCCGAGCGCGCCATGCTGATGATGTAAAGACCGATTGCCTCGGTGCCGTACGTCGCGCGCGCATCGTGCAGGGTAGAAAAAACGTCGTGCAGCGTCTGCGCATTGGCGTCATCACTGATATCGAACGCGCGCTCCCCGCTGGCATACGGCTGCAGACGCGTCACCCGATCGGCCACCTCACGAGAGAGCCAATCGGGGTCGTTGAGCAGTGCAGACAGGGCCTCGTCATGCACACGCGAATCCTGCCGCACATCGAGCCGCGCCAGATGAAATCCGAAAGTGCGGACGCGTCGGATCAGTCGCTTCACGGCATAGGCGCCCGCATGCAGGCCGTGATGATCAATCAGACTGCGAGCGATGATTTCCAGATCGTCCTGCAACTCTTTCGAAGACGTATAGCCTTCTGAATGTCCATCCTCTTCGGTCGCCCGTAGTCGTGCACTCATCAGAGTGAGCAGGCTGCGATATGGCATATCAGCATGCCGAGGCCGGATGCTCGCCGCGGCCTGCGGAAAGCGTTGCTGGTAATCAGCCAGACGATGTAACAATGCCTCGTCAACATGCACGCGCTGGTCGGTCTGGCTCAGCAGGCGAGCCAGCGTCGAGATGTCTTCGACATAATGTTCCAACACATGCGCGCGCTGGGTCGCCAGACTTGCGTCGATCGTGGCAGCACCCACGTTGGGATTGCCATCCATATCGCCACCGACCCACGTCGCGAAACTGAGCAGTTGCGGCAGCGGCACGGTAACGTCATAGATGGTCTTCAAGGCCTGGGCCAGCGATTCATACAACGCCGGCACGATACGGTAGATCGGATTGGCCAGATAAAAACCGACGTGGTGATGCTCGTCCTGCACGGTCGGGCTGACCGGCGAGGCCTCGGCCGTCTGCCAGCCGGAGGACAGCGCCATGTAGATGCGGTCGTCATCTTCATGCCGCTCCTGCGGCGTGCGGGTGGGGTCGAAGTTGTCGACCAGCGCTCGCACGATGGCTTGTTCCTTTTCCAGCAGGGATCGCCGCACCGCCTCCGTGGGATGTGCCGTGAATACCGGTTCGACCTGCATGCGGTTGAGCCAGCCAACGAGCTCATCCCCGCCAACGCCCTGCTCCTTCAATTGGGTCAGCACGTCGAGCAGTGATTCAGGCTGCGGCGTCGTGCCATCACGCTGATATTCACGCCGACGGCGAATGCGGTGCACGCGCTCGGCGATATTCACCGCCTGAAAGTAGGTGGCAAATGCGCGAGCCAGAGCCTCGGCGTCGCCAGCCTGCAGACCCGCCAGGGTATTGGCCAGTGCGTCGACCGAATCACCCTCACGACGGCGTCGTATGGCGGCTTGGCGTACCGATTCCACCCGTTTGAAAAACGCCTCGCCGCCCTGCTCGGCCAGCATCCGGCCCACCAGCGTACCGAGCCGGCCAACATCCTCGTGCAGGGGCGCGTCGTGCGGCAAGGCTTCGGTTTCGCGGCTTTCTTGCATGGCTATCTCCGTTCAGTAGTCTGCAAGACTACCAATCCAACGCGGCGCTGTGGTCAGCTATAATGAAAACCTTCCCCTGTCCGCCGAGGGGCGCTGCGACCGTTCGTGAATGCGGCTACATCCGCAATGTATGCATCTCCAGTGCAGACACTCATAACGGCCAGGCTCGGTGGGCAAGTGTCACAACGGCGCCCGGTTACCACACGCGAATTCATTCGCACTAACCGGAGTTATTCCATGAACGCTGTTAGCAAAGAGTCCGCCGTCACCGACTATAAAGTGGCCGATCTTTCCCTGGCCGATTGGGGCCGCAAAGAGCTGGACATCGCCGAGCACGAGATGCCTGGCCTGATGTCGATCCGCAAGAAGTACGCCGCCGCCAAGCCGCTCAACGGCGTGCGCGTGACCGGCTCGCTGCACATGACCATCCAGACGGCCGTGCTGATCGAAACCTTGAAGGACATCGGCGCCGATGTGCGTTGGGCCTCGTGCAACATCTTCTCGACCCAGGATCATGCCGCCGCGGCCATCGCCGTGACCGGCACGCCGGTGTTCGCCTGGAAGGGCGAAACGCTGGAGGAATACTGGGACTGCACGCTGGAAGCGCTGACCTTCCCCGGCGGCAAGGGGCCCGAACTGGTCGTTGATGACGGCGGTGATGTCACCCTGCTGATCCACAAGGGCTACGAGTTGGAGAAGGGCTCGAAGTGGGTCGACGAGCCGGCCTCCTCGCACGAGGAAGGCGTGATCAAGAATCTGCTCAAGCGCGTGGCGAAAGAGCGTCCCGGCTTCTGGACCACCGTGGTCAAGGACTGGAAGGGCGTTTCCGAAGAGACCACCACCGGCGTGCATCGCCTGTATCAGATGGTCGAGGCCAAGTCGCTGCTGGTACCGGCGATCAACGTCAACGACTCGGTCACCAAGTCGAAGTTTGACAATCTTTACGGCTGCCGCGAGTCGCTGGCCGATGGCCTGAAGCGCGCGATGGACGTCATGCTGGCCGGCAAGGTTGCCGTGGTTTGCGGCTATGGCGATGTCGGCAAGGGTTCGGCGCACAGCCTGCGTGCGTATGGTGCGCGTGTGGTCGTGACCGAAATCGATCCGATCAACGCCCTGCAAGCCTCGATGGAAGGCTTCGAAGTCAATACCGTCGAGAGCACGCTGGGTCGCGGCGACATCTATGTCACCACCACCGGCAACAAGGACGTGCTGACCATCGAGCACCTGAGCCAGATGAAGGATCAGGCGATCGTCTGCAACATCGGCCATTTCGACAACGAGATCCAGGTCGATGCGTTGAACGAGTTCCCGGGTGTGGTCAAGCTCAACATCAAGCCGCAGGTCGACAAGTACACGTTCAAGGATGGTCGCGCGATCTTCCTGCTGGCCGAAGGCCGTCTGGTCAACCTCGGCTGCGCCACCGGTCACCCGAGCTTCGTGATGTCCAACTCGTTCTCGAACCAGACCCTGGCACAGATCGACCTGTGGGCGAACAAGGACAGCTATGAGGCCAAGGTCTATATCCTGCCGAAGAAGCTCGACGAGGAAGTCGCCCGGCTGCATCTGGAAAAGATCGGCGTAAAGCTGACCACGCTGACGCCCTCGCAGGCTGCTTACCTTGGCGTGGACAAGGACGGCCCGTACAAGCCGGAGCATTACCGCTACTAAGCTCACCACGTCATTGAGCGATACGAAGCCCGCCTGCAAAGGCGGGCTTTTTTATATCCCGGAATCACCGATTGAAGAATCATCGAGTGGAGTGTGTCCATCAGCCCGAAGCTCCGGGCTTCACGCTGCTACGCCCTTCACGTGCGCAGTGCGAATAATGCGGGGCGTTCAGATGCTGGACGCGCTGCACAGGCACTCCCCTCCCATACGCATACCCATAGGAAAAACGATGAATGCTCCTCGGAAAAATATCGCGCTGCTTATTGGCATGAGCCTGGTCATCGGCTTGACTGCCAGCACGACGGCGCTCGCTGATACCACCGTCCTGTCGAAAGGAGATCAGGCCTTTGTGGCCAAAGTTTCGCAAGGTGGCATGTTCGAAGTCGCCGCCAGCAAGGTCGCCGAAGACAAGGCTCAGGCACAGGATGTCAAGGACCAGGCCAATACCGAAGTGCACGATCACGAGCTGGTCGGCAGCAAGCTGAAGTCGATCGCCTCCTCCAACGGTGACGACTTTCCGACTGACTTGAACGCCGACTTCACCGCACGGGTGGCCAAGCTCAACGCCCTGTCGGGCAAGGCGTTTGACGATGCCTACATCGCGGAGATGAAAACCATCCATGCTGCCGACGGCGCAGCTTTCGCCAAGGAAGCCCAGGTGGCCAAAAACCCTGACCTGAAAGCGTTTGCTGCTGAGACGTCGCTCATCGTCAAACGCCATATCGGCGCGCTGCACGGCGTCAACAAGAGTTCCTGAGCTGCGACTCGATGGCCGATCATGCCCTGGACGCAGCGCGTGCCAGACGCTTTTCGGCCATCCAAACAAGCGGCCTCACGCCGTACAGGAAGCCTTTCGAGGCGACGGCCGCCAGGCGGATGCCTGGATAATCAAACAGCATTTCGGTCGTGCCATATTTCGTTTTTGGTCGCTTTAAGGCTGTTTTTCTCGATAGTTCTTGCGATCGCCTCACGTGACGAGTTTAGCTTATCGACAGGTGCTAGCCTCCGCCGATAAGCAA
>Ga0302228_10002962_pt1 | contig 11285 bp, 10 predicted proteins | sample II_Palsa_N1_2_FD_193519 | JGI IMG/M metagenome (GOLD analysis project Ga0302228, IMG submission 193519) | Peat permafrost microbial communities from Stordalen Mire near Abisko, Sweden - II_Palsa_N1_2 | ecosystem: Environmental > Terrestrial > Soil > Palsa > Peat permafrost | place: Sweden...
TCTACCAACGCAGTCCTGTCGTCATACCGGCCGTGTCGGGCTATCGGTTTTCCACAGCCACGGTGCGCCGTGAGGCATTCCCACCGTCGAGTCGCGTGGGCGTGCGTAGCAAGGGATATGCAGAACTGGTCAATGCCACTCTGCTCGAGGAGCACAATGCGGCATCGGTGCTGATCAACACCGCTCACCAGGTTCTCTATGTAAGCGGGTCGGCCGATGAGTACCTGAGGCAGCCAGCCGGCGAACCGACGGGCAACATTCTCGACATGGCACGCGAGGGGCTGCGCCTCAAGCTGCGGATCGTATTGCGCCGCGCGACCCAGGATACTGGAGCCTCGCCAGTCAGTGAAGTCGTCTCCGATGGTGGCGCCCCGGCGATAAAAATAACAGTGACGCGCCCATTCGACACGGCTCATGCAGGCAAGGCATGGCTTGTCCTCTTCGCCCGCTTGCCGATGGTTGACCGCCCGGCGTTGCTGGTGCCGACCGGTGTGGACTCCGATCTCTGGCACCTCGAGAGCGAACTTCACACAACGCAGGTCGAGCTTGGCAGCACGATCGAGGAACTGGAAGAAAGCAATGGCGAATTGCGGGTGTCGAACGAGGAAATCCTCTCAATGAACGAGGAGCTGCGTTCGGCCAACGAAGAACTGGAGACTTCGAAAGAGGAACTGCAGGCCCTTAACGAGCAGCTGAATGTAGTCAATTCCCAAATGGGACAGAAGGTTCATCAGCTGGAGGTGCTTAGCGAGGACGTGACGAATCTTCTGGCCAGCACGGAAATCGCGACGCTGCTTCTCGACCAGCACGGCGTGATAAGGCGTTTTACTCCAAGCGCTGCCCGCATCCTGGGTCTGGCATTGGCTGATATCGGCCGCCCGATCGTAAATGTGCTCGGGAATCCTCTGGGCGACGCCCTGCTGGAGGATATTCGCCGGGTACGGTCGACCGAGGCCGGCCAGGATCGCACAGAAATCGAAACGGCGACCGGACAGTGGTACGTTCGACGTATCACGCCGTATATCGCCACGCCTGGTGCGCCGGTAGCGGGCGTGGTGGTGACCTGGACCGATATTACCCACGTCAAGGCATCAGACGAACGGTCCCGCCGTCTCGCCGCAGTGGTTCAGGATTCGAACGACGCCATGACGGTGTTCGATCTGAACGGCCATGTGATTGCGTGGAACAGGGCCGCGACTGTGTTGTATGGCTATACCGAGGCCGAAGCGTTGGGTATGACTGTCTCCGACATGTTACCGTCGGGCACGAGGCAAGATCATCTGGATTTCATCCGCTACGCTGCGCACAATGAGGCGCTGCATTCCTATGAGGCCCAGCGGGTCACAAAGGACAGACGCGTGATCGATATCTGGATCACCCTGTCGATTCTCTCTGACGGCCACGGCAATGCCATGTCTGTCGCGACGACGGAACGCGAGCTCACCGACCGCAGTATGAGCAACGCCCAGCTTCGCGAACGCGCTGAGCGCCTGGCACAGGCCGACCGACGCAAGAACGAATTCCTGGCGATGCTTGGGCACGAGCTGCGCAATCCACTTGCGGCCCTGTGTTCGGCGGGAGACCTGCTCGCCTCGGAAACGGTCGATTCAGCGCAGAAAGATTGGGCCGTCGGAGTCATACAGCGACAAGGTCGGTCCATGACGCAACTGGTCAACGAGATGCTCGATCTCGCACGTATGACGAGTGGCAGTATCGAGCTTCATCGTCAAGCTGTCACGCTGAAAGCGATCGTCCAGAGCGCGATCGAGGTCTGCCGGCCGATTGTTGACGAACGGCATCACACGCTGTCGGTGTCGCTACCGGACGAGCCGGTATTGCTGTATGTCGATCCTACCCGTCTGTCGCAGGTTGTCGAAAACATCGTGATCAACGCGGCTAAATACACGGCGCCCGGCGGCACGGTCAGCCTGACCGCAATAAGAACGGGCAATCGGCTTTCGCTTCGTGTCAAGGACAACGGAAGGGGGATTCCGTCTTCGATGCTCAGCACGCTGTTCGACATGTTCGTAAAGGGTCCCGTGCTCCACGGTCAGCTTCATAACGGGCTGGGAGTAGGGCTATCGGTAGTCCGGCGGCTGGTTGAGTTGCATGGCGGATCGGTCGAGGCCATCAGCGATGGCAAGACAGGCAGCGAGTTCATCGTCGACCTTCCAGTGGGCATGATTCCGCCCGGAGTGGGACAGATCGGCACACCGCAGACACAGATCAAGGCGTCTCCGGGCAAGATCCTCATCATCGACGACAACGCCGATGCGAGCGAGGCCCTGGCCATGCTTCTGGCGAGTGAAGGGCATGTGGTGGAGACACGACTGGATGGGCCTCAGGGTTTGGAAGCCGCCGGCACTTTCAGGCCGGACGTTGTGCTCCTTGACATCGGATTGCCCGGAATGGACGGCTACGAGGTGGCAAAGAAGCTACGCGGGTCGGCTGCCACACTAGGCGCTATGCTGATTGCTGTCACCGGCTACGGCCAACCAGGCGATCAGCTCAGATCCGCCGAGGTAGGATTTGATCACCACATGGTCAAGCCAGTGGATGTTGCGGCGTTGACGCGTCTGCTCGCTGGGGAGGCGAAATCCCGCTAACTGCGTCGTACTTCCAGGCGTGCCAACCAGATGCCAGGCAGCATCGGCAGCCAGAAAGTCAGGGCTCGCAACAGAAGCGTGGCGGCGAGCGCCGCCTCCACCGACACACCAAGCAAACTCAACATTCCCACGGAGGCGGCTTCGAAAGTCCCCAGACCAACCGGAATGGGACCAATGGTGGCTACCATAGACGCGACAATGAAGCTCACGAACACGACCCATAGCGGTGGCACCTCGCCGATCGCCTTGAACGCGAGCCAGAGCGTCAAGGCATCGAATACGAAGATGGCAAGTTGTAGTGCCACTGTTTGCAACAGGAGGCCGGGGCTGCGGAGCAGGCGAGTAGGTGCGTCGGTCAACTCCTGAAGCAACGCGGTGACGCCCAGGCACTTGCTGAGCCATGCGACCGGCGCGCGTCGGCCCCATTGTTTGAGTCCCAGCACCGCAGCCGGCACCGCCACGGTAACCACTACAAAGATCGCCACACCAACGATCAGCGCCACGTTCATGCGATGCTGAAGCCACAGCGCGCCGGTACTCGCGAGCACCACGAACAGGTAGGCGATGTCGTACGACACCATGCCCACAAGCATGGCAGCCATCGCTATCCCGGCCGGCACGCGTCGGCCGGTCAGGCCGCGCACTACGAGCATCGTGCCGCTGATGCCGCCGCTTGGCAGCACCTGATCGGTAAAGACCTTGGCGATCCCGAGGGGAATCAGCGCGCGCAGAGACAGCGGATGTCCCGCCTGGCGCAACGCCACGCTCCATACGAGCGCCGCGCTGACATAGGTGGCTGATTGAACCGCAAGCGCGACCAACATCCAGCCAGGACGAGCCGAGCGTATCAGTTCGGCCATCTTCTGCAGCGAGCCAAGGTGCAGCACCACCAGAATGACGGCGAGAAAGCCCATCAGCCCGACGATCCAGAACATGAGCAGGCGCAGCCGCGACGTTTTGCCGAGCAACCCCGGCGCGATGTGTACGAGGCCGGTCTCGGCAACAGGTACCGGCTTTGGTTGCGCAAGAGGAACGCCGGCGGAGTGGGGTGACGAGATGCTCATGATACGAGATGCAATTGAAGGCACGGCAAGTTTTTGAGAGCCTTATCGGGGCAGTTCATGCGTCGCCGCGGCTACTTCGGTCTGACCAGGTTTGGCCGCGTTCGCGACTGTGGCTTGCGCTTGCCGGCTCGGCACCAGCAGCACCGGAAGGCTTGCGCTACGCACGACGCGTTCGGCCACGCTGCCTAGAAACAGACGCTTGAACCCCCGGCGCCCGTGCGTGCCGAGCACCAGCACGTCCGCATTGAATTCGTTGGCCGAGATGCGGATCCGCTCCGGAATGTCCTCGCCGACTGGCGCGACGTCGACAATACGCGGCACGCCGGCCACGTTCTCGTGCTTCATCCGCGCCAGTGCATCGGCCAGCAACCGCTTGCCTTCCTCAACGGAGGCATCGCGCAGGATCTCAGGATCGTAGCCGGACGCGTCATACGCCATCAACTGGTTGTCAACGACATAGAGCGGCTGCAACTGCGCGTCGTTAGCTCGACGCGCTTGCGCTGCAGGAACCGGCGCACGGCCGGGTCGCGCTCGAGTCCGATCGCGAGATCGTACGCGCCGAGCGCTTCGGCCGTCGCGCCGGCACGCGCGAGCAGATCGGCACGCGCGGCCCAGTACGGCTGGTAGTCGGCCAGCCGCGGATCGTCCGCATACGGCTCGAGCGCGTCGAGCGCCGCCTGCGGACCGTCCCGTTCCGCCTGAGCAAGCGCGCGGTTCACGGCGACCACCGGCGACGCCGCAATCGCGAGCAGCGCATCGTAGAGCTGCACGATCTCGTCCCAGTTCGGACGACGCGTCCGGCAGCGGTAGACATGCGCCGACTGCAGCGCGGCCTCGAGCTGAAAGCGTCCAATTGAGTTGAATGCGCTCGCGCGCCGCAGCAGCGCGTTGGCTGCGTCGATCATCGGTGTATCCCATGTGGCCGGATCCTGAGCCGACAGCGGCACGTAGTCGCCGGCCGCATCGCGCCGTGCATCGCGCCGCGCCTGCGCATACAGCATCAGCGCGAGCAGACCCAGCGTCTCCGGTTCATCGGGCAGCAGTTCGACGAGCAGGTGCGCAAGAAACAGCGCTTCGCCGGCGAGGTCGCGCCGCTCGGTGTCGCCGCCGACCGGATCGGTCCACCCTTCCGCATACGCCGCATAGACCGCTTCGAGCACCGCAGCGAGCCGGCCGGGCAACTCCTCGCGCTCGGGTACGTTGAACGGAATGCGCGCTTCGCGGATCTTGTTCTTCGCCCGCACGAGGCGCTTGCTCATTGCCGCAGGCGACATCAGAAACGCGGACGCAATCGTCTTCGCTTCGAGCCCCAGCACCACCTGCAGCATCAACGGCGTGCGAATCGCCGCCTCGAGGGCAGGGTGCGTGCATGCGAACAGCAGCGCAAGCCGCCGGTCGGGCAACAGGCCCGCTTCACGCTCGTCGATTTCGTCGGCGAGGATCGCGAGCTGGTTCACCACCTCGTCGCCGACACGGCGATGACGCGCGCCGTCGAGCGCCCGGCGGCGCGCAACCGTCATCAGCCACGCTTCGGGATTCGCGGGGCAGCCTCGCTTCGGCCAATCAGCGAGCGCGGCCGCAAACGCGTCGGCGAGCGCGTCCTCGGCCGCGGCGACGTCGCGCGTGCGCATCGCCAGCAGCGCGACGAGCTTGCCATAGCTGCGGCGCGCGACCGCCTCGGCAATCGAATGCGCGGCGGCGCCGGCGTCAGGGCCGCCGCCCGACGGACTCATGCAACGGACGGCGCGTCGTACGGGGCAGTCCAGACCGGGCGCACTTCCATGAGGCCGTGCGCCGCGCCGGGACAGCGCGACGCCCACGCGATCGCCGCGTCCAGGTTGGGCACGTCGATCAGGTAGTAGCCGGCGAGCTGCTCCTTCGAATCGGAATACGGTCCATCAAGCACCTGCGGCTTGGCGTCGATGAGCCGCACCGTGGTGGCCGTACTCGTGTGCTGCAGCCGGTTGGCGCCTACCAGCACCTCGGCTTTTTTCAGCGCTTCGGTGTACGCCTGATACGCGGCAACCCCTTGCTGCCGCTCGCTGTCGGTCATCTTGTTCCAGCCGTTTTCTTCCGAATAGATCATCAAAAGGTAATGCATGTGAGCCTCCGTCATGGGGTTAGGGCGGCTGAACGACTTGAGCCGCCATCACAATGACGCTCGGGCCGCATGCTGACGGACAGGTGCGTCGAAAAAAATCGGTAAGGGCGCACCGGCCTCGGCGCCGGTTACGATGGCTGAAGTTTAGTGGACGCGGGAAAGAAGTTGCTCTATCAATAGGCTCGCCATCCGCTGAACGACCTACGCCGCACCGACGCGGCGCCCTGAAAATACGCTGACCATGAAAGGAGAGACCTCATGCCGAGTTTTGAGCGAGTGCGACCGGCGCTGCTTATCGACGCTGTCTGGCGCATGGTGCTTCGCCTCGGATTCCGGTTCGCTCGCGTCTGGTGGTCCATTCGACGGCCTCGTCACGAGGGCGCGCTAGTCGCCATCTACGTCGGGACGGCGCTGTTGCTGGTGAAGTCGTCGTACCGGGCGGAGTGGAATTTCCCCGGCGGTAGTGTCCATTCCGGTGAGACACCCGATGCCGCGGCGCGGCGCGAAATGGAAGAGGAGATTGGTCTGCCGTCGTACCCATTACGCCCCGTGGGCAGCGTCTGCGGCAATTGGGACGGGCGAAGAGATCAGGTGCATTTCTTTGAACTGCACCTCGATTGCCTACCCGACTTGCGGCTCGATAATCGCGAGATTGTCGACGCGCGGCTGGTATCGCCGGAGGAATTGCGCGGCATCGCGCTGACAGGGGCGGTCGCTGCGTATCTCGGCGGAGATATCGGCTGTTAGTTTGAATCTCCAACGGGTCCCGTTAATGTGCTTTTCAGCTATTTTCAGCCGGTGGGGCAGGCAGGGTTAGCCTCGCCAGCCATAAGCGGGGCCGGCTCGAACAGCTTCAATGCAATATCCTTTAAACGTCGCGATTTTTTAGTAAATCGCAATGACTCGCGCTTATCTTGCCGAATCCTTAATTTGGTCTAGCATGTGTACCATGCCGCTCCGGTGCTGGTATCAGGCGGACGTCCGCGCGGTTCGAAAGCGGTTATCAGGCGAGGAGTTGCGATGAAGAGCGATAACACCAAGGCAATGCAGTGGCGCGTGACGCTTGGTTCGATATACCGGGACAACATCGGGCAATTACAGGGCAGATTGTTTGGAGGGCTGATCGACAAGAATGGAGCGCTTCTCGATCTGACGGTCTTCTCCCTGATCGCCGCGCAACACGTGATGCTCGATCCCGTCAGCGTCCTGCTGATGTGTCTTTATCAGAAAGTGGGGAAAGCGCAGATCGCCGATTACACTTTCGCACTGTGCGTGCCTGCGCCTTTCCCGATATCGATGGAGGCGCGGGGGCTTATCGGGTTTTTCGAGGCAACACAAAGCGGAAAGGATAAGGTCCATGTCACACGTCTCGATTTCAACACCGTCGCACCGGGGTCCACGAAGACGACTTACACCCTGAAAATCGCGGGACTGATCGGAATACCGAAAAAAATTAGCCGCCGCATACCGAATCTTTTTATGGGTTTCGATTTGACGGCGGATACGAGGCCCAATAAGAAGGTCCACCGGCTATATATGGCGGCAGCATTTGCGCTGGTCGATCAGCGTTTCAAGCTGGTAAGCAAAGGCGGCTACAAAATCGGCGCGATTCTGGTGAGCGGGAGCGGCCAGATACTGGGTTATGGCTTGAATATCTCATATGCGCAGTTTTTCGTTCATGCCGAATTGATGGCCATCTACGACTATTTCTGCCGCACTGGAAACGTGACATTACCGCCCGACTGCCGCCTCTATACCACGCTCAAGCCTTGCAAGATGTGCGCGGCCTATATCGTCGGCCGTTTGCCCACACGGCCTGCTGGCTTCAAGATATTCCACGCTCATGACGATGACGGCGGAGCCGCGAAAAGTACCGAACTAGACTTGCTCAACGCATCCCAGCCCGGGGTCAGCGTCCTTATCGGTTCGGACGGCTCAAAGCCGCTAAGGAGCTATTTCGAGCCGAAATACGTTGCCGACGATAAGACGGCTCACCGTCAATGGGAGGACGCAGCCCTTGAATTGACAAAGACTCAATACAATTCTGGAACGGGGGAGGGGATTGTCATGCAGTTGAGAACCGTGGCACCCGCCGAATTTCCAAAAATCGCCAATTCGCTGCTGAGAAAAGGGCAAAAATACAGCGAGAAAAAGGGAACCAACGCAAACGTGAGCAAAGCGCTGGTGCACATCCTCGATTTTCTGGAAACGTTCGGTGTGCTGAAGGCGGGAACGCTGGCTTCGCTATCGATTGCTGCACTCTTAACCGACGAGGAATTGCAGGAAATCGATGAAGCGTACACCGCGGCCGCGGTGTACGAATCTAAAAAAAGGCAGAGAGAACTGGCAGCGGCGGGGCCGTCCACCCCGCGCGGCGACCCGCGGGCGCAACCCTTCGTACTCGACTCGGACGAGCAGGCGCTCGGGCGGCAGCTCAAGCGGTCGGCGCTGCCGGGGTTGCCGGGACTTCCCGGATTGCCCGGGCTTCGGGGGCTGCCGGGGTTGCCCAATGCCCGGCCGGATGCGGCCGACGGACAGGACGAATTTCAGTAAGTCAGGGCGGATCCGGTCTGTGCGCGCCCCACTGAAGCGAGCCTTCGTTACAGCATGCCGTGCGACTTCGCATAGTCGCGCAAGGCATCGTTCATGCGTGTCTGCCAACCTTCGCCGGTTGCACGGAAAGCGTCGAGCACGTCACGGTCATAGCGGACGCTAGTCGCCACCTTGGTCACGTCGGCCGGCGGTCTGCCGCGACGCTTCAGCAGCTCGGCCGCGGCGTCTTCACCGATTCGCTTTGGAAGCGTTTCACGCGCGGGGCGCATCCGTCGAATTTCTTCGGTGCTCAGTTCTCGCGTGTCGTGATCTGCCGCGATGCCGCGATTGATCGCCGCGTCGTGATGGAGCTATCTTGATTTAAATACCCGCATAAAAAGTGATAATTTATCTTATGTCAAATTGAGTTTCGCTGACTGACCCGCTGGAAATTGCATTTGCATGAAGTTTGCGCGAAATTGTAAGCAGTCTGTTATATTTCGCGCCGCTTCTGATTTTCAGCAGGATTCCAGGTGTCCGCAGAACCCCGTCACGGCTGCCTCAATGAGTTTCTCGCCCTGACCGAGGGTCTTTCCGTCGCGGCCGTCGCTCGCACCTTGCGCTGTTGCTCACGCTCAATCCGCAATTACATCTCCGGCCGCTCGCCGATCCCCTGGCACCGTATCGAAGTGCTCCGCCTGCTCGCACTCGAAGCCGCTGCGGCGTCTGGCGACACCCGTGGCGCCGTGCCGACCGACGAACCCGCCGTGGTTGCCAACATCGACCCTGATCCGGCCGCACCGGACGTTCCACCTGCCGAACTGCTCGCCTGGGTCGGCGTGCATGCCCCCCATTTTCTGTCGAGCCGGCGCAGCTTCGCACTGTATGTCCGTGGATGGAGCGTAATCGACAAGATCCGCCGTGCCAAGCGCGAAGGCACGTTCGCGTCCGTGCTTGCACGCTGGCGCATGCTCGCGGTCGAGTTGCCGCGCATGTGGCGCTCCGGCCGGATGTTTTCGGGCGTCGATCCGCCCGCATACGTACACGAGAAAGCAGCGTCGTGACGTGGGCGACAAATGCGCAACTGAACCTGAATCAACGCAGCCAACGGCGCGCGGACAAGAAACGTCGCCGCGCGTCGCCTAACCTTGCACCAATAATTTATCGTATGTACAATAAATCGCAAGGGATCGAATTCGACCCAGCCAAAGACCAGATCAATCGCAGCAAACACGGGGTCTCGCTAGCGCTTGCCGGGAGCTTCGAATGGGACAGCGCAATCGACGCGCTTGATGACCGGTACGCATACGGCGAGCAACGCTTTATCGCGTACGGCCTGATCGGCGATCGGCTCTATTGCCTGGTCTATACGGTGCGCGGCGAAACGCTGCGCGCTATCAGCCTTCGCAAGGCAAACAAACGTGAGGTGAATGATTATGTTGAGCAAACGCACTATCGTGATGCCGACCGATGAGGAAAATGCAGCGATCAATCGGGGCATCGCGGCAGATCCCGACACGCGCGAACTGGGCACCGACGAAATTCGACGCATGCGCCCGGCGCATGAAACGCTTCCAAAGCGGATTGGTGAAGACGCCGCGGCCGATCTGTTGAAGCGCCGCGGCCGGCCGCTGGCTGACGTTACGAAGGTCGCGACGAGCGTTCGCTATGATCGGGACGTGCTCGACGCATTCCGTGCAACCGGCGAAGGCTGGCAGACACGCATGAACGATGCCCTGCGCGACTATGCCAGGTCGCACGGCATGATGTAACGAAAGCCCGCTTCGGCGGGCTTTTTCTGTCCGTCTCCCCTTCCCTGCGTGCGCTCCCAAACTGCGCCAGCAGTCTCCGTGCCGCTGCTCCATGCGGGCATAACGTCCACGGTCGTTATCTGGAGCACATTTGCCGCGCCAGGTTGTGCGGCATAATGCGATCCTCTCAGGTTCTGGCACGGCCCTCGGAATAGCCAGAACCCTTCGCCGACCGGATTCCGGTCGGTTTTTTTTCGACCAGATAGCGCCACATCGACTTCAACGATGGTCTCAGATTGTTAAGGATTGTTGGACGCCTGCCCGCCGGTGCCGGGGTATCACACGCCTGCGGTTTGGGGCAGGCGTCCAACAATCCTTAACAAACCCGGGCCGACGGCGACTGCCGCTGGTCCGCCACCCACATCCGTCGCCGGTGCTCCTCCAGAGCGGCCGTTCGATTCAAGTTTTTGACCTAACTGTAATGCTCCCATCCGTAACTTGGGCGGCAGTTCAGTTAGCCTTTGGACACTGCAAAACTAATAAGTTAGCAGCCCATGTTTCGGGCTGTATATGCGTCCGCTTCCGTGCGTTTCCCTGGTTGACCAATTCGTTTTTTGTAGTGTAATCGGCCACATGTTTTATTGTCGTTGACTGATCGAAGCAGTTCCAGTCAACGTCAGAAATGGCGTAAGCCATCGGATCCTGTCCAGGTCTGCGGGGAACAGGCGTGTTGAATTGCATCTTTATTCTTTCAGAGAAACCTTGCGCAATTTGCGTAAAGGAGTCGGTATCAACGAAGACACCCGCATTCGGAACACTCGCTTGCTGAACCCAATTTTCCCCACTGGCAAGTGTTGCGAAGCTAATTAGCAAGCCAGCCAACAAAATCTTTTTACTCATCACGAGCCCCCGTTTTATTTAATTTTTCACGGTGTGAATAGGGATACGACAACACGAGCTCCTCACGCCGTAGCTACCGCGACAACCTCACACGTATGTACCCGGCTCGCGAACCACGAGCGTCTTTTTTTTCAACCAACCCCTTGGAGACATACTAACCGTAAATTGTCGACGATTCGAGCACTGTCGTCGAGCGACTGTAATTGGCCGAGATGGAATGGACACCGCCCTCCCTTCGGGGAGCTGGGCACGATTGAGGGCCTCCAGGACCGAACGGCATCAATGTGCCAAAGTGGAGTTGCGACACAACCACTTAAGGAACGGAGGCCCC
>Ga0302228_10002967_pt1 | contig 11275 bp, 10 predicted proteins | sample II_Palsa_N1_2_FD_193519 | JGI IMG/M metagenome (GOLD analysis project Ga0302228, IMG submission 193519) | Peat permafrost microbial communities from Stordalen Mire near Abisko, Sweden - II_Palsa_N1_2 | ecosystem: Environmental > Terrestrial > Soil > Palsa > Peat permafrost | place: Sweden...
AGTACCGCGATGCTTGCGAGTCGAAGCAGGACATGGAGCAGTACGGTCGCGGCACGCCGGACGACTGGGTCGAGCACAACGTCTATGGCGCGCATCCGTACTGGGGTCCGACCCTGATGCTGCTGATCAGCATCGCGCTGTTCGGCGTGATCGGCGCCGCGATGTGGGCTGTGCAAATGATCTGGATCCCGTTCTGGGCTGCCGGTTTCGTCAATGGCATCGGTCACTGGTGGGGCTACCGCAACTTTGAAAGTGCCGACACCGCGCGCAACCTCATTCCGTGGGCCTTCTGGATCGGCGGCGAAGAGCTGCACAACAATCATCATGCTTTCCCGAGCTCGGCAAAGTTCGCGCTGCGCAAGTGGGAATTCGATATCGGCTGGGCGGCCATCTGTGGTTTGCGCGCGATTGGCCTTGCCAAGGTGCTGCGCGTAGCCCCGTCGCTCGATGTGCGTCCCAACGTACCGCTGCCGGATGCCGACACGCTGAAAGCCGTGCTGACCCACCGCTTCCAGGCGATGACCGATTTCTATCGCGGCGTGATCGTGCCTACCATCGGCGACGAAGCTCAGCACGCCGGCGAAACCCTCAAGGCCGTGCCGCGTCGTCTGCGACGTGCGCTGGCCGACGGTGGTCGCTGGCTCGACAACGAAGGCCGCGATCATCTGCAGGCGGCGCTGGCCAAGCGTCCGACGCTGAGCACCGTTTACGACTTCCGCAATCGTCTGGCGGCGCTGATGGAACAGCGTGGCGCCGAGCAGGCTTTGCACGGTCTGCAGCAGTGGATCCGCGAAGCTGAAGAGAGCGGCATCCGCACACTGCAGGATTTCGCGCAGAAGCTGAAGGGATACGCGGTCGCTGCGCACTGACTGCGCTCGGTATCTGGCTCAATAAAAATACCCGCCGACTGGCGGGTATTTTTTGTCCGATAGTGATCAACCCGCACTGATCAGCATCTCAATCAGTTGGGTCAGGCACCGCAAAAGTCGTTTGCCGGTTTTCGGTTTTGCTGATCGGGCAAGCATTCAAAGGGATGGGCTGATTCGAGATCAGTCCAGAAATCGTTCGGCATAAGCGGGGTCGGGCATGCGGCACTGCGTTCTCTGGCCAAACAGTCGGTAACGATGCTTTGCCACCCATCGGTACATCGGATCACGAATAAAGCCCGGCACGACACGGATGATCCACGCCAACAACGGCCAGCCGCGGCCCAGTCCGCTGAGTACGCGAATGAGTGCCTGGGTATCGGTATATCCGGTTCCGTTCTGGACAAAGAGAAACGAGGCGGGATCGTCGGCGGAGAGACCATGCGTCTGCAGTAGTCGGCGGCCATGGTTGCCCTGCATGGCCGCCAGACGATAGCGCCCCGCGTGATCGTGGCGAAGCAGAAAATCCACCCAGCGATTGCACAGCAGGCAGACACCGTCGAACACCACGATCGGTCGATTGTCAGCATTCATCCACGATCTCCAGCCATCCGCGGTAACTCACCAGCGAACCGAGCAAGGGTGGAGGGCTCTCGATCTGAAACAGGTAGCGCTGATCATCTGATCTACAGCGGGCAATTACCTGGCCGAAAAAAGCGCGCGGCAAAGGCAAGCCGAAAAGTCGTGCGCTGTGCAGTCGCCAATCGACAGCATCCTGTTTCGTCGTCAATTCGAAATATAGTGTGAGGTAGCCGAGCCGCTCATCAAGCAGCGGCGCGTGAATGGCACGGTCGAGTACCGAACGCATCGACATCGAGGGAAAGCGGCGTGTCCAGGTTTCGCGCGTGCCGTTGCGCTCGATTGTGACTTCCAGGGCTTGTTGCGAGCCGGGCTCAGGCAAGCCGAACCAGTGGCGCAGAAGTCGTGCGGGTAAATGCATGGAACCATCGACGTCGGCCAGCCCGCGCGCCACAAGCCGCTGCGCATCGCCATGCATGCGTTTGATAGCGTCAGGCAAAGGCGACCAATCCTCGCCCAGCAGATCAGGAAATAGCGCCCGCTCCAGTGTCATGACCTGATGATGCGTGCTGCGCAGACACTCAGCAAGCTTGGCAAAAGAAAACCCGCCACGAAGGCGGGTTTTCTGTCGCGGCTGGAGGCCGCATCTAACGAAGGCTGCGCTTGCGCGCGATCAATTACTTGATCTTGCCTTCCTTGTAGATCACGTGCTTGCGCACGACCGGATCGTATTTCTTGAATTCGAACTTTTCCGGCGTGTTCTTCTTGTTCTTCTGCGTGGTGTAGAAGTGGCCAGTGCCGGCCGAAGAGATCATGCGGATCTTGTCTTGTGTCTTGTTAGCCATGGCTCAATCCTCAGACCTTGTCGCCGCGGGCGCGCATCTCGGCAATCACGGCTTCGATGCCGTTCTTGTCGATAGTGCGCAGGGCATTGTTGGAAACGCGCAGCTTGATCCAGCGATTCTCGCTGGCAACCCAGAAGCGGCGCTCGTGCAGGTTGGGCAACCAGCGACGGCGGGTGCGGTTGTTCGCATGCGAGACATTGTTGCCGGTCTGCACACCTTTACCGGTGACTTGACATACACGGGCCATAACGACCTCCTAGATTGGGTTTCAAGGCCGAGGCGTGTCGCCAGGATCCATGAGAACCGCTGATTTACCACCCGTTAGCCAGGGCGATATCGGCCCAGCGACGCTTGGCGCCACGCGATGCTGGAGAGTGTTTCCAACGTCATGATCGTGAGGTCCGCATCGCGTGGCGGACACCCCGGTGTTCCGGGTCGACATAGGCTAGCCGCGTATTCTCGCAGAAAAACATCGCTGCGTGCAATCCACAGGCTCCTTTGGCCGATCAATCGGCGTGCGTGCCGAAGGGATGTATGGAACAATCCACCTCTTTTTTGTTCCACATAAACGACAGAACACCGACCGAGGGAATTCCGATGGCAGAAATTATCACCAACGGCCAGGCCAATGGCCAAGCCGACCAGCCGCAGCTGGTGGTGCAGAAGATCTATGTGAAGGATGTTTCCTTCGAAGTGCCGAACGCACCGCAGATCTTTCAGGACGTCAATGAAAACGAGCAGCCGCAGGTGCAGCTCAACCTCGGTCAGAAAGCCGCCGACCTGGGTAACGACCAGTACGAAGTGGTACTCAGCCTTACACTGACCTGCACTGTCGGCCAGCGCACGGCGTATCTGGCTGAAGTGGAGCAGGCTGGCCTGTTTGGCATTGCTGGCTTCAACGAGGCGGACCGCGCTGGCATCATCGGCAGCTACTGCCCGAACCTGCTGTTTCCGTATGCGCGCCAGACGATTTCCTCGCTGGTACTGGAAGGTGGCTTCCCGCCATTTCTGCTGCAGCCGATCAATTTCGACGCGCTGTTTGCTGAACAACAGCGTCGCATGATGGGCGGCGACGAGGCCCCGGTCACACTCAACAGCTGATTGCCCGACATGGCTGAACGTTCCACTCTGGCGGTGCTCGGTGCCGGTTCCTGGGGCACCGCGCTGGCGGCGCTGACCGCCCGCAATGGTGTGCCGACCACGCTATGGGGCCGTGATCCGCAGGCGCTGGCGGCGATAGCTGCAAACCGATGCAACCAGCGCTATCTGCCGGATATCGAACTTCCGGAACAGCTTCATTACGAAAGCGATCTGGCCGCTGCCGTGCGCGGTGCCAGCATCGTGCTGATCGTGGTGCCCAGTCATGCGTTCGCCTCCATGTTGGTCGAACTGGCGCCGCTGCTCGACGCCAATACGGCTATTGCCTGGGCGACCAAGGGCTTTGAGCCGGGCACCGGGCGATTCCTGCACGAACTGGTGACCGAGCAGCTGCCTGGTCGGCCCGCGGCCGTGATTACCGGTCCTTCGTTCGCGCGCGAAGTGGCGGTGGGTTTGCCCAGCGCGGTCACCGTGCATTCGGAGAACGCGGCATTCGCCAAACAGCTGGCCAGCCTGCTGCACGCGCCTAATCTGCGTGCTTACTCTGGCGGCGATTTGCTCGGCGCCGAACTGGGCGGCGCCATGAAAAACGTATTGGCGGTCGCTACCGGCATAGCTGATGGCATGGAGCTGGGTTTGAACGCACGCGCCGGCCTGATCACCCGCGGCATGAACGAGATGCTGCGCCTCGGCGTGGCCTTGGGTGCACGGCCGGAAACCCTGATCGGTCTGTCCGGCCTCGGCGACCTGGTGCTGACCTGCACTGGTGATCTGTCGCGCAATCGCCGGCTCGGTCTGGCGCTCGGCCGCGGCATCGCCATCGATGAAGCGGTGCGGCAGATCGGTCAGGTAGTGGAAAGCGTGCTGACCGCCGACGAAGTCGCACGGCTGGCTGACAAGCATGGGCTCGATCTGCCGATCAGTGCAGGCGTGCGCGCGGTGCTGCACGGCGAAGTGACGCCGGTTAATGGGCTGAGGACGTTAATGGCGCGCGAACAGAAACCGGAATATCCGCGCGGCTTGTTTGGCACGGACTGAGTCGGCGGACTTTAGCGTTCATGCGCTTCACAACGCAGGTTTACAAAGACCTCTGCAAAACAACGGTTGCAAGCGTGCCTGCACTGCTAAGCTCAGTGTTTTGGTCATCGCCGCGGACCGCATGCGCATGCAGCAACCGGACGAGAAAGAGCAGGCCGCCGCACTCGCTGTGGGCGATGAGGAAACGCTGCCGCTGGCGTGGCGACGGCTGCTGGCCGCACCCAAGCCAGCGACGACTGAAGATCACGGCGTGCTCGGTTTCTTCCTGGAAGTGATGCCCGAAGAGGGCGCCGTCTACACACGCATCGATGTGGCGCCGGTCCTGCTGTCGCAGGTCGAGCATGGGCGTTACGCACGACCGGTGCCGCTGGACAGCAAGCATCTCGCGCAGTTGCCGCTGCAGCCGCACGAGCAGCGGTTGGCCGCTACGGTACTGGGCTTGCCGCAGAGCCTGCGCAAAAGCCGCAGCTATGCGCGACTCAGCGGTCACGTCGGTGACACCCTGCTGGCCGAAGTACTCGACACGGCACCATGTTTTCTTGGCGGTCTGGCCGGATTGCGGCTGTCGCGTGGCAAATCGCATCCGCTCAACTGGCACTGGGTAATGGAGTCCGACGGCAGTCAGCGTTTGCTGCCGCAGCTGTCGAATAGTCAACGTCTGCTACGCATCGACAGCCTCTGGTATCTCGATGTCGAGCGCGCCACGCTGGGTATGCTCGACGCGGCTGCCGAAGAAACGCACTGGCTCGAGCTGCCGCCACTGAAGCATGAACACGGCAAGCGTCTGCGCAACCGCCTGCCCAACAGCCGGCTGGCCACGCGCGTGCCGCTGCCGCAGGTATTCGGCGAGTTGCGTCGTTCGCAATTGGCACCCAAGCCGGTATTGACCTTGCATGCGCTTACCCGCCACGCGCGCCTCGGTGCGGGCACGCCACCGCTGGGGTACGCGCGCCTCGCTTTCGATTACGCCGGCGAACGGCTGCCGGGCCGTGGTGGTGAACCGCTGGTGCGCCGCGTGCGCAACGGCCAGCTGGTCGAGATCACGCGTCGCCGCGCCGACGAGCTTTCCGCGATGGAACAGCTCGAACATGCCGGCCTCACGCCCGGCGTGGACACCGAAGGCCTGCCCTGGGACGTGGCCGATACCTTGCCCGATGACGCATGGCTGTTCCCCGGCACCGGTTACGCTGGCGCGCTGGAGGTCAATACACCGGCGCGCTGGCTGGCTTTGCGACCCAAGCTCGAGCAGGAAAACTTCCAGGTCGAATACGCACCGAGCTTTCCGTTCGAAGTGCTGGAAGGCCCGGTGCGTTGGTACGGCCACGCGGTCGAGGACACCGACGACCATGCCTTCGATCTGGAAATCGGCATCGAGCTGGACGGTGAGCGGCACAACCTGTTGCCCGCCGTGGCGCAGGCGCTGACCGAGAACCAGTTGAGCCTGCGTCCCGCGCCGAACGAACCCGAAGACGCCGTCTGGTACGCGCCGGTCGACGCACGCCGCCGCGTGCCGGTGCGCCTGAAAGAGCTGCGCGGTCTGCTGGCGCCGCTGGCCGAATACCTGGAAAAGCCGCGCAAGAAACTTCACCTGCCGCGCGTGCAGGCGGGACGTCTGGAAGAGCTTGTCGCGGCGATGCCCGGTGGCAGCGCACTGGAAGCTTCCGAGTCGCTGCGTGGCTTTGCTGCACGCCTGCGTCACGCGGCCGATCGTGCCAGCGATGTGGTGCCTGAGGGCCTTACGGTCGAATTGCGCCCGTATCAACGCGAAGGCCTGCGCTGGTTGAATGCGCTGGCCGAGGCCGGCGTGGGCGGCGTGCTCGCCGATGACATGGGCTTGGGCAAGACGCTGCAGCTGATCACGCATCTGCTTTCGCTGAAACAAGGTGGCGCGCTCAGCCAGCCAGCGCTGATCGTGGTGCCGACCAGTCTGATTCCCAACTGGCAATCGGAAATTGCGCGCTTCGCGCCGATGCTGAAAGTGCTGACCCTGCATGGGCCGCAGCGTGCCGAGGAGTTTGCTCAGCTCGGCGCGCAGGACATCGTGCTGACCAGCTACGCGTTGCTGCCACGCGACGTGATTCCGCTGCGCAAACAGCCGTTCGCGCTGATCGTGCTGGACGAGGCGCAGCAGGTAAAAAATCCGCGTACGCAGGCGCGCCGCGCGCTGCTCAGCCTGCGCACCTCACGCTACGTCTGCCTCACCGGTACGCCGCTGGAAAACCATCTTGGTGAGCTGTGGTCGCAGGTCGATCTGGCCGTGCCCGGTTTGTTGGGTGACGAGAGTGCTTTCCGGCGCTTCTATCGCGTGCCGATCGAAAAGCAGCACGATGAGGAGTGCCAGCAGCGGCTGAATCTGCGACTCGCGCCGTTCATTCTTCGCCGCACCAAGGCGCAGGTCGCGCAGGAGTTGCCGCCGAAAACCGAGATCACCCGCCGTGTGGTGCTCGAAGGCCGCCAGCGCGATCTGTACGAAGGCCTGCGCCTGTCGCTGGCCGAAGAGCTGCGCGAGGTCATCGCCCAGCGCGGCATCGCGCACTCCGGCATCGTGGTGCTCGATGCGTTGCTCAAGCTGCGCCAGGTCTGTTGCGATCCGCGCTTGGTGAAACTCGAAGTGGCGCGCGGCGTGCACGAGTCAGCCAAGTTCGAAATGCTGATGGAGATGCTGCCTGCGCTGCTCGACGAAGGTCGCAAGGTGCTGCTGTTCTCACAGTTCACCGGCATGCTGAAACTGATCGCGGCCGAGCTCGATCGCCGACGCATTCGCTACGTCACGCTCACCGGCGAAACGCGCGATCGCGCCGAGCCGGTGCAGCGTTTCCAGAACGGCGAAGTGCCGCTGTTCCTGCTGTCGCTGAAAGCCGGCGGCGTCGGCCTCAACCTCACCGCCGCTGACACCGTGATCCATTACGACCCGTGGTGGAACCCCGCTGCCGAAGCGCAAGCCAGCGACCGCGCCCATCGCATCGGCCAGGACAAGCCGGTGTTCGTGTTCCGCTTGATCACCAGCGGCACCGTCGAAGAGCGCATCGAGGAACTCAAGGCACGCAAGGCCGAACTCGCCGCGGCGGTGCTCGAAGGTGGTGGCAGCCGCGAGAAGCTCAGCTTTGATCAAGGCGACTTGGATGCGCTGCTGGCGCCAGATTAAATTATTTGAATTCAGATTTTTGAAGTAGCCGCACTACTCCAGTCGACTCGGGCAGACTCAATCCCGCGACGCAATCTCGTCGATATTGCGCAGCATGTCGGCGGGGTCTTCGTAGACGCGGAACGCGCCGGCCTGCTGTAGTTCGGCGACGCCATAGCCGCCAGAGAGCAGGCCGACGCCCAGTGCGCGAGCACGCTGCGCGGCGAGCATGTCCCAGATACTGTCGCCGATGACCAGAGCGTTGCGGATGTCCACACCCAGGCGATCGGCGGCGGCGATGAAAAGATCGGGATCGGGTTTGGCGTGGCGTACCTGGTCGCGCGTCACGACCGGTACCTGTGAAGGGTCGACGCCAAGCGCTGTCAGGTTGTGGCGCGCGGTTTCCATCCGGCCGCTGGTGGCGATCGCCCAGGGAAATTTATTGGCGGTGAGGAAATCCAGCAGTTCGCGCGCGCCGGGTAGCGGTCGCACCGCATCGGCGGCCACCAGCCGACCGTAGGCAGCGGCATGGTTGTGGCGCAGGCGAAGCAACGTTTCTTCGCTCATCGAGACGCCGGTCTCGCGCAGCAGCATGTTGAGGAACAGGCCGCCGCTCATGCCGATGCGGCGGTGGATTCGCCACACCGACACTTCTACACCTTCGGCATCAAGGGATTCTTTCCACGCCAGCACATGCTGGTAAACGCTGTCGACGAGGGTGCCATCGAGATCGAACAGGAAGGCGGTTTTATCGAGTGACATGGGAACTCCGGCGACAGCAAAAATCAACGATCGATTATGTCAGGCCGGATGTGATGAACACGCGGCGCCTCGCGACGACTTTGCGTCGCGGGCGCAGATGAATCTAGTGGTGCCGATTGAGCAGCGAGCCGCCGGATTCCGCGATCGCCAGCGCTGCTGCGCCAACCAGACCCGGTTCGGGATTCATGATTGCCTGCGTCGGCACCTGTTCCATCGTGTCGCGGAAACGACCCTTGGCTTCGAAGCGCTCGCGAAAGCGTCCGCGCTCCATCCACGGCAGCAGAATCGGCACCAGGCCGCCTGTGAGGTAGACGCCATCCCACGCGCCGATCGTCATCACCAGATCACCGGCCACGCTGCCGAAGATGCCGGCAAAGGTTTCTACCACCTGCACGCACAGCGGATCGGTGTTGTTGTTCGCGCGTTCGCTGATGTCTTCGGGCTTGAGCGGTTCGGGCGTTTTGCCAGCGATTTCGCACAGCACGTCATACAGATTGACCAAGCCGTTGCCGCAGATCAGCCGCTCGTTCGACACACGGCCGTAGCGCTGGTTGAGGCGTTTGAGAATCTCGATGTCTTCCGGCGAGTGCGCGGCAAAGCCGGCGTGGCCGCCCTCGGTCTGCAGCACGCTGCACTTGCCCTGACGAATCAGCAGGCCGCCGACGCCGAGCCCGGTACCGGGGCCAACAATCACGAACGTCTGCTCGTCCCGCGTGCCTGGCTTGGGCAGTGGCAACGCGCCGACCGGCACCAGATCTTTCGGCTGCAGCAGCATCACCGCCATGCTTTGCGCGGCGAAATCGTTGACCAGATGCACGGACTCCATGCCCAGTTCCGCTTGCAACCTGGGTGCGGAGATGGCCCACGGATTGTTGGTGATCTGCACCGTTTCGCCTTCGCTGATGCGGCCTGCCGCGGCGATCAATGCGCGGTTGGCTTTCAACCCGCTATCGGTGAAGTACTGGCGAATGGCGTCCGCCAGCGAAGCAAAATCGTTGACGTGATAACGCCGCACGGAATCCATTTGCAGCGGCGTATCCGCATTGGGGTTGGATAGTGCAAATCGCACATTGGTGCCGCCGAGATCGGCAAGCAGGGTCGGGGCGGAAACACTCATCGGAACTCCATCGGCTGAAGCGGAAAACGCCAAGCCTGCCGGGAATGCTCGTCACCGTCCAGCGTTGCGGTAATTTGCGCCGCAGGCTAACGGTGTCTAAAGCTTGTGCCGCGCCGCTCTGATTGGCCTATTTGTGATTGGCCTATTTGTGCTTGCCGTCGGAATGTGCCGGTTGGTGCTTCGCTGGCGGCTTCGAACCCGATGTAGCGTCGCCACCCGATGAGCTGCGCAGCGCCGCCAGCAGGGCCTCGCCGTTCGGGCTGCCCAGCCCAGTGCAGGCGTCCCAGCCCACGGCCGCCTTGTAATCGCCGTTGTTGCCTTGGGTAATGTCACGGAAAGCGGCCTTGCCGGCTTCGTAAAGCGCCACATGACCATCGCCCAGCGTTCTACCGAGCGACTGGTTGAGCCGCGCAACCAGCGCCGCCCACAACGGTGCGACGGCGCTCGTGCCGCCGTAGACCGCATCTTTGCCGTCCACGCGGATCTGGTAGCCGGTCAGTGGATCGGCATCGCCCGATACATCCGGAACGCCGCGTCCCTTGAAGCCCGCCGCGCCGGCTGGCACGTTGGACGAGGCCTGCCACGTGGGCAACGCATAGACGGTGCTTACACCGCCGCCGGTGGCGCCGTTGCCGCTGGCGGTTTCATCCCATACGACCTCGCTGCTTATGCTGGTGCCGCTGGCGGTGAGTTTGGTGCCGCCGCAGGCCAATACGCTGGGGCTGGACGAGGGAAAGTCCACGTGCGGTTTGCCGTCGCTCTCGCCATCGGTGGAGCCTGCGTCGCCGGCGGCCACGGTGACCGTTAAGCCGAGAGCAACGGCATCCTGCAATGCCGACTCCAGCGCATCGCGACTCTGTGGCGCCCAGCTGTCCTCCGGGCCACCCCAGCTGATCGAGATCACCGTGGGTTTGTTGCTGGTGTCATGCGCGGCCTGCGCAATGGCGTTGTAGAAACCCTGGTCGGTATTGGTGGTGAAGTAGACGACGAATTTCGCGCCGGGCGCCAAGGCACCGGCAACTTCGATATCCAGCATCACTTCGCCATCCGCATCGCCGCCTGGCGTATTGCTGCCGCCATCGACAGAAACGCTGGTCACCGTCGGCCCTTTGATGCCCAACGCGGCGAAATACGTATCCAGATCGGCCTGCTGGTAGCCGCCACCCAGTTCGATGATTGCGATGGTCTGACCGGTGCCATCGGTATTTGCGGGAAACTGATAAAGCTCGCCCAGATGCAGTGGTGTAAAGCTGTTGATCGGCTGGGTGAGCGGTTTGCGAAAGTGCGCCGTGGCGACCGGGCGCTTGTCTAGGCCGAGTACCGCGATGATGGCGGGGTCCGGCAGTTTGGGCTCCTGCGCGCAGCCGATGAAATGGGCACCAGCAGCGCCCATCGCGTACTGGCCCAAGTCCACGCCAAAAGCATCCTTCATGTTCTGTGCCGTGCCGCTCAGGTGCAGCGTGCGGCGGTCCATGTGGCAATCCAGTTCGCGCATGCCGTGCTTTTTGCTGAAGGCGCGCACGCGCTCGACATCTGCGGGGTCGGCGCCGTGCTGATCCGCATAGGTTGCGCGGGGTATGGCGGCCTGCGGCCATGCCGCGGCCGGCGGCGCGGCGCGGTGGCGAAAAACCAGGGTCACGTCGACCGTGGCGTTGGGGTCGTGCGGCCCGATGTAGCGGACGCTGGCTGGCAGGGTGGAACGGGTGGAAGCGTTCATGGGACTTACCTCGGAGCAGTTGCGGTCGATGGATGGACGCGTCGAGCATGCGCAAGACTGCGCTCATGCGGCGAGATGCACGACACGTTCGCGAACCGGCGTTCAGCGCGGGGTGAGGTCCGTGCACGG
>Ga0302228_10002968_pt1 | contig 11275 bp, 6 predicted proteins | sample II_Palsa_N1_2_FD_193519 | JGI IMG/M metagenome (GOLD analysis project Ga0302228, IMG submission 193519) | Peat permafrost microbial communities from Stordalen Mire near Abisko, Sweden - II_Palsa_N1_2 | ecosystem: Environmental > Terrestrial > Soil > Palsa > Peat permafrost | place: Sweden...
ATCTACCCCTCCACCAACCACCACGAAAAGAGTAAACGAGCTACCAAAGCACTACTAGCCTCCTATGACCGCGAGCCCCGGCGCTACACATACGAACCCGACTACGACGACCGCGCCGCCCAAGCCAACGCCAAACGCTACGCGGAGCACCAACAGGCTCAGGCCAAGCGGCGGCGCGAAGAAGCCGAAGCCCGCAACACCCAACAACGCGACGCTGAAAAACGAACCGCCGAACGCGAGGCGCTGACCCTCAAGGCCCGACAGGAGCGCCAGGAGCGAGCGGCCCGCGAGCGAACAGAGCGCCAACAACGTGAAAGCCACGAGCGAACAGAACGCCAGGACCGAGCGGACCGCGCCAAACAACAACAGAACGACCTGTTCATGACCTGGGACGAACGTGCGGAGGAGGACCTTCTCGAGTGATCAGGCGCCTGCCCTTCCACTCGCTCTCTCCTCGCCAACCGGGAACGCGCATCCGCAGCCAAGTCAGAACTGAGACAGCCGTTCAGTCCAAGCGCCGACCACGCTTTCCCAACCCAGTGCGGTCACCGGTTAGGCCCCTCAACTATCCGCCGTTGCCGACAGACACACCTCGCGGCTAGCTCACCAGCGTTGCAACCGCAACTTGGTCAGCGGCGGCCCGAGGCAGGGCATAGATTTTGCGGTCGTGGCCAGTTCCAATCTACCTGGAGCCCGCGAGTCCTCGGCGGGCGATGAGTTCCATGTCTTGTGGGCGGTGCGGCGCATGCTGGCGCTTCTGGATCCCGCGAGCGGGCTGGAGCGGGTCGTCATGGAGGACCTCACGCCGATCCCGCCCAAGGGGGTTGACCCAGAGTTGCTGCTCGGGGTCGACCTGACCGAGTTCTACGGCGGGATCGACCTCGCGAGCGCGGAGCGGGTCGTGGTATCTCAGCTCAAGTACAGCCATCGGCATCCCGAGCGCTCATGGACGGGGGCGCGGCTGGCAAGGGCCGGCTCGCGTGGACAGAAGGGTGTTATCGCCCGGCTGGCCGACGTCTACGCCGGTGCGAGGCAGATCGCCACGCGCGAGGACCTCCTTTCGCGGCTTGAGATCCGAGTGGTGAGCAACATGCCGTGCAGCGCAACTCTCGCCACAGCGATCGCGGCTGCGAAACGGTGGCTCGCGGAGCGTCCGCAGCCGGCGCGTCGCGCTGACCTGCTCGCTGCTGTTGGCTCCACCTCGCGAGCGGAGATCGAGCGCTTGTCGAAGGCGAGCGGACTGGCGAGTCTCGCATTCACCGATTTCCTGCGTGTCCTTGACGTGAGCTACATGGGCGTCGATGGGCGCGCCGAGCAGGAGCTCGCGATCACGCGGATCCTCGCAGAGCACGTCCTCGACGACCTGCGATACGCGTCGCTCGCACTCGCCGACCTAGTCCGCAAGCGGGGAGGCCCCGACGGCGCGGGGAGCCCGATAGAGCAGGCCGATCTACTCGCCGCGCTCGAGGTCTATTCAGAGAGCCAGCTGTTTCCCGCGCCACCGCGCCTCACTCGCCCAGCGCACCGCTTGCGGACACCGGACGCAGCGCGCATAGTCGCCGCCCTCGATGCGGCACCGGATCGGCGTGTCCTTGCGCACGGATCAGCGGGCGTAGGCAAGACGACCACCGTCCTGGCGCTCGAGGAAGAGCTGCCGGAGGGCTCGGTCGTCTTGACCTACGACTGCTTCGGCGCCAGCGACTATGAGAATCCAGGCGCCGCCCGCCATGAAGCGCTGCGCTTCGGGCTTCAGCTCTGCAATGAACTGGCGGTTCGCTGCCGGCTACCGATGCTGATCCGCGCGCCGCGGTCGGCACACGACCTCTGGCGCGAGCTGGAACACCGGCTGCTCGCAGCCGGCCGGCTACTGCAGGAGCAAGGTGCCCGTCTGCTGATGGTCGTTGACGCAGCCGATAACAGCGCATGGGCCGGAAAGCGCTTCGGCGAAGAGACATTTCTCCGCTACCTCTGGGCGCAGCCGATCCCGCCGGGCACGGGTCTTATCGTCACATGCCGAACCGGCCGCCGCGACAGCGTCGCGCCGCCGGACGGGATCGCCCAGGTCGAGTTGCTCGGATTTGATGAGGCTGCATCGGCTGCGTACCTGCGCACCCGTTTCCCCGAGGCCACGCAGGAGCAGGCGCGCGCTTTTCACGAGCGCAGCCGCGGGAATCCGCGTGTGCAGTTCTATGTCCTCTTCCAGGAGCGTGCGGACGGGGCCGTCGACCTCGACGAGGCCATTGAGCAGGCGCAGACCACGCCGAAGGACATCTTTCGGAGCCTGCTCGACGCGGCGGTCGTGCACGCCCCGGCCGAAGGGGAAGCGCGGGAGCGCCTCGCGGAGCTCGTCTGCTTGACGAAGCCGCTGACAAGCGATCGGTTCCGCTCCGTCTCCGGCCTCGCGGCCGACCGCGTACGCGACTTCTGCAAGAGCCTCGAGCCTGGCGTAGTGATGGAGGGGGATGTGATCGCGTTCCGCGACGAGGACTTCGCGAACTTCCTGCGCAAGAGGGTTGGCCAGGCCGAGGAAGTCGCGGCGCACTGCCGCCTCGCCGACCTCTTCCTCGAACAGCAAGCAGACCCCTATGCGGCACTCGTGGTCGCCGAGCACCTACACAATGCAGGTAGGGGAGGAGACCTCATTGCGTTGGCGCTTGAGTCGGGGGCACCTGAAGCAATCGGTGATCCACTCGCGCGCCAGCACGCTTACCGGCGGCGACTGACCCTTGCCCTCAGACATGCAGCCGAGGAGGACCAGCGCACAGCCGCCTGTCGGCTGGTCGTGCTCGCGGGTGAGGCTGCCCGCCAGAACCGGGCGGTTGCCGAGATCCTTCGCCGGCGCCCGGATCTCGGGATGCGCTACGGCGACCCCGAGGCGGTCATGCGTGTGTACACGGAGGCCGAGAACCTGGCGTGGCAGGGGCCGGTCCACATGCAGCTCGCGGCCCTGTTCGCCCGCGCCGGCGAGCACGAGCGCGCGAGCATCGAGGGGCGTCAAGCAGACGCATGGCTGCTGCGCTGGACGGAGGAGGAGCATCGTTGGGACATCGAGCCAGATGATGTGGCTGCATACGCGGAGGCGTTCTTCCACGTGTACGGACCCGATGAAGCCGCGGCGCAGCTACAGCGATGGAGGCCGGGGAGCTTCGCGATGAACGCCGCCGTCGCGCTGGTCCGCCGCCTCGCACTGAGTGTTCCCGGCGAGCAACTCGGCGCGCTAATCGCCGGACGGGACCTCCCCGCGACGCTTCGCGCTCGCCTGCTAGCGGCAACCTTCGGCGCCGGAGCGCTGCCGGCGGTCGAGCACGTCGCCACCGTCGCCGAGCACCTCGTCACGCAGGCGCCCGAGCTTGCGCCGGAGGATGGCTGGTGGGTCGCGAGCTTCGCTGAGCTCTCGGCGAGAGTCGGCTTGGGCTCGGACCGCACGCTCGAGCTCATCAACACGCTCAATCTGCCCCGACCGCGCTCTGCGCCTCACCGTCACCAGCAACTCGGCCGCTTCCGCGACGTGCTGCGCATGGCCGCTCTGCGCGCGACGTACTCGGAATCCGAGCTCGAACTCGACGAGATGATGCCCGCGAGCGTCACTGAGCAGGCAGACGACCCGCGTCTGCGCTCCGATGTGGAATCGGAGCAACGAGCCATGAAAGAAAATGTCGGCCGCTACATTCCGGTCTTCACAAGCCGCGCCCGCGCGCTGGTGCGCCACCCGCCGGTGGGCGACCTGCGCGCAGAGTTTGGTGAGACGATCGAAAAATGGCTACGTGCGATCGACAGCCCGCGCGAACCTGATCTCGGCCATCGAATGTGGCTCGCCGCTTTCACCGATGCATTGCTCGCGAGCAAGGAAACCGACATCGAGCTGATCCGCGACGCCGCGGCAGGCGCCGCGGCGACTGCGGGGGTCGGCGAGCGCGCATGCATGATGACAATCGCGCGGCGGCTCGTGCACGACGAGCGCTATCGCGACGAGGGCCTACGCGTTCTCGATGTCGCGGCTGCACTGGCCGAACAGCAGGAGCTGCCCGCGAGTGAGCAGGCCGATGCGCTGCTGAGCGCATGCGCGATCACGGATCCGGTCGACCCCGAGCAGGCCACGGATCTGCACGCGCGCGCCGTGCGCGCGGCCGAGGGCATGGACGACGAAGGCATCGGGCGTCTTGAGATGCACGCCCGGGTCGCCTCGCAGCTCACCGGCACTGATGCGGCGGCCGAGCTCGCCTGGCAAACAGGTCAGACCCTCGTCGCGCACCGCCGGCGTGTGAGCGACGAGGAACACCTCCCGTGGCACGACACGCTGCGAGCAATCACGCTTCTGCATCCACCTACAGGCCTGGTGCTCGTGGCGCGCTGGGAGGACGAAGGGCACTTGGCACTTGCCAGCTCGGTTCACGCGGCGGTGCCGGCGCTCGCAGAGTCCGGCTTCCTCACGCCGGCTCAGGCCTTGGCGCTCCAGGTCCTCGCTGGCGAGGAGGCCAACCCGGTACCGGCGGCGACGGCGATCCTCGAGCGGATGCCCCCGGGACCCGCGCGCGTCTCGGCGCTCTCTGAGCTCAGCATGCGTATCCGGCGAGATCTGCTTCCCGACACCAGGGCGTCGGCAGCCCACTCGCTCCATGAGTGGGCCGGCGCACACGGGCTTGCAGACATCGATGCGGTGCGCGCACTGGAACCGCTACTCGAAAGCGCCGCGGAGCCGACGGGCTCCCGCCCGTGGATGAGCTCGACGACAAGCGGCCACGACGAGCGCGAGCGAGCGACGAAGAAGATCGTCCGTCGCGCCGGAAAGGGCGACCCAACGCGGGTGCTCAGCGACCTGCAGGAACTGGCCGAGCTATCCGGTAGGGACCGCATATCCGACTACCTCGACGCCGTCGCCGGCGCGGTCATCCCCTCGCGCCGCGGCGAGTTGGCGGACACACTCGCCGCGCTGCCGGCCACCGGCACGCTCGCTGACCTTCACGTGAAGAGGATCCTCGATGCGCTAATGCTCATGTGTTCGACATGGCAGGGCTCGAGCGCGGTGCGCAAACGCTGCGTGGCGGCCATCGAACAAGTGGTCGAGGAGCAATTCGAGTCGATGACGCGTTACCGCGGGCAGGCCGCTACCACGGTCGCGAAGGTCTTGGCGGTCGACTCCCTTGCGGATCCTGCGGCGCTCGTCATTCGCGCTGTCGGGGCGACCCTCGAGCGGCTCCCCCCGGCCGCGCTCTATGAGACGGCTTCAGAGCTGGCGCTCGGACTCGAGCGTGAGGAACGGGCCGAGCTCCTAAAGTGGTCGCTCGACACGTTGAAGACCGAGACGATCGTTGCGCCCGACGTCCCAGCAGATCGAAACGACGTACTCGCCGGGCTTCTCTGGTCCCTCTTTGCGGCCCCGGACAAGGCCACGCGTTGGCGAGCCGCGCATGTGGCTCGGCGTCTGATCGCCGGCGACAACGCGGCACTCGCGCCGACCCTGTTCGGACGCATACAGACGCGCGATGGTGGCCCGTTCGTAGCATCGGGGCCACCCTTCTACTGGCACTCGGCGCAGGTCTGGGTGCTGATGGTGATCGCACGCCTCGCCCGCGATACACCCGCCACAGTCGCGCCGCTTATACCCGAGCTGGTGGCGATCGCGTGCGACGGTGGCTGGCCCCACGTCAGCCTGCGCGAGTTCGCCCGTCGCGGCGCACTTAGTGTCGGCGAACATATCCCCAGTGCCCTTTCGCCCGAGCTCGCCGAACAGCTCCGTTTCGCCAACGGCCCGCGCGCGTGCAAGCGAGAGCACGGGCACAACCACGACCTCACGAGGCGCAGCAGCCGTGACTATCAGACCGAGCAGTTCCACTTCGACGCAATGGACACGCTCCCGTACGTGTACGGGCCCTTTGCAGAACGTTTCGGCCTGAACGTAGACGAGGTCTGCGAGCGCGCCGAGTCCTGGATCATCGACCGCCTGGGCTTTAGCGCAGGCCACGTCCGCGACCCGCGAGTGGAGCGTATGGACTACTCGCTGCGGGATAACTCCCATGGAGCGTCGCCGCGCGTCGAGTCTTGGCACGAGGCCCTCGAGTATCACGCCTTGCAGCTTGTCGCGGGCGAACTCTCCGACCAAGGGGTTCCGGTCGTCGTCGGGTCGGGCGATGAGCCGCCTGACCCGTGGACCGATTGGCTTTCCGGCCACCTCGACAGCATGGAGCACGACTGGATCGCAGATTTGCGCGATCCAGTTCCGCCCGTCCCTGCGCTCCTTATGACAGATGTCGACCGCGACGACTGGTCAGAGCTAACCGAGGTCGAGCTGGAGCGTGCCATTGGCGCGTCGGACGCCGAGTCAATCGTGGTTGACGCCAGCATTCACTTCTCGGCGCGGTTCGGCTATGGCGCCACATATCTTGAGAGCGCGCTGGTGAGTCCCGATACCGCTCCGGCGCTGGTTCGCGCCCTCGAGGCAGCCGAGGATCGGCGCCTCTTCGCGTTGCCCGTCGAGGACGGCTCGTGGCGTCACGAGCAACAGAACATCGATCAAAGCGAATTCCGCCTCGAGGGCTGGCTTTGCGAGAAGCACCGCGAACGCGAAGGCATCGAAAGGCATGACCCCCTTGCCCGACTCGAGTGGAGCATGACATACCCTGGTTCCGCGTTCCTCGATTTCTGCAATGGACTGATCGAGGGCGGGGGATGGCGCGTGCGTGGACCCGACGGAGACCTCCTTGCCTGGCAGCGTGCGTGGAGCGACGTTGTCCGAATGGGCGCGGGGCGGCGCGAGCCGCAAGGGACGAGCGGGCGCGAGTTGCTTGTCCGCCGGGACAGGCTCCGCCAATTCCTGCGAGCCACAGGCTCGCTTCTAATCTTGCAAGCAAGCGCAGTCCGCCACCGCACTGGCCGCCATCACCAAGAGGAGGAGAGCAGTGAGCAAAGCATCCACAAGGTCTACCTCTTCGGTCCCGACGGAGGACTCACCACCGTGGACGGACCTGTCGAAGCTCGGTGAGTACATCGTCGCCCAGCTCGGTGACGAGCGCGGCGATCCCAACCTTCTCGCGCACTGGATCGCACACCGACTTGCGGAGCAGCTGAGCGAGGCGGAGAACGTCCACGAGCCCGAGCGCCAGGAGGCGGCACGCGCTGCTGCTGCCGCGCTGATTCCGCAGCTCTGGGGCGCCCGGCGCGGCTGGCCATGGGGCTGGCCGCCCGACGCCGTCAAGGACTTGGTGGAAGGCGTGCGCGCTACTCACGGCCGGCGCGCTGAGCCACAGTCCCCACACCCGTGGCTCGCAACACTGTCGGAGCTAGAAGCGCTACATCAGGAAGAGCGCAGGGTCTGGGTATACGGCGCCCTGCTCGAGCTGGACGCGACCGCGCTTCAGGCTGCTCTTGATGCTGCGCTGGCGTCAGACGCAAACGCGGACGACATAGCGACCATACGCAGGCAACTACGCGTCCATCGGGAAGCCGAGCAGTGGCTCGCCGATCGGGCCGAGGAGGGTGAGCGCACGACACGCCGCGCGGATCGCGCCCGCGTCTTCGACCGAGCCCTTACCCAGATCGCAGAGCAACGCACCGCTCTAGTCGAGCGGGCACTGGCGGCCGCTCGACGGGGTCGGCGGCGAGCTCAGTCATCCGCCAGCCCACGGCATGGCACCACCCCCACAAGGGGCCGTCGAGGGCAGCCACGAAACCCATGACACCACCGTCCGGTGACACCAACGTTGACAGTCAGCCTTCCTATCGTGGAGTCATGGCCAATCAGTTAGATCCACTGCAAGCGGTGGTGCTGACGACTTGCACCAACGGTCGCGACACCACCTGGGACACCGCGCGAGCCCGCGGCTACACGCTCACCCCCAAGCCATACGTCGCCCCCATGCCAGAGCTGCTGCGGCCACCGTCATGGGCCACGATCGCACTGCGCGCCTGGCGCGCACGCCACGAACACGACCGGCTGATCGCCGCGTTCCGCGCCGAGCGCTCAAAAGCCCTGGACGACACCCGGCGCGAGAACAAACGCCGCCAAGCCAACACCGATAGCGCGCAGCGGCGATGGCAGGAGCAACGCGACGAGCTCGTGACGTGTTCCGAGGGCGCCATCGCTGATCAGGATGGATACATCACCATCTCGTACCTCCCATACATCAGCCGCCCTACCAGCACAGGGGCTCTGCAGATGCGACGATTCTCGAGATGCGTTTGCTTCTCGGTGGTCAAACACAAAACGTGCAGGTGTTCCTGTCGAGCGGGGACGACCTAAACGGAGCCTGTCAAGTCGATTGAGACACTTGGTCGTCGAATTTAGTGAGTGGCCTCCTCTGTCGTGGGCTTGTTGATCCAGGCGGCGGTTGGCAGCGCTGGTGGCTGGGGCGGGCGGCGGACGAACCGCTCGGGCGTCGCGGCGTAGGCGTCGGTGAGAACGCGTTGGCGCCGGTCGTGGAGTTCTTGGGCGTGGCCGTGGTGGACAGCGGCGGGGGTCATCAGGCCGATCCCGGAGTGGCGGTGCTGGTGGTTGTACCAGTCGATGAACGTGCGGCAGAACGCGCGGGCTCCCTCGATGTTCTCGAAGCGCCGGGGGAACTCGGGCCGGTACTTCAGCGTCTTGAAGTGCGCCTCGGAGTAGGGGTTGTCCGTCGAGGTGTAGGGCCGGTTGTGCGAGCGGATCACGCCGAGGTCGGCTAGGAGGAACGCGACGGGCTTGCTGGTCATCGAGCTGCCGCGGTCGGCGTGCACGGTCAGCTGCCCTTGCGGGATCTGCTGCTGCGCGGCGGCCTGGGCGATCAGCGCCTTGGCGAGTTGTGCGCCCTCGCGGTGCTGGACGGTCCAGCTAACGGCGTAGCGGCTGAACACGTCGAGGATCACGTAGAGGTAGAAGTATGTCCACTTCACGGGGCCCTTCAACTTCGTGATGTCCCAAGACCAGACCTCGTTCGGGTGCTCGGCGAGCAGCTCCGGCTTGGCGTAGCCAGGGTGCGTGCGCTGGTCGCGTCGGTCTCTCACCACGCCATTTTGAGCGGCGAGCAGCCGGTACATCGTGCGCTCCGAGGCCAGGTAACGGCCCTCGTCCAGCAGCGTCGCCCAGACTTGCGCAGGGGAACAGTCGACGAACCGCTCGCAGTGAAGCTCGGCGAGGACGGCCTGGCGCTCGGCCTCTGATAGCGCCCTGGCCGGGACGGCCCGTGCCCGCGCCGGCCTGGGCTCGGATGGACGCCGCCGACGGTAGATCGTCGCCGGTGGCGTGCCGAGCGCTCGGCACGCCGGGCGGGTCCCGACGATCGGGGTGAGTTCCTGCACGGTCTGCTCGATCATCGCTCGGTGCTCCCGTGCTCGGTCGCGCCCCTGGGCTCGAGCAACTCCCCCAAGAGCGCAGAGACGTTTCCCTGCACCTCGATCACCTTGCGCGCCTTCGCGAGCTCCGCCTCCGCGCGCTGCGCACGCCGCTGGAGCGCCGCGATCTGCGCGTCACGCGGATCACCGGGCTTGCGTCCCCGCGGCCGAGAGAGCGCCTTGATCGACCCAGCGTCGCGCTGCTTACGCCACGTCGCCAGATGCGAGGAATACAAGCCCTCGCGGCGCAACAGCGCTCCGAGCTGACCCGGCTGCGTGCACCCGTCGGCCTCGCGCAGTACCGCCAGCTTGTACTCAGCCGTGAACCGCCGCCGCCGAGCCTGCTCGACCAGCTCGGGGTCGGGGACCCCCCCGGGCGCGGCGCGCCCGACGGCCCCTCCGTTCCGGTCGCCTACGGCTCCCTCCACTCCACGGCCGTCGGCTCCATTGTGCTCCATCTCCAACATCGTGTCGTGCTCCGTTCTCGCCCTCAAGGGTCAGTAATTCCTTGATCATGAGCGTCTCACACGACATTGGCAGAGAGGGCGCCCCGTTTGTCGAGTGCGATAGCCGGTGGCCAAAAGTCGGCGTATCGCTCTTCTGCCAGCCCGAACGGTGTGCCCCACGCGCTGGCCGCCGACGGCCGGAAAGCAACTGCGGCGATCCCCGGCCGCGGACCGAGTTCCCAGTCGACGAGCGCATCGCCACGAGGATCGATTGCGGCACGCACGCCGCTCACCTGGCCTTCGCCAATGACCGCTGTCGGCTGTTGCCACTTGTTGTTCGCAACCCTGCCTAGCGCGGTGTCAATCCCGCCGTCGGGACCAGGCCAAGCAGCGACGGCCGTGCCGCTGGCATTGAGGGCGATGCTCGCGACGGTGGGAGACCATGATGGCCCGGAAGCGCCTGTCCCCGAGATGGTCGAATCGAGAACGGGGCCAGGTCCCAACGAAACCACGCTGCTCAGTCTCAGGCGAGCCGTCGGCCCGTGCGACGAACGCGCGATGGCAGTCGGCGGAGCAAAGACAAGGCCCGTCGAACAAGCGGTCACCGCGATCACAGCCGCGACCGATCTCGCCACCGAGAGCCTCTGTGAGGTCGTTGTGTTTCTCGCCAGCATGTCCGTTGATCGGTGTGAAAGGCAGCGACCGGGTTCCGATGAATGAACACTCTGCGTTGAGCGTAGTTGCGTTATTCTCCACGGGACGAGGACCGGGGTCGAGGTTCCTCGTCACCACCTCCACGAACTAGACTCAGAGCGCGAGTCAGTAACGCCTCGTGGGGGCCGTCAAACTAATGGTGCGGCACGACGGGTGGCGAGGACTGCGCCTAGCTTTGGGCACTCGATGATCGTTCTCGACGCTCTGCGCTGGCGTACCACCGCTCCCCTGCGGAACGCAAGCGCTATGCTGCCGGACGCCGAACGTACTCGCGGCGGCGTTAAGATTATGGGCGTACAGCTTTCTCACACTGTCGAGGGTGTCCCCGAGCGCTTCGTCCCGGAGGAGATGCATGGCGAGCTAGTGGAGGCCGAGCACTTGGCGCGCTACTGGTGGGCAGGGGCGTTCTGCGAGGGCCAACGTGTGCTGGACGCCGGTTGCGGCGTGGGTTACGGCGCCGGGGTACTCAAGCGTGCCGGCGCCTTAGAGGTGGTGGCGATCGACTTATCCGAGGCCATCATCGAGGTCGCGAGAGGCGAGGCGCCTGATGGAGTGGTTTTTGACGTGGGGGATCTACGCTCTCTGCCCTACGCGGAGGGCTCCTTCGATCTGATCGTATGCTTTGAGGTGATCGAGCATGTCGAGGAGCCGGAGCGCGTCCTTGATCAGCTCGCGCGTGTCCTGCATCCCAAAGGGCTACTGCTTATCTCCTCCCCCAACCGCGATCACTACGTGCCTGGCAACCCGCACCATCGCCATGAGTACGTCCCATCTGAGCTGCGGACCGCGCTGGAGAACCGCTTCAGCGCGGT
>Ga0302228_10002970_pt1 | contig 11272 bp, 4 predicted proteins | sample II_Palsa_N1_2_FD_193519 | JGI IMG/M metagenome (GOLD analysis project Ga0302228, IMG submission 193519) | Peat permafrost microbial communities from Stordalen Mire near Abisko, Sweden - II_Palsa_N1_2 | ecosystem: Environmental > Terrestrial > Soil > Palsa > Peat permafrost | place: Sweden...
TCGGTTATGAGCATAGCATCGTAGGAAATAAGGAGCGTCCGCCCATGAACAATAAACACAACACGTTCGGCTTTTCCACCCGCGCCATCCACCATGGCTATGACCCACAAGACCACCACGGAGCCCTGATCCCGCCGATCTACCTCAGCGCCACCTTCGCCTTTCCCACCGCCGAATACGGCGCCGGCTGCTTTGCCGGTGAAGAACGCGGGCACTTCTACACGCGCATCTCCAACCCGACCCTGGCCCTGCTGGAGTCACGCATGGCCACCCTGGAAAATGGCGAAGCCGCCGTGGCCTTCAGCTCCGGCATGGGCGCCATTGCCGCCACTTTCTGGACCTTGCTACGCCCTGGGGACGAAATCATCGTCAGTCAGACGCTCTACGGCTGCACCTTCGCCCTGCTGCACCACGGGATCGGCGAGTTCGGCATCAAAGTGCGCCACGTCGACCTGTCAGACCTGGCTGCCTTGCGCGCGGCGCTCTCGCCTCAAACCCGCATGATCTACTGTGAAACCCCGGCCAACCCCAATCTGCAGTTGGTGGACATCACAGCCGTAGCCGAGATAGCCCATCAACAGCCCGGTATCACCGTGGTGGTGGACAACACCTATTGCACCCCCTACCTGCAACGTCCTCTGGAAATGGGCGCCGATGTAGTGGTGCATTCCGCCACCAAATACCTCAGCGGCCACGGCGATATCACCGCTGGCATCGCCGTCACCACCCAGGCCCTGGCCCAACGGATTCGCCTGCAAGGCCTCAAGGATATGACCGGCGCGGTACTGTCGCCCCAGGATGCTTTTCTGCTGATGCGTGGCCTCAAGACGTTGGCCCTGCGCATGGATCGCCACTGCAGCAACGCCCAGGCCATCGCCGAAGCATTGCAAGCGCACCCGGCGGTGGAATGCGTCACCTATCCCGGCCTGGCATCGTTCCCGCAGTATGAGCTGGCCGCCCGCCAGATGAAGTTACCCGGCGGCATGATCGCCTTCGAGCTCAAGGGTGGTATCGATACAGGCCGGCGTTTCATGAATGCGCTCAAGCTGTTCAGCCGTGCGGTGAGCCTGGGGGATGCCGAGTCATTGGCCCAGCACCCGGCAAGCATGACCCACTCCACTTACACCCCTGAAGAACGCGCCCATCACGGGATTTCCGAAGGGTTGGTGCGGCTGTCCGCAGGCCTTGAAGACGTCGCCGACTTACTGGCGGATGTGCAGCAGGCCCTGGCCCAATGCGTCAAGCGCGCACCGGTGGCAAAACCGACGGTTCAGCTTGAGGTACACGCCAAGTAAATCCTCGCCGAGGAGGTGCTCACCTCCTCGACACACCACTGCAACAGTGCAGTGTTCAACTACCCCCGCCGCTAGACCATTCTCTACAACCCTTTGTGGTTGTCGCCCTGGCGCGACTTAATATTTTTTTACGGATTGGATCCCCCTGCTATCCCAAGGCTGTACTAGGATACGTCTCGGCCGCCACTACTATCACTGTAGGTTATTCACTCTATTTATCATCTTAAAACCCATCGCGATAAGGCAGCCTCTTCACCCACAAAACTCATGGACGAAATGATGAACTCACACCTGTTCCCACACATTGGCAAGGTCATCGCCAGCACCGGCAGTCGCCACTTCCCGCGCATGCTGCATGACCTGATACTGACCCAACTGGATGTGGATGCCACGCACATTACTCAATTGCGTGTGAATTCAGAGGACTCGCCGAAGCGCAAGGCGTGCACATCAAGGATCGAAAGCCTGCTTCCGGTGTACACCGACTCGGTGGCGGGCAGCATCCACACAGCGCCCGCAGCATCAGACCCGGCATGGCCCTCCGCTCAGTTGCACCTGACTCGGCGCAGGGACGATTTCAATTACGTGCTCTCGGTGTATCGCTCACACCAGTCGCAGAACTTTTCTGCCCAGGAACGGATCATCCTGCAGGATTTCTCTTCGCTGCTGCTGCCCATGGTCGAGAAGCACATCACCGCGATCCAGCCGTGCAGCGCTGACAACAGCGCCCTCACCCAGGGCAGCGAAAATCAGGGCATCGAAACCCTGCGCCGACGCTTTGACGAGCGCCTGGCCCAGTCGGGCCTGAAGCTGTCAAAGCGGGAACTGCAAGTGTGTGTCGGCATGCTGGCCGGACGTACCGCGCCGGAGTTGGCTGAGCAATTGGCACTGAAGGTCAACACCATCGAGAGCTACCTCAAGCGTGCCGCGATCAAGATGGGAATCAGCGGGCGGCATTCATTGTTGCGGTGGATGTATTCGCCACAAGACGGCACCGCCCTGTAGCCCCCTGGTTAGATACCGTCTGCAGTCACCAGGCAAGAGCCCTGTCAGACCATACATTTGGCCCGTTGTAGCCGCTGCCGAAGAATGAGGCTGCGATAAGGGCCGAAGGACCTTCGGCAGTTTCAAGATCCTGGCGACTGCTGCGCAGCCGATCGCAGACTGCGCCAGCGGCTACAGGTGGTCGACACGGTCCGCCCCGGTAGACGCCCTCTTCAATCCCGCGCCAACGCTTCGATAGGGTCCAGCCGCGCCGCATTGCGCGCTGGCACAAAACCAAACACGATGCCAATCATCGTCGAACAGGCAAACGCGGTGACGATCGAGCCCACGGAAAATACCATCTCCCATTCTTTGACAAACAACGAAAACAGCGAGCCGATACCCAGCGACAGCGAGATGCCGATCATCCCGCCAATCAGGCAGACCATCACCGCTTCCACCAGGAACTGCTGACGAATATCCGACTGCCGCGCACCAACCGCCATGCGAATGCCAATCTCGCGGGTACGTTCGGTGACCGACACCAGCATGATATTCATCACCCCAATCCCGCCCACCAGCAACGAAATCACCGCAATCAGCGACAGCAACAGCGTCAGGGAACGGCTGGTTTTCTGTACCGTCTGCATGATGCTGTCGAGGTTGTTGGTGAAAAAGTCCTTGGTACCGTGGCGCTGCTGCATCAGCTTGTTGACGTTATCTTCCACCACTTTGCTCGGCTGGCCGTCCTTGATACGCACGGTGATGCTGTCCAGATGGCGCTGCCCCAACAACCGACCGGCCGCTGTTTCATAAGGCACCCAGACTTGAAGAGCCTTACTGGCGGCGAACATGTTCTTGTTTTCCTTCGTCACGCCAATCACCGTACACGGCAGGTTGCCGATCAGAATCACTTGGCCCAACGGATCCACCCCCGCACCGAAAAGCCGGTGTCGGGTGTTGTGATCGATCACCACCACTTGCGCCTGACGCCTGGCATCGCTTTCGCTGAAGGAAATGCCGGCTTCCAACTTCAGGCCCTTGACCTGGAAGTAGCGGTCGCTGACACCGTTCACCTGAGCATCCAGGTCGATATTGCCGTAGCGCAGCAACAGGTTGCGGCCCACCATCGGGGTCGCGCTGTCCACGTAGTACAGCTGGTTCAGCGCATCCACATCGGAAGGCAACAGCGTCTCGATGGCCGAGGCCCGGCTGTCACCAAAACTGGTACCGGGAAAGATATCAATGGTGTTGCTGCCAATGGCCTGGATGTCCTTGAGTACATAACGCTTGGCGCCCTCACCGATGGCCGAAATCGACACCACTGAGGTGATGCCGATGACAATCCCCAACATGGTCAGCAAGGTGCGCATGCGGTGGGAGATCAGTGCCACCCAGGCCATGTTGAAGGCCTCCTTGAACAAGCCCAGGCTGGCCACCAGGCGCCGTGCGCCCGCCCGCTTGGGCGCAACCGGCGCCTCGCTGGGCAGGTCCAGGCCAACGCTGTCGTTGGCCAGGTCACTGACAATCTCGCCATCGCGTACCTCGATGATCCGCTGGGCATTGGCAGCGACTTTCGGGTCATGGGTGACGATGATCACTGTATGCCCGGCTGCGTGCAGCTCGGCCAGGATGTGCATCACTTCCTTGCCGCTGTGGGTATCGAGGGCGCCGGTGGGTTCGTCGGCGAGGATCACCTCGCCGCCGTTCATCAAGGCCCGAGCGATACTCACCCGTTGCTGCTGGCCGCCCGAGAGCTGGCTCGGCCGGTGCGTGACGTGCCCTGACAGGCCCAGCCGCGCCAGTAACTCACCGGCCCGACTGTGGCGCACCGCCTGCGGGGAACCGGCATAAATCGCCGGTATCTCGACGTTGTGCAAGGCACTGAGGTGCGCCAGCAGGTGGTAGCGCTGGAAGATAAATCCGAAATAGTCACGGCGCAGTTCGGCCAATTGGTCATCGTCGAGGGAACGGGTTTCGATGCCATTGATCTTGTAGCTGCCGGCCGTGGCGTAATCGAGCCCCCCCAGGATATTCATCAAGGTCGACTTGCCTGAGCCCGAGGCCCCGGTGATCGCCACCATTTCTCCGGCGTTGATCGTCAGGTCGATGCCCTTGAGCGCGATGAACTCGCGCTCGCCAGCCATGAAACTGCGGGTGATACCTTTGAGTTCCAGCAGGGGCTGAGTCATCAATCAGGCCCCCGCCACGGCAGGCGATGGATCGCCGATCACCACCTTGTCACCCTCGGCCAGGCCGTCAAGAATCTGCACCTTGACGTTGTTGTTGATGCCCGTCTGCACGTTGCGTGAAACAGCCTTGCCCTTGGCGTCCAGCACCCGTACCGGGAAACTGCCATCGGCATTGCGCGGGCCGAGCGCCGCCACCGGCACCGTCAGCGCGGCTTTGGCGGTATCAAGCACAATGCGCACCTGGGCGGTCATGGCGATGCGCAGGCGGTGGTCAAGGTTGGGCACCTCGAACAGCGCGTTGTAGAACACCGCCGTGTTCTGTTTCGGGGTGCCGGCGGGCTGAGTGTCCAGGAAGTTCTGTGGCGCCGGCTCCGTACCGCGCAGCTTGGCGTAGTAACGCTTGTCAGCCTCGCCGAGGATGGTGAAGTACACCTGCTGGCCGGGGCTGATATGGATCACGTCCGCCTCTGACACCTGGGCCTTGACGGTCATGGTGTCCAGGTCCGCCAGCTTGAGCAGCACCGGAGCCAACTGGTTGGCGATCACCGTCTGGCCTTCCTGAGTGACGATGCCCACCACGTCGCCGTCAATCGGCGCAACGATGCGGGTGTAGTCGAGGTTGACCTTGGCAGTGTCGATCTGAATGTGCGCACTCTTGATCTGTGCATCCAGGGACAACAGGTTGGCTTGTTGCACATGGTAGTTGGATTCGGCGTTCTCGAAATCCTGGCGCGACACCGACTCATCGTCCTGCAGCCCTTGATAGCGCTCATAGACCGACTTGGCCTGCTTGAGTTGGGCGGCGGTGGCGCGACGTTGGGCCTGCAGGTTCTCCTCATCCACCTGGGCCTTGCGCAAGGTGTTTTGCAAGATCAACGGATCGATTTCCGCCAACCACTGCCCCTTCTTCACCTTGTCCCCGACCTTGACCTTGAGGGACTTCAACTGACCGGAAACCTGGGCGCCCACATCCACTTGCTTGACCCCCTCCAGCAGCCCCGTAGCCAGCACGGCGTTTTCGATATCACTGCGCTCGGCGGTGGCGGTCAGGTATTGCGGGGCATCTGCCGGTGCTTGCACCGCATAGACAATCAGCCCCGCAGCAACCACCAACACCAGGCCCATTCCTATCTTGCGAAACTTCGACTTTTCCATAAATGACCACAAAAGGTGTTGAGGGCAAGCCCGACCGGGTTTGGTCGGGCCTCACTTAAATATTCAGCACGATGCAGTTTTACTGACGATCATCACGAAACCCGCTCCCCCGCCGCTACTGCCAGCCCGTCATGCCACCAAGCCGCCAGGCTGTAGACATTCGGCGCCTTGAGCAGCGTGAAATGATTCCCCGGTCTATACCAGACCTCCAGCGAAGCCGCATGACGACGCCAGCCCTCGATCATCGAAGCCTGCTCACGCTGATTACCCGCGCCATCCAGAGTCGGATCATCCGCCAGTACCAGGCGTACCACGCCGTCATAGCGCAGGCGCGGCTGATACACCGTACGCAATGCCGTGGCATACGTGCGCGCCGGCCCGTGCATTGCATCCGGTGCCGAACGCTGGGGCAGCAAGCCGACCCCGACCATGCCGGCATGCAACAACCCGCGTTGCGCCGTTTCGTCCTGCGCCGCAAAGTGCAATGGGTCAATGCCCAGGGATTTACCCGCCGCCAGTTGCATCGACTCGATCAACCGCTGCAGCGCTGCGGTGGTGGTATAGGGTTTGCCGACCACGCCATTGCCCCCGGGAGACTCGCTGTCAATCACGGTCAGTGAGGCCACTTGGCGCCCTTGGGCCTGTAGGCAGACCGCTATTTCAAAGGCTACCCAGCCTCCGAACGAATGCCCGATCAGGTGCACCGGGCCCTGGGGATACTCTTGCTCCAGTGCCTGCAGATAATGCCGGGCAGCCGCTTCGACTTGGCTGTGAGGCACCCCTTCACCGTCCAGCCCGCGGGGTTGCAAGCCGAGGATCGGCCAGTCGCGGCCCAAGGCTTCGCTCAACCCAACAAACCCGGTGACGCTGTCACCCGCCCCCGGTACACAAAAGATCGGGACATGCCCGGGTCGTCCGCCCTGAATCCGCAGCAGCGGTTGATGGGCCGGCAAGACCGCCGCTTCACTCGCCGCTATCGCGTGGTCGATGGCCTGCCCCAATACCTGGATATGCGGGGCCGTCATCATGCTTTGGTGATCCCCGGGCACCGGTACTTGACGCAGTTGGCCGGCCGCCAGGAAGTCAGCCCAACCGTGGGATGGGCTGCGCCGAGACAATTCGGTCGGGCGCTCCAGTGCGCTGAACAGATGCACCGCCACCGCCGTCGGGAACAGGCTGTAGTGAGCCAGTGCGTGGCCGTGGCCCACTTCCCGCTCCAGGTAGCTCAGTACGTCGCTGTCCGAACCCGCCGCGATGTCCTCGAACAGCAAATGCTGGTCACGGCAGTAATGCAGCAGCCCGTCGAAATCGAAATGCACGATATCGGCTTCCAGTTGCGCAAGGCTTGCCACCGCCTCAACACCGTCCGCCCCCTGACTCTTCCAATAGGCCGTGCACAGCAACAGCAAATGACGCTTGCAGGCCTCAGTGCCCGACCAGCGCGCCTTGCCCTGGTCAGTCAGGCGCGGCACGTAGCTGTCGATCAAGCCGAGGAAGGCCACCGGTTCATCCTGCCCCTGCAGTTGCAAGGCCACCTCGTAGGCCAGCACTCCGCCGAACGACCAGCCCGCCAGGCGATAGGGCCCATGGGGCTGGACGGATCGGATCACGCTCACCAACCGCGCAGCCAGCCCTTCCATGGTCTGCAATTGCGGTTGCCCCAAGGCAATTCCCGGCAAGCCGTAGATCGGATAGTCACCCGGTAAATGCTGCCCCAGCGCCGGGAAATACACGTCCATGCCACTGAATTCATGGATCAGGAATAGCGGCGGCTGGCTGCCCTCGACGCGCACTGGAATCAATGCAGTGTCGCGCGGCAGTGGCGTCGTGCGTTGGCTGAGCATCGAGGCGACCGACTCGACACTGGCGTGCTGGAACAGCTCCGCCAAAGACACTTCAAGGCCTGCCTCTTCCATCAGGTTGACCAGACGAATCGCCAACAGCGAATGACCGCCCAACTCGAAGAAGCTGTCATGGCGCCCCACCCGCTCGACCTTCAACACCTCGGCCCACAACTGCGCCAGGGTTTCTTCCAGTGGGTTAAGCGGGGCTTCATAGACCCGCGTGATCAAGGCATCCAATGCAGGCGCAGGCAACGCCTTGCGATTGACTTTGCCGTTGGTGGTCAGCGGCAGCTCGTCAAGGGCCACATAAGCCGACGGCACCATGTACTCCGGCACCTGACCTTGCAGATGAGCGCGTACCGTCTCGATCGCCACGGGCGTATCCAGCCAGGTGACATAGGCCACCAGGCGCTTGTCACCGCAGCCATCTTCCCGCGCCAGGACCACCACGTCCTTGATACCGCCACAGGTCGCGAGGCGTGCCTCGATTTCCCCCAGCTCAATGCGGAAACCACGAATTTTCACCTGGTCATCATTACGCCCAATGCATTCCAGCAGGCCTTGCGCGTTCCAGCGGCCCAGGTCGCCGGTGCGGTACATCAACGCCTCGGGTTGTGCGCTGAACGGGTCACGCACAAATTTCTCTGCCGTCAGCTCAGGGCGGTTCAGATACCCCTTGGCCACGCCCTGGCCGCCGATACAGATTTCCCCGACCACGCCCAAAGGCACCGGCTGTAAACGCGCATCCACGACATACACCTGGGTATTGGAAATCGGCCGACCGATAGGCACGCTTTGCGCATCTGCCGCCATGGCGCGCACCTCATGGGTGGTGGCGTAGGTGGTGGTTTCCGTAGGGCCATAGCAATGCACCAGGCGCAGCTGCGGAGCCTGCGCCAGCAGCTTGCGGAAGGCCGCCGGGTCTGCCCGTTCGCCACCGCAGAGCAGGATCCGCAACCCGGCCAGTGCGTCGGGAATCAGCTGCACATACTGGTTGAACAAGGCGGTGGTGACGAACAGAATCGTCGCCCCCTGCGCCTTCAAGGCCTGGCCAAACGCAACCGGGTCGAGCAAGGTGACAGGGTCGATCACCCGCACCTGGCCACCGTGCAGCAAAGGCCCCCAGACATCCATGGTGCTTGCATCAAACGACGGGTTTGAGGCGAACGCTACGCGGTCATGGGCATTGAAGTCGGCATAACCATTGTTGATCACCAGGCGCGTGATGCCGCGGTGCGGCACACAGACACCTTTGGGCGTGCCGGTGGAGCCCGAGGTGTACATGATGTACGCCACGCTTTGCGAGGACTGCGACAGGCCCGGGTTGTGGGACGGTTGCGGGTCCAGTACCAACTGATCAAGGTCGATGCGGTGCGCCGGGTAGTCGATCGCAGCATCGCTGTGGGTCAACAGCCACACGGCCGCACTGTCCTGCACCATGAAGCCTTGACGCTCGGCGGGCGCGTTGACGTCCAGCGGCACGTAGGCCGCCGCACACTTGAGGATCGCCAGTTGGCTGATCAGCAAGTCCACCGAACGGGGCAGCAGGATCGCTACGTTGTCACCCGGATTGACCCCCAGGCCCAGCAGATGATGAGCCAGTTGGTTGGCGCGGGTGTTCAGCTCACCGTAACTCATGGCGTGTTGACCGTGAACCACCGCCAGCGCCTCGGGCCGTGCGCTGGCCTGGCCTTCGAACAGACGCTCGACCGAGTGCTCATGCGGGAAGTCGCGGTGGGTGGCGTTGAACTCCACCAACAATTGCTGGCGTTCGCTCGGCGGCAGAATCGACAATTGATGGATCGCGGTGCCGGGGCGGTGTTCCAGGGTTTGCACCAGTTGCTCCAGGGCAATGTGCAGGTACTCGCAGAGTCGCTGCGCCCCCAGGCCAGGCGCCGCCATGGCGTCCAGGGTGAAGCTGTCGCCCAGGTCATCGACACTCAGCGACAACAGGTAGTCGGTGCGCTCTTGGGCGTTGAGCATCTGCATACCCTGCCACGCCTCCAGCACCTCGGCCGAAGGGCTCCCCTGATGGGCGCCGTGGCGGTAGTTGAACAACACATTGAACAACGGTGTGGCCGCCGGTAACCCGCTGCAACGCTGAGCCAACGCCAGTGGCGCGTGCTCATGGCTGAGCAGTTGAGTCAGGCGCGCATGGGTAGCCATCAGCGCTTGCTGCACCGTGCCCTCGCTCAGGTCGACACGCAGCGGCAAGGTGTTGATAAACGCCCCTACCGCCCGCTCGGCGCCCTCGCCACCTTGCATCCGCCCCAACAGGACGGTGCCGAACACCACCTGTTCGCGACCGGAAACCGCGCCCAGCACCTTGGCCCAGGCCAAGTGCATCAGGCTGGCGGCACTGACCCCAAGGACCGTCGCCCGGGCACGAAGACGCTGGCCCAACAACGAATCGACCACCAACCGAGCCTGTTCGGTCGGCACGTGGTCGCCGTCCACCGCTTGTATCCCGAACGGCAAAGTGGGCTCCTCGACACTCCCCAATAACTCGCGGAAGAACCCTTCGTGTTCCTCCTCGGTCATCCCCAGGCGGGTCTGGGCCACATAGTTGCGGTACGGCACCGCCGCCGCCAACTGCTCGCATCGGCCCAGCAGGCAGGCTTGCATTTCCTGTTGCAGGACTTCCAGCGCAACGTGGTCCATCACCAGATGATGGAACAGCAACAGCGCCACGACGCGCTGGTTGAGCGCGTCCTCGACATACACCAGCCGGATCAGCGGCGCCTGTGCCAGGTTGAGGCGATAGTGACGAGTGTCAAATCGCGCCAACAAACCGGCCAGCGCGTCACCCGCCCCGGATTCGACCCGCTCACAGCTCAGCGACGCCTGGCGCCAGACCACTTGCACCGGCTCTTCCAGGCCCTCCCAGTGCATCGACGAACGCAGAATGTCATGCCGCTCGATTACCCGTTGCAAGGTATCGGCGAACACCTGCAAGCGTTCCAGGCTGGAAAAGGCAAACTGCGCTTGCAACAGGTATGGATCACCGTCTCGCGAAGCCCGGTGGCGATAGAGAATGCCGGCTTGCAACGGCGCCAGCGGATAGATGTCTTGCACATTGGCCGCACCGCCCGGAATCGCCGCAACCAGTCGATCGATGGCCGGTTGCTCCAGCGCCACCAACGGCAACATCTGCGGGGTAATCCGCGTGCAATGCGCGGCGATGCCATTGGCCGGCACCACCACTTCGCGCCCGCCACCAATGGCTGCCGCCAAGGCGGCCAGTGTCGGTTGGCCGAACAGGACTTTGACATCCGCCGACAGCCCGGCCCGGCGCATCCGCCCGATCAGGCTGACCGCCAGCAGCGAATGACCGCCCAACTCAAAGAAATGGTCGTGACGACCGACCCGCTCCACGTTCAACAACTCGGCCCAAAGTCCTGCCAGGAGAGTTTCAGTGTCACCGACCGGCGCTTCGTACTCGCGCACGATCACCGAATCCTCTCCCGGCGCAGGCAGGGCCTTGCGATCGAGCTTGCCATTGGGGCTCAGGGGGAAGCTGTCGAGGTGCACGAACACCGCCGGCACCATGTAGTCCGGCAACTGCTCCAGCAAATGCAGGCGCAGGTGTTCGATTTGCGCCTGTTCGCCGGTGTAGTAAGCCACCAGGCGCTTGTCACCCGGTACGTCTTCCCGGGCCAGGACTGCCGCTTCCTGCACCTGTGGGTACGCGGTCAGGCGTGCCTGGATTTCCCCCAGTTCAATGCGCAGGCCACGGATCTTCACCTGGTCGTCATTACGTCCCAGGTATTCGAGGGTGCCGTCCGGCAAGTAGCGGCCGACG
>Ga0302228_10002976_pt1 | contig 11258 bp, 9 predicted proteins | sample II_Palsa_N1_2_FD_193519 | JGI IMG/M metagenome (GOLD analysis project Ga0302228, IMG submission 193519) | Peat permafrost microbial communities from Stordalen Mire near Abisko, Sweden - II_Palsa_N1_2 | ecosystem: Environmental > Terrestrial > Soil > Palsa > Peat permafrost | place: Sweden...
ACCAGCTGCGCGTAGCCGGCATTGCCGCCGCGCGCCGACCGCCACGGGTGTTGCTGGCCGACGAAGTCGGCCTTGGCAAGACCATCGAGGCGGGCATGATCATCGCGCGCCAGCTCGCCGCCGGCCGCGCCGCGCGCGTGCTGCTGCTGCTGCCCGATACGCTGGTGTACCAGTGGTTCGTCGAACTGCTGCGTCGTTTCAATCTGAGCTTTGCGATCTACGACGAGGAACGCTGCGAAGCACTGGAGCAGTCCGGCGACCACAGCAACCCGTTCGAGGACGAGCAGCTGGTGATCGCCGACTTCGGCTTTCTCGAGAACTCGCCAAAGTACGCGCAACAATTGCTCGATGCGCCGTGGGATTTGCTGGTGGTCGACGAAGCGCACCACCTGGCGTGGTCACCGGAAGCGGCCAGCCCGCGCTACACCATGGTGGAGCAACTGGCTGCGGTGATCCCCGGCGTGATCCTGCTTACCGCCACCCCGGAACAGCTCGGTCGCAGCGGCCACTTCGCCCGCCTGCGCCTGCTCGATCCGCAGCGTTACAGCGATCTGGACGGCTATCTGGCCGAAGCCGATACCTATCAGGCATTGTCGAAGATTGCCGACCAGCTGCTCGACGGAGTCGCGCTGAACGATGACCAGCGCACCGCGCTGGCCGAAGCATTTCATGGCGATGAAGTCCTCACCGCACAACTGGCCGAATCGACCAAGCCGGCCAATGCACGCGAGCTGCTTGCCGCGCTGATCGACCGCCATGGCACCGGCCGCGCGATGTTTCGCAACAACCGCGCCGGCGTCGGTGGTTTTCCCAAGCGCCTGCCCGAGTGGCACCTGCTTGACGCCGATATCTTGGAGGAAAGTACCCGCCAGTCGCTGCTGGCCGAATTCCACGCCGACATCCAGCAGCCGCCGGCCCTGATCGAGGTCGACTACAGCGCCGATCCGCGCATCGATGCCCTGATCGCCCTGCTCGATCGGCATCCGCAGGACAAGTTCCTGCTGATCTGCCGCAGCCAGGCCAAGGTGCTGGCACTGGAAGACGCGTTGCGCACGCGTACCGGCACCGGCATCGCGCGCTTCCATGAAGGCCTCGGCATCATCCAGCGCGATCGCAACGCGGCGTACTTCGCCCAGCCTGACGGCGCACGCCTGCTGTTGTGTTCGGAGATCGGCTCGGAAGGACGCAACTTCCAGTTTGCGCACCGGCTGATCCTGTGGGATCTGCCGCTCGATCCGGACCTGCTCGAACAACGCATCGGCCGCCTCGACCGCATCGGCCAGAAGCACGACATCAACATCCATATCCTGCTGGTCGCCGACAGCGCACAGCACGTGCTGGCACGCTGGTACGACGAGGGCGTCAATGCGTTCCGCATGAGCCCAGCCGATGGCCGCGAACTGCTGCGCCGCTATGGCGAGCCGCTGGCCCGACTGGCCGACGAACACGCGCGCGGCAGTGACAACCGCGACCAGGAACTGGACGTGCTGTTGGCCGAGACCGCCGCCAGTCACGAGCAGATGGCCGAACTGATCCGTGGCGGTCGCGATCATCTGCTGGAACTGGCGGCCAGCCGCGACCTGCATGCGGACGAGCTGCAGCAGGCATTTTCCCGCGAAGATCACGACCCGGGCCGCGACGCCTTCGTGCAGCGCCTGCTGGAAGCATTCGGCATCCACGCCGAGGAACTCGGCGGCCAGGTGCTGCTGCTCGATCCGCAATACCTGTCCACCGATGCCCTGCCCGGCTTCGCCGAGGGCCCGCAGTCAGCGACATTTGCGCGCGAGGTGGCACTGGCGCGCGAGGACCTGCCGCTGTTGCGACTCGATCACCCACTGGTCGCCGGCGCACTGGATCTGGCCCTGTCCGGCGAGCAGGGCAATGCCGCCTTCATGGTCGATGATGTGCTGCCGCCGCGGACCGCCTTGCTGCAGTCCGTGTTCGTGCTCGAATGCGTGGCCGATCGCAAGCTCGATGCCGAACGCTTCCTGCCAACCTTGCCGATCACCGTGACGGTCGATACCCGACTGGCGGAACGACCCGATTTTTCACCCAGCGAAGCCGCGTTGCGCAAGGCTGGCGACCGCAATATTGAAGTGGCACGCTACCGAAAATTTCTCGGCAAGCTGGTGCCGCCGATGCTGGAGCGCACTGAGACGCTGGCCGGCGCACGCGGGCAAGCCAGCATCGACGAAGCGGTGGCACTGGCCACGGCTACGCTGGATGCCGAACTGTCCCGCCTGCTTGCGTTGCGTGCGGTCAACCCCTCGATCAGCGAGACGGAAATCGTCGCAGTTGCCGACGAACGCTCCGCCCTGCTGGCCGCCCTGCCGCAATCCCGCCTGCGGCTGGATGCGGTACGCTTCGTGGTGAGTCCGGATTTCCTCGCGCTGCGCTGATCGCTCTGTGCAAGTTGATGCGCTGAGGCTTCAGCGCATCAACTGCCGCTTCGGCTTGAACGGCAAGCGCCCGCGCCAGTACTGGATCAGCACGATGCCGCCCAGCATGCCGCCGATGTGCGCAAAATGGGCCACCCCCGGCTCGATGCCCGTCACGCCCAGGGTCAACTCGACGATGGCATAGCCCGTCACGAACAGCCATGCCGGCATCGGGATCGGCAGGAACATTAGCATCACTTTCTCGTGCGGATACATCATGCCGAATGCCAGCAGCAGCCCGAAGATCGCACCGGATGCGCCGAGCGTTGGCCCATACTCGGTCGGCGGGAAAAACCACAGCACAGCCAGTTGCAGCAACGAGGCGACAATCGCGCACACGAAGTAATAGATAGTGAAATTGCGTGCACCCAGCGTTCGTTCGATCGCCCCGCCAAACATGTACAACGCGATCATGTTGAACAAAATGTGGGTCACCCCACCGTGCAGAAAGGCGCTGGTGACGATCTGCCAGACCCCGAACAGGCCGCTGCCAAGCGGCCACAACGCGAAATACTGCAGCATGGGGTCGCCCATGACTTGCTGCAGCAGGAACACGGCGACGTTCGCAATCAGCAGGTTGCGCGTGACGGGCGGCAGGTCAAATGGCATTCGGCGGCTTCCGGGGGATCAACGGCAGGTGTAGCAGGGTCAAACGTGCAGTGGCTGCACCGCGCAGATATAGGTATCGATACGCTGACCCGCAAGGCGTGAAATCGTTCATGCGGCAAGCCCGTGCAGCGGGGAACGAAAAAGCCGCCTCTCGGCGGCTTTTTCACACGATGTAACCCCCGCAACGCATCAACCCTTGCTCGCCACCTGTGCAATCACCTCGGGACGCTTGGCACCTGCAAAGCGCTTGGCCCAGTAGGCCTCGTTGAGGCTGGAAATCTCAACCGACTTGCCGGTGGCGGGCGAATGGATGAAGCGGCCGTCGGAAATGTAGATACCGACGTGCGAGATGTTCCGCTTGCCGTGGGTGCGGAAGAACACCAGATCACCCGGCTTCATGTCGGCACGATTGACCTTGAGGCCGGCCAGGAACTGCGAGGCTGAATTGGTCGGCAGCTGCAGGCCGATCGCATGGGCAAACACGTAACGGACGAAACCGCTGCAATCGAAACCGGTCGAGGGATCGTGACCACCGCGCACATAACGGATGTCACGCAGATTCATCGCCAACCCGATCAACGCCTTGCGCAGATCCGTGACACTCCCGGCATCAGCAGCGGCAGGCATTTCCTCATCGGCATCAACCTGATCTGCGGCGGCACTGTCGGTCGTCGCGACATTGTTCGACACGGCGTTGCCAGCAACTACCGTCAGGGATGTCATATCGACCGGGATGATGGACTGCGCCAGCATCGGGGCCGGATCAAGCATCGGCAGCTGGTTCAGCGTTTGCGCAGTGACGGCGTCCGAAGAGTCGGCCAGCACGAAGGGTTTGGTCTGAACCGAATCCGCTGCCGGCAGCAACCGCTTCATCTCGACGGCGGCGACGGTGATCGCCGTGGCCGGGATGGTCACATCTGCAAGACTGCTGCTGTAGGAGTGGGTGGCCTTGTGTGTCGATTTTGCGAGCTTGCCGTGAGCGTGTACCGGCTTGCTATGCGCTACCACTTTGCCGTGAGTCTGTTTCTGCTGCGCCTGCTTCGCATGGGTCGTCTTGCCGTGGGTCTTGCTGGTAGCTGCCTGCACCGGTACGACGACGAGCATGGCTGCAGCAAGCACAGAGAAGGCGGTCAATCGGTTGATTGGCATGCGGGAAAAATCCCCTGGAATACACAGGATTAGCCGCCTGCAAAGCTGACGACGTGACGATTGGGTGAAGTTAGCAAGAAGGCATAGGCCGTATGTTCGATTGCGGTTAACTAAACCCCATCGTTTTGAAACGTGAACTCACCACAAAATCGTATTCAATCGATTGATTTTCAAAAGAAATAGTTGAAGTCTCACCCTGAAAAAGAATTCAAAGCCCCGTTTATGTGACGCTGATCACAAAATTCAGGCGTCCGGATAGAGTCGAAGACCAAAGATGGCCGTGCCGACCCGCACCTCGGTGGCACCCTCGGCAATCGCCAGCGGAAAATCACCACTCATACCCATCGAAAGTCTTGGCAAATCATGACCTTGTGCCGATGCCCGATCGCGCAACTCATGCAACAGACGGAAACAACCACGCACCTCGTCCGGCTCGCTGGAGTGGATCGCCAGCGTCATCAAACCGCGCACGCGCAACGTGTCGTAGCCACGCAAGGTGTCGAGGAAGGCCAGCAGCTGTTCCGGAGGCAGACCGTACTTGCTCGGCTCAGGTGAGGTCTTGACCTGCACCAGCACGTCGATCACGCGGTGTTCCTGCTGCAGTCGCCGATGCAGCGCCTCGGCCAGCTCCAGCCGATCCAGTGATTGCACCTCACTGGCCAGCCGGGCCACATCTTTGACCTTGTTGGTCTGTAAATGGCCGATCACCACCCAGTCGATGCCGCAATCCGCCAGCAGCGCAGCTTTGCCGCGGATTTCCTGCACCTTGTTCTCACCAAAGCGATGCAAACCCAGCGTGACGGCGGCCCGGATCAGTTCCGGGCCAAATGTCTTGCTGACCGGCAGGATATTCACCGAGGACGGATCGCGCCCGGCCTCGCGGCAGGCCTCATCGACACGCTGGCGGACCTGCGCCCAGTTGCCCGCCAGATAAGCAGTGTCCGGGCTCATGCTTCGACCGTCCGGTTCAGGCCTTGGTAGCTTGTTGATGGTGTCGTGCCACCACTTCGGCGACCACCATGCTGACCTTCTTGCCGGTAGGTATGTGCAGGAATTCGTTGGGACCATGCGCATTGGAATGTGGGCCGAGTACGCCGGTGATCAGGAACTGCGCCTTCGGAAACTTCTCACCCAGCATGCCCATGAACGGGATGCTGCCACCCTCACCCATGTAAGTGGCCGGCGCACCGAAGTAATGCTGTGAGGCATCGGCGACCGCCTGCTCCAGCCAGGGCGACAGCTGCGGCGCGTTCCATCCGCTGCCGTCCTTTTCCAGTGCAAAGGTGACTTTGGCGCCGTATGGCGGATCCTTTTCCAGCAATTGCTTGAGGAAATCACCGGCCCTGGCCCCGTTGAGCGTTGGCGGCACGCGCAGGCTCAGCTTCACCGACGTCAGCGGGCGCAACACGTTGCCTGCGCTGTCCAGCGACGGCATGCCGCCGATGCCGGTCACCGCCAGCTGCGGGCGCCAGGTGCGGTTGAGCACCAGTTCGGCCAGATCATGGGTGACCGGCTGCATGCCCTCAACCCACGGAAACTTGTCGTAGATATCGTCGCCCAGGACCTCAGCCGAGAGCTTGGCCTGCTCGATCCGCTGCGGCGGGATCTCGACGTACAACTCCTTCGGCTTGATCTGACCGGTGACCGGATCTTCCAGTCGCGACAACAGTTCGCGCAGGATGCGGAAGCTGGACGGCACCACGCCCGAGGCGTCGCCTGAGTGAACGCCTTCTTCCAGCACCTGTACGGTCAGGTTGCCGCCCGTCATGCCGCGCAACGAAGTGGTCAGCCACAGCTGGTCGTAGTTGCCGCAGCCGGAGTCCAGGCACACCACCAGCGATGGACTACCGATACGCGCGGCCAGATGGTCCACGTAATACGGGAGGTCATAGCTGCCCGATTCCTCGCAGGCTTCAATCATCACCACGCACCGCGCATGCGGAATGCCCTGCTCGTGCAGCGCCAGCAGCGCTGCCAGCGAGCCGAAGATCGCATAGCCATCGTCTGCGCCACCACGACCGTATAGCTTGTCGCCCTTGATCACCGGCGTCCACGGACCGAGCCCGTCAGCCCAGCCGGTCATCTCCGGCTGCTTGTCCAGATGGCCATACAACATCACGGTGTCGTCGCCCTGCCCCGGCACCTCGATATAGATGAGCGGCGTGCGCCCTTCCAGCCGCACCACTTCCAGCGTGGCACCCGGCAGCGCCGACAACTTGGAGCGCGCCCAGGTCTCCATCAGCTTGACCGCGGCATCCATGTAACCGTGTTCGACCCACTTGGCATCGAACATCGGCGACTTGTTGGGAATGCGGATGTACTCGACCAGCTGCGGCACGATTTCGTCGTCCCACAAGCCGCTGACGAAACGGGAAAGGCGGGCAGTATCCATGGTCAAGCTCCGGCAACCGATCAAATTCGTATTGTAGCAGCGCCCTTCGGAAGCGCCGGACACCGACACGCCATCAGGCAGCACGCACAAGCGCCGACGTGTATCGCGCACGCGTGCCTTGCAGCAATCCCGACTGCGTCACTTATCACCGCTCGGCAAAGTTGCGTCGCGGCACCTGGATGCCGCCATCACAGCTCACGGAGGAAGGCCATGTTCCACAAACTTGCCGCACTTGCCCTGGCGTTGACCCTGACCCTGCCCGGGTTGTCGTTCGCCGCGACGCCCGTCAACATCAACACGGCCGACGCTGCCACCATCGCCAGCTCGCTGGATGGCGTCGGTCAATCAAAGGCACAGCAGATCGTCGCTTGGCGCGATGCTCATGGGCCGTTCAAGAGTGCCGATGACCTGACCCAGGTCAAGGGCTTTGGCCCAGCGACGCTTGAACGCAATCGCACAGCCATCCTGCTCACCGACAACGCGACCGATACCGCCACCAAGGCGGATAAACCCGCCAAGAGCAGGCGCAAGAGCAAAAAGGCCGCCGTTGAAGAAGCTGCCGCCGGGAAGTAGTAGGGAAGACGGGGCCGGGCGGCGCGACCCATCGCGGGGCGCGCCGCTTGCGTTACACTCGCGCGCCCATCCTGCTCGCCGCCTCGCCATGATCCTGCCGCGTTATCACATTGCCGCCTCTGCCATCCAGGGTGCCGGCAAGGGCCTGTTTCTCGATGAGACTGTGGCGGCGGGGCGCATTATCACGGCACCGGATGGCATCGAGCGGACCTTTCGGCATGCCGACATCACGGCATCGCCGGAACTCAGCGCACAGTTCCACGCCAGTGCACGCTGGTTCGAGGATCGCTACACGTTGTCGCCCGACTGGCCGGACGAGTGCTACATCAACCACAGTTTCACGCCGAATGGGCTGTGGCACCTGGGTTTCGTGTTTGCGCTGGCCGAGCTGCCGCCCGGCACGGAAATCACCGTGGACTACCGGCACCTGCTGCCGCCCGGTGAAGCCGAGGATTTTGCCGATTCGGTCACTGGTGAGACAATCACCGGCTTGTCCTGGCAAGAGAGTCTCGCCAGCAGTACTCACGCACTGGCCGAACTGCTGGGTGCCACCTACCGTTGATCGTGATGTTTGATATCCCAACTCTTGAAACGGCGCGCCTGCGCCTGACCGCGTTGACTGAAAAGCACTTCAACGATTACGCCGCGATGTTGGCCGACCCGGACAGCACGCGCTGGATCGGCGATGGCCAACCGCTGGACCGCACCAACGCCTGGCGCTCGCTGGCGATGCTGCTGGGCCACTGGCAACTTCGCGGCTGTGGCATGTGGGCGCTGGAGCTGAAGTTCACTGGTGAATTCATCGGCCGCGCCGGGCTGATGTACCCCGATGGCTGGCCGGATCTGGAGCTGGGTTGGATGCTGAAGCCGGAGCACCGCCACCATGGCTATGCCACCGAAGCAGGCGATGCCGTACTCGATTTTGCCTGGAACCAGCTGCATGCCCAGCGCGTGATCAGCCTGGTGCGGATCGGCAACGAGGCCTCAGACCGGGTGGCTGAGCGCCTCGGCGGCGAACACATCGAGGACATGGATTTCTACGGCAGCCACAGCCACGTGTTCGCCTATTACCCGCCGCATCGCGAACACCGGCGCGCGTACGCCTGAACAAGCCACCCACGGTACCTAGCCACCACGGGAACCGCGGTGGTCGCACCTTGTCTGATAGTGCACAACACCGGAGAATCCGTAGGCGCGCTTTGCTCGTTCAGGGCAGCAGCCAGGAATCAGGCCATACCGCGCGCAGCATGGTTGCTGCCCCGCGGCCCACGTCTCCAGGAGTCCCTCATGCGCATCCTGCTGGCCGAGGATGATCCATCCATCGCCGAAGGCATTTGTGGATCGCTGCGGCATGGCGGTCACGCTGTCGATCATGTGGCCAACGGCAGCCTTGCCGATTCAGCGTTGCGCGACCACGACTACGATCTGCTCGTGCTGGATCTGGGCCTGCCTTCGCTCGATGGCAGCGAGGTGTTGCGGCGTTTGCGCAGCCGTGGCACGGGGCTGCCAGTGCTGGTGGTGACTGCACGCGACGGTTTGCCCGAACGCATCCGCGTACTTGATCTGGGCGCCGACGACTACTTGGTGAAACCCTTTGCGCTGAGCGAGTTCGAGGCACGTGTGCGCGCCCTGCTGCGCCGGGCCAGCAGTCAGGGCAAGCCGGAACTGCAGCTGGGCAACTTGCGGCTGGATCTGCCCGGTCATCGTGCCTGGATTGATCAGACGCCACTGGAACTGACCGCGCGCGAATTCGGCCTGCTCGAAGCACTCGCCTTGCGTGCCGATCGCGTAACCAGCCGTGCGCAGCTGATCGAGGCGCTATGCGACTGGGACCAGGAACTGACCGATAACGGACTGGACATCGCGATCCATCGCCTGCGCCGCAAACTGCAGGGCAGCGGCACCGGCGTGCGCACGATCCGCGGCCTCGGTTATCTGCTGGAAGAGGCCGAAGAATCCGCGAGCGATCCGGCATGACCTCGCTGCGCACGCGTCACCGACGCCCCAGCCTGCGCCGACGCCTGCTGATTTTCCTGCTGATTCCGATGGCTGCGCTGCTGCTTCTGGACGCGATGCTGACTTATGGCGTTGCACTGGGATACGCCAACAAGGTGCATGACCGCGACCTCAGCGACAACGCGTTGACGCTGGCAAAAATGCTCGGCAACGACCAGCTTGGGGGCACCCTCACCCCACAGGCGCGGTTCCTGCTCGAATACGACCCGGATGGCCACAGCTATTTCAGTGTGATCAGCATCAGGCACGGCCTGCTGGCCGGCAACGAGCGCCTGCCGCAGCTGTCGCAAGCGCCGTCGCTGGGTGCTGCACCGATGCTTTACGACGCTCAGCTGGACAAGCATGCGCTGCGCGCCGCCAGCGTGCATACGCCCGCGAGCCATGATCCCAGCGACAGCCTGGTCATCACCGTCGCCGAAACCCTGCGTGACCGGCACGAGCAGGCGCGGGAAATCCTGTTGCTGGCGACCCTGATGCAGACCTTGCTGCTCGTCTGTGTACTCTCGCTGGTCTGGTTTGGCGTCAGCCGTGGTCTGCGCGTACTCGACCCGCTCACCGCCCGGCTGGCTGCGCGCACGCACGAACTGACGCCCATCAACGGGCCCGATGTCCCCCAGGAAATCCAGCCACTGACCCGCACCATCGACGCGCTGTTCAGCCGCGTGCGCGGCATGCTGGCCCTGCACGACCGCTTCATCGCCGATGCCGCGCATCAGTTGCGCACGCCACTGGCCGGACTGAGCCTGCATGTCGACCGCGCCCTGGCCGACCCACAGCCGGAAACGGTGACCGATGCGCTGATGCACATCCAGCGCCTGACCCATCGTGCCGCGCGGACCACCTCGCAATTGCTGTCGCTGGCCCGCGCGCAGGCCTCGCCGTCGGACAGCGAGGAATTCAAACAGCTCGATCTGGGCCGGTTGGTTCCCGAAGCCGTTTCGCTGCGCGTGCATGACGCGCTGGTCGCCGGCGTGGACCTTGGCTATCAGAGGCCTGCAGCTAAGCAAGCGCTATGCATCATGGGCGATGCTGCCAGTGTGCAGGACCTGCTGGACAACCTGATTGACAACAGCGTGCGCTATGGCGGCCGCGGCAGCAGCGTCACTGTCTCCCTGCAGGCGCGGGCTGATGGTGGCGCCAACCTCAGTGTCGAGGACGACGGTCCAGGGGTAACGCCCGAACTGTTGCCACGCCTGAGCGAGCGCTTTTTTCGCGCCGCCAGCAACGGCGAGGAAGGCAGCGGGCTGGGTCTGGCGATCGTCCAGCGCATTGCTGAGCGGCATGATGCCGAGGTGGTCTACCGTTCAGGTGAGGAGTGTGGCCTGTGCGTCGAAGTCCGCTTCCCGCCGATGACGACGCATTCGGCATGAGTCCGAACACCCACATTCACTGCACCTTGCCTATACGCCTGATCGAAACCCTATTGCGATCCGCCACTTCGCCTTCACAATAGTGAGTGACGCTGCCGTGGCCAACCAATAATGATGACCACCACGGATATCGACCAGTCGCGCCAGCGTCGGGTCATCGCCATGGAACCATGCATACCGTGCCATTTCGATTCTTGAGCAGGGCAATCTCCACCAACCTCCTGCGTGGCTGCCTGATGGGCGTGCTGCTCGGTGGGGTGGCCGGCTGCGCTGCGCCAGTGCCCAAGCTGGCACCGCCGCTGCCGGCGCAGTGGCAGCATGCACTTGCCTCGGATCCCGCCAAGTCGACCGACCTGCATGGTTGGTGGCATGCCTTCGGTGATCCGGCGCTGGATGCCTTGGTTGAACGCGCATTGGCCAACAATCTCGATGTAGCCCAAGCAGTCGAGCGCATGCGAGCGGTGCGCGCAGTGCAGCGTAGTGCTCAAACACGCTACCTGCCGTCGCTGCACGCGAGCACCAGCGACGTGGTCGAACCGAGCGCACATGCCTCCTATCAGCTGGCCGGCTTCGATGCCAGCTGGGAACTTGGCCTGTTCGGCCGCGCCGAAGGCTCCCGCCGCGAAGCGCACGGTGCACTGGATGCGAGCATTGCCGATCTGCGCACCGCTCAGGTTTCACTGGTCGCCGAAGTCGTGCGCGAATGGATCG
>Ga0302228_10002987_pt1 | contig 11240 bp, 9 predicted proteins | sample II_Palsa_N1_2_FD_193519 | JGI IMG/M metagenome (GOLD analysis project Ga0302228, IMG submission 193519) | Peat permafrost microbial communities from Stordalen Mire near Abisko, Sweden - II_Palsa_N1_2 | ecosystem: Environmental > Terrestrial > Soil > Palsa > Peat permafrost | place: Sweden...
GCTTTTATACTTGACCTGACCGACCAGAAGCGGGCGCAACAGGACGTGCGCGACAGCGAACGACGCTATCTCGAACTCCAGATGGAACTGGCGCATTCAAACCGCGTGGCGACGATGGGCCAGCTATCGGCATCGATTGCGCACGAAGTGAAGCAACCCATCACCGCAACGATCGCGTACGCCAGTGCGGCCCTGCGCTGGATGGCGGCCCGTCCGCCTAATCTCGACGAAGTGCGTCAGGCGCTCAATCGGATTGTCACGGATAGCGGCCGTGCCAATAACATCGTCGACCGCACCCGCGCTTTCTTTAAAAAAGAACCGCAGCGAAAGGACGGCCTCGACATCAACGAAACGATTCTCGAGTTGATCGCGTTCATGCAAAGTGAAGCCAGCAAGCACGGTGTCGAGCTCGTCGTCCAACTGCTCGATGGATTGCCGCAGATCCAGGGCGATCGGGTACAACTGCAGCAGGTGATGCTCAATCTGATGATCAACGCCCTTGAGGCGATGAGCGCAACGAACTCGGCCAAGCGAACGCTTCTGATCCGAACCAGCAAGACCGACGCCAACGAACTCTGCGTTAGCGTGCAGGATTCTGGACCAGGCCTTGACCCCGAACATCTGGAAGGCGTCTTTGAAGCATTTTTTACGACCAAACCCGACGGTCTGGGGATGGGACTGCCGATCTGCCGCTCGATCGTGGAAAGTCACAGAGGAAGGTTATGGGTGACGTCGAATTCTCCCGGGGGCGCCACTTTTCAGTTCACGTTGCCGGCTCAAGCTAACGTATCGCACGTGTCGCAGGTATCGCATCCGGGTAACGATCAGGCTAAACGCGATCTACGCTGATTGATCTATGCGGACAAACCGTCATGACATCATTGCGAGGTCTTCGTTACGGTTCTTTGGTTGCGACACCCTGATCGCATCGTGGGCACCAGGTCGTGCCGGCGCTCTGAAAAACTCGGCGCAGAAATCGACGAACGTCCTGAGCCGCACCGGAAGCAGTTCCCGGTGCGAATAGAAGAGACATATTTCAACGTGGCTATCCGATGTCGTGCATTCCGGCAGGATGTGCACGAGATGTCCCATATCGATATCCTCGCGAACCATGGTTTCAGGTAACGTGGCAATGCCGGTCCCGGTTAGCGCCGCCGCCCGCAGCAGCACTTCGTTACCGTCCATCGACGACATGGGAAACACGCTCACTCGTCGGCCACCCTCACGCAGATCGATGAAATCCGCACTCTTCTTCCTCGACTCGGGGTCGAGCAGCAGAAAGTGATCGGCGAGCTGCGAAGCGGTTGCTGGCATACCGTATTGCTGCAGATAAGCGGGTGAAGCGACGAGTATGCGCGGCGACCTGCACAGCGTCCGGCGAATCACGGCGGATTGCTCTACAAGATGAGGCGGAAGAATTGCTATATCGAACCGGCCGTCATACAGATTCGCGGCGCTATCCTGAACGGACACAACAAGACTCACATTGGGCGCAATGGCGTGATAGCCCCGCACTAATCGGGAGAATGTTTCGCTCACCAGCATGGGGTGCACGACAAGTCGCAGCCTCCCGCCGTTGACTTCATGCTCCTGCGAAATGCGACGGTTTGCTTCATCGAGCTCTTCAAGTAACCGGCAGCAAATCAGATAGTACGGTTGTGCCGCTTCAGTCAAAGAGACGGACCTTGTTGTTCTCAGCAAGACCCTTGTCTGGATGCATCCTTCGAGCTTGGCGATCGCTTTCGATATTGACCCGGTGGTCACATTCAAGGATTCGGCGGCCTTGCTAAAACTTTGATACCGCGCGGCCGCAACGAATGCACGCAACATGTAAAGCTGATCCATCTCGCACCTCACAGGCAAATTCACGAAGAGAGTATTTAGCCGCTTAGAACTGTCAAAGATGACGAAATCCCGGCGGTTCGTCTGAGCGTGTAGCCGAAGCGTATGCCTCGCTTGGGGCTGTGCGACGGAGCTTCGGTCAGCTTATTTCCGCAGTAGTTCGTCAATCAGCGCGAGCAGTCGCGCGTCGTCCAGCGGCTTTGAGAAGAAACCGGCGGCTCCGCCGGCCGTGGCTCGTTCGAGCAGCTCCTGCGTCGCGTAGGCGGTAATGAAGATGAGAGGAACCGGCCGTTTCCATAGCTTGATCGACTCAAGCAGCGCAAAACCGTCCATGCCCGGCATGTGGATATCCGCGACAACAAGCTTGAGTTCCGACCTGCGCGCGTCCGCTAGAAGATGGTTGGCGGACGCATAGCCAATGACCCTCCAGTGCGCCGAACGAAGCAAACTGGATACCGCCATCCGGATGGATTCGTCGTCATCCACCACCCCGATAACTGCAGAAGAGTGTTTTGATCTCATCTCGGGTCCGCAGGCCAACCAAAGGATTCAGAAAGATTGAATCCTCTAACTAAATTACAGGCCTGGGGACAAGGCGGCAATAAGACCTTCGAATGATTTTAGCGACAGTTCGTATTAGCCGGGATGGATCCCGATGCTGAAGATGGCGGCCACGGCCCAGCGAATGTGGAGACTTCTACCTGACGCCTTGGTGGGCCGGCAGCACCTGCTGCAACTTCCTGACGACATCAGGCACTGAGCGTGCGTTCAGCTTGTGCATGGCTTGCGCCCGATGGATCTTGACCGTCACCTCGCGAAGACACAGGCGGTCGGCGATCTGCTTGTTCAACAGTCCATCGGCGACCAGCTTGATGACTTCCCGCTCGCGCGCCGTCAGTAAATCGTATGTTTGACGGATGCCCGCTACGATTTTTTCCTGGCGCTTCAATTCGCCATCCCTTTTCAGGGCCGCGGCGATCGTATCGATCAGATCCTGATCCTTGAATGGCTTTGTCATGAAATCGAAAGCGCCCGCCTTCATTGCCTTGACGGACATCTCGATGTCACCGTGCCCGGTCAGAAATATGACCGGAAATCGAACGCTTTCTTTAAACGGGTCCTGTTGCAGGGTCAGGCCGCTCGTGCCTCGCAGCCGAACGTCAAGAATGAGACAACTCGGCACGTCCGGCATCTCCGCGGCTAGAAAATCGTCGGCGGATTCGAACGCCCGTACGTGAATTCCGACTGACATGAGCAGAGAGGTCAGGGCGCCTCGAATAGACTCATCGTCGTCGACCACGTAAACGAGCGAGTCCGGCAATGATTCACTTTCCGACCTGACGTTGTCGTGTTTCATCGCTCCATCTTCGAAAAGTTCGTTACGTTAAGCTAACGTCGAGACTTTCCGTATGGTAAGGCAATGCTCGCGCTTATCGCCACTTATTGCGCACGGTCCTTTCTATTGTCATGTCGCCTTAAGAGGCACCTTTACGGTGAAGCGTGACCGGCGACGAAGCAAAGACGCCGTTTCTTCCGACGAATCCAGTGGTCGCCGATGCGTTCAAACCGGGTTCGCTGCGTCTATCGCTGACGCAAGAATCATGGCCCCGGCGTTTACCGGTGCAGGCTTCGAGTGGCGTGGATGAAAAATCCGATCGCCTCGTTTTATTTGCGCCCCGCTCATCGCGCAGACACCGGAAACCTTTGCGTTTGCGCCCATCCATATCTGGGCGCCGTAGGAACAGCTTGTTGAATCCCGCCATGCAATCGTGACCGTTGAGGAGCTTGTCCGCTCAACGAGATTGACCAACCGATGCAGTGAAGGCTCGGCAGTGAGCGCGCCGTCGTGACCAAAGGACGTGCAGCGTCTTGCACTTAGCGAGGTCTTGTTGCAGATCTGCGGGAGTTGGGATCCGCGAGACAGAAGTCGTATCGTCTGGATCCATGGATTGGTTTGGCTAGCAAGCATTGTTCCTACTCCTCACGAAAGGTGAAGTTTCACTTTCGCTGCAAAAGCTCAAGGCTGGCGTGAACATCTTGAGCACGCAAAGCGGCCGCACAGTTGCTCGTGCGTTTCAAGGTTCGCTGTCGCCTTGTTGCGCTAAGATAATCAATCTCGCGCGTCCTTACTAGTCGTCCGAGCGGATACGTGATTCATCTTATCGTCCGTTCTCGTCATACTTTGGGATAGGGACATCCCGAAGACTCGATGTGCGTGCGTTAAGCGATGGCAGCAATGACGCGCTGCATCCGCCATCCCTTGGTATGAGTCTCCCAACCGAACAGCGGTTGCGCGGCATCCATTAGATGTATGGTCTACGGATGTTTTTCGAAGTAGGGTTCCTTACGGCTGCTCAAACTATTTTTCCGGTGAAGGCTGCAACCGTCTAAACCGAGCAAAGACATCCATTTGGAGAGTGCCCACTGCGATGTCCTTTCGGGCATTCGTCTCAACGAACGGAGACTGACAATGAAGATCTTGATGGTTTTAACTTCGCACAACGTGCTTGGAAACACCGGCAAGCCAACCGGCTTCTGGCTTGAAGAGTTCACCGCCCCTTACTATGTCTTCACGGATGCCGGGGCCGAGGTTACCGTGGCTTCGGTCAAGGGCGGCCAGCCACCGATCGATCCCAAAAGCGACGCGCCGGGCAACCAGACCGAATCGATGGAACGCTTCAAGAATGACGCCGCGGCCCAGAAGGTTCTCGCCACTACTGTCAAGCTCTCCGAAGTAACGTCGGACGGTTACGACACGGTCTTCTATCCCGGTGGCCATGGTCCGTTGTGGGATCTGGTGGACGACAAAAATTCAATCGCCTTGATCGAGGCGTTCTACAACGCCGGCAAGCCGGTCGCCGCTGTCTGTCATGCCCCCGCAGTCTTTAACAACGTCACCTATCAGGGGCAGCCCATCGTTAAGGGAAAGCGTGTCACTGGCTTTTCCAATAGTGAGGAGGACGCCGTACAACTCACCAAGGTCGTGCCGTTCCTAGTAGAGGACGAATTGAAGCGTCTGGGCGGCCTCTACGAGAAAGGCCCCGACTGGTCGGTATATACGATCGTCGACGGGCGGTTGATCACCGGTCAAAACCCGGCCTCATCCGGCCCGACTGCCAGGGAATTGCTCAAGCTCTTGCAGGCCTAGTTTCAGTCTGGCGCGATAATTCGCCATTCGGCCCTAAAGGCGATTGAACCGTTCTAGACAAGTCGTTTGTAGATGTTCCCTTGGACGGCGCGATGTCCTTTTTGCGTTGCTGTCGGGTGATAGGGGGCACCGAATTCGATAGACCGCGAGCGGCGCGGCTTGCCGCTCGCGGTCATTTCGCTTAAATGCGCGGATCGAAATCGAACTCGAGTCTGATGCCGCCGGGTTCGTACACCATCGCGTGCCGCTTGGGTCCTTCACCCAGATTTTCCGGCGCGAACTCGGCCACCACGCCGGGCCATTCCGAGGCGCGCGCAAAGATCTCGTTGAGCGCTTCTTCGCTGCCGACGCGTAACGCGAGATGGTGCAGACCGACATTGGTCTTGCGGTCGAACGCGACCAGCTTGTCCTGATTCGTGACCTGCCAGAGGGTCAGCATGACGTGGCCATCGGACACAAAGGCCGCAGGGTAGGTGGGACGCTCTCCCACCAGGGTCCAGCCAAGGCACTCGATGAAGAAGTTCCGCGTGTCGTCCAGGTTGTGAACCGCCAGCCCAAGATGGTCAATTCCATGCGTTAGAGGTTTGCCGTCCATTGTCATTTTCTCCGTTGATCACCAAACGATGGCGCTGCAGGACCACGGTCCCGCGAACGCCGCTATTTCAAGCCACGCTGCTTGCGATATTCGTCAGTCGGTAGACCGTCCTAGCCAGTCTACTCGAATCAGTGTAGGCGCCCATCCAGCAGATACCAATGAGCATGACCGCATAGGTCAATCAAGAATCAGGACACCAAATTGAGTGGCGTGAAGCAATGCCGGCTGATTCAACCGACACGGTCATCGTCGCATGACATCTCGCATCAAGCGCGACAGATTTGTTCTCGACCGACACAACTGTTGTTCTGACTTGGCCGTTTACCCGGAGGGCTTGCTTCCGCACAATTGCTGTAACTACTGCGAACTGCAGTTTGCGGTTGGTCGAGGCTGTAACGATGTGAGGCTTGCCAACGGGCTGCCGTCTATAGACGGCTCAATTGGACAATCGTGAAAGTGTTTGCCCAGGATATTGCGTTGCTGCCGCACTCATCGCTCCACCTAATCGCATCACTTAATCGTACTAATTGCCAACAGGTTTGTATGCCTGACGATATCCTTCCTCAGACCCCATCACGCCGTCGCTTTATTGCCGTGGCAGCGGCGGCCGCTGTTGCCGGCTCGTTGAGTCGTCTCGCTTTCGCGGAAACAAATCAAGCCGTCACTGAAATCGCGCAGTCGAGCGGTGGTGACAAGACCGCTATTCGTCCACTTCATGTGCACGCGCCGGAATCGCAACTCATCGATTTGAAAAGGCGTGTCAAGGCAACCAGATGGCCTGAGCACGAAACGGTGACTGACGCGTCGCAAGGCGTGCAGCTCGCGACCATGCAAAAGCTCGCACGCTACTGGGCGACCGGCTATGACTGGCGCAAGGTAGAAGCGAGGCTGAACGCTCTGCCGCAGTTCGTCACTGAGATCGATGGGCTCGACATTCATTTCATCCACGTTCGTTCGAAAGAGCAAAATCCGTTGCCGGTTATCGTCACGCACGGGTGGCCCGGTTCAATCATTGAGCAGTTGAAGATCATCGGCCCGCTGACTAGTCCGACAGCCCACGGCGGGACGGCATCGGACGCTTTCGACGTCGTGATTCCGTCACTTCCGGGCTACGGGTTCTCAGGCAAGCCGACAGCGACCGGCTGGGATCCTGCTCGCATCGCACGCGCCTGGGTCGTGCTTATGAAGCGTCTCGGATACACGCGATACGTTGCGCAAGGCGGTGATTGGGGGAATGCTGTCACGGAGCAGATGGCTCTGCTGGCGCCGCCTGAACTGCTCGGCATTCACACCAACATGCCGGCGACCGTACCGGACAACATTGCAGAGGCACTCAAGCTGGGTGAGCCGGCGCCAGCAGACCTCTCGCCCGACGAGAAGCACGCGTTCGATCAGCTCGACTATTTCTACAAGCACGGCCTTGGCTACGCGCAGGAGATGACGAACCGTCCACAGACGCTGTACGGAATTGAAGATTCACCTGTCGGTCTCGCCGCGTGGATGCTCGACCACGATGCCGCCAGCCAGGCACTTATTGCACGCGTGTTTGACGGTCAGTCCGAGGGGCTGACGCGAGACGACGTTCTCGACAACGTCACGCTCTATTGGCTCACGAACACGGGAATTTCTTCAGCGCGTTTGTATTGGGAAAACAAGCTCAACTTCTTTGCTCCCAAGCACGTTGCTATCCCGGTTGCCGTCAGCGTCTTTCCAGATGAAATCTACGCCGCCCCGCAAAGCTGGACAGAGAAAGCGTATCCCAAGCTGATTCACTATAACCGTCTCCCCAAAGGCGGACACTTTGCGGCTTGGGAGCAGCCGCAAGCCTTCTCGGAGGAGCTTCGTGTGAGCTTCCGGACGTTGCGTTGAACTCAAGGATGCAGGCGACGCCTTTCCGGGTCGCCTGCAAATCTTTGTTCGGCTTCAACGCCGATCGCGCCGACGACTCCGATCAGACTGCCGCGCTAATGAACACTTTCCTGTTTCGCGTAGGTTGACTCCCACCCGCCGCCGAGCACCTTGCATAGCGTGATCAGGTTGGCGGCCGCGTCGGCCTGACTTTGCTCAAGGTTGCTCTGCGCCTCGAGCAACTGTTTCTGCACGTTAAGGACGTCGAGAAAGTCGAGTGCGCCTGCCTTGTACCGTTGCTGCGCGATCGTCAGCGCGTGCTGATTCAGGCTCACGACCGTTTTCAGGCGATCGCGCCGCCGCTGTTCAGCGTCATAAACGACGAGCGCATCGTCCACCTCTCGCCAGGCCTGGAGTACGGTGTGTTGGTAGACAATCGCAGCCTCCTGCTGTTGTGCCTCGCGCAAATGAAGTGTCCCCTTGAGGCGTCCGCCTTCGAAGATTGGAAGCGTGATTGACGGTCCCACGACAAATTGACCGGACGCCCAGTCGGCGAGATTCGACAGTTGCAAGCTCTGGAACCCGGCGCTGCCGTTCAGCGATATCCGTGGGTAGAAGTCGGCCTTCGCCATGCCGATCGCCGCCGTGGCCGCGTGCAGTTGAGCCTCTGCTTTGCGGATGTCGGGACGCCGCTGCACCAGTTCCGACGGAACCCCGATGGGCACCTGGTCAGGCAGTGCCGGAACAGCATGCGGCTCGGCAAGCATCTGCTGCAATTCGCCAGGTTTCTTCGCCAGTAGCACGCCGATCGCATTGATCGTAGTCTCGCAACGCGATTCGAACGTCGGGATCAGGCTCTCGATCGACTCAGCCTGTGCGGTGGCGTTGTCCACGTCCAGACTTGTAACGACGCCTTCATGTACCCGCTTTTCCGTGAGTTTCGTCGTGTTGCGGGCGATGTCCAGGTTCTGCCTTGCGATCTGAAGCAAAGCCTGTGTGTCACGCAGCTGGATGTAATCGCGCGCGAGTTCGGCGCGCGCCGACAATAGAACGGCGTTGCGGTCCTCGTAAGAGGCGTCGGACAAAGCGGTCGCGGCCTCGACACCGCGTCGAGCGCGTCCCCAGATGTCGACCTCCCAGGATGCGTCGAAACCGAACTGATAGAGGTTGTAAGCCGGCGAACCCTTGGAACCCGGCAACGGCGTAACGCCAAGCGGCGTGTTACCCGCCGCCGACTGCGGCTGACTTCCCGTCGGGCTGACGCCCAGCAACGAGAGGATGCCGTTCGGACTTCCGCGCTCGCGGTCATAAGACGCGTTGCCGTCCAGCGTCGGATATTCCGCGGCACCGGCAATCCGTTGCTCCGCACGACTTTGCCACAGACGCGCCGACGCCGCCGCTACGTCGAGGTTCGCATCGGTCAGTTGTTGTTCCAGTGAGTTCAGCAACGGATCATTAAACAGCGTCCACCATTCCTGGCTGAATTCGGATTCGACGGCTTTGCTGGATGCTTGCGCAGTCTGGGTGCGGTCAAACACGTCAGGCGTATCCGACTGCGGACGTTCGAAGTTCGGGCCGAGCAGACAGCCCGCGAGTGCGAAGCACACCAATACCGCGAGCGCCGGCGTGCGGATCGAGAATTCGCTCGCATTCATTTTGCGTCTGCTCCTGCAATCCGCATATCAGCACGCCTGCCAACGGCGACCTCCGTTTCGACCGACAAGCCCACGCTCAACCTGGACGTAGCCTGCTGTCCCCGGTCGATTGTGATCTTGACAGGCACGCGCTGGACGACCTTGGTGAAGTTGCCCGTTGCGTTGTCGGGCTCAATAGGCGCGAAGCTCAAGCCTGTCGCCGGCGCGAGACTATCGACGTGCCCCCGGATCACGACGCCCGGGAAGGTGTCAACCTTGATACGCACGGCCTGGCCGGGGCGCATGTTGGTGAGCTGGTTTTCCTGAAAGTTGGCGACGACATACGCTTGCGAAAGCGGGACGATCGCAAGCAGTGGCGCGCCGGTTGTAACGAACGCGCCGACCCGCGCGGAGCGTCGTCCAACCTTGCCGTCGACCGGCGCGTGAATCTCTGTATAAGACAGATTGAGCTTTGCCTGCTCGAGCGCTGCCTCGGCGCGTGCGAGCGCGCCGGCCGCCTTAGCGCGTTGGGTATTCAACACGTTCAGGTTCTGCTCAGTCGACGTCAGCGCGGCCCGATCGTGGGCCTGCTGCGCGAGCTGCTCAGCGAGCGTGCTGGACGCGTGCTGTTGCTCCTGAGTCGTTCCTGCGCCGGCTTCCGAGAGGTTCTGGTACCGCGAGGCGTTGGCTCTCGCAAACTCGATCGAGGCGCCGTCGGATTTAAGCGTCGCGCGCGCCTGGTCGACGAGTGAGGGCTGCCGCGCGATCTCGGCCTCGTAGTTCGCGACGGACGCCTTTTCCGCGGTCACGTCGGCTTCTGCGCTCATCAATGCGGCCTTGAAGTCACGGTCATCAATACGCACCATCAACTGCCCGGCTTTTACCTGCTGGTTGTCCTCGACGAGTACCTCTGAAAGCTGACCGGCGACACGGGGTGCCACCAGCGTGAAATCGGCCGTCACATAGGCATCGTTTGTAGTCTCGCTATTTGAGTCGGCAAATAGCCTTACGCAAGCCCATATGGCGACGGCGAGTATGACGCCATACGCGACAAGACGAATGGTCCTGGGAGGCAGTCGAGTGGCAAATGACATGGATACCGTCGCTTAGCGGGAAGAGGGCGGCGTAGTGCACCAAGGCGGATAAATACGCACGGGTAACACCGGAATAACGAACAGAAAAGCGACCGCGATGCCGGCCATCACGCGATAGAGATCGGCCGATGTCAGTACTTCGGCCTGCTCGTGGATCCGGTGCGCGAGTTCGCCGAGGCCATGAACTGCATCGATGCTTTGGCCCGCCACCAACGCGTGATTGCCCAAGTGGTCCACGAGCATATTCGAATGGAAATGCTCGCGCGCAGTACCCAGCCCTTCAATGAGCGCGGTTGCCGCGGAACCAGTAAATGTTTTGAGCGAATTGACCATGGCCGAAGCAAATGGACCGTCTGTCGGGGACAAGCCCGTCGTGATGCCCATCAGGATCGCCATGATCACCATCGGTTGCGCGGCGATTTGTATCGATTGAAGCCAGTAAAAATTCTCGCGAACCCACTCGGAGGTCACGAAACTCCCCAACAAGCACGTGGTGGCCATCAGGCAAAGTCCGATCGCCATGACCCAACGGTGATCGACTTGCCGGAGGTTCAGGACGGCGGCGGTCGCAGGCAGCGAAATTAATAGAGGAATTGCTACCAGCAAGAATAGCGGGGTGGTTTGCAGCGGCCTGTAACCGTGAATATGCGCGAGATATTGGCCGGGTATAGCGGCGACGCCAGTCAGCAGCACAACCGCGCATGCCAGTGTCATCAGCCCGTGGGCGAAGTTCCGGCGGCCAAATAGCTGAAGTTTGAAAAACGGCAGCGGATGAAACCATTCGTTGATAAGGAATGCTACAAACAATAGCGCTCCACCGCAAAGCATCGTGGAGATAAACCTGGAGTTCAGCCAGTCAAGGCGATCGCCCTGCAGAAGACCAATGACGAGCATGGCTATAGCGGGGAACCCCAGTATGAATCCGAGCCAGTTAAATGATCGGAACCGCTCGAGTTTGGTGGGATCTGCCGGAAGTCCCTCGTAGATCGCCACACAGCTCACTAAACCAAGGGGCACAATTTGCCAGAATGCCATTTGCCATCCGACGTATTCGGTCCATAAGGCCGCCAGAGGCGTGC
>Ga0302228_10002997_pt1 | contig 11220 bp, 12 predicted proteins | sample II_Palsa_N1_2_FD_193519 | JGI IMG/M metagenome (GOLD analysis project Ga0302228, IMG submission 193519) | Peat permafrost microbial communities from Stordalen Mire near Abisko, Sweden - II_Palsa_N1_2 | ecosystem: Environmental > Terrestrial > Soil > Palsa > Peat permafrost | place: Sweden...
CTGGCATGAAAATAAAAGTACACGTCATGTACTTTCAATGCAAGAAACATTTATTTATCTATGCTGATTCAAGTACATGACATAGTCGCCTGATCCGTTAAACTGTGCCCTGCCCCGTTTACAAGGACCTCACATGCCCCTTAATGCCTACCTTCACACTGTCGACCTGTGCGCACTGTTTTATTGCCGTGTCTCGGGGGAACTGAAGCTGCTGCTGAACCAGCGTGAAGCCGATCCCTTCGTCGGGCATTGGGCGCTGCCAGGTGTGGTGGTGAACGGCGGCGTGCAAGATCTGAGCCTCAAGGATGCAGTGGAGCGCTTGCGCACCAGCGACAAGGTCGGCCTGCCGCTGGCCTGGAGCGAGCAAGTGGGCACCGTCGGTGATGCCTTCCGCGACCCACGCTGCTGGTCGTCATCCACCTACTACCTGGCGATCGTTGATCAAGAATGGCCGTTGGGCGCACATCAGGCCTGGTTCTCCCTCAAGGCGGTGGCCGATGGCAGCATCAAACTGCCCTTCGACCACAACGTCATCGTCGCCGCAGTGCTGGAGCGGCTATTTTCCAAGTCGCTGTACAGCAATTTGCCGCTGATGTTTTTGGGCAACGAATTCAGCGCGCCGGAAGCCACCACGATTTTCTCGCTGGTGCTGGCAAGGCCAGTGCTCAAGACCAGCATCCGTCAGCGCTTGCTGAAATTGACTGAGGCGGGGTATTTGCGGGAAACGGGGCGCAAGAAGCACGGCGACGGCGGCAGGCCCCAGGCGACGGTGGAGAACCTGAAGCCTGGGGAGATTTATTTCTTTGATCGCAGTTTTTCTGAATAAGTGGGCACCGGCTCAGCTCATCCAGTTCCCACCATCCACGTTATACGTCTGCGCCACCACGTAATCGGCGTCCCTGGAGGCGAGGAAAACCGCCATGCCGGTGAGGTCTTCCGCCGTGCCCATCCGCCCAAACGGCACCTCGGCCCCTACGCGCTTTTTCTTCTCGCCCAACGGTAAACCTTCGTGCCTGGCGAAGAGCGCATCCACCCCGTCCCAATGTTCACCGTCCACCACGCCAGGGGCGATGGCGTTCACGTTGATTCCCTGCTTGATCAGGTCCAGCCCGGCGGATTGAGTCAGGCTGATCACCGCCGCCTTGCTCGCACAGTACACCGCCACCAAGGCCTCACCCCGGCGTCCGGCCTGGCTGGCCATGTTGATGATCTTGCCGCCGTGGCCCTGCCGGATCATCTGCCGCGCGGCGGACTGCAGGGTGAACAGCGTGCCGGCGACGTTGATGGAGAACAGACGCTCGAAGCTGTCACGGGTGATGTCGACAATGGGCGCAAGATCAAACAGCGCGGCATTGTTGATCAGGATGTCGAGCTTGCCGGTCTGGGCCACGACCGCAGCAATGGCAGCGTCGATAGAGGCCTGATGGGTCACGTCCATCTCTACTGCGTAAGCCTTCGGACCCAGCTCCGTTGCCGTGGCCTGGGCGCGCTCCAGATTGATATCGGCGATGGCCACGGTCGCGCCCTCGGCAATATAGGCCTGGGCAAAGGTTCGGCCGATACCACGGGCAGAGCCAGTGATCAGTGCGCTTTTACCTTCCAGTCGTTTCATTGAATGTTCGTCCGTCTTGAAAAGTGATTACTTCGGATAACCGGCACGTTTCATCTCGCGCTCGGTGGTGGACTGGGCTTCAAGCAGTGCCTGGTCGACAGTCATCCCGCCGGTGAGCGCCGCCGAGAACAGCTTGCCCACGGAGGTGCCGATGGCCTGGAACTCGGGAATGGTCACGTACTGGATGCCCACGTATGGCACCGGCTGCGCGGAGGGATGCGCCGGGTCGGCGTGCTGCATCATCTGCAAGGTGACTTTGGCAAACGGGGCGGCCTTCAAGTACGCCTCGTTGTAAGTGGACTGGCGGGTGCCCGGCGGAACGTTGGTGATGCCTTCTTTATCCGCCACCAACTGGATGTAGTCCTTGGACGTGGCCCAGGTGATAAAAGCCTTCGCCGCATCTTTATGCTTGGAAGTGGCGGGTATCGCCAAGGACCATGCGTACAACCAGGACGACCCCTTGTCGGTGACTTCGGTGGGCGCTGCGACAAAGCCCACGCGGTCGGCCACCTTGCTTTGGGTAGTGTCGGTGGTGAAGGAGCCGGCGACGCTGGCATCCACCCAGATCGCACACTTGCCGCTATTGAACAGCGCCAGGGTTTCGTTGAAACCGTTGCTCGAGACGCCGGGTGGACCGTACTTCTTAAGGGTATCAACGTAGAAGTTCGCCGCTGCCGTCCACTGGGGACTGGTGAGCTGCGGCTGCCATTGCTCGTCGAACCAGCGCGCGCCAAAGGCATTGGCCAGGGTACTCAGCAACGCGGTGTTCTCCCCCCACCCTGCCTTGCCCCGCAGGCACATGCCGTACTGGTCTTTTGCGGGAGCGTGCAGTTTGGCGGCGAACTCGCCGAGCTGAGTCCAGGTGGGATGTTCCGGCATGCTCAGGCCGGCTTGCCGGAACAGGTCGGTGCGGTAGTAAGTGACGGTGCTTTCGCCATAGAACGGCAAGGCATAGAGGGTGTTATTGACCGACAAACCCTGGCGTACCGACGGGAAGATATCGTCAACGTCGTACTCGGGAGGCAGTTGGGTCAGCGGTTCCAGCCAGTGCTTGGCGGCCCATAGCGGGGTTTCATAGGTGCCGATGGTCAGCACGTCGAACTGGCCGCCCTGAGTGGCGATGTCGGTGGTCAGGCGTTGGCGCAGGACGTTCTCTTCCAGTACCACCCAGTTGAGTTTCACCTCGGGATGCTGCTCTTCAAACACCTTGGACAGCCGCTGCATGCGGATCATGTCACTGTTGTTGACCGTGGCGATGGTGACGGTGTCTGCTGCGTGGCTGGCCATGGCCACTGACAGGCCCGTGCTCAGCAAAAGCGCTTTCGGGATCTTGATCATGCTGCTCTCCACCCCGCGCCATGGGCAACGGGAGCTATTGTTTTTATTTTTGACGGCTCGATTACAGCAGCTTGGAAAGGCTCGGACAAACGCGTGGCGGATGCTGCTCCGGTACTTTTTTAACCGGGCAAGCAGAGTCAAAAAAGTACCAGTGACGGGTAAAACCTGGAGTAGCCACCACTTACCCAAAGGGCGTATTTTGGTGCTATTCCAAGACCCCATAAGGGCCACGTCCATGCCTGACAGCCGCTCCGCCCTGTTCGAGCAACGTCCTGCCGAGCTGGAAGTGATTCTGCCCGAACCCGAACATGGCTTTCGCTGGTACGAACACGACTATCCGTACGACCTTGCCCGCTGGAATCACCATCCTGAATTCGAGATCCACCTGATCCGCCAAGGCAGCGGCAAGTTGGTGGCGGGCGACTATATTGGGGCGTTTGGTGCGGGCCATGTGGCGCTGATCGGTCCCGACCTGCCCCATGACTGGATTGGCGACCTGGCGCCCGGTGAGTATCTGACGGGGCGTGATGTGGTGCTGCAATTCGATGGCGTGGCGTTGCTGGCATTACGTGGCACGCTGCCAGAGTTGGAGGATCTGCACGGGCTATTTGAACAAGCCCGGCGTGGCCTGGAGTTTACCGGTGAGACGGCTATTCATGCGGCAGCACTGCTTGAGGCCATCGGGCTGGCGCAAGGGCTCGACCGTCTGATTCTGTTTATACAGTTGCTGCAAACTTTGGCCCAGGCGCCGTCACAGGAGTCTCATGCACTGGCCAGCGCTTGCTACACGCCGACCTTGGATGCCCGCAGTTCCGAGCGCATTCACAAGGCTTTCGACTACCTGATGACAGAGCTGACCGGCGACGTGCGCCTATCGGTGATCGCCCAGCGCTTGAAGATGAGTGAACCAGGCTTCTCGCGTTTCTTCAAACGGGTCACCGGCCACGGTTTTATTGACCTGATGCGCAAGTTCAGGGTGCAGCGCGCCTGCCGGCTGTTATTGCAGAGCGAAATGTCGGTGGCCGATATCTGCTTTGAAGTCGGCTACGCCAACCTCTCCAACTTCAATCGGCACTTTCGTATCGAAATGAACCAGACGCCCAGTGAATATCGACGCGAAACCGCGCTGTACCTGTTTCATCGCAATGGCGATCAGGCGTTGCCGTTTACCAAGGCGCATTGAGCCAAGCGTGCCACGTCCAGGTCGATATCGGCCCGCTCCCGTTCGCCATCCTCCAGAAACCAGGCGGCTGACAACCCGGCATGGGCCACGACCCATTCCAACAGGCGCTGGCGTGTCAGCCCGGCGGCCTCGGCAATGACTTCGACCTGCCTGTTGAAACGCGCCGGATCAGCACAGGTGGGCAAGTCCGGGTTACAGATCAAATTGGCGTAGTCGTAGCCCCGCTCGCCCATCACCCGCTTCGGGTCGATAGCCAGCCAGCCCCGTGGGCCGAAATCGAGGATGTTGTCGTGGTGCACATCGCCATGCAGCACCACGATGTCCTGCGGTGAAGCCAATAACGTGCGTGCTGTCGCTGCACAGTCGAGCAACAGGCCGCCTTTGTGCTCGGCGGCAGTCCACAGCGACTGAAACCATCGTTCCAGGGGCAGCAACCCTTGGGGCGGTGACGGCCGCGGCGCATGTAATCGGGCGACGGTGGCGCAGGCGATGCGGCTGGCTTCGTCGTCCTGGCCATTGAGGGCCATCTGCATCAACGAACCCGACCCGGTGGCGCGCTCCATCACCAGCGCATTGCTGTCATGGGCGAAGACCCGCGCCGCGCCCTCTCCCGCCCACCAGCTCATCAGCAGGCCGCCGAGTCTTTCTTCAGGTGTATGGGCGATTTTCAGCATCGCAGGCATACCTTGCCAGCGCACCGCCAGCAGGTGACTGCCGGGAGTGATGATGGCGTCGCCGTCCGGGGTCAGGTTCCAGCGTTGTAAATAGTGTTCAAACATCCGAGGGTTCTCTGTTCATCGCCCGACAGGATGCCATAAGTGAGCACTCACGTTTCTGACCAAAAGGTCGGCTAATTCGACATTTTTCTATCCACTTCAAGCAATTGACAAAAGTTGGTACAGCCTGTGCAAACGTTTGCGAATCGAACTTGACCGCCAACTGGCGGCATGTTCACCTCACACCCGGTGAATCGGGTCCAAACCGCGTACGAACAGGGATTTTCAATGCAATCAACCTCCAGACGCCCCGCGTCGGCCACCACTTTGGGTGTTTCCTTGCTACTGGCTGCCGTTACGGGAGTACTCAGCACGCCCACTTTCGGGCAGCAAGCGCCCGCTGATGACTCAGCACAGGGCGAAACCCTGGCCCCGGAAGCCAGCCCATCGAAAAAAGGCGTTTACCTGTCGGACTGGTTCAACCAGGACCTGACGGTCATTGGCAGCAAAGACATCAGCTTTGGTCCAAAACCCGCCGACGACGTTTACCTGGAGTACGAATACTTCGGCCGCAAGGGGCCCTTCGAGCTCTATGGCTACATCGACATACCGAAGATCTTCGGCATCGGTAACGCTAATGACAAAGGCGCCTGGGACCACGGTTCACCGGTGTTCATGGAGCACGAGCCACGTATTTCCATCGACTACCTGGCCGGCCGCAGCCTGGCCATCGGGCCGTTCAAGGAATGGTACGTCGCCTTCGACTGGATCTACGACCATGGCAGCAACAAGGCCAACCGCGCCAACACTCTCTACAGCGGCCTGGGCACCGACATCGAGACTCACTCACGGGTCAACCTGTCGGCCAACTTCTATGGGCGCTACCAGTGGGAAAACTACGGCGCCAGCAACGAATATTCCTGGGACGGCTACCGCGCACAAATGAAGTACATCGTGCCCATCAGCAGTTTTGATAACGGTGCGTCTCTCACCTATATCGGTTTTACCAACTACGATTTCGGTTCGGACTTGCACAAGGACAACCCGGCGCGCACCGCCAACTCCCTGGTTGCAACCAACGTGCTGTTGTACTCCTTCACTCACCTGCGCTTTACCCTGGTGGGTCGTTACTTTCACAACGGCGGCAACTGGGAAGACGGCAGTGAGCTGAATTTCGGCGACGGTAATTTCCGCGCCCGGTCCAACGGCTGGGGTTACTACGCCGGTGTGGGCTATCAATTCTGAGTGTGCGTTTACTTGATAAAGGAGAAATGGATGACTACGTTTGCCCGCCTTTCAATCGCCATCGGCCTGGCCGTGGGTTCCTTGTTGCCCCAGGCAGTGCTGGCCAATACCCCGGCACCGATCAAGCCCAAAGTGGTGCTGATCACCATGTTCGCCCCCGAGGCACAGAACTGGATTGACCGCCTGGAACTCAAACAGGAAGTCCGCGTGCCGGGCTTGTCCGCTGAATATCCAGTGATCCGCTGCAACACCCAGGACGTGTGCCTGCTGGTGACCGGCATGGGCCAGACCAACGCCGCCGCTTCCACTCTGGCCCTGGCGTTGTCGCCCAAGTTCGACCTGCGCCAGAGCTACTTCCTGATTGCCGGGATTGCCGGGATCAGCCCGAAACACGGCACCATTGGCACTGCAGCATGGGCTCATTACCTGGTGGAGTTCGGTACGCAATGGGAGCTGGATTCCCGCGACGCACCCAAGGATTGGCCGACCGGTTATATCGGCATCAACACCAAGGGCCCAAATGAAAAACCACCGCTGGACTACAAGACCGAAGTCTTCGAGCTGAACCCGAAACTGCAGGCCAAGGCCTTTGCGTTGTCCCACAAGGTCGAACTCAGTGAAAGCAAGGAGTCCACGGCGTGGCGCAAGCATTACCCGAGTGCACCGGCCAACCAGCCGCCGCAGGTCACCCAGTGCGACACCGTGGCAGGCAACACCTGGTTCTCCGGGACACGCCTGAGCGAGCGCGCCGAAGTCTGGACCAAACTGCTGACAGACAATAAAGGCGAGTACTGCACCACCCAGCAGGAAGACAATTCCACCTATGAAGCACTGCTGCGGGCCAGCCGTGAAGGTCTGGTGGATATGCAGCGCCTGGCCGTGGTGCGTGCCGGGTCTGATTTTGATCGGCCGTACCCGGGTTACAGTGAAGTGGACAACCTGCTGAAATATGCGGACCAGGGCGGTTTTGTACCGGCACTGGAGAACCTTTACCGCACGGGTAACCCGTTGGTGCAGGCGATTCTGAAGAACTGGTCGACGTGGGAGAAAGGGGTTCCTGAGGCCTAAGAAAGCGGTTGTAGCCGCTGCCGAGGTACGAGGCTGCGATGCGTGTCCGCAGGACCGCCCCAAGGGCCGCTACGCAGCCCATCGCAGCCTCGTACCTCGGCAGCGGCTACAAGCGCAAGCCCGCACACACTGACCGTGTCAGGGCACAAAGATAATCTTGTCCGCACTGCCCCGGTTCACTTCCTCGTAGCACGTCACCCCGTCCACCAACGGCACCTCCCGCAGGCCCGTCGGCAATGGCAACAACCCGTCATCGAAGAAGCGCCCGAACTGCTCCAGCATCAGCGCACAAGCCTCGCTGTTGTAGAGCAACGAATTGATCCCCACCACCGAGCCACCCTTGCGGTACAACGCCAGGGCGGGCAGTTGTACATGGCCGTCCACCGGAGCGGCGATGATCGCGATGCGACCAAAGGGTGCCAGGGCCGAAACCGCCGCCGGCAGCCAGAAACCGGTGGTGTCGAAGATCACATCGGCGCCACCCAATACCGCGTTCACCTGCGCTGCCAAATCTTCAGGCTTGTCCAAGGCAATCGCGTCAAAACCTTGAGCCCTCAACGTCTCGACCTGCTCCGGCCGACGCACCGCCGCCAACACCTGCGCTCCACGGATTTTCGCCAGGGCCAGGGCCGCGCTACCCACCGCACCATTGGCACCGATCACCAGTAATCGCGTGCCTTTGCCTACCCCGCTCCGCTCCAGGGCATCCCAGGCCGTGGTGTACGGCACGCCAAGGCTGGCCGCCTGGGCAAAGCTCAGATGACTGGGCTTGTGGGCCACGCCCTTGGCCGACACCGTAAGGTACTGGCTGTGGGAACCGTCGGCGAAGAAACCCAGGTCACGACCGGTGCCCCAGACTTCCTGGCCCAACAGGTCCTGCGGGCCTTCCACCACCACGCCGGCAAAGTCACGCCCGGGAATACGCGGCAACGTGGTGTAGGGGAAACGCCCGAGTACATTCTTGACATCGCTGGGGTTCAACCCGGCCGCTTTGACCTGCACCAGAACCTCACCGGCAGCCGGTACCGGTGTGGGCACCTCGACATAGTCCAGGGCAGCAAGATCGCCGGTGGCGGAGAATTGCAGTGCTTTCATGTGGCAAATATTCCTTGAGGATCAGAAGAGTTCAGGACAACCAGCCGCTGACCAATTGCCGGCCCATGGGCCAGAGCTTTTCACCCATGAGCATGCCCATCAACCCAACCAGGGCAATGGCTGGAGGCGCAGGCGAGCGAAAGTCCAGGGCACCGTAAAGCACACCGACAAACAGGCCAATGGCCAGGGAAATCAGGTAACTCATGGGGCACTCCGCAGCGGTGGTCGATGCGGCCAGTTTAGGGAGGAGCGGCCGACACAATCGGCCAAGTACTTCAGGATTTCGGCCAACCCTCAGGCGCGGTATTGCGACGGCGCCATGCCCAGTTCGCGGCGAAACATGTCGCTGAAACTGCTGGGTGAATAGCCCAGGGAACGGGCGATACCGCTGACCGACTGGCCCTGGATCAACTCGGCCACGGCGGTGGCCAGTTGCACCTGTCGACGCCATTCGGCAAAGCCCATACCCAGGCTGTTCTGAAACAGACGGGCCAGGGTACGCACGCTGGCACCGGCCATTTCGGCGTGCTGCTCGAAGGGAATGTCCAGGGATGGCGCCGCCATCACCGCCTGACAAGCATTCAGCAAACGTCGGTCTGCACCTTCAGGCAAGGCGATGCGGATGGCCGAGCGCCGGGCGCGCTGCAGCTCCAGCAGCGCCAGGCCCACGACAGCGTCGTAATAGGCATCAAAGCTGTCGCCCTGCTCCACCAGCGTCACGATCAATTCGCGCAACAGGCCGCCGACCTCGATCACCTGCACCTGGCTGTCCAACGTCGCTGCCAGGGCCGGGCGCAAATAGATATTGCGCATCTGCAAGTCCGAGACCACGCGAATCGCGTGCTCCACGCCGGGCGGCAGCCACACCGCCCGCTGCGGCGGCACCACCAGCGCTTCCCGGGGTGTCTCCACCCACATGACCCCGCTCATGGCATAGAGCAACTGGCCCCAGTCATGCTGATGGGGCTCCACGTACAGCCCACGCGAGTATGTGCGCGCCAGAGGTTGAACGGGGACGCCGTGATCGCTGAGGTCGGGAGGTGCGGCAAGGGCCATGGATAGCACATCACTCAAGGCTGGAACCGCCATGTTAATGATCGGTGGCCGACAATCCGAGTGAATTTTTACAACGCCACGGAATCACTTAAAGACACAAGGAGGGTCAAGGGTTCCATGAACAACGCAAAACTTTTCGTCATCGACTACACGCTGCACGGCCAGCCCAAATCTTTCATCATCCGCCTGGAAAAGCTCGACACGCCCGAAGCCTGGCATTGGGCAAGCTGCGATGCCGGCCTTGGCCGCATCGGGCGGTTTGCCCGGGAACAGGTGAAAAAGACCAGCCCGCTACAGGCCCGCCAATTCGGCATCGAAAACGTGCAGTGGCGCCGATCGAGTGGCTGACTCAGAACAACCACTGCCCGATCAGCCAGGCATTGGCGCCGCTGATCACCGCAAACAGGCTCCAGGCCAACAGCCGCGTTGGCAGGCGATTGACGAACGGCCCCATGAGTTTTTTATCGCCGGTCATGCGAATCAATGGATACAACGCAAACGGCAACTGCAGACTGAGTACCACTTGGCTGAGGATCAGCAATTGGCCGATGGCGCTGTCCCCCATCAGCCACACGCCGAGAAACGCCGGGATCAGCGCCAGGCCACGGGTAATCAGGCGCCGTTGCCAGCAGGGAATCCGCAGATTGAGGTAGCCCTCCATGATCACCTGCCCGGCGATAGTGCCGGTGAACGTGGAACTCTGTCCGGACGCCAGCAACGCCACGCCGAACAGCACACTGGCGAAGGCGCCACCCACCAGCGGGTCCAACAGGTGGTAGGCGTCCTGGATTTCCACCACCTCGGTATGCCCGGTCTGGTGAAAGGCTGCGGCGGCCAGGATCAGGATCGCGGCGTTGACCAGCAACGCCAGCGCCAGAGAGCCGATGGTGTCGATCCGCGCCAGCTTGACCGCGTCCTGGCGGCTGGCCAGGTCCTTGCCGAACAACCGGGTTTGCACGATAGACGTGTGCAAGTACAGGTTATGAGGCATCACCGTCGCACCGAGAATCCCGATGGCCAGGTACAGTGGCGCGGCGTCACTGATGGCCGACAACGACGGCGTGAAACCCCGGAACACATCCGGCCAGTAAGGCTTGATCAACACCAGTTCGACAAAAAAGCACACGCCGATGGTCGCCACCAGTGCCAGCATGATTGCCTCCAGCCGACGGAAACCGCGATTTTGCAGGGCCAGGATCAGCAGCGTATCGAAGGCGGTAATAACAATCCCGGTGGTCAGCGATACCCCCAGCAGCAAGTGGAACGCCAGGGCGCAACCGAGGACCTCGGCCAGGTCGGTGGCGATGATCGAGATTTCCGCCAATATCCATTGAGTGAACGACGCGCGCTTGCTGTAGCGCTCGCGGCTCAATTGCGCCAGGTCCTTGCCGGTGGCGATGCCCAGCCGCGAGCACAGGCACTGCACCGCCATCCCCGCCAGGCTGGCCAGCAACACCACGAACAACAGGTTGTAGCCATAGCGTGAGCCGGCCTCGATGGCCGTGGCCCAGTTGCCCGGGTCCATGTAGCCAATGGAAACCAGCAGGCCGGGCCCGGCAAATGCGAGGACCCGCTTGAAAAACGAAGCCCTGGGGTCGACGACAATAGTGCCGGCCACTTCCGGTGGACAGAACGGGGCGGTAGCCACTTTCGGCAAGCTGAATTTCACGCGAGTACCCGGCAAACACACAAGACAAGGCCGCAGCTTATCAGTCGGACGCGACCGTGCGCATCACCGTCTCCCGGGGCAAATCAAACGCCTCGACGACTTTCACCACCAGGTCCATTTCCTGATTCAGCGCCTCACGTTCCATGCGCTCGCGAATCACCCCGATCACCAACACCGCCAAGGTGGTGATGGAATACGCCGGCCCGGAAAACGCCCGCACCCCGGTCACCAGCAACAT
>Ga0302228_10002999_pt1 | contig 11219 bp, 12 predicted proteins | sample II_Palsa_N1_2_FD_193519 | JGI IMG/M metagenome (GOLD analysis project Ga0302228, IMG submission 193519) | Peat permafrost microbial communities from Stordalen Mire near Abisko, Sweden - II_Palsa_N1_2 | ecosystem: Environmental > Terrestrial > Soil > Palsa > Peat permafrost | place: Sweden...
TCGCCGCCGCCGAGCAACAGCCCCGACACTCACACCCGTATCTATCCCGATGGCGCAACCATCGAATACGACCATGCCTCCCATTCGCTCACGGCCAGATTGCCAGGCGATGCAACCGTGCTGATTGTTGCGCCCGGTTCCGTCACGGTGCAGACCAAAGACGCGACCGTGAAGGCTGAAAGCGTGACGCTCGACGCCGGGCAAACCACCTGCACCGGCGGCCTGCTGGTGAAGGGCGCTTTCGCGTTCGAAGGCGGCATGAGCGGGAAGGGCGGCAAGGGCAAGACGATCGAAATTCAGGGTGGCGCTACCTTCACTGAGGACGTGATCGCCGCAGGCGTGAGCACGTCGAAGCACAAGCACCCGACCAACGCACCGGGCACGCCGACCGACGCACCGATAGCGGGGGCCGCATGAAAGGCATGAACGCCACCACCGGCCGCGCGATTAGCGGCCTCGATCACCTCTATCAGTCGATCGCGAAAATCGTGACGACGCCGCTCGCGACGTGCGTCAAGCGCCGCACGTTCGGGGCCGAGCATGCGGACCTTGTTGACGCACCGAACAACGGCGCGACGCGCACGCGCCTCTATGCCGCCACGGCTGCCGCCCTGATGCGATGGGAGCCGCGGCTGACGCTGACCCGCGTTGAACTGTCCGTCGACGACTCGATCGCGAACGGCCAGCAGGTGCTCGACATTGAGGGTTACACGACCGAATCGGGCGATAGCGTGAAAGCGCGCGTCAACCTCGACGCCGGGACCATCGTATGACGACCTCTGCGCTTATTGACCTCGCGAGCCTGCCGGTTCCCGATGCTCTCGAAGTGCTCGACTTCGAAACGATCTATGCCGCACGCAAGACACGAATGATTGCGCTCTGGCCGGCCGACGAACAGGCCGAGATCGCCGCGACCCTCGAACTCGAGTCGGAACCGCTCGCGCGGCTCCTGCAGGAAAACAGCTATCGCGAGCTGGTATGGCGTCAACGCGTCAACGATGCCATTCGCGCTGTGATGCTGGCTTTTGCAAAGGGCGCAGACCTTGAACAGCGTGCCGCGCTGTTCGGCCTCGAACGCCTGATGATCTCGCCGGCCGACGCTGCGCACAACGTCGACGAGGTTGACGAAAGCGACGACGACCTGCGCACCCGCGTGCAGCTCGCGCCGATGGGTTTCAGTGTCGCCGGCCCTGCCGACGCGTACCGCTCGAAGGCGCTCGCCGTTGATGGCCGTCTGCTCGACGTTCGTACCTCGCGACCGGTACCCGGCACCGTGCTCGTCACGCTGCTTTCCCGTGAGGGCGATGGCACCGCCGGCGCTGACCTGATCGAAGCGGTCACGGCCGCACTGAGCGCCGACGACCAACGTCCGCTCAACGATACCGTGATCGTCGACACGGCGAGAATCCTGCGCTATCGCATCCATGCGAGGGGTTACACCCAATCAGCGGTCGGCGCTGACGTGCTGATTGCTCAGGCGGTGAAGAACGTCGCTGCCTATGCAGCGAAGGTGCGCCGTATCAAAACCCGGATTGCCACGTCCGCGATCATCGGTGTGATCCAGGCGGCCGGCCTCAAGCGTACCGAACTGGTCGAGCCCGCCGCCGATATCGCGGTCGATATCACGCAGGCCTCGTACTGCATCGAAATCGTGATCGAGAACGGCGGCACCGATGAATAACCTGCTGCCACCGAACGCGACGCCGCTCGAACGGCGCACGGCGATCGCGCTCGCCGCCGTCGACGATCTGCCTGTCCCGATCCGCGATTACTGGAACCCCGACACATGCCCTGCTGCGCTACTGCCGTACCTCGCCGCCGAGCTGTCTGTCGACGGCTGGGAGCTGGCCGAATCCGACAGCGCGCGCCGTGCGCTCATCAAGGGGGCAATTCCGCTCCACCAGAAGCGCGGCACGCCCTGGGCGATCCGCGAGGTCATCCGCCGGCTGGGCTTTGGTGAGGTGGATCTGGTCGAAGGCCGCAACGTGCGCCGCCGCGACGGCACCGCCCGCTACAGCGGCGACTGGGTTCACGGCAACGAGCGCGGCGAGTGGGCGCAGTACACGGTTCGACTCAAGCGGCCGATTACCCGCGACCAGGCTGACAACCTGAAAGCCGTGCTGGAACGGTACGCGCCGCAGCGCTCCGAGCTGTACAAGCTCGATTACACCGCCGCACCACTCAGACGCAACGGTGCCGGCCGGCACGATGCCCAGTACAACAGAGGGAGTATCAATGCATGAGTAACCTGACCGAACAGCCGGAGTGGGCAGAGGGCATTTACCAGTTCGAGACCTCGGACCCGGTCCAGGGCGGCCCGGATGGTATCGACAATGTGCCGCTCAAACAGCTCGCGAACCGCACAGGCTGGTTGCGCCGCATGTTGCAGTTCGGCCGCACGACGTACACACCCGACACCGGCACGAAAAACAATATCGTTGCGAACCTCCTGCCGGCCGTGACGGAACTCGTCGACGGCATGGAGGCGAATTTCCGCGTTGCGGTCACCAACGATGGAGCATGCACGCTCACGCCCAATGGCGTAGCAGGTAGCGGCATTCCTAAACTGCCGCTCTACGGTGGCGATCATGCGGACCTGTCGGCTGGCGATCTGCCCGCCGGCGCGCAGGTTCGCGCAAGGCTCAATACAGCGCTGAACGCGAAGAACGGAGGTGCATGGGTCATACAGGCAATTTCCGGCGGCATGGCGCGTATCGTGACGCCGCCGGCCGGCGACATCAGCACGCGTGCTGCGAACATGGCCGCGCTCTTTGCTGCGACCGATGGCCGCCAACCGGTCGACGTGTCCGGCGCCGCCGCGACGACACTGACGGCCGATCAATACGGCGTCGCAATGCTCACGCTCGGCGGCAAGCTGACGGCCTCGAAAGACCTCGTTTTCCCGGCGCAGTCGGGTCAGTGGATTATCGAGAACGCGGCAACCGGCAATTTCAACATCACGGCCAGGGTGAAAGACAGCGCGACCGCCGGCGTCGTGCTGCCGACTGGCTCGCCTGTCATCGTGTGCAGCGACGGCGCGGCGATGAAATTCGCGAGCGCCGGCGGCCAGGCGGGCTTCAGGCCTGTCCCGATTACTGGCGTCACTGGCACGACGCTCACCATTCTCGGCGGCTACACGCCGGGGGCCGTGCTGCTCGAACGCAATGGCGCGCTACAGCAACCCGGCACGGCTGCGGCGCCGGATTTCATCGCGACGAACGGCACGACGATCGAACTCACCAGGGCGGCCACCGCCGACGAGCAATTCAATGCCTACGTGTTTTCGACCTTCAGCGTCGCGAACGCCGTGCAGAAGTCGGGCGATGCGATGGGCGGCCCACTCGCGTTGTATTCGGGTTCGACAGCGCCGACACCCGACGCCGGCGACAACAGCCAGGCGGTTTCGAATACTGCGTGGTTCAAGGCTGAAAAGGCCACCGAAACCAACATCGGGACGCTGAAGCTTGCGACACAGGCACAGGCGAATGCCGGCACCGATGACGCCACGGCCGTGACGCCGAAGAAGCTGCGGGCCGGCTTCGCGATTTCGCTCGGCACGATCGGATACATCGCTTTCCCTACATGGCTGGGCGGACTGATTATCCAGTGGGGAACGATTGCAGCATCGACGGGATGGGGTTGGACATACCCCATTGCGTTCCCTACTGCCTGCCTTTGCGCGATCGGGACGAACGGCGACACCGGTCCGACGTTCTGCTCGCTTTACAACAACACCAAAACGTCCGTGTTTGGCAATCGCTGGTCGACATCCGGCGCTGGCGTGAACGGGTCAACCAGTCTGCTTGTAGTGGGGTATTGAATGTCATTCGCAAACAATCTTTCCGCGCTCGCGCGCCTGTTGACCGCTGCGGCGTCGGGCGTCATCAGCGGCGTAACACCACCTGCCAAAGACAGCAGCGCGGCCCTTGCCACAACGGAATGGTTCAAGGCCGAACAGGCGGCCGAAGCGAACCAGGGCACCGCACGCGTGGCAACGCAAGGACAGACCAACGCCGGCGCCGACGACACCACCATCGTGACGCCGAAGAAGCTGCGGGCAGGGCTATCGCTCTCACTGGGGATGCAGGGATACATCGCGTTTCCCTCCTGGGTCGGTGGCCTGATTATCCAGTGGGGTTCCTACACAACATCGCAGGCTGGCGATGTTGGTGTGACCTACCCAATTGCATTTCCAAGCGGTGCAACGGCGCTCGTTATTGGCAACAACTCACAGTCCGCGCTGGGCGGCGTTGGAACTTCGTACTCGGCCAGGACGGGCTTCAACGCGGGCGGATGGGTAACGGGCGGTCGCACGAACATCGCGTGTTCCTACATAGCTACAGGGTTCTAGATCATGGGTCAAAAATACGCCGCATATGACGAACAGCGCACGATCGTTGCCTTCTACGACGACGCGATCAGCCCTGCGCCGAAAGGTGCGCAGGTCATCAAACTCAGTGATGCGCAATACCGCGGCCTGCTGGCTGGCCAGGGAGAAGGCAAGCGCATGGCGATCGACGAAAACGGTCTGCCTGTCCTGCTCGATCCGGCGCCGCTCTCGCCCGACCAGCTCGCCGACGCAAAGCGCGCCGCGCGCGACGCTGCGCTATCCGCTACCGACTGGCTGATCGCCCGTCATCAGGACGAGACGTTCGCCGGCCGCGGCACGACGCTGACCGCTGACCAGTTCGACGAGCTGCTCGCGTACCGCAAGGCCTTGCGTGATCTGCCGCTTGCTGATGGCTGGCCGGGCGTCGATCTGCCGGCAACGCCGGACTTCCTCAACGCGATCGCCTGATCGCTTCATTCTCCCTTCACTCTCCCGTTTCCTCTCACCCTGGAGCGACAAGCACATGGCACAGGATTATCACCACGGCGTACGCGTCGAAGAAATCAACCAGGGCACCCGGCCCATTCGCACCATCTCGACGGCGATCGTCGGCGTTGTCTGCACGGCAGAAGATGCCGACGAGGTGACGTTCCCGCTCGATACGCCCGTCCTGCTCACGAACGTCATCGCAGCGCTGGGCAAGGCCGGCACGAAAGGCACGCTTTACAAAACGCTCGACGGCATCGGCAAGCAGACAAAGCCCGTCACGGTTGTGGTGCGTGTCAAGGAAGGCAAGGACACCGCTGAAACCACCTCGAATGTGATTGGCACGGTCACGCCTGAAGGCCGGTACACCGGCATGAAAGCGCTGCTCACTGCACAGGCGAAGCTGGGCGTAAAGCCGCGCATCCTGGCCGCGCCTGGCCTGGATACACAGGCGGTAGGCACCGCGTTCGCGACGATTGCCCAATCGCTGCGCGGCTTCGCCTACATCGCGGCGAACGGCTGCAAGACGAAGGAAGAGGCGACCGCCTACCGCAAGCAGTTCAGCCAGCGCGAAATCATGGTGATCTGGCCGGATTTCCTCGCCTGGGATGAAGTCACCAACAGCACGGTTGTCGTGCCCGCGCCGGCGTACGCCGCGGGGCTGCGCGCGAAGATCGACAACGACACAGGCTGGCACAAGACGCTTTCAAATGTTGGCGTCAATGGCGTGACCGGTATCAGCGCGGACGTGTTCTGGGACCTGCAGGACCCGGCCACCGATGCGGGCTATCTGAACGAACAGGACGTGACCACGCTCATCAATCGCGACGGTTTCCGCTTCTGGGGTTCGCGCACCTGTTCCGACGATCCGCTGTTCGCGTTCGAGAACTACACGCGCACCGCGCAGGTGCTGGCCGACTCGATCGCAGAAGCGCAAATGCCTGTCGTGGACGGGCCGCTCAATCCCTCGTTGCCGCGTGACGTGATCGAGTCGATCCGCGGCAAGTTCCGCGAGTGGACCTCGCAGGGCTATCTGATCGGCGCCGACGCCTGGTTTGACCCGGAGCCGAACACGACCGACGTTCTCAAGTCGGGCAAGGCATACATCGACTACGACTATACGCCGGTTCCGCCGCTCGAAAACCTGATGCTGCGGCAACGCATCACCGACCGCTATCTCGCCGATTTCGCCGCGCGCGTGAACGCGTAACGGCCCGCATAAAAAGGAGTCTCAAACATGGGTATGCCCAGCAAACTCAAGGGGTTCAACCTGTTCCAGAACGGCGAGAATTTCGTCGGCAAGGTTGCCGAAGTCACGCTGCCGAAGCTCACGCGCAAGATGGAGGACTATCAGGGCGGCGGCATGAGCGGCCCGATCAAGATCGATTTCGGTCAGGAAGGTATCCAGCTCGAATGGACGTGCGGCGGCCTCATGAAATCCGTGCTGCAACAGTACGGCGTCACCAAGCACGATGGCGTGCTGTTGCGCTTCGCCGGCGGCTACCAGTCCGAAGATTCGACAGACGTCGACGCCGTTGAAATCATCATCAAGGGCCGCCATAGCGAAATCGATCCCGGAACCGCAAAGGCAAAAGAGGACACGGCGTTCAAGGTGACCAGCGTCGCGAGCTATTACAAGCTCTCGATCAACGGCGATGACATCATCGAAATCGACTTTATCAACATGATCGAGAAGGTCAACGGTAACGATCTGCTCGCCGCACTGCGCAAGGCGATCGGCCTGTAATTCGCCACCGGCCGCCGGCACGCACCCGCAGCCGGTCATACCTACCTGTAACCCATACGGACCACACCATGAGCACCAAAGAAACCAATGCCGCCGACGCGCTCGACGTCACGCCGGCCGCCGATCCGAATACGCATGTACTCGACACGCCAATCAGGCGCGGCAAACAGACCATCGAAAGCGTGACGCTGCGCAAGCCGACCTCGGGCGAGCTGCGCGGCACCGCGCTATCGGATCTCGTGAATCTCGACGTTGCCGCGCTGCAAAAGGTTCTGCCGCGCATCACCACGCCGACGCTCACGGAACAGGACGTCGCCAATATCGACCCGGCTGACCTCGTGCAACTGGGGGGTATCTTTGCCGGTTTTTTAATGCCGAGGGCGGTCAGATTGAAAATGGAATCCCTGACCGCGTAGAAGATCCGATGGCCGATATTGCGACGGTGTTCCACTGGCCGCCGTCGACGATGGACGCTTTCAGCCTCACCGAACTGATGGAATGGCGCGAGCGTGCGAGGGTTCGCGCCGGTAATGAATAAGGGAAGCGGATAACGATGGATAACGCCCTCAAGCTGCGCGTGATGTTCGACATGGTCGACAACATGACGAAGCCCCTCAAGAACCTGCTGGCCGGTAACAAGGGGCTTGCTGCCTCCCTGAAGGAGACGCGGCGCGAGCTGGCCGACATGGGCAAGGCGCAAAAGGGCGTCGCATCGTTCCGCGAAATGCGCTCCGGCCTCGCCGCGACTGCGACGCAGCTCAACACGGCGCAAAACCGCGTGAAGGAACTCGCCGGCGCGCTGCGCGCCTCCGGGCCGCCGTCGCGGCAGATGATCGCCGACTTTGAAAAGGCAAAGGTCACGGTGCAGCAGCTCACCACCGAACACGGCAAGCAGGCCGCGAGGGTAGGGGAGCTGCGCGACCGGCTTGCCTCGGCCAGCATCAACACGCGCAACCTCTCGCAGCATGAGCGCGACCTGCGCACGAACATCGCTGCCACCACGGCAACGATGAATGACCAGATGCGCAAGCTCGAGTCGCTCGCCGATCGCGAGAAGAGGGTGGCGACCGCGCGCACGAAGATGCAGACCATGCAGGGCGTCGCAGCCGGCATGGCGGTCGGCGGTTATGCCGCGCGCAGCACGGGCATGCATGTACTCGGCGACATGCATGACTCGCTCGAAGAATCGAAGAAATTCGAGATTGAGGCCATGCGTATCAAGGCGCTGGGTCTCGGCGACCACGCCACAGCGGACGCCGTCAGGTACGCACGGGCCATGAAGCAATACGGCACGAGCACGACCGACAACTTGCTCATGATGCGCGACGCGTTGACCATCTTTGCCGACGAGCACCACGCGCAGATGGTGATGCCGACGCTGTCGAAAATGAAGTTCGCCAATGAGTCGATGTTCGGCGCAGAGGACGCGCACGCGAACGAAGAAAAGTTCATGAACATGCTCAAGGTGATCGAGCTGCGCGGTGGCACGAAAAACGAAGCCACGTTCAAGGACGAGGCGAACATGGTGCAGAAGGTGTTGACCGCGACCGGCGGCCGCGTGGGCGGCGACGAGTGGCGCAACTTCATCCAGACCGGCGGTGTTGCCGCCAAGCAGATGCGCAAGGATGCCTTCTACTACCAGATGGAGCCGCTGATTCAGGAAATGGGCGGCCACGCGGTCGGCACAGGGCTTATGTCGGCGTACAGCAACGTCTACCAGGGCAAGACCACCGTGAAGGCGGCCAAGGTCATGATGGGCCTCGACCTGCTCGACAAACGCATGGTCGAATACAACAGGATCGGCATGATCAGGCAGATCAAGCCCGGCGCGCTCGCCGGCGGTGACATGCTCAAGGCCTCGCCGCTCGAATGGCTCGAAAAGGTGCTGTTGCCGAAGCTGGCCGCGAAGGGCATCACGGACCCGGACAAGGTCAAGGACATGATTGCGACGATTTTTACGAATCGCACCGCGGCGAACCTGTTCACGACCATGTACATGCAGCGCGACCAGATTCACAAGAACGAGCACCTCAACGCTGGCGCTGACGGTATCGACGAAGCGGCCGCCAAGGGCCAGCAGCTCACGCAGGGCCGCGAAATCGCAGCACTCGCCCAACTGCGCGACCTCAAGCTCGAAATCGGCGAGAAGATTTCACCGCTCTATAACACCGCATTGCAGGCCACCGCGACGGCAACCCAGAAGGTTGTCGGCTTCATGAAAGAGCACAGCACGGCGGCCACGGCAATTATCACCACGCTCGCTGTGCTCGCCGGTGTGCTCGTCGTCGCCGGCACGATGACGATTGCGCTCGCCGGCCTGCTCGGTCCGCTCGCCGTTCTTAAATTCAGCATGACGACGCTCGGCATGCAGGGCGGCATGCTCGCCCGTGTCCTCGGCCTTGGCGCCGGCGCGTTCCGCCTGCTCGGCTCGGCGATCCTGTTCGTCGGCCGCATGATGCTCGCGAACCCGATCGGCCTGCTCATTACGGCAATCGCGCTCGGCGCGTTCCTGATCTATCAGTACTGGGAGCCGATCAAGGCGTTTTTCGGCACGCTATGGGATGGCGTGCGCTCGACGTTCGCGACGGCCGCGACGTGGTTCTCAACGCTGCCAGCGAAGTTTGCCGAATTCGGCTCGAACATCATTGGCGGCCTCGTCGACGGCATCACCGGCCGGCTCGGCGCCGTGAAAGATGCAATCGTGAGCGTCGCCGACAATACAATCGGATGGTTCAGGGAGAAGCTCGGCATCCACAGCCCAAGCCGCGTATTCGGCGAGCTGGGCGGTTTTATCAGCCAGGGGGCGGCGATCGGCATGGAAGGCGAGGCGGGACGGGTAGCCAGGGCCGCGGTCGGACTCGCCACCGTCGCCGCGACCTCGTTCGCCTCGCCGGCATTTGCCAACGGCGCGCAGCTCGCGCAGGCGGCCGCCGTGCCGATCGTGCGGGCCAGCGTACCCATCGATACCCGTCCGCCGCTGTCAGCCTCGTCAGCGGGCTACGGCGCTGCCGGTGGCGCGGCTGCACCCATCACGATCAACATTTATCCCGCCGCCAGCGCGGACCCGGCGGCGATCGGCAAGGCCGTCGCCGCCGAACTCGACCGACGCGAGCGGGCCAGGCAATCGCGGATCGGCTCGCGCCTGTCCGACTCGACCCATTGACGGGGTAATCACACATGATGATGTCGCTCGACCAGTTCGTTTTCAGCCTCGCCACGGTTCCCTATAAGGAGCTGCAACGCCAACGCAACTGGAAGCACCGCACCAGTTCGCGCGTCGGCGCGCGGGACTCAAGCCAGTTCACAGGCGTGGGCGATGACTCGATCACGCTGAATGGCCTGCTCGCGCCCGACAACGATATCGGCTCGGCTGATTCGCTCGACCAGCTCGCGAAAATGGGCGACGTGGGCGATGCGTACGTGCTCGTCGACGGCACCGGCACGGTGTACGGCGCCTATGTCATCGACAGCCTGAACGAGACGCAGACGTATCACACGAAAGAGGGCACCGCGCGCCGTATCGAGTTCAACCTGACGTTAAAGCGCGTGGACGACGACAGGCTCGGCAGGACCGCGAAGAAGGCGGCGAAGTGATGGCGAGCGAAGACAGCAAGGCCCGCTCGGGCAAGACCGAACGCGTACAGCCGCAAGCCGATTACCGCATCACGCTCAACGGCCGCGACCTCTCCATGGCGATCGCACCGCGCCTCATGAGCCTGTCGCTCGACGAGTCACGGTCTGATGAAGCCGACATGCTCGACCTCGTGCTCGACGACAGCGACAACGGCCTCGCGATCCCGAAGCGCGGCGACGATATCAAGGTCGCAATTGGATGGGTAGGCAAGCCGCTGATCGACAAGGGGACGTTCACCGTCGACGAGGTGGAGCACAGCGGCGCGCCGGATATCATCACAATCCGCGCGCGCTCGGCCACCATGACGAACGAAATGCACGAGCGGCGGGAAATGAGCTGGCACGGTCAAACTATCGGCTCGATCGTGCGCGCGATCGCCGGCCGCCACTCGCTGAAAGCAGCCATCGCCGATGCACTCGCGAAAGTGGCGATCGCACATATCGACCAGACGCACGAAAGCGATATGTCGTTTCTGACACGCCTCGCACGCCGTTACGATGCGGTGATGAACGTCAAGGATCTGAACCTGCTGTTTATGCCGGTCGGCGCCGGCAAGACCGCGAGCGGTAAGACGCTCGACGTACTCGACCTGACACGCGCGAGCGGCGACCAGCATCGCTATCACATCGCGCAGCGCGAAAGCTATACGGCCGTGCGGGCGCACTACCATTCCGCCGGCGCAGCAAGACGCAAGTCGGTTGTCGTCGGCGGCGACAACAATAAAAACGTGAAGGTGTTACCGGAGGACTACGCGAGCGAAGCAGAAGCACGCGCGGCAGCCACCGCCGAGCTGGCCCGCACGCAGCGCAGCCAGGCGACCATGAGCTATCACCTCGCGGTCGGCGTGCCTGAAGCGTTCCCCGAAATGCCTGTCAACGTTTCGGGCTTCAAGCCGGAAATCAACGACACACTCTGGCTTGTGAAAAAAGCACGGCATAGCATCGCCGATAACGGTCTGGTGACTGACCTGGAAATGGAGGTGCGCGACGATCCGACCACCGACCGGCACCGCTCGCATTTCA
>Ga0302228_10003008_pt1 | contig 11186 bp, 10 predicted proteins | sample II_Palsa_N1_2_FD_193519 | JGI IMG/M metagenome (GOLD analysis project Ga0302228, IMG submission 193519) | Peat permafrost microbial communities from Stordalen Mire near Abisko, Sweden - II_Palsa_N1_2 | ecosystem: Environmental > Terrestrial > Soil > Palsa > Peat permafrost | place: Sweden...
TGCCGCTGCCGGGCCGTCCGCATGCTTGATCCACTGGAACAGCTCGCGGAAATAGCGCGGCGGCTTGCTCTGCTGCGCCTCCTTGCGGGCGTTACGGATCAGCGTGCGGCCTTCCTGCGGATCGGCGGCCGGGTGCTGGCGGATGAATTCGGTGAGCGCGGCGTCGTCGGCGAGCAGCTTCTCGCGGGTGCGCTCGATCCAGTGCATGCGCGCCGTTTCCGCCTTGTTGACGCCGTTGTACGAGTCCAGCGCGGTACGCAGCGCGGCCGTTTCGTCTTCGTGCAGCGAGCGCATCACGCGGCCCACGTACTGGACCTGGCGGCGCTTGCCCTCGTGATCGGTGATGCGGCGCGCTTCGCGCACGGCGTCGTCGAGCTTTTCGGGCATCGGCATGCGTTTCAAAGCATCTTTCGGCAGCGCGATCAGCGCCTCGCCCAGCTCCTGCAGCGCGTGCATTTCGCGCTTGAGCTGGGATTTACTGGGACGGTCATACCCGTTTTCGTCGACGACGTTGTCGGCGGCGGGTTCCATCGGTTGAATGCGGGTTTTGCGTGTCATACCGATATTGTAGCGTGCCGTGCCCGCGCCTCCAGCCGTTGCGCCTTTTCGGCGCAGCAAATGCCAGGTGCGTCCGCGCGGACCTTGCTATGATCGCGGGATACGTAGCGACGTACTTGAGAACACACCGGAGGGCCGCTCGCGGCCCCGCCCAGGACGCAACGAAGGACGGCAACGAATATGGCAGCAGACATGGACGTCAGACAGCGCTTTTTCCCGCATACCCAGGATGAACTGAAGGAAATCGCCTCGGACATCCTGCGTCACGCAAAGTCGCTCGGCGGCACCGACGCGGCGACTGAAATCTCCGAGGGCGACGGCCTGTCCGTCTCCGTGCGGCGTGGCGAGGTCGAGACAATCGAACATAACCGCGACAAGATGGTCGGCGTCACGGTCTTCATCGGCAACAAGCGCGGCAATGCGAGCACCTCGGACTTTTCGCCGCAGGCGCTGAAGGATACGGTCGCGGCCGCCTACAACATCGCGCGCTTCACGGCGGAAGACGACTGCGCAGGCCTCGCCGAGGCCGAGCTGCTCGAAACCGCGCCGCGTGACCTCGATCTGTATCATCCGTGGAACCTCACCGCCGACGAAGCGGTGGAGATCGCCCGCCGCGCCGAAGACGCGGCCTTCGCCACCGATCCGCAGATCCGCAATTCGGAAGGCGCCAGCGTCTCCGCCCAGCACTCGCAGTTCGTGCTGGCGACGTCGCGCGGCTTCCTCTCCGGCTACCCGTATTCGCGCCACTATGTGGCGTGCGCGCCGATCGCCGGCAGCGGCCGCAACATGCAGCGCGACGACTGGTACACCTCGCAGCGCAGCGCGGCGGAACTGGCCGATCCCGAAGCCGTTGGCCGCTATGCCGCGCAACGCGCGCTGGCGCGCATCGGCGCCCGCGGTCTCGACACGCGCAAGGTGCCGGTGCTGTTCGAGGCGCCGCTGGCGGCGGGCATCCTCGGCGCGTTCGTGCAGGCGGTGAGCGGCGGTGCGCTGTACCGCAAGACCTCGTTCCTCGTCGACAGTCTCGGCAAGCCGGTGTTCGCGCCGCACGTGCAGATCGTCGAAGACCCGCACGTAGCCCGCGCCATGGGCAGCGCCCCGTTCGACGAAGAAGGCGTGCGCACGAAGCAGCGCTCGGTGGTGAAGGACGGCGTGGTGGAAGGCTACTTCCTGTCCACCTACTCGGCGCGCAAGCTCGGCATGCAGACCACCGGCAACGCCGGCGGCTCGCACAACCTGAAGCTGCTGAGCTCGAAGACGCGTCCGGAGGACGATTTCGAGGCGATGCTGAAGAAACTCGGCACGGGCCTTCTGCTGACCGAACTGATGGGGCAGGGCGTCAACTACGTGACGGGCGACTATTCGCGCGGCGCGTCGGGTTTCTGGGTCGAGAACGGCAAGATCCAGTACCCGGTGGAAGAGATCACGGTGGCGAGCACCTTGCAGGAGATGTTCCACCACATCGTCGCGATCGGCGCGGACACGCTCGTGCGCGGCACCAAGCAGACCGGCTCGGTGCTGATCGAACGGATGACGATCGCTGGGCAGTAAGGCCCGCGCAGCCAGCGGCGCGGCAACGCGCCGGGCTGGTGCGCTGCATAAAGCAAAACGCCACGGAAAGTACTTTCCGTGGCGTTTTTGTTTGCGTGCGCCGGCGGGCGCCTGACGACGCTATCTACCCCCAGCGCCGCGTACCCGCTTAAGCCGACGCCTCGCGCGCCCCCGCCACGGCGCCCTTGCGCCGGTACGTCACAAACGCGTAGTCGAACTCGTTGGGCGCGTGGGCGCGGTGCGTCTCGTGGGCCACTTCTTCCCATTCCTGCGGATCGAGCGCGGCGAAGTGAGCGTCGCCTTCGAAGTCGATCGAGATTTCCGTGATGACGAGCTTGTCGGCGTGGCGCAGTCCTTCGGCATACAGTTCGGCGCCGCCGATCAGGAAGGCTTCCGGCGCCTGGTCCTGAGCCGCCAGCCTGAGCGCGTCCTCGAGGTTGGTGGCGGTGTCGCAGCCGGTAAAGCGGCGCGCCGCATCGCGGGTGACGACGATATTGCGCCGTCCCGGCAACGGCCGGCCGATCGACTCATGGGTCTTGCGGCCCATGATGATAGGGGCGCCCATGGTCGTGCGCTTGAAGAACGCAAGATCCTCGGGCAGGCGCCAGGGTAGCTGGTTGTCGCGGCCGATCACGCCGTTGCGGGCGCGAGCGACGATCAGGGTGAGCGTCGTCATCGAGTGAACACGGGAACGTAATCGCTCCGATTCTACCTGACGCCCACCCCGGGTCGGCTACATCGGTGTGTGCGGGCGGAGTGGGGTATGCGGGCCCGCGCCGTCACTCGCTTGCCTCGGCACGCTCATTGGGCAACCCTTCCTCGTCCGGCGCGCTCATCTCGCGCAGACCGTACGCGCCCATCAGGCGCGACAGCGTCACGCGCGAGACGCCCAGATCCAGCGCCGCCTCGCACAGGCGATGCCGGTGGCGCAGCAGCGCGGCTTCGATCGCGCGCTTTTCGGCGGCTTCGCGGGCTTGCGCCAGGCTCATGGTCTGCTGCGCGGTGAAATGGGCCAGATCGAGGTCCTCGGCGGAAATCAGCTTGTTTTCCGCCATCACGATGGCGCGGCGCACGCGGTTGATCATCTCGCGCACGTTGCCCGGCCAGTTGTAGTTGTACATGGCCTCGATCGCCGACGGCGTGAAGCCGCGGATCTTGCGCGCGCTGTCGGTCTTGAACTTGTGCATGATGTGATGAGCGAGGATCTCGATGTCCTTGCCGCGAGCGCGCAGCGGCGGTTCGTCGACGCGCAGCACGCACAGGCGATGGAACAGGTCGGCGCGGAACCGTCCGTCGCGCATCGCGGTTTCGAGGTCCAGGTGAGTGGCCGAGATGATGCGCACGTCGATGGGAATCGATTCGCGGCCGCCCAGCCGCTCGATCTTGCCCTCCTGCAGGAAGCGCAGCAGGCTCGCCTGGCTTTCCAGCGGCAGGTCGCCGATCTCGTCGAGCAGCAGCGTCCCGCCGTCCGCCTCTTCGACCCGGCCGATCTTGCGCTGGTTAGCGCCGGTGAACGCGCCGCGTTCGTAGCCGAATAGTTCGGACTGCAGCAGATGATGCGGAATCGCCCCGCAGTTGATGGCGATGAAGGGCGCCTTGCGTCGCCGCGAGCGTTCGTGGATCGCCAGCGCGGTGAGTTCCTTGCCGGTGCCCGATTCGCCCGAGATGAACACGCTGGCGTCCGTGTTGGCGACCTTGCGGATGGTGCGAAACAGTTGCTGCATCGCCTCGCAGGTGCCGACCATTTCGTCTTCGTCGGAGGCCGGCGCGCTGCCGATGTCGTCGGGATCGCACAACGTCACCATGCCGAACGCGTGACTGACGAGGTAATCGATCGTGGCGTTGGCAACCGGTATCTTGACGTAGTCGAAACAGTAGTGGCGGATCAGGCGGCGCACTTCCGGATCGGTAAGACGCTCGGAAGTGGACAGCGCAATCCAGCCGATCTGTTGCTGACGCAGCCCCGCTTCGAGGCCGCCCAGGTCGCGCGCGGCAAAGCTCGCCAGATCGACGATCCCCGCGCAGACCACGTCGGGCTTGATGAGGCGGCCCGCTTCGTGCGCCGAGCGCGCGACCATGACGTTCCAGCCGCGGCTCTTCAAATGCGCGGTGAGCGTTTCGTCCGGCGTGCGTGCGACGTACAGCAGCGCCCGCTCGCTCTGCGCATGCGGGGGCTTCGGCGCCTCTTGCGACCCTGCGGCGGTGTCCTGCGCGCGTCGTATCGAAGCGTCCAGGGCGCGCCCCACGGGCAGCTCCCGGGGCACCCCGGCGAGGACTTCCTGCGGCCGTGCCAAAGAGAGATGCGTGCCTGAGGGCGGTGCAACACTGGTCAGATGGGATGATTCGCGCACGATCAACCTCGTATCGTTGGCACGTCAGAAGGTGTAGGGAAAGCGCACGCCGACCACGAAGTTCGGCGTATCGGGCGTGAGCCCGACCGACACCGAACCGTTGATCGTCAGGTGCTTGTTCACTACGTGATTCAACCCAAAGGTCAGGGCCGCCGCCGCGGTCTCGCTGCCGGGTACCTTTGAGTAAGTGCCGCCAGGCGCCTTGGTCTGCGACTCCGGCTCCAGTGCCATGGTGTACGACACGCTCGCCGAGTCCTTGTCGGAGAAGGCCAGCGCCGCGCCGCCGCCGAACTGGATGACGTCGCCGATCTTGACGGTCGCCGGTTCGGTCTGGCCGATGACCGAAGAGATGTCCGAGAACGAGCGCGCGATATTGTAGGTGTACGAAATGCTGCCGAACAGCACGACCGGATCGTACGTCTTCAAGGCCGACAAGCCCGCCGTGATGTTCCAGAAGCCTGTGCCGGTAGGCAGCTTGCTGGGCGCGACGAGGTTGGTGTTGTCGGCGTCGACCTGCTGCAGCTTGATGCCGAACGGCGACGAACCGCTCGGGGTCTTGATGCGCAGGCTGCCGACCAGGTCCGGCAGATTGTTGGTCTCTTTCAGGAACTCGTAATACACCCCGAAGTTGACGTCGCCGATGTCGCTCGAATTCGCCGACGCGTCCGACAGCGTGCTCGCCGCGCCACCCGCGCCGCCGACGATGAAGTTGCTGTGCCGGTAGATGTAAGGCACGTCGAGGTCGACGCTGATCCGGTCGGTGATGCCGTAGCGCGTGTCGAGGTCCGCCATCACCTGGTGCGACTTGGTCTCGCCCAGATTGATGTTGCCGAGGAAAATCGCATCGAGCGCGAGGAAGCCGGACAGTTGGAGCTGGCGGCGGTCGTAGTAGGTATCGCTGATGCCCCAGTCGAAGGTCAGCTTGTGGTCGAACAGCGGCGTGTGCTGCTGGCTCTGCACCACGGCGTCTTCCGATTGCGTACGCACCGGCTGGGCTTCTTTCTGGGTCTGGCCGACGGCGCCGGTGCCGTCGGTGGCAGCAGGCAGGCCGCCGCCGCTACTGTTATCCGGCGTGGGCGGATTGACCGGCACGCCGGTCGCGGTGCCCGTGCCGCCGCCGGCGGGCGCGGGCGTCCCGGGGTTGACCTGGGCGAGCGGCGGGAGCGGCACCGGCAGACCGTCGGCGCCGGGCTGCTCGGCGACCGCGGCGCTGTCGGTCGGTGCGCCGACGCCCGGTACGCCCCGGCCGCGCTGCGACATTTCGAGGTTGGTGACCTGTTGTTCGAGCGAATTGATCTGCTTCTGCTGCTGGCTGACCACACGCATCAGCGTGTTCAGCCGTTCTTCTACGGATTGATCCGCGAGCGCCTGCGCGCTGGCTCCTTGTGAAAGTGCGAACAGCAAGACTGCAGCAGGGATGGCCGCTAACATCATGCGCGGTGCCCCGGTCGTGGAAAGTCTGGTCATTTTTTGTTCCCCCGGTATTCTGACAGCGCGTCACATGTCTCCTTGTGCATTGCGCGGTCGCCTTGATGCTTCAATACTTCGTATTCCTCTTTTTCATCGGGTTGCAGCCCGTGTGTTATCTCCTCGCCGTGTTTTGCAGGGCTTGTAATACGCCGAGTTGGCGAAGCATCGAGGCCGACATCTGTTGCGTCTGCAAATGCAGTTGCAAAGCGTTGACGACTTGCTGGTTATTACCTGCAATCTGGAGTAGCTGGGCGATCTGGCCGGCTTGTTGTGAAGTACCCGGGTTGATCGTTTGGCTGGCGAGGCCCGCCGGTGTCTGCAGTGCGATCGAAATGCCGCCGTTGCCGAACGCGACGCTGGCCTTGACGGAGCCGCTGGTGTTGCTGGCGAAGGAGGATGTCTCGTTGTTATAGGTGCCGCCGGAGAGGCTGTTCAACGGGGTGTTGAAGTCGATCACCGTCTGGTTGTTGCCGGAGTTGCCATTACCGGCTACCTGGGTGATCTGCGAGACGCCGTTGACGTTCGCGTTCTGGCCGCCGGTGGCGCTGGCGTTCGGATTGGCGCCGTTGCCCAAGGTGTTGTTCGAGCCGATCACGGCGGCGGACGAGCCGACCTGAACGGACACCTGGTTGAGCGTGTTGGTGACGATGGCGAGCGCGCCCTGCGCCACGGCGGTGGTGCCGTTGGGCAGGTTCCATTGCGACAGCAGGTTCACCACGACGCCGGAAATGATGTCGCCTGCGATGCCTTTGCCGCTTTGCGCAGCGAGGATAGTGTCGTCGACCGGTTGCAGTTTGACGGCGGCGACGTCTTCAAAAATAGGGGCTGTCGTCGGCTCGGCAGCGTGCGCGACGGAGGCAAGGCTGCAGGTGGTGAAGCATAACGCGCAGCCGACAGTGATTAGGTTTCGATCCATGATGAGTCAGAACAGCTCTGCCTTGATCAAACCGTATTCAACAAAGGGAGTCGCTGCCGTACCGTTTTCCAGCGCACGTTCACGCAGCTTGAGCGCGAGCGACTCGTTGCCTTGCAAGAGCGGAGAATCCTCCATAAATGGCTTGCCCACGACCGCGAATACGAGGCCGTTCCACTTCTTGACGAAATCGTCTTCGGAAATAATGCGGTTGCCCAACGCAGGGTCGGCAACGAAGATGAGCCCGTTTTCCGCGTGTTTGACGATGACGAAGTGTTCGTAACCGTCGCTGTTCATCAGCACGATCACGGGAATCTGCAGGTGGTAGAGCGCTTCGGATGCGACCCGGAAGCCGCGGCCGCGCAGGCCGAGCGTTTCGACGAACTTCTTCATGTCGAGCATCGAGAAGCCGTTTTTCACCACCACTTCCGGTGTCGAGAACACCATCATGCGGCGGATCATTTCGGTTTCGGGAATGTCGATGCCGTAGCCGTACTTCAGCAACGTGGCGAGGGCTGCGGACCCGCAGCTATAGTCGTAACGCTGGGAAACGATGTGGTTGTAGCGCAGCTCGCGGATCGAATGCACGTTCAGGTCGAACGGCACGCCCGCCGAGGCATACATGTTGAGCGCACTCTGCGCATGACCCGGCTGCGACAGCAAAAGGCCGGCACCGAGCGCGACCATCAGACAACGCGCTACCCTGCTCACCCCGAACATGGTACTTCCCCCTGCGGAGACGGCCGGCCAGCCCGAAGGCTGACCGGAGTCTTCCTGCGTTGATGCTTTAGTTGCTTAGTGCGACACGCTGGCGACTGCGAGGCCGTTGTGTTGCAGGTTGCCTACCCCCGACGCGATGTTCACCCCGATGTTGCCGGTTGCGCCGACGAGCGCACCGTTACCGAGCAGCGACGAGCCGGTGAACTCCCCGTTCACGCTAGCACTGGCGGTCTGGCAGTTCTGATCGCTGGCGATCACTTCGCCGCCGTCGCCGGAGCTGCCATGCGACCAGCCCTTGCCGCTCGGGGTGCTGTCAGTCGTGGCCGATGCAGAGAGGCTGTTGTTTTGCACGTTGCCTGCACCCGACGCCACGTTCACGCCGACGTTACCGGTCGCACCTGCCAGTGCGCCTGTGCCGACCGCAGCGATGAAGTTGAAATCACCAATCGTGGCCTTGCCGCTCGATGCCTGGGTCGAGTAGATCTGCGAGCTGCCGAAGACCGGGCCCACATCCATGTTCGACAGAGCCGCGTCGTTGGACTGCGCGTTGTCGACACCGGTGGCGATGTTGACGCCGATGTTGCCGCTCGTGCCGCTCAGGGCGCCGTTGCCGATGCCTGCCGACATATCCGTGGCCGTTTCGGTGTTGATGTGCTGCGTGACGCTGCCCGTTACCGTCACCGAACCGGAGTTGTCGGAGTAGTCATGCGTCCATGCATAGGCGTGGCTGCCTTCCGAGAAGCTGTAGTTCGTCTTGCTGCCGGAACCCGAGTCGGACTTCGTTGATGTGCTCGTGCTGCCGGCTGCGTAGCCGCCGTAGGCGACGCCATAGCCTGCTGCTGCGACCGCGAGTCCGCCGCCGAAGCTATCCGACGCATGGGTGTTCAGCTCTGCCGCGAAGCCTGCTGCCACGCCGCCGAGGATCACGCCCGGGCCGAAGCCGAGACCGGCAATGAAGCCCGCAGCCAGCGCGCCGTTGGCGGAGGCGTGCGTGTTCACATAGTTGTAGCCCTGATAAGCCGTCGACAGGCCCGTTGCGAAGCCGCCACCGGCGATAAAGCCGCCGCTGGACGAGCTGGTCGTCGTATGCGTGTTGGTGTTTTTGTACGCATAGCCGCTGGTGCTGTACGACTGGCTGTAGCCGCCGCCGCTGCTGCTGCCGCTCGCGTTGTTCCAGCTGTCCTTCGTATTGATCTTGGTCGTCACATTGCCGGACGTGTAGGTCTGCGGCGGCGTCTTCATGTCGACTCCGCCGAGGTCGACGTTCTGCGTGTTGTTGACCGTGGCGCCGTTGCTGCTCGACACATTGACCCTGCCGTGCAGGGTGATGAAGCCGAATTCGCCGATGTCGGTGTAGACGTTGGTGGCCGTAAAGAGCTCAGCCGGGTCGCAGCCCGCTGTGCATTCGGCGTAAGCCGAACTTGCTGCCATCGTCGAAAGAACCGCTGCTGCAATGAGAGTGCGCTTCATGATGACGCTCCGATAAAGAGTGTGGCTCGTTAGAAAAAGGTGCCCGCCGGGGGACGGAGCACAAAACTGTTTGAACTGACATTGCCTGTACCGGCAGCCTGGTTGATCTGGACAATCCCACTGACGTTCTTGAGCGCGTCCGTGCCGATGGACACCTCGCGTGCGTCGTGGTTTTCGCCAGATCTACCTGTACCGCCGTTTTTGGCGGTCGTAGCGGATAGGACCCCATCCCCTACGATCTCCCCTTCAACCGGCGCAGAACCGATCACGGCACTGTTCCGCTGAAGATTCGCTACACCCGCCGACTGATTCACTTCGATAAGGCCAGAGGTGTTTGAGAATGCGTTATTACCGATGTCGCTTTTTGCAGCCGTCGTCTTCGCGTTGGTCGACGCGGCTTGCACGCTGCCAGTCAGGTTGATGGGCGCGGGCCCATTCATGAGGACGCCCTGATTGGCCTGCACGTTGTCGAGCCCGGATGCCTCGTTGACGGCCACGACTCCCATGGCGCCGTTCGCGACGCCGCTGCCGATCAGCGACTGCGCGTCCACCAGGGCGGGCAGCGTCTGGGCGTGGGCCGCGAAGCTGGCCCAACCGAGCAGCGCGAGGGCGATCAGCGTCCGTACGGGCTGGCGTGACGGCAAGGTGTGCATGGCCGGAGCGCGGGACGTTGTCATTTGATCGCTCCCATTGCTGCGCCGAGCGGGGCGAGGGCGCCGGTGACGGTCTGCGTAATCGTGCTGCCGATTCCGCCCGCACCGCCGCTCAGGCCGGCCGCCGCACCGACCGGCAGGCCGCTGCCGTTGCCGTTGCCCGCGAGCAGGTGTTCGAGCCCGTTGCTGCCGACCAGCGCCGGCATGAAGCCATTGCCCGCGATGCCCGCGGTGCCGTGCGCGCCGTTCAGGTCGAGATCGCTCGCCATCGAGCCGATCGCGGCGTCGAAAGCGGCCGTCGGGAACGTCTGGACCTGCACGCCGATCGGATCGTCGTTCTTCGGCACCGGCACGAACGCATCACGCGGAGTGACGTCGCGCTCGATAATCAGGTTGCCGGGCTGCGTCGCCTGCTGCGCGGCGGCGGGCATCGCGGCGCCGGCGGCGAGCACGCTGCACAGTACGCAGAGCAGCGCGGTGTGGTCGCTGCGCAGGCGTGGCATCTGGGTTGAGGCGTTCATGTCGGTTCCTTGCTGGCAGACGATCGTTCGGTGCCGTTTTTTTAGCGGGCAGCGGGCGGGCGTCGTTCAGCTAATTGCGCTGATAGGTGGTCACGTTGCCCTGTGCCGAGCGGGCCACGTCGACGGGAATCGGCAGCGGCGAGGGCGGGGCGATTTCGTCCCACAGCGTCACGCCGTTGCCGCCGTTGTTGCTGCTGCGCATCAGTTGCGGCGTGGCGGCGACCATCACCATGCCGCCGAAGCCGCCGCGCTGTTGCGACAACGCCTGATCGTCGAGCACCAGATCGTTCGCCGCGACCGCGTCGGCCGGGATGCTCAGCGCGTCGCCGGCGAGATCGCTGGGCTGGGCAGCGGGATTCGCGGTGTTGGCTGGATCGGCCGCCGCGGTATCCGGGGCCGTCGCCGCTGCGGGCGTCACGCTCGCGAGGGTGACGGACCCGGTATCGGGGGAACTGGCAGTGACGGGTTCCTGTGCATTGACGGCAGGGGGCAGTGCACCAATCAGCAATGCGGCGCAGATTGCGGCGTGAGGCCGGAAGTGGCGCAAGTCGATGCGGAAAGCGAGTCGCATGGTGTGTCTCCTTGGTGCAGGACTTTTAGCGAAACATGTGCCATGAGGCGCAATCCGTTGATGCGTCTGGGTGTGAGGTAAGCAGTGAGAAGGGAATCCGCAAAAATGCGGCAAAAACGTTTCAGCCCTGAAACGGGTGGCAGGAAATACCGATAAATCGCAATTAGCGTCGGTACGCGAAAGGCCAGGGTAGATACGTAGCCGGCCTTCCTGGAAACGTTTTATTCAGAATACGTAGACTTGTGCAACGCCCGCCCAGCCTTGCTGAGCGGCGTCCGAGGCGATTAAATTCGCATATTTGTTTTCGAAGCGGCGCGCGTATAGTAAGCTCTCGAAAACAGAGTCACATTTAAAAAAAGCCTGAAGCTGGGCCGTCTCAATCACACACGCCGCTTTTCGGGGATCAGC
>Ga0302228_10003023_pt1 | contig 11144 bp, 5 predicted proteins | sample II_Palsa_N1_2_FD_193519 | JGI IMG/M metagenome (GOLD analysis project Ga0302228, IMG submission 193519) | Peat permafrost microbial communities from Stordalen Mire near Abisko, Sweden - II_Palsa_N1_2 | ecosystem: Environmental > Terrestrial > Soil > Palsa > Peat permafrost | place: Sweden...
CGATGAGCGGCACGCCCAGGTCGCTCGCGGCCTTGAGGTGATCCCCGGCCAGGATGCCGAGGCCGCCGGAGTACTGCGGCAGCACCTCGGTGATGCCGTACTCGGGCGAGAAGTAGGCGATCGCGGACGGCGCCGCGACCAGCTGGCCGTCACCCGCGTCACTGAAGCCGGTGGCCCGCTCAAACCAGCGCGGCTCGGTCAGGTAGGCGTTCATGTCCTGCACCGCGGCGTTCAGCCGGGCCAGGAAGTCCTGGTCCGACGCCAGCGCGGCCAGCCGCTCCGGCCGCAGCATGCTCAGCATCCTGATCGGGTCCCCGCCGGACGCCTCCCACGCTGCCGGGTCGATCGACGCGAACAGGTCGACGGTTTGGGGATGCCACGACCAGCGGAGGTTGAGCATGAGGTCGCGCAGGGGAGTCAGCGGCTCGGGCAGCACAGTGCGGACGGTGAACCGGCGGATCGCTTTCACGAGGAGTGACCCTAGTGTGTCCGGGTCCGTGCGGGGGAATCGGCCGCCGCATCCGTACCACTTGTCACGTTTCGCCCCGGCTGGGGGGTTACCGCCACCGAACCACGCCCAATCGTCTGGACCAGCACTTGACCTCCAGTACACCGCATCAGCCAGGTGCCTTGCACCACCCGCCGGGGCCACCACCTGGCGGGGCCACCACCCGGCGGGACGCGTTCGGTCAGGGCTGTGTGATGCACTGCCACCCCGCATCATACGGCTCACGGTGCACACCAGGATTGTTTCGCTGATTCAAAAAAACACAGCCGGAACAGGACAGCCGGTGAAGTTACCGGGTGGCGTGGGTACCGCACTGGCATGCTTACTAGCGCTCTCGGTACCGTGACAGCCGTGATCGGACGAATCCCCATTCTTGACGTTCAGCCGGCCGTGGAATGCGGCCGCTGGCCCGCCAAAGCGGTGACCGGCGAGACCTTCCCGGTGAGCGCCACCGTGTTCCGTGAGGGACACGGCATTATCGCCGCAGGCGTGGTCCTGCGGGGCCCGGACGGGGGCACCCGGCCGATGGAAATCATGCGCGCGCTCGCGCCGGGCACCGACCGATACGGCACGCAGGTGGCCCCGGACGGCCCGGGCGAGTGGTCCTTCCGCGTCGAAGCCTGGGCGGATCCGATCGCCGATTGGCAGCACGACGCGGGCATCAAGGTGCCGCGCGGCCAGGACATCGAGCTGATGATGGCCGAGGGTGCCCTGCTGTTCGAGCGGGCGTCCAAGTCGATCATCAGGTCCTCCCGCATCCGGCAACCGGAACCGGGCCCGGGCGAGCCCGCGGCGGACGGCAAGCCGATCCCGCCGGACGTGGCGCGGGCCGCGCTGGCCGAGGTGGCGGCCACGCTCCGGGACCCCGGGCTGACCCCGTGGGACCGGCTCGCGGCGACCAGGCAGCCGGAGATCATCCGCATTCTGTGGGCCTATCCGCTGCGCGAGTTCGTCACCCGGTCCCGGCGGATGCCGCTGGTCGTCGACCGGGAGCGGGCGCTGTACGGGTCGTGGTACGAGTTCTTCCCGCGCTCCGAGGGCGTCCAGATCGACCCGATGGGGCGCCGTGAGCCGGTGTCCGGGACGTTCCGTACTGCGACACGGCGGCTGGACGCGATCGCCGAGATGGGATTCGACGTCGTCTACCTGCCGCCGGTGCACCCGATCGGCATGGCGTTCCGCAAGGGCCGGAACAACACCCTGGACCCGCAGCCAGGCGATCCCGGGTCACCCTGGGCCATCGGCTCCCCGGACGGCGGGCACGACTCGATCCACCCGGACCTGGGCACGTTCGAGGACTTCGACGCGTTCGTCGCGCGGACCCGCGACCTGGGCATGGAGGTAGCACTCGACTTCGCGCTGCAGGCCTCGCCGGATCACCCCTGGGTCAAGGAACATCCGGAGTGGTTCACCACCCGCGCGGACGGCAGCATCGCCTATGCGGAGAATCCGCCCAAGAAGTACCAGGACATCTACCCGATCAACTTCGACAATGACCCGGCCGGAATTTACGCGGAGGCACTGCGGGTCGTCCGGTTGTGGATGGATCACGGGGTCCGGATCTTCCGCGTGGACAACCCGCACACCAAGCCGCTGGCGTTCTGGGAACGGCTGCTGGCCGAGGTGCGTGCGACCGACCCCGATGTGATTTTCCTGGCCGAGGCGTTCACCCAGCCGGCCACGATGCGGGCCCTGGCCATGGTCGGTTTCCACCAGTCCTACACCTACTTCACCTGGCGGAACAACGCCGAGGAACTGACCGAGTACCTGCGCCAACTGGCCCGCGAGACCGCGCCGTACATGCGGCCGAACTTCTTCACCAACACGCCCGACATCCTGCACGAGTATTTGCAGCAGGGCGGGCGGCCGGCGTTCGAAATCAGGGCCTTGCTGGCTGCCATGCTGACGCCGGCCTGGGGTATCTACTCAGGGTTCGAGCTGTGCGAAAACATCCCGCTCCGGCCCGGTAGCGAGGAGTATATGGATTCGGAAAAATATCAATACCGGCCGCGCGACTGGGACCAGGCCGCCGCGGACAATGCCACGATCGTCCCGTTGATCACGTCTCTCAATAGAATACGGAAATCGCACCCGGCCCTGCACCGGCTGCGTAACCTACGCTTTCATACTGTTGATCAGTCGGATTGGCTCTGCTTCTCCAAGCGCGTCACCCCGCGGGAGGAAGCCGCAGATCCGTCCGGCAGGGCAGAACCCGGCGGCGCCCGGGCCGACACCGTGCTGGTGATCGTCAACCTCGATCCGCACCAGCCGCGTGAGGCCACCGTGTGGCTGGACCTGCCGGCGCTGGGGATGGACTGGGGAGCCGGGTTCACCGTCACCGACGAGCTCACCGGCGAGTCCTACCGATGGGGGCAGGCCAACTACGTCCGCCTGGACCCATCGGTGACACCGGCGCACATCTTCACGGTCACTGCTGATCGGTAGAGCCTGGCTGGCTGGACGGGTCAGCCAGTTACGTAACAGCACGCACACGCAGGAGAACCAGTCGTGAGAGAGCTCGACGCGGCGAGGGACCGGTACACCCCCCAAAAAGCCGAATTCATGACGTCGCCCGGCGAGCCCGTACCCGATCCGTTCTCCTTCGACCGGCCACGGGACCCGGACTGGTACAAGCGCGCCGTCTTCTACGAAGTGCTGGTACGCGGCTTCCAGGACTCCGGCGGCAACGGTACCGGTGATGTCCGCGGCCTGACCTCGCGCCTGGACTACCTGCAGTGGCTGGGCATCGACTGCATCTGGCTGCTGCCGATCTACGAATCGCCGCTGAAGGACGGCGGGTACGACATCTCCGACTTCATGAAGGTGCTGGACGACTACGGCACCATCGGGGACTTCGTCGAGCTCGTCGAGGAAGCACACCAGCGGGGCATCCGCGTCATCGCCGACCTGGTCATGAACCACACCAGCGATCAGCACCCCTGGTTCCAGGCCTCGCGGGCCGACCCGGAGGGCCCGTTCGGCGACTTCTACGTATGGTCGAGCACGGACGACAAGTACGCCGAGGCGCGCATCATCTTCGTCGACACCGAGCAGTCCAACTGGACCTACGACCCGGTGCGCGGCCAGTACTACTGGCACCGGTTCTTCTCCCACCAGCCCGACCTGAACTTCGAGAACCCGGCCGTCGCGGACGCGATGATCGAGGTGCTGCGCTTCTGGCTCGACCTCGGCATCGACGGCTTCCGGCTGGACGCGGTGCCCTACCTGTACGAGCGGGAGGGCACCAACTGCGAGAACCTCAAAGAGACGCACGAGTACCTCAAGCGGATCCGGGCCGAGATCGACCGGCTGTACCCGGACCGGGTGCTGCTGGCCGAGGCGAACCAGTGGCCGGCCGACGTGGTCGAGTACTTCGGCGACCCGGAGACCGGCGGCGACGAGTGCCACATGGCGTTCCACTTCCCGCTGATGCCGCGCATCTTCATGGCCGTCCGCCGCGAGCAGCGCTATCCGATCTCGGAGATCATGGCGCAGACCCCGCAGATCCCCGCCCGCTGCCAGTGGGGCATCTTCCTGCGCAACCACGACGAGCTGACGCTCGAGATGGTGACCGACGACGAGCGCGACTACATGTGGACCGAGTACGCCAAGGACCCCCGGATGAAGGCCAACATCGGGATCCGGCGGCGGCTCGCGCCGCTGCTCGACAACGACCGTAACCAGCTCCAGCTGTTCACCGCGCTGCTGCTGTCGCTGCCGGGCTCCCCCGTGCTGTACTACGGCGACGAGATCGGCATGGGGGACAACATCTGGCTCGGCGACCGGGACGGGGTGCGCACTCCCATGCAGTGGACCCCGGACCGCAACGGCGGCTTCTCCAGCACCGACCCGCAGCGGCTGTACCTGCCGCCGATCATGGACCCGATCTACGGCTACCAGGCCCTCAACGTCGAGTCGCAGACGCGTAACCCCGGCTCGCTGCTGCACTGGACCCGGCGCATGATCGAGATCCGCAAGCGCCACCCGGTCTTCGGCACCGGCGCGTACGAGGAGCTGGTGTCCTCCAACCCCAGCGTGCTGGCCTTCGTGCGGACCACCGAGTCCGACCAGGGGCCGGACGGCTCGGACATGATCCTGTGTGTTAACAACCTGTCCCGCTTCCCGCAGCCGGTCGAGCTGGACCTGCGGCGCTTCCGCGGGGTGACGCCGGTGGAGTGCATGGGCGGAGTCACGTTCCCGCGGATCGGCCAGCTGAACTACCTGCTGACCCTGTCCGGGCACGGGTTCTACTGGTTCCAGCTGCCCCCGCCGCGCGACGACCACGAGCGCTAGGGGACGATAGAGCAACTATCGGGCCTTGACTACCCCGATGGCCTGAACTGACCGAAATGCAGCGCCCGAATCCTCCCGAGACACTCGATTCCCGGAGGTTTCATGAGACCCTTGCGGGGGGAGTGGGAATCTCAAGGTGATGAGACTCGAGGATGAGCTCGCGACCTGGCTGCTGGCGCAGCGGTGGTTCGCGGGCAAAGGCCGAACCCTCCGTGACCTGGCCATAGTCGCCGACACAGAGGTCGCGGCGGGCGATCCTGCGCTGCGCCATCTGATCGTCCTGGTCTCGCACGGGGCCACCGCGGATCACTATCAGATCCTGATCGGGCTCCGGTCCCAGCTGCCTGACTGGCTCGAGCACGTCCGCATCGGTACGGCCGACGACGGCCGGCAGGTGTACGACGCCCTGCACGACCCGGCTCTGACGCGCCACCTGATCCGCGCCATCGCGGCCAACCAGAGCATCGAGTCCCTGACGTTCTCCCGCGAGCCCGGCGCCGAGATCGAGACCGAGCTGGACAGCATCGTGCTCACCGCGGAGCAGAGCAACACCAGCCTCGTCTTCGGCGAGCAGTCCATCCTGAAGGTGTTCCGCCGGGTCTTCCCCGGGCCGAACCCCGACCTGGAGGTCACCTCCGCGCTGTCCCGGCTCGGCTCACCGCACGTGGCCGAACCGTTCGGCTCGATCGAGACGATCATGGATGGGGTCACGACCACGCTGGCGATCCTGTCCCGGTACCTGCGGACGGCCACCGACGGGTGGACACTCGCGGCGACCAGCGTCCGCGACCTGTACGCCAGCAACCTCTACGCGAACGACACGTACGCCACCGGCCCGTTCCCCGTGCTGACCGGCTCCGGGCTGACCGGCTCCGGCGACCCGGGCCCCGGGGCCGACGCGGCCGGTGCCGGCGGCGACTTCGCCGGCGAGGCCCACCGGCTCGGTGCGGCGACGGCGGAGGTGCACGGCGACCTGGCCGAGGCGTTCGGCACGGACGAGCTGTCCCCGGACGCCATCCACGACCTGGCGGAGCAGATGTTCCGGCGGCTGGACCTGACCACCGCCGCCGTGCCCGAACTGGCCCGGCACACCGACATGATCGGCAGCGCCTACTCCAGCCTGGCCAAGATCAACGAGCCCGTGCCGGCCCAGCGGGTGCACGGCGACTACCACCTCGGCCAGGTCATGCGGACCGAGACGGGCTGGATCATCCTCGACTTCGAAGGTGAGCCGGCCAGCCCGCTCTCCCAGCGGCGAGCCCGCTCCTCCCCCATGCGGGACGTGGCCGGAATGCTCCGCTCGTTCGACTACGCGGCCCGCTTCCAGCTGCTCAACCACCCGGACGCGGAACGGCTGCAGGGAGTGGCGCGGGAGTGGATCCGGCGCAACAGTGCTGCGTTCTGCGCCGGTTACGCCGAGGCGGGCGGGCCCGACCCGGTGGCCAACGAGGTGCTGCTGCGCGCCTTTCAGCTGGACAAAGCGGTGTACGAAGTGATGTACGAAGCCAGGCACCGGCCATCCTGGCTGCAGATCCCGCTGGAATCCCTGGCCGACTTCCCCGACTGATCGCGCGGTCTGAATCACCATGACGACAAAAGGAAACGGGGCGGGCCCCGAGGGCCGTCCCGGCGAGGCTCCCCTCCGGACCACGCCCTCTGACGGACGGTCTGCTGACATGTCATCTTCCCCGCCTCCGGTCACCGGCCCTAGCGGCCGGGCTGGGCCCGGCTTCCGGCCGGCCGGCTCGGCCGAGCCTGAGGGGCCCGGCCTGCCTGAGGGGCCCGGCCTGCCTGAAGTTCCTGACGTGCCTGAAGTGGCTGACACACCCGCAGTGCCCGACGTGACCGATCGCACCGAGGTGCCCGGCGCGGCCCCAGAGCCGGGCGAGCCGCACAAGGTGGCGGTCACGGCCGGGGTGAACCTCGCCGAGATCGAGCGCATCGTCGCGGGCGTCCATCACGACCCGCACTCGATCCTCGGCGCGCATCCGGGGCCGGGCGGCTACGCGATCCGCACCCTGCGGCCGTTCGCCGCGGCCGTCACGGTCCTGCTGGAGGACGGCCGCCGGTTCCCCATGGAGCATGTGCACCTGGGCGTGTTCGCGGCCATCGTGCCCTACGACAGCGCGCCGACCGGGGCCCCGGCCTACCGGATCGCCGTCGCCTACCCCGAGGCGGACGGCACCACCGGCCCCGAGACGATCACCGATGACCCGTACCGGTTCCTGCCCACGCTGGGCGAAGTCGACCTGTACCTGATCGGTGAGGGACGGCACGAGGAACTGTGGCGCGCCCTGGGCGCGCATACCCGCGACCTCGGCCAGGACGGCCTGGGCGAGATCGTCGGCACCTCGTTCACGGTCTGGGCCCCGAGCGCCCAGGGTGTCCGGGTCATCGGCGACTTCAACCACTGGAACGGCCAGGGGCATCCGATGCGCTCGCTGGGCGGCGCGGGTGTCTGGGAGCTTTTCCTGCCCGGCGTCGGGGAGGGCGCCCGCTACAAGTACGACATCTGCGGGCAGGACGGCATCTGGCGGGCCAAGGCCGACCCGATGGCGGAGGGTACCGAGCGGCCGCCGGCCACCGCGTCCGTCGTGGTCGCGACGCACCACGAGTGGCAGGACGCGGCGTGGATGGAGGAGCGGCCCAAGCGCGAGATGGTGCGCGAGCCGCTGAGCATCTACGAGGTGCACATCGGCTCCTGGCGGCCGGGCCTTTCCTATCGCCAGCTGGCCGAGGAGCTTCCGGCCTACGTCACCGACCTGGGCTTCACGCACGTGGAGTTCCTGCCGGTGGCCGAGCACCCGTTCGGCGGCTCCTGGGGCTACCAGGTGACGTCCTATTACGCCCCGTCGTCCCGGTACGGCAGCCCCGACGATTTCCGCTACCTGGTGGACCGGCTGCACCAGGCCGGCGTCGGCGTGATCATCGACTGGGTGCCCGCCCACTTCCCGCGGGACGATTGGGCGCTGGCCCGGTTCGACGGCACCCCGTTGTACGAGCACCCCGACCCTCAGCGCGGCAGCCACCCGGACTGGGGCACGCTCATCTTCAACTACGGCCGCACCGAGGTGCGCAACTTCCTGGTGGCTAACGCGGTGTACTGGCTGTCGGAGTTCCACATCGACGGCCTGCGGGTGGACGCGGTCGCCTCGATGCTGTACCTGGACTACTCCCGTGAGCCGGGCGAGTGGTCGCCGAACGAGTTCGGCGGGCGGGAGAACCTGGAGGCCGTGTCCTTCCTGCAGGAGGTCAACGCGACCTGCTACCGGCGCGAGCCCGGGATCATGATGATTGCCGAGGAGTCGACGGCCTGGCCCGGGGTGACCCGGCCGGTCCACCTCGGCGGCCTCGGGTTCGGCTTCAAGTGGAACATGGGCTGGATGAACGACACCCTGGCCTACCTGCGGCGCGACCCGGTCTACCGGCAGTACCACCAGAACGAGCTGACGTTCTCGCTGGTCTACGCGTACAGCGAGAACTTCATCCTGCCCCTGTCGCACGACGAGGTCGTGCACGGGAAGGGCTCGCTGCTCGGCAAGATGCCGGGCGACGACTGGCGGCGGTTCGCGGGCCTGCGCACCCTGCTCGCTTACATGTGGGCGCACCCCGGCAAGCAGCTGCTCTTCATGGGCTCGGAATTCGGCCAGGGCGCGGAGTGGTCGGAGGAGCGGGGCCTGGACTGGTGGGTGCTCGGGGACGAGTACCACGCCGGGGTCCAGCAGCTCGTCCGCGACATGAACGCCTTCTACCAGGCCTCGCCGGCGCTGTGGGCCCGGGACTCCTTCCCCGATGGCTTCAGCTGGATCGACGCCAACGACGCGGCCGGGAACACGCTGTCCTTCCTGCGGTTCGCCGCCCCGGCCCCGTCCGAGGCGCCTGCACCGCCGCCGGCACCGTCCGGGCTGACCAGGGGCCGGGCGCAGGGGGTCACGGAAGGCCCACAGGCGACGCTGCTAGCGGGCTCGCTGGGCTTCCCGCCCTCGGCGAAGGGCGCGATGACCCTCGCGTGCGTGGCGAACTTCTCCGGCGGCCCGCACGAAAGGTACAAGATCGGGCTGCCGCACGCCGGCCGCTGGGTGGAGGTCATCAACACCGACGCGGCGATCTACGGCGGCAGCGGTGTCGGCAACCTGGGCGCCGTGGAGGCCGTCGAGCAGAAGTGGCACGGCCGCCCCGCCTCCGCGACCATCACCGTCCCCCCGCTCGGCGTCCTCTGGCTGGCCCCCGAAACGTGACGGCTGGCTAAAGTCCGGGCCACCACAACGGCAGGGCCGCGGTCGCTGATGATGGCTGGTAGCTGGTGTTTCCGGGGTAGCTGGCCCGGATGAGGCCGTTGCCCTGCGCGGCAAGGAGGACCTGGGAGGCGGTCAGCACGCAGGTGGCCACGCCCCGGGAGCTGGTGTCCCGGGCGCACAGGTGGGTGTGCCCGGTGCTGAACGAGACGGGCTGGCCGCTGAGCGGGCGGCCGGACGCGGTCACTGTCGCGGTGAGGGTGACCGCCAGTCGCAGGCTGAGGCCGATGCTCGCGGTCAGCGCGGTCCGGGCCCGGGTGACGGTCTGGGTGAGCTTGCCGACGGAGGGGGCATAGCTGGCGTCGCCGGGGTAGACGGCGGTGATCGGGTCGCGGCCGGCCGGCAGGGCCGTGGTGGTGCAGGCGGCCCGGTAGGTGCGGCCGCTGACGTGAGTCAGGGGCACGGCGCGGCACAATGTCGTGGAGCCGCTGCTGAACGTTATGGTGCCGCCGTCGGCCGGGCCGGCCGTCGCGGCGAAGGTGACGTTCCGGCCGAAGGCGCTCGGGTTCTGCGACGAGGTCACCGTGGTGACGGAAGCCGGCCGGGCCGCGCTTAGCACCGATACCGTGCCGTCGCTCGCGTTGGTTACGTAGGCGGTGCGGGTCGCGGGGTCCACCGCCACCCCGTCCGGGTCGCCGCCCACGGGGACGGTGGCGGTCACGGTGCGGGTGGCCTCGTCGATCACCGACACGGTGTCACCGCCCGCGTTGGTCACGTAGCCGGTGCGGGCGGCGGAGTCAACCGCCACCGCGACCGGGCGGTGGCCCACGGGGATGGTGGCGGTCACCGTGCGGGTCGCCGCGTCGATCACCGACACCGTGCCATCGCCCGCGTTGGTCACGTAGGCGGTGCGGGCGGCGGGGTCCACCGCCACCGCGACCGGTTCGCGGCCCACGGGGATGGTGGCGGTCACGGTGCGGGTGGCCTCGTCGATCACCGACACCGTGTCACCGCCGTCGTTGACCACGTAGGCGGTGCGGGCGGTGGGGTCCACCGCCACCGTGAGCGGTTCGGGGCCCACGGGGATGGTGGCGGTCACCGTGCGGGTGGCCTCGTTGATCACCGACACCGTGTCACCGCCGTCGTTGACCACATAGGCGGTGCGGGCGGCGGGGTCCACCGCCACCCCGTCCGGGGTGCTGCCCACGGGGATGGCGGCGGTCACGCTGCGGGTGGCCTCGTCGATCACCGACACGGTGTCACCGCCGAAGTTCGTCACGTAGGCGGTGCGGGCGGCGGGGCCCACCGCCACCCCGATCGGGCTGCTGCCTACCGGGATGGTGGCGGTCACGGTGTAGCCGCCCGCCGCGGAGGCGGGCACCGCGCCGGCCGCCAGCCCCAGTGCGGCCATCCCGGCGACGGCGGCGCCGCGCCACCGGGCTGAGGTCCTGCCGCGCTGGCCGGCGCTCGCATGACGGTCCAGCCGTGCGCGCATAGCTTGTCCCCTAGCTGTGTCCCCGTGCCCTGGTACCGGGAGTTAGCCCCGCAGTCGGCGGGCCGGTCCTGCCAGGCCCATCACGTCGTATGACTTAATGTAGTTGACTAATTACAGTTGTTTGCGCGGGCTGGCGGGCTGCGCCTAGCGCAGCATCAGGCACCGCGTTCCGCTGCTCGCCCGGCTAGGTCATGCAGCTGGCCCATGCCCACGGTCGTCTGCGCCAGCTCGGCGCCGAAACCCGTGCTGACCTCCGGTCGGCTCTCGGCAGCGATGTCCTGCGCTATTAGCCGGTCCGGGTAGATGGCCTTCAGCAGCGGCCCGCTCATCGCGGTGGTGACCAGGGCCATGATGACCATCAGGGAGTACAGCGGCTTGGTCAGGATGTGCAGCTGGAGTCCGACGCCGAGGATGACGAGCTCGGTCAGGCCCCGGGTGTTCATCAGCGTGGCCATCACGCCGGCGTTGCGGCCGCGGATACCGGCGGTTTGGGCGCCGCCGTAGGCGCCGGCCAGCTTCCCGCCGATGGCGACAATCAGGATCGCGCCGAGTTCCTCCAGCCCCGAATGCCCGATCATGGACAGGTTGATGCTCAGCCCCGCCAGCACGAAAT
>Ga0302228_10003032_pt1 | contig 11116 bp, 1 predicted proteins | sample II_Palsa_N1_2_FD_193519 | JGI IMG/M metagenome (GOLD analysis project Ga0302228, IMG submission 193519) | Peat permafrost microbial communities from Stordalen Mire near Abisko, Sweden - II_Palsa_N1_2 | ecosystem: Environmental > Terrestrial > Soil > Palsa > Peat permafrost | place: Sweden...
CAGGCCTGATGAGGGTGGTCCTATTCCTTATCGCCGCCGCACTGGTCGTGCAAGTGGCCGAGGCGCAGTACCTGCCCGCAATCGCCCTGAGCCCCGCGCCTCTGGTGTCGTCAATCAGCAACCTCGACTGGGGCTACTCGGTGGGCGTGAGCGGTTCGACCGTCGCTGTCGGCACGGTCTCGGGCGAGTACGTCTTCATCTACAATTGCTCTGCTGGCTCGTCGTGCACCCTCGCGACGACGCTCGCCGTGCCCTCTGGCGGCAGCGGCTTTGGTTGGTCCATGGCGCTGTCCTCGTCCCTGCTGGTCATCGCAGCCGACAACAACCTGGGCCAAGCCGGCCAGGCCTACGTCTACACGTGCACCAGCCCCACGGCGTGCGGGCCCAATCCGGTCTCGACGCTGCAGCCCATGACGACACAGGCGTACCTCTTTGGCCAATCGTGCGCGATCTCGTCCACCGCGGGCAACAACATGGTCGTGGTCGGCGCCAACAACAACCCGCTCAAGTCGCAGTCAAATAACAATGGCTACATCGGCGTGTTCAACTGCCCCAACGGCGTGTGCTCGACGGGGCTCTACATCGCCGGCACCAACAACACGTGCTTTGGCAACTCGGTGGGCGTGTCGTCGTCGCTGGTGGCCGTGAGCAACTACTGCTACAACAGCAACGCGGGACAGGTTATCGTCTACAGCTGCACGTGCACCACGGCGTGCACCTGCGGCGCCGGCCTGACCCTCTCCAACTCGTTGGGCCTGTGGTTCGGCTACTCTGTCAGTGTGTACGGCCTGAACGTGGCCGTGGGCGCCCCGGTGACCAACATTGGCAGCATCAACACGGTCGGCAGCGTGTTCCTCTACACCTGCGTCACCTCGGGCACAACCGTGTCGTCGTGCACGCTCATGTCGGCCCTCAATGACACGTCGGCGCTCGCCAGCACGACCGAAGAGTTTGGCTGGTCCGTCTCACTCGTGGGCACCCAGCTGGCCGTCGGAACAAGAGGGCTCAACAGCTACGACGGCGGCTTCCAGCTGTACAACTGCGCCAACCTGGCCAAATGCACGGTGCAGCAGCAGTTCGAGTCCTTTTGCGGTTCCGCCCTGCTGGGCACGGTCATCGCCACCGACGGTACCAACACGATCGCTGGCGGATGGGGCTGCAACAGCAACAACGGCATCGCGTATTACCAGGCCGGCTGCTCGTCCGCCTGCTCGACCTGCACAGGCTCGCCCACCACGTGCTCGTCCTGCCCCACCTCCACGCCTCTCCTCTACAACGGCGCCTGCTACACAACGACCACGTGCCCGTCCGGGTCCATCTACTCCTCCAGCAGCAACGCCTGCTTGTCCTGCTACACGGGCTGCGCCAGCTGCACCGCGGCCAACACCGCCTCGGCCTGCGCCAGCTGCAACACTGGCTACTACCTCTACGGCGGAAACACGTGTGTGACCTCCTGCCCCAACGGCTATTACGCCAACGGCGCAGCGTGCTCGATCTGCACCGCGCCCTGCTCCACCTGCACGACCTCGGCCACGACGTGTTCGGCCTGCACCACAGGCTACCTCTACGGCAACAGCTGCTTTGCCACCTGCCCCAGTGGAACCTACCTCAGTGGCGCCAATTGCCTCAGCTGCACCACGCCCTGCGCCAACTGCACCGGATCGGCCACCACGTGCACTGCCTGCACCACGAGCACGTACCTCTCTGGCTCGACCTGCGTCGGTGCATGCCCCGCACAGACCTACCTCCCAGCCGGCAGCTCCACCTGCACGGCCTGCAGCACCACGGCCTGCTTCAACTGCACCACCACCGCTACCACGTGCACGAGCTGCCCCAGCGGGTCGCCCTACCTGGTCGCCTCGTCGGCCACGTGCCAGGTTTCCTGCCCCTCGGGCACGTACGCCCCCGCGGGATCCTACACATGCTCGTCCTGCACCGCGCCCTGCTCGACGTGCGCGGGATCGGCCACGACCTGCACGGCCTGCACCACCGGCTACCTCTACGGATCCACGTGCGTCGCTGCTTGCCCCGCGGGCTACTTTATCTCCGGCTCGTCCTGTGCGCAGTGCTCGACCACGTGCGGAAACTGCACGGCCTCGTCCACCAACTGCACGAGCTGCCCCACCGGATCGGGCCAGCTGCTCTACAGCAACGTCTGCTACGCCTCCTGCCCCAGCGGCACATACGCTGCCTCCACTTCATCCTCGTGCGCCAGCTGCAACGCAGCCTGCTCGACCTGCTCCGGATCGTCGGCGTCGTCCTGCCTTTCGTGCCCGCTCGGCCAGTTCCTCTACAACGCCACGTGCTACAGTAACAGCTGTCCCTCCGGCTCGTACCTCCCCGCGGTGACAGGCGCAACCACGTGCCTGGCCTGCTCATCGCCCTGCGCGACGTGCACAAATGCGGCCACGACCTGCACCAGCTGCATCTCGTCCTACCTCTTGTCGGCCTCGACCTGCTACGGCGTCTGCCCCGCTCAGACCTACAACAGCAGCGCGACCGTGTGCTCGTCCTGTCAGTCACCCTGCCTCAACTGCGCGGGATCGGCCACAACCTGCACCACTTGCTCGGCGTCCTCGTCCAACCCGTTCTTTTACGCGGGCTCGTGCTACGCCGCCTGCCCCTCCAACACCTACTACAGCACATCCGCCTCGGCCTGCGTCGCCTGCTCGGCCGCGTGCGCCACCTGCTCCGGATCCTCCAGCAGCCAGTGCCTCTCGTGCCCGATCGGCCAGAACCTGTACACGGCCAACGCGACCTCGTCCGTCTGCGTGGCCAACTGCCCCGCGGGCACGTATGCCGGCTCGGGCTCGGTGTGCGCGCCCTGCGCCTCGCCCTGCGCCACCTGCTCTGTCTCGTCCTCGTCCTGCACAAGCTGCCTCGCGTCCTCGTCGCAGCCGCTGCTCTACGGGTCGGTCTGCTACGCCACGTGCCCCGGCCAGAGCTATAACAGCAGTGCCTCCTTGTGCTCGGCCTGCTCGTCCGTCTGCAGCACATGCGCGGGATCACCCACCGCGTGCACCGCCTGCCCTACTGGCTATCTGCTCAATCCGGCGACGTCATCGTGCGTAACCACGTGCCCAGCGGGCACGTTTGCGAGCGTCGGCGGGACGGTGTGCTCGCCGTGCCAGTCGCCCTGCGCCAATTGCACCGGATCCGCCACGAGCTGCACAGACTGCGTCAGCGCCCTCTCGCACCTCTATCAGGGCCAGTGCTACGCCACCTGCCCCGTACAGACCTACGCGGACTCGACCAGCTCGTGCGCCATCTGCTCGTCCACGTGCTCCAACTGCACGTCCGCCAGCACGTGCAGCAGCTGCGCCGCTGGCCTCTACCTCACCGCTTCGCAGCAGTGTGTCTCCACATGCCCCGCGGGAACGTTCATCCAAGGCGGCAGCCTGTGCGCCCAATGCGACAGCCAGTGCCAGTCCTGCCTGGGCTCGGCCACAACGTGCACCGCTTGTGCCGTGAGCGGACAGTACCTCTTCAACAGCACCTGCAGCCCTGCGTGCCCATCAGGCTACTATGCCTCGGGATCGCTGTGCGCCCAGTGCTCGTCGTCGTCGTGCGCGACCTGCTCGTCCTCGGCCACCAACTGCACGTCGTGCCCCGCAGCCAGCTACCTTTACCAGAATCGCTGCTACAGCACGTGTCCCGCAGGCACGACCGTCGACACGACCACGGGGACCAGCTGCGTCGCCTGCACCGCGCCCTGCGGCCTGTGCAGTGGCGGATCGCCCACCAACTGCACCGCCTGCGTCTCGGGCTACTACCTCTCGGGCTCGACCTGCACGGCCACGTGCGCCGACGGCACCTTTGCCAGCGGGATCTACTGTTTGGCTTGCTCGTCGCCCTGCGCCACCTGCTCTGGTTCGGCCACGACCTGCGCCTCGTGCGTGCCCGGCTTCCTCGCCTTTGAGCAGCAGTGCTACAGCACGTGCCCCCTGGGAACGTACAACGACACGAGTCTCACCTGCAACGACTGCTCCGATCCCTGCTCCACCTGCCAGGGCACCGACGCGACTTGCACGTCCTGCACCACATCCACTTACCTGGACAGCACCACGGCCACCTGCGTCGATGACTGCCCCCCTGGCTTCTTCGCCTCGGACGTCGCTTCGTCGGGCGTGTGTCTTTCGTGCACATCGCCCTGCGCCGACTGCACCGGCACGGCCACCAACTGCACCGGCTGCTTTGGCTCAGACAACTACGACCCCCACAACAACACGTGCAGCCCCTCCTGTCCCGACGGCTCCTACAGCAGCGGCGGCACCTGCCTCTCGTGCGACGACAGCTGCAAGACGTGCTCGGGGTCGGCCACAGCGTGCGTGTCCTGCGACGCCGGCCTGGTCTACTACTCCAATCAGTGCCTCGCCGGCCCCTCGTCCTGCCCCGCCGGTACGATCGCCTCCTCGGACGGCTCTGCCTGCGTCCCCTGCGATTCGCCCTGTGCCACCTGCCAAACCACCACGTCCACGTGCACCAGCTGCGGGCCCGACCAATACTACTACGCTGACACCAACTCGTGCCAGGCGACGTGCCCCAACACGACCGTGGCCGTGGGCGCCACCTGCGTCGACTGCGTCCTGCCCTGCACGTCCTGTACGGTCACGTCGTCATCGTGCGCCTCCTGCGAGACCGGCTACAGCCTCTACCAGAACACGTGCCTCCAGACCTGTCCCGCCGGCACCGTGGCCATCGACCAGCTGTGCCAGCCTTGTGCCGGCAGCTGCGCCACCTGCCAGACCACAAACACCACGTGCACGTCCTGCACTGGCGGCGCCTTCTACTACAACAACACGTGCCTCACCAGTGTCGCTGACCCGTCCGGCGGCAGCTCTGCCTGTCCCCCGGGCACCTTTGTCAACGGGCCCAACTGCTCGCCCTGCTCGTCGACCTGCCTCAACTGCACTGGACTCACGACCACTTGCACCGCCTGCTTTGACGGATCGCTCCTCTCGGGCACTTCCTGTGTGGCCGTCTGCCCTGCCGGGTCGTACGCCCCTGCCGCCGTGACTGGGTCGTGCATGCCCTGTGACCCCTCGTGCGCCACTTGCAACGGCACGTCAACCACGTGCCTGTCGTGCCCTGTGGCCTCGTCGGCTCCGCTCCTCGCCAACACAACGTGTGTGGCCGCGTGCTCCGATGGGTCGTACGCCGACACGGCGTCGCAACAGTGCCTGCCGTGCTCGTACCCGTGCTCCTCCTGCGCCGGCAGCGCGGCAACCTGCACAGCCTGCGCCGTTGATTACAGTCTGTTCCAGAGCCAGTGCTGGTCGGTGTGCCCCGATGGCAGTGTCCCTTCCTCTGTCGATGCAGCCACGTGCCAGTCGTGTGTCTCACCCTGCTCGTCGTGCGCCAACTCGACCACAAGCTGCACCAGCTGCATCAACGACTACTACCTCTCGAGCGACCAGTGCTTTTCGGCGAGTTGCCCCGACGGCACGACGCAGATCGGCACGGCCTTTGTCTGCTCCGCCTGCACGTCGCCGTGCTCCACCTGTGACACCTCGGTCGACAACTGCCTCTCGTGCACCAGCGGCTACGTGATGTACGGCAACACGTGCGTCCAGTCGTGCCCCAACGGCACGTACACGCAGGGCCTTGCCTGCGCCGAGTGCTCGCCGCCCTGCAGCACGTGCTCGGGATCGGACGAGACGTGCACCTCGTGCGTGACCAACGCGTACCTGTCTGGCTCGGACTGTGTGCCCACCTGCCCCGACGGCACTTACCCCGACAGCACCAGCGGCGACTGCCTCGCCTGCTCGTCCCAGTGCGCCACCTGCTTTGGATCGGACGCGACGTGCACAGGCTGCCCCACCGGGTCCCTCCTCTACAATGACGTGTGCTGGCCTCTGTACTGCCCCGCGGGGACGGTGGCGGACCCAGACGGTACGGCCGTGTGCCTCGACTGCGATCCCTCGTGCGCCACCTGCGGTGGGGACACGACCCTGTGCACCTCTTGCAGCGCCTCGAGCGGCTTGTTCCTGTTCAACTCGTCGTGCGTCGACATTTGCCCCGACGGCACGACGGCTGATGCCTCGGCCAACTGCGTCCCCTGCTCCCTCCCCTGCGACACGTGCACTGGCACGACCGCCGACTCGTGCACCAGCTGCGTCGTCGGCTATGCCCTCCTGGGCGGCTCGACGTGCATCAGCCAGTGCCCTCAAGGCACCACCCTAATCGGCTCGACCTGCGAGCCTTGCGACTCGTCCTGTGCCGCGTGCGCCCTCTCGTCGACCATCTGCACCGCCTGCCCCGGATCCAACGTGCTCTACAACAATGCCTGCCAGGGCACGTGCTCCAGCGGCACCTTTCTGGACGGGTCGACGTGCCTGCCCTGCGGCTCGCCCTGCAGCCAGTGCTCGGGCTCCAACACGACGTGCACCGCGTGCTCGGCCAACGCGCCCTACCTGCTCGGCTCTGTGTGCCTGACCAGCTGCCCCGCTGGCACGTACGCCGATGCATCCGACGTGTGCCGGTCCTGCGACTCGTCGTGCGTCACTTGCACCGCGGCATCGTCGTCGTCGTGTCTGTCGTGCCAGTCGGGATCGCTCCTCTCTGGTGGCGTGTGTGCCCCGTCCTGCCCTGCCAGCACCTTTGCCGCTTCGAGCAACGCAACGACGTGCTCGCCCTGCAGCCCCTCGTGCCCCACCTGCGCTGGATCGGCCACCACGTGCACGTCGTGCGCCCCGGGGTACTACCTGGACCCGCTGGGCCACTGCGACAGCCAGTGCCCCGCCGGCATGGTCAGCGGCGACACCACGCCCGCCTCCTGCGTCTACTGCACCAGTCCGTGCGCCACCTGCTCTGTCTCGCCCTCCAACTGCACGTCCTGCTCGGGCGCCCAGTTCATCTACGAAAACACGTGCTTCAGCTCCACCTGCCCTGCAGGGACCACGACCTTGACCGGCGGATCGCCGACGGTGTGCGTGGCCTGCACCCCGCCCTGCGCCAGTTGCAACGGCACGCGGACGACGTGCACCGCCTGTACCGGCAGCAACCTGCTCACGCCCCAGGCCTCGTGCCTCTCCTCGTGTCTGAGCGGTACTTTCCAGAGCGGGTCCGACTGCCTCGCCTGTGCCTCGCCCTGTGCCACGTGCTCGGGATCGGCCTCTAGCTGCGACTCCTGCCCCGCCGGCCAGCTGCAGTACGGCGGCACGTGCGTCTCTGCCTGTCCGGCCGGCTCGCTGCCCACGGGCGACGGCGTCTCGTGCACAGCCTGCACGCTGCCCTGCACCGCCTGCGTCAACTTCCCCAACACGTGCACGGCCTGCCCCCCCGGCCAGTACGTTTACCAGGGCGCGTGCTACAGCGTCTGCCCGAGTGGCACCGTGGCCAGCATCAACAGCACAACCAATGTGAGCATGTGCCAGATCATTGTCGCACAGTGCCCCGCCCTGATCTCCAGCAACGCCGTCCTGGTCAGGACCCTTCCCAACACGTGGATCAACGCGACCTGCCAGCCAGGCTTCAGTGGTGGCCAGGGCGGCGTCATCGCGGGCAAAGTCTTCTGCTCGCCCAGCGCCACGTGGGACCCGGTTTCTCTCGGCGCTCTCAACTGCACGTTCACCCCCGAGGCCTCGGGCGGGCGCGTGTTTGACCTGGCCGCGGTCTACGTCGACGGCAGCACGATTGGCCTCACGTGGAACACCAACGGGACCAAGGTGCCCCGGTTCGCGGCCCAGATCTCGACCGACGGCATCACGTTCAACCCGATCTACACTGCCACGCCCATCACGGCGACGTCCCTGACCCTGTCGGGCCTGGCGCAGCACACGCTCTACTACATCCAGGTCTTTGGCTCGTCGGGCTCGTTCGTGCAGGACAGCACCGGCGCCCAGATCACGGTCACGACCACGATCGCGCCCCCGCAGGCCATCACCTTTGCGGACATCACGCCCGCCAGCCTCATCGTCATCATCTCGCCTGCCCTGGATTCGCTGGCCGTCTACTACCGCATCTCGCTCCTGACCCAGCACACGACAGTCGAGAGCGGCAGCGGCAGCACCAACGCGAAACGGGACTCGGGGCTGTCCGCGAGCAACTGGACAACGGTCGGCTACGTCGAGGCCAGTGAGGCCACCGGCGGCTACAACCTGACCGGCCTCGTCCCCAGCACGAGCTACATTGTGTGGGTGCAGGCCAGCCTGGATCTGTCACACCCCGAGCCCGTTGGCGCCCAGGCCGTCGTGGGAACCCCGGGCATTGCGACGCACAACGACACGACCTCGGTGCCCGTGGGCCTCGTCGTCGGCGTGGTCGTGGGCGTCCTGTGCGCGCTGGCGATCCTAGTCTTGGCCTTCCTGGTGTACCGCCGCCGGTCCACGCTGCGCCAGAAGCGGATGATTGACGAGTTTGCGACGCAGCTGGACACGTTTGGTGCCGGCGGGATCCGCGAGGGCGCGACCATCCCCGACGGCGTGTTTGTGGGCACAGTCCAGGTGCCCGCGTCCAAGACGTCCTCCCAGGTCGTGAGCATCATGGACGACGCCACCATGGTCAACACCGTCCTGGAGGTCGCGCTGCCGGGCTTCCTCAACATTGAGTTTGAGCACGACCTGCGCCCCGAGACAAAGCTGGCCGAGGGCGGCGGCGGCTCGATCTGGCGAGGCGCGATCCTGTCGGGCCAAGTGGCCAAGCGCAACGGCGGCGACGTGTGTGCCATCAAGTACATCAGCGAGGGCGGCAGCAGTACCGCCGGGGCGACCCTGTCCCAGGACGACAACCGGGACGAGGAGGTGGACGAGCGGTTCCACCAGGAGGTGTCGATCATGTGGTCGCTCAGCTTCCACCCCAACATCATCAAGCTCACGGGCTACGCCGACCGCCCGCGCGCCATCATCACTCCGCTGTACAAGACCGACCTGTTCCGCTTCTTGCACATGCCGCAAGAGAAGCCGCAGCTCGAGTCGGGCCTGATGCTCCATTTTTGCGCCGGCATCGCGGCCGGCCTGGACGCGATCCACTCGATGGGCATCGCGCACCGCGACATCAAGTCGTCCAACGTTCTCCTGGACGACCCGCGCGCAGGCTCCGGCGAGCGGTACCCTCGAGCCGTCATCTGCGACTTTGGCATCTCGCGCACGGGCGACGACACGGCCTCCGTGAAGAAATCCGCGCTGATCAAGGGCTTTTCGCCGCGCTACGCCGCCCCCGAGGTCTTTGCGCGCGCCCACATGCGCCGCGGACAGAGCACGGCCGACGACGACAAGCGCGCCGACGTGTACTCCCTCGGCGTGACCCTGTGGGAGATCTTTGCGCGACGCATCCCGTGGGACGGCCTCTCCAACGACAAGATCGAGCTCAAGGTGCGCGCCGCCGGGCGCCTCGACGAGCTCTTTGGCAACGAGAAGGACGAGGTGCACGTTCTCGTCGTCGCCACGATGAACGACTGCCTCCTCTCGAGCGCCATCAAGCGTCCCACCATCGGGTCCATCAACAACAAGTTTGTCGACCTGGTCCAGATCCGCATGGGCATCATGTCGGATCTCGCCAGTGCGCCCCCTGTGCGTTCCTCCACCACTGCGACGGCCCGGTCCCCTCCGCCGCCCTCGTCGTCCTCTCGTGCCCCTGCTCCTGCTGTCGCAAACACCCTTGGCGACGTCACGATCGAGTACACCTCCTTTGCCAATCCGTCCCTGGACACGGTCTTTGCCGACTCCCATTGACCAGGGGTGGGAGTTGGATCTGCTTTGCCTAAAATATAAATGGTTGTTTTCCTCTCGTTTTAACATAAATTCTGTCCTTGATTTCGGGTGCTTTTCCGGGACAGCTGGATGAAAGATAAATTTACAAAAAATACACAAGATCTAAAAGGCTTAGAAGTAATAGGAGCCGTCGTTGCCGATCGCCTTGGCTGAGACTCGGTCGTCCTTGCCCTTGTCAAAGTACAAGGGATCCTCAAACGTGGGGTACTCGCTGGCAAAGACAGGGTTGTTGTAGGACACTGTCGTAACAAAATAAGAGGGTGGCGGTTCTGAAGAAACATTGAATTAATAAGTGTTAATTTTTTTTCTTTTACCTTCAAACTCAAATCCGTCGACCTGGGCGACCTCCTCCTTTTTGTTACGGCGCCTGGATCGCCACACAAAGCAGCAGAACACGAAACAGCAGACGACAACGGCGGCCGCAACGACGATCCCCACGACCATGGCCACGTTGGTGGAGGCATTCTGCTGCGCCGCCTCTGGCAGCGATGAAGGCGTCGGCGTCAGGGTCGATGGCGGGCTCGCAGGCGGGCTCGATGGGGCCGCCGAGGACGGTGTTGGCGTAGGAGTGGAGGCGGTTGTAGGTGCTGCCGCTGATGGTTCTGACGAGGCAGTGGGAGTGGCCGTCTCAGTGGCCGTTTGGGTAGCAGATTGCGCGGCCGTTTGCGTGGCCGACTGCGTGTCTGACTGCGTGGCCGATTGCGTGGCTGACTGTGTGGCCGACTGGGTAGCTGATTGTGTGTCTGATTGTGTGGCCGATTGCGTGGACGACTGCGTGTCTGACTGGGTAGCTGACTGTGTGGCCGACTGTGTAGCCGACTGTGTAGCCGACTGTGTAGCCGATTGTGTGTCTGACTGGGTAGCCGACTGGATCGCCGTGTGGACAAAGACCTTGGTTGTCGACGACTGGACAATCGTCTGGGGCGGCGTGACGGGGGCACTCGTGACAAGGGACGTGCCGGTCAGAGTGGCGGTGGCTGTGGCCAGATTTGTAGGGTGTGCGGTGGCAATGGCCGTGGCCGTGTCGGTTCCAGTGGCCGTGCCGATCGATGTGGCCGTGGCCGTGATCGACTCGGTCAACGACGGCGTGGCTGTGGCAGTGTCTGAGATCGTGTCAATGGCCGACTTGGTGAACGAGAGCTCCGCGGTCGGGGTGGATTGCTGGGTGAACGATGCTGTCGGCAACGCGGGGAAGGACCCGGTGGCCGTGGCCGTGGCCGAGTCCGCGAACGACGCCGTGACCGACTCGGTGAAGGACGCCGTGGCAGAGGCGGTGACCGAGGCCGATGCAGAGAACGTGGCCGTTGGTGAAATCGTAGCCGACTCGGTGAAGGTGCCCGTGGCCGATTGGGTGGCCGACTCGGTGGCCGACTGAGAGTGGGAGAAAGTCTCGGTGCGGGACACAG
>Ga0302228_10003033_pt1 | contig 11108 bp, 14 predicted proteins | sample II_Palsa_N1_2_FD_193519 | JGI IMG/M metagenome (GOLD analysis project Ga0302228, IMG submission 193519) | Peat permafrost microbial communities from Stordalen Mire near Abisko, Sweden - II_Palsa_N1_2 | ecosystem: Environmental > Terrestrial > Soil > Palsa > Peat permafrost | place: Sweden...
CGGTGTCGACCCTCAAGGGCGCGCCACCGGGCTACATCGGCTACGGCGAAGGCGGTGTACTGACCGAAGCCGTGCGGCGCAAACCGTATAGCGTGGTGCTGTTGGACGAGGTGGAAAAAGCCCACCCGGACGTGCACGAGATCTTCTTCCAGGTGTTCGACAAAGGCGTGATGGAAGACGGCGAAGGCCGTGTGATCGACTTCAAGAACACCTTGATCCTGCTCACCACCAACGCCGGTACCGAGCTGATTTCCCAGGTCTGCAAAGACCCGGCGAACATCCCGCAACCCGAGGAAATCGCCAAGGCCCTGCGCCAGCCGCTGCTGGAGATTTTCCCGCCAGCATTGCTGGGGCGTCTGGTGACTATTCCGTACTACCCGCTGAGCGACGAGATGCTCAAGGCGATCACTCGCCTGCAACTCAACCGCATCAAAAAGCGCGTGGAGAACACCCACAAAGTGGCCTTCGATTACGACGACGACGTGGTCGACCTGATCGTGTCCCGCTGCACCGAAACCGAGAGTGGCGGACGGATGATCGACACCATCCTCACCAACAGCCTGCTGCCGGACATGAGCCGCGAGTTCCTCACCCGTATGCTGGAAGGCAAAGCGCTGGCGGGGGTGCGGATCAGCAGCCGGGATAACGAATTGCACTACGACTTCAGCGACGCGGCCTGACCTGACGGAACGCGGTCACTGTAGGAGCTGGCTTGCCTGCAATAGCGATTGAACATTCGACACTGATGTTGACTGACACACCGCTATCGCAGGCAAGCCAGCTCCCACACTGGATTCGGTTTCTTCAGTGATTACGACACTTACGGGACACTCGATGTTATTCAACCAAGCCTCACGCCTGGCCAAGATCACCAGCCCCTTGGGGCCGGATGTGCTGATGCTCAATGAAATGGGCGGCGGCGAAGAGTTAGGCAGGCTGTTCAACTTCGAGTTGCAGCTGACTTCGCTCGACGCGGCCATCGACCTCAACCAGTTGCTGGGCAAACCCATGTGCCTGAGCCTGCAATTGGCGGACGGTGGCGAGCGTTTTTTCCATGGCCTTGTCGCCCGGTGCAGCCAGAACATCGACCAGGGTCAGTTCGCCAGTTACCAGGTCACGCTGCGCCCGTGGCTATGGCTGCTCAGCCGCACTTCCGACTGTCGGATTTTCCAGAACCTGACCATCCCGCAGATCATCAAGCAGGTGTTCCGCGACCTTGGCTTTTCCGACTTCGAAGACGCCCTGAGCCGGCCGTATCGCGAGTGGGAATACTGCGTGCAGTACCGCGAAACCAGCTTCGAGTTCGTCAGCCGGTTGCTGGAACAGGAAGGCATCTACTACTTCTTCCGTCATGAACAGGACCGCCACGTATTGGTGCTGGCCGATGCCTATGGCGCCCATACCCGCGTAGTCGGCTACGGTTCCGTGCCCTACTACCCCAAGGACGAGCAACAGCGCGAACGGGACCATATGCACAACTGGCACCTGGCGCACGAAGTGCAACCCGGTTCCCTGGAACTCAACGACTACGACTTCCAGCGCCCCAGCGCCAGCATCGACGTGCGCTCGGCCATGCCACGCCCGCACACCGCCGGTGACTATCCGCTGTATGACTACCCCGGCACTTACGTAAAGAGCGAAGACGGCGAACACTACGCTCGTACCCGCATCGAAGCCCTGCAAACGCTACACGAACAAGTGGAGTTCAGCGGCAACGCCCGAGGCTTGGGTTCCGGCAACCTGTTCAGCCTCACCGGCTTCAGTCGCCAGGACCAGAACCGCGAATACCTGATCGTGGGCGCCCGTTACTACATCGCCCAGGAAAGCATGGAGAGTGGCGGCGGCGCGCCCTCGGCGCAATTCGAAAGCAGCCTGACCTGCATCGATGCCCAGCAAAGCTTCCGCCCCCTGGCCAATACCCACCGCCCCATCGTCAAAGGCCCGCAGACCGCATTGGTGGTAGGCCCCAAAGGCGAGGAAATCTGGACCGATCAATACGGCCGGGTCAAGGTGCATTTCTATTGGGACCGTCACGACCAATCCAACGAAAACAGCTCGTGCTGGATTCGTGTTTCCCAAGCATGGGCCGGGAAAAACTGGGGGAGTATTCAGATCCCACGTATTGGCCAGGAAGTGATCGTCAGTTTCCTTGAGGGTGATCCAGACCGGCCAATTATCACTGGCCGCGTTTATAACGCGGAGCAAACGGTACCTTACGCCTTGCCCGCCAACGCGACCCAAAGCGGCACCAAGAGCCGCTCCAGCAAGGGGGGAACACAGGCCAACTTCAATGAAATACGTATGGAGGACAAAAAAGGCGCCGAGCAGCTGTATATCCATGCCGAGCGCAATCAGGATATTGCCGTAGAGAATGACGAAGGCCATTGGGTGGGTCATGACCGGCACAGCACTGTGGATCACGACGAGATGGTACGGATCGGCAACGACCGCCTGCGTGCGGTGCAGTGCAACGATACCTTGCATGTGGGCGGGACCAAGAGCGACAGCATCAGCACCCAATATCTCATCGAGGCGGGGTCGCAAATTCGGTTGGTGTGCGGGAAAAGCGTGCTTGAGTTCAATGCCAGTGGAGAGATCAACATCTCGGGCACGGCGTTCAATATCTACGCCAGTGGTAACGGCAACATCGATACCGGTGGCCGACTGGACCTCAACGCGGGCAATGCCTGTGCCGTGGACGACAAAGGGAAAGGCATCAAGGGCGTTATTGATGCCGCAGTGAAAGCCCTGTTTCCAAAAAAACCTAAACGCTGACACGGCCCATCGAGACCGGGCAGAACGTCTGCCCGGTTGATCAGATCGGCGCCAAAAGATACCGCAGCGCTTTGTGATACTTGGCAATCCTCTCCAGGTCCTTGGCCTCAAGTGTGGGCAACCGAGTGAGGTTGAGGTTGTCCCGGATGTCTTCGATTTTCACCTTTCGCGCCAGCTCATCAGGCCGAATCCGCGCGATGAAATCTTCGTAGGCTTCGCCGGAACGCTTCGAGAGACAGTCGATGGCGTGTATCACATGCTCGCAGAGACCTAATTGCCTTAGCTCATCCAGGGTGACATTGCCATCTTCGACTACGTCGTGCAGCACGCTGACAATCTGCTCATCCAAGGTCTCGAATTTCAACATCAAGCGCAGAGGGTGCAAGATGTAAGGCTTGCCAGACTTATCCACCTGCCCGGTATGAATACGACAGGCCAAGGTAATGGCGGCGTCGAGAATACTCATTGGCGTGGAAACCCTTTTTCGTATTGCTCGCGAGTGATTTCTCGGCCGGAGCACAGCGCCTCTCTGTACAAGCGATGGTCAGGAGCAACTGGCTCTGCACGCTCTTGTGCACCGTAAAATTTGACGTATATTTTTTTCTCACGGTGGTCCCAGCGATACGTGACCTCTTCAAAGTCGTAATCGATGAAAACATCTCGGGTTAAAAGCGCTTCGAAATCAATTGCCACTGCTCCCCCTTATCGCGTCGTAATAGGCTCTGCTTCTCTCGGCAATGGCTTTTGCCTCGACACTGTTTGGGTCCAGCACTCGCCACTCCTCATAGTACTTATGGCCCAACCCGCCTTCGACGTTGGCTTTCGCCGCCACCGCATTGTAGGTGTCATCACCCAACAACACCCGACTAAGGGCCTCGGGCTCCTTGGCATAGATCATTTCAGGAGAGTTGACCTGAATTTCCCCTGGAATACCTGCACGCGTCGGCAAGGTGGAGTTCACACCACTGTAGCCCATAGGGTCAGTCGCCCCATCGATGATCTTCACTTTAGCACCCTGGTTGCCTAACTCAGTCGCTACCGCGCCTACCTGGTCTGACTTGACAATGATCGTGTTTCTCGCCAAATCCTTGATCCGGGTCGGGTCACCCTCATAGTCATTCATAATCTTCTCGACGGCCCTCGCCTGGGACTTAATGGGCGCCTTCGCAACCGTCCCGCCATATTTGGCGGCTAGCTGATCCGCCGTGGCATCGATTTCTGCCTTGGCACCTGGCGCCTTCGCATAAACCTCTTCAAAGCCTTTGGGCAGCGGACTCTCGAGCTCGGGTGTGGCTTTAGGCTTCGCAAGTTTGGCTCCCAGCCCCAACAATGCCATCCCCGCTACACCTTGCAGCAAATCCCGATACCCGGGTCCCAACCTGTCACCAAGATCACCCAGGAGCGCCATACCGCCCAGAACCAGCCCGCCCACAACAACGAATTCTGCCAGCACTGCGAGGCCTGCCATACCTGCCAGGATTAGAGCGCCTCCCGCCGCAAGTAACCCGAGGGTCTCCAAGCCCGTGTGCATCCAGCCTTCGATATCGAGGACAAACGCCACGGAAAGGGTTGGGCCACCGATAAACGTATTGGGACTGCCACTCTTGATATGAGCGCCACAGACCATTTTGCTATGAAGGCGTGCTGCCGGCTTACCGTTGATGAATACCGTGGCACTGCCTTCGGCAATCAATACCGGGAACGGCCACATCGGATGATTCAGCGGCAGGCCGCTGCAGGACGAGGCAATGTCCTCCCCTGCCCTCATCGCATTGAGGTTATTGATATAGACATTCAAACTGCCCATCAACAACTTCCCCGTCGTGGGCTCCGGCAAGTTGAAGATCGTACTCAGGCCCTTGACGATCTGGAACATCGACAGACCACCCGCCGCAATCGCGCCGGCCATGATGACAACAGCCAACCCACCCGTGGCGACGGTGGCGGCGATCACAGCGGCACCAATCAAGGCACCCGCGACAGCGCCAGCGATCATCGCCACGACCCCAAAGCCGTGGGCTATTTCGTCACCTAAACGGGCTGCCGCTTGTGCGTCCATCGCGTCCACACTCTCTCTACACAGTCAAATCGCCGTACCACGATTTGTTCCAGGCTGGACAATCAAAAGTTCATCTAGCTCACGCTTACGGCAACGTATGACGAAGGGCAGTGCAGCATCCGAGTCACGGTTGAACAGATCAAAAGTCGCCCGGTCAATTTCATAATACTCTTCGTAGTCGGCCACACCGTTGCTCACCGGTATGGATACGTAAAATCGGCCCGACTCTTGTTCGACCCCCACAGAGAACATGTGCTCGCGACTTACAAAAACATCCTGAAATTTCATGATCACCTCTAAAACCCTATTGCTGTCCAACCAAAGTCAGTGGGTGCGATGCTACCTGCATCGATGACCGCCTCACTGCTGCCTCCCGGTAGTTTACCGCCCGGAATCCAAAGATCATTAGCCCCCGCCTCGTTCCCTGAGGGAATACGCAGGTTCAAGTCTTTGGGCGAGGGAATGTCAACACGGACCAGACTGCTGTTATCCAGCGTATTTTTCGGGAGCCCAAGTGCCTGTTCCAGCGCTCTGGGGTCACCCTTGGCGTTTGCCAACAGCTGATCTGCTTCGTGTTTGGGCATGATGAAGGAAGTACCGTCGCGCTGTGCAATCCCGTACTTGTCGAGGTTGGCTTTTGTCATGAAGCGTGAGGCGCCTTTATCGAACTGGGCCAAATGTTCGCTTACGTACTTGGGTGAGAGGTAAGTATCGGCATCCGGGCGGGTGCCTTTCGGCATCGCAAGGATATCCGCCTCAGTCACGCCAAGTTTGTACTTGGGCGTTGCCAACCTCGCCATCTTCGGACTCAGCCCGAGCATCGCCATACCGGCCACGCCCTGCAGCAGATCTCGATAGCCTGGCCCAAGCCGATCGCCCAAATCACCCAGGAGGGTCATACCGCCCAGAACCAGGCCACCGACAACAACGAACTCGGCGAGCACTGCAAGGCCGACCATAGCGGCCATCACCAGCGCAACACCGGCCGCTAGCAGCCCCACAAGCTCCAATCCGGAATGCATCCAGCCTTCAATATCAAGCACAAATGCCACTGAGACGGTCGGGCCACCGATAAAGGTATTAGGACTGCCACTCTTGATATGAGCACCACAGACCATTTTGCTATGCAAGCGGGCCGCCGGCTTACCATTGATAAACACCGTTGCACTACCTTCAGCGATCAATACCGGGAAGGGCCACATCGGGTGATTCAGCGGCAGCCCCGTGCAGGACGAGGCAATGTCCTCCCCTGCGCGCATCGCATTGAGGCCATTGATATAGACATTGAAACTGCCCATCAACAGCTTCCCCGTGGTGGGCTCCGGCAAGTTGAAGATCGTACTCAGGCCTTTGACGATCTGGAACATCGACAAACCGCCCGCCGCAATCGAACCCGCCATGATTGCCACCGCCAAACCGCCAGTGGCAACCGTAGCAGCGATAACAGCCGCGCCAATAAACGCGCCCGCCACTGCACCCGCAATCATCGCGGCGACACCAAAGCCGTGGGCTATTTCATCACCTAAGCGTGCTGCAGCCTGCGCATCCATTGCGTGCATCTACCTTCTGGGTCAACCAATACTGCTTGAGCATGCATGGAGTGCGTCGCATCAATCAGATGCTGGATACCTGTGGCTTGAGCGTACCCATGACCATCTTCCAGGCCGTCTCGTGATGCACAAGGTCGTTAGGGGTAGTGGTCAACGTGGTAATCAGCACGGCCGGCTTACGTTCAATGAATACCTGACGCAACATCAGTTCGCGGCCCTCACGCTGCCAGGTGTAATCCAGCAAAGTGGCAGCATGGTCATGCAGCACCATGTCCCAACGTCGAATCAGCTTAAAGTCAGGCAATTGCTGCTCAGCACTTTTCACTTGTCTATCGACGTACTCCACAAAGGTAGCGTCGCCCTGAGTAGCATCACGACTGATGACAAAGCTCGCTTCCTTGGCGCCGCCAACAGCCGGCAGCTTAAAGATGTTGATACTCTGGTCCTGCCAGGCATCAGGAATGTCGAGATCTGCTTCTTGAATTCTGTATAGGGTCACAGGGATCGCGTTCCATGGATGTGAGTGACTCGAGGAAGGGCAAATACTCGGGTAATACAAAGCAACAATCAAGCAAACCGAAGGCGATACCTGATTCACCCGCCACGAAAAATGGGCACCCGACCCAGTCGGCGTGCCCATTTTTCATCCTGCTACGCCTCCCTTCGAGACGGTGCTACCTGTTACGGGTTGACGCTGTCTTTGAGCGACTTGCCCGGCTTGAACGCAACGGTGTTGCTCGCCTTGATCTTTACCGGCTCGCCGGTTTGTGGGTTCTTGCCGGTGCGGGCGCCACGGTGGCGTTGCAGGAAGGTGCCGAAACCAACCAGGGTGACGCTGTCCTTGCGATGCAGGGCGCCGGTGATTTCTTCGAGAACGGCGTTAAGTACACGGTTGGCCTGTTCTTTGGTCAGGTCTGCTTTTTCAGCAATAGCGGCTGCGAGTTCTGGTTTACGCATAAATGAAGCCTCTTTGACGGTTTTTTGTTGTTATGTCCGTGTCGCTCTCTGGTGGAGCAACGCCCAAGGCGCCGCAGGCTCTACTCTGCGGCAGACGGGAGTGAGGATGGCATGCCATCGGACACTGCGCCAGTCTCGTGGCGACCTTTCTACGCTCAAAACAAGGGTTATTCCGACAGAACGACCAGTATTTACGCCAGCAACGACGGAAGCTCTTTGTTCAGGGCCAGTTTTTCCATGACGGCCGTGCCGGTCAGCGCATAACCCAGCAAACGGCCACTGGCATCACGGCACAATGCCTTGATGTCGGTGCCCTGCCCTTCGACGCTCCAGACTCCTTCGGTGCCCCGTGGCGGCGGCGAGACTACCAACGGGCAGACCGGGGTTTTCACGGTGACCGGCATCGGCCCGTAGTTGACCGCCGTGGCGTTGCCCGCCAGGGTCTGGGCCAGGGCGCGCGCGCAGCTCATCAGCGGCATGACGTACAACAAATTCAGGCCATCGACCTCGGCACAGTCGCCCAGGGCGTAGATATTGGCGTGGGAAGTCTTGAGCTGGCGGTCGACCATGATCCCACGGTTGATCTGCAAGCCGGCAGCCGCCGCCAGGTCTACGCGAGGGCGCAAACCAATGGCCGAGACCACCAGGTCGCACTGAATCACTTCGCCATCAGACAGATGCGCTTCCAGACCGTCAGCGGTGCGTTGCAGGCGGTTGAGCACCGGCCCCAAGTGGAAACGCGCACCGAGGCTTTCCAACCCGGCCTGGACCGCTGCGGCCGCCGCCGGGTGCAGCAGGGTCGGCATGACTTGCTCGCAAGGTGCCACCAGATCGATTTCGTAACCACCGAGGATCAGGTCGTTGGCAAATTCACAGCCAATCAGCCCGGCACCCAGCAGCAGGACCCGGCGTTTGCCGGCCGCTGCCGCACGAAAGCGGGCGTAGTCCTCCAGGTCATTGATCGGGAAAATCAGCTCCGAAGCGTCACCCTGCACCGGCACGCGCACGGTTTCCGCACCCCAGGCCAGGATCAGGTCGCGATAGGCCACTGCTTCTTCACCGACCCACAAGCGCTTATGGCCCGGGTCGATACCGCTGATACGGGTATGGGTGCGCACTTCGGCCTTGAGTTGCTCGGCCATGGCGCCAGGTTCAGCCATGCTCAGGCCATCGGCTTCCTTGTTCTTGCCAAAACCGGTGGAGAGCATGGGCTTGGAGTAGGAGCGCCCGTCATCTGCGGTGATCAGCAACAGCGGGGTTTCGCTATCGAGTTTGCGAAACTCCCGGGCCAGGTTGTAACCGGCCAACCCGGTGCCGACGATCACGACAGGTGCGTTCATTCCTTTCTCCTTGTAGTACGTTTCTTAAAATCGTTTCTTTAATTCAAAGAATTAACCGATCTCGATCATTTCGAAGTCCATTTTGCCGACGCCACAGTCCGGGCACAGCCAGTCTTCCGGGACGTCCTGCCACAGGGTGCCCGGAGCGATTCCGTCATCCGGCCAGCCGTCCTTCTCGTCATAGATCAGGCCACAGACTACACATTGCCACTTCTTCATTACTTGCTTCCTCAAGGTCCAGGCTTTACTGGCCGACAGTCGATAGATCCAGCGTTGCCGTACGGCTCAGGGCGTTTTGTACTGATCGGGGCCCGCAGATGCAAGCATGATCGGCACCTGGAGCAGGTATGCCCCGGCAAAAGTCCGGGGCACCATGGTAAGCTCGCCGCCTCTTTTGCTGCCAATAATGACTCACTGTGCCGCACTCAAACCCCGCTTCCGTTGCTTGCCGATGGCTGACCCAGAGCCTCCTGAGCCCCCTGCCCGCGCCGCTGATCCTCGACTGGCTGTTCGATGAGGGCTCGCTGACACGGCGCCTGACGCGCCTGTCCGATGACGGCTTCAGCGTGACACCGCTGGTCGAGGGCTGGCAGCCGCTGCGGGACGATGAATGTGCCGCCCTGGACTTGCCGCCTGCCAGTATTGGCTGGGTTCGCGAGGTGTATTTGCGCGGTCATGGCCGGGCCTGGGTATTTGCCCGCAGCGTGGCGGCTCGCAGTGCATTGCAGGGCGACGGCTTGCATATGGATGAGTTGGGCAGCCGCTCGTTGGGAGAACTATTGTTCTGCGACCAAGCGTTTGCACGCCGGGCCATCGAGGTTTGCCATTACCCTCGGGAATGGCTGCCAACGGCCACACAGGCCGATGATCTGTGGGCGCGCCGCTCGCGGTTTGATCGCGGACCGCTGAGTGTGCTGGTGGCTGAAGTTTTCCTGCCGAGCCTGTGGCACGCCGTGCACGAACATCCGGAGAATGGTTGATGTATCAGCGTCTGCTCAAATCCTTGAATCACCTGAATCCCCGGGCCTGGGACTTCATCCAGCTGACCCGAATGGACAAACCCATCGGCATCTATCTGCTGCTGTGGCCAACGCTCTGGGCATTGTGGATTGCCGGCAAGGGCTCGCCGTCCCTGGCTAACATCGTGATTTTTGTCCTGGGCGTCACACTGACCCGCGCTGCCGGTTGCGTCATTAATGACTGGGCTGACCGCAAGGTCGACGGCCATGTGAAGCGCACCGCGCAACGCCCGTTGGCCAGCGGCAAGATCAGTTCGAAAGAGGCTCTGGTGTTCTTTGCGGTACTGATGCTCATCAGCTTCCTGCTGGTGCTGCTGACCAACTCCATGACCATCTGGCTATCGTTGGGCGGTCTGGCACTGGCGGTCAGCTACCCGTTCATGAAGCGCTACACCTACTACCCGCAGGTGGTATTGGGAGCAGCGTTTTCCTGGGGCATGCCAATGGCGTTCACCGCCGAAACCAGCAGCCTGCCGGCCACCGCCTGGCTGCTGTACATCGCCAACCTGCTGTGGACGGTAGCCTACGACACCTACTACGCGATGACCGATCGTGACGATGACTTGAAAATCGGCGTGAAATCCACCGCGATTCTGTTCGGCGACGCTGATCGGGTGATCATTCTGACCTTGCAGGGCTTGGCGCTGGTTTGCCTGCTGCTGGCGGGCGCGCGCTTTGAACTGGGAGGCTGGTTCCACCTCGGACTGCTCGCGGCGGCCGGGTGTTTCGCCTGGGAGTTCTGGTATACGCGGGACAGGGATCGGATGAAGTGCTTCAAGGCGTTTTTGCACAACCACTGGGCAGGGTTGGCGATTTTTGTCGGGATTGTGGCGGACTACGGGTTTCGGTAATTCCATCCTGTAGCCGCTGCCGCCAGGCTGCGATCGCCGACGCAGTCGGCGCAAAGTTCAAGATCGTTCGCAGCCTGGCGGCAGCGGCTACAGGGCTGGCTTACGGTTTGGCGACCTTCCACGCCCCGTCCATTTTGCCTTCACCGGTCATGTCACCGGCCTTTTTGTCCATGACGAAGGTGTAGAGCGGTTTGCCGTCATAGGCCCATTGGCCCTTCTCATCGTCGCGAGTAATCACGGTCCACTTGCCCATGGGTTTGTCAGTGGAGGCCGCTTTCAACGGTGGCCAGTTGGTAGCGCACTTGTCGTTGCACATGGACTTGCCGCCTGCATCCTTGGCAAAGGTGTAAAGAGTCATACCAGCGTGATCCACCAGCATCCCGTCTTTAGTCATTGCAGGATCCGCCGCAAATGCCAGGGTCGGCAGCGTCAGCGCGGCCGTTACCAGCAGGGCTTTCCAGGAAAACGTACTGTGAGTCATCGGAACCTTCCTTTTGTGGTTGTCAGGATTCGGACCCAAAGCGTAGTCCAGGAAGGCGCCGATTGCCCAAGCCACT
>Ga0302228_10003042_pt1 | contig 11096 bp, 10 predicted proteins | sample II_Palsa_N1_2_FD_193519 | JGI IMG/M metagenome (GOLD analysis project Ga0302228, IMG submission 193519) | Peat permafrost microbial communities from Stordalen Mire near Abisko, Sweden - II_Palsa_N1_2 | ecosystem: Environmental > Terrestrial > Soil > Palsa > Peat permafrost | place: Sweden...
ATGCATCGCCAGAAAGCTCGGACTCTGCGTCGCCGCCGCAACCTCGATCCCACTCAGTTCCCCACGCTCAGCATTCCACGCAGCGCGGAAAATTCCCTTGCTCGTCCCTGTCCCCAGCAAAATCCACCGGGAACTGCCGGCCATCGGACTCGCCACTGCTCGCAGCGCCAAAGGAAACGCAGCCGCCGACGCCAAAAACTGCCGCCGGTTAGTCGAATATCGGTTCGCGGTGTTCATTCCCATCAGGTGTTCAGACCCCATCAAGCCTAAGCCGACTCGGCGACCGTCTGCGGCTCGCCGGGTAGTTTGAAATCAAATTCACCAGGATGAGCATCCGGCCCGACGACAGGAAGGCTCGGAAGATTGGCCGTATTGCCCACTTCTTCCACCACCGCTTTCACCTCGCGCAGAACCTCATCCACGGTCATCGTGTACATCTCGCGGCCGTTGTCATACCCACTCTCGATCGCCTGTTTCAAGTAGCGTCCTGCCGCCTGGGCTGCTAGATAATCAGTGATTACCTTGCCGCTCCGTCGCTTCTGCTCCACCCACGCCAGGTTAGGCATCGCAATCCAAAGCGGTTTGCCGTTCACAGCAAATCGGATGTCGGTCGCATCGGCATGGCGGGTCGCAATCGCTACGACCGTCCCCTTCCACACACAGTGCAATTTCTCTGAGGTCCACCGGTCGGTCGCTTCGAAGTCTTCATACATGGCACCCTCAGGTTATTCGTACCGTGACATCGAAGCAAGCGGCCTTTCCATCAAACACGCTCGTATCCCTGTTAATTTTGCCAGCCCACCGCTAACGTTTCATCATTTACCCTAGTCCAGTAGGAAGTCCCAAATACACAGAGTTCGAGAAAGCCTTCATACGATCCCCCGATCCGCTTAAAAAGGACATATCCGTGCGTAGACCAATCTCTCTACTCCTCCTATCCCTTCTCGCCTTTGTGCCGTTTGCCTACTCCCAGGCCCCTGCAGCGAAACCGGCCCCGCCTCCGTCCGATGTCCTGATCTTCGCCAATGGTGACCAACTCACCGGCAAGCTCGACAGCGTGACCGACGGCAATGTCATCTTCAAGAGCGACATGGCCGGAACCGTCACCATCTCCATCGACAAAATCAAGGAACTAAAGTCCGGCGCCGAGTTTGCCCTGCTCCGTAAAGGCGTTATCCCGGACAAAACCCACGTGCCCGAGGGCTCCGTCGAGGTCGCCGACAAGAAATTGATCCTCACGCCCGCTCCCAACGAGCCTCCCGCTGTCGTCCCTGCCGACGAGGTCGACTACCTCATCGATCGAGCCTCCTTTGATAAGCAGATGGCTCACAAGGCCGGCTTCCTCACCGGTTGGGGCGGTGCCATCACCGGCGGCGCCACAATCGTGCGCTCCACCACCACTGCCACTACCTTCAACGTGGGCGTGAACCTGGTCCGCGCGATCCCCACCGTGCCATGGTTGGCGCCTCGCAATCGCACCACCATCAACGTCAACGAGAGCTACGGGAAACTCTCCACTCCCGCCATACCTCCCACGGTCCCGCCAACCCCCGCTAGCGAGGTCCTCACCAACATCTTCCATGCCGACGCGGAGCGCGACCAGTACTTCAACTCCCGCCTGTACGCCCTCGTCGACGCCTCTTGGGATCACAACTATGGCCAGGGACTCCAACTCCAGCAGGTATACGGAGCCGGTATCGGCTACACCGCCATTAAAACCCCTGTACAGGAACTCGACCTCAAGGCCGACGTCCACTACATGAAGCAGCAGTACATCTCCACCACCGTCGACGGCGTCGTTACCACCACGCCCTCGACCAATATCATCGGCACCACCTTTTTCGAGGGCTACATCCGCCATTTGCCGCGCAAAATGCTCTTCACCGAGTCCCTGAACTACCTTCCCGCCTGGAATGACTTCAAGGCCTACTCGGTGAATTTCAATGCGGCCCTCTCCTTACCCGTCATCAAACGCCTCTCCGCCACCATTGCCGTTGCGGATAACTACCTCAACGACCCTGCGCAGTACTACAAGAAGAACTCCTTCCAGTTCATCGCCGGCGTCACCTACGTGCTCCCATAACGCGCCTTTCCGCACGGTTTGGGCTGTTCCAAGGGGTCCGGGATGTTCTAATGGAGACAGCGAGCCTCCCGGCCCGCCAGTGTATGTTCAGGAGTTCGGATTTGATGTGTGATGTGCGGAAATTGGCAGTACGATTGGTTCTCTCTGGAATAGCAGCAGGTATGCTCGCCGGAACCATTACCCCGGCAAACGCCCAGACTGTGACCCAGACCCAGTCCAAAAAAAGAAAGCAAGAAACCCACGCCCGCCACGAGACCAATGCAACCCGTCTCGCGCGTATCGCGAAGACCACCGAAGAGACCTACGCCCATCGGTACGAAGTATTCGGCGGCGGCGGCTATCTACGTTTTCGCAGCGGCGAGTACCTCCGCAGGAATAACGAAATTAGCTGGGCCACTGCCTTCAACTACTACTTCAATCCCAAGCTCGCCGTCGTCGGCGATGCTCGCGGCTCTTTTGGCAACGCCCACGCCCTCACCAATAACGAGTACGGCGTCTACAACCCCCAGATCAACGAATACATGTTCATGGGCGGCGTCAGCTATCGCTTCATCATGAAGGAGAAATTTGCCGTCAGCGCTCAGGCCCTCGCGGGCACCAGCTGGGGCATCTTCTCCGGCGGTTCAAAGGGCATCCCCGGCGCGGATCTCGGCCTCTGGAATGATGGCCTCCGTCCGGCGTTCTCCCTCGGTGTCAGCGGCGACTACAACGTCACTCCCAATTTGGCGCTGAGGCTCAATCCCACCTGGATGGCAACCAACTTCGTCGGTCCCACCGGCAGCACCATCCAGAACAATCTCGGCTTCAACGTAGGCGTCGTCTATCGCTTCGGCCATCAATAGGCGTCGCGTCCTAAAATCCAAGCCACGTCCGCGGCCTCAAGCGTAAGATAGGTACATGGCCAAAGGTTGGGAATCCAAGAGCGTCGAAGAGCAGCAGGCCGATGCAGCAGCCCCGAGACCTGCCACCTCCGAGGTGGCAGTCGAGGCAAAGCGCGCCGAAGCAGACCGCAAGCGTCGCTTGCAGGGCCTCGAAATGCAACGGGAACGCGTTCTCTCCGAGCGCACCTCAAACCCTCACCGCCGCAGCGCCCTCGAGCTAGCTCTCGCCACCATCGAGACCGAACTCGAACAGCTAGGCTGGTCGATCAAGCTGTAGCTCGCGCGCCTAGCTCTTCCGCGTCAGCACAAAGGGATTCGCCTGCGCCGTAGGAGTCAGCACCACACTCTGAATGCTCACATGCGCCGGCCGCGTCGCCGCCCACACAATCGCATCCGCGACATCTTCAGCCTGTAGCGGATCCACATTCTGATACGTCTTCGCCGCCCGCTCCGCATCTCCCCGAAACCGAATCCTGCTGAAGTCTGTCTCCACCATCCCTGGATCGACAGACGTCACCCGCACCGCCGTCCCATTCACATCAATCCGCAGCCCGTCTGAAATAAATCGCTCCGCTGCCTTGGTCGCGCAGTACACGCCGCCATTTGCATAAGCCATGTGCCCGGCAATCGAGCCCAAATTAATCACGTGCCCCCGATTGCGCTCCACCATCCCCGGCACAATCGCGCGCGTCACATACAACAGACCCTTCACATTCGTGTCGATCATCTCTTCCCAGTTCTCAACATCGTCCTCATACAGCTTCGTCAGACCGCGGCTGAGTCCCGCATTATTCACCAGCACATCCACCGCCCGCCACGCCTCCGGCAACTCACCCAACACCCGCTTCACCACCACCCGATCCCGCACATCGATCTCCAGCAGCAACAGATCCGCGGCACCCGCATCCCGCAACTCCGCCTCCATCGCCTGCAACTTTTCCAGCCGCCGGGCGCACAGCACCAGCTTCGCTCCAAGTCGCGCAAACTCCATCGCCGTCGCTGCTCCAATCCCCGAGCTAGCTCCCGTCACAAAAACAATCTTGCCCTTCATCGAAGTACTCACATTCCCCTCCACAACTCCAATTATTCTTGCACGCCTAAAACCACGAAGGCCGCGAGCATCTCGCGGCCTTCGTCTGCTTTCCCGTAATCCAACAAGCTACTGCGGAGTAGTAGTCGGAGGCTGCGTGATGACTGGCTGCGTCGTCTGCACACCAATCGCCGCACCCGAAATCACCATGTTCACGCGCCGATTCTGCTTCCGCCCATCCGCCGTGTCATTGGACGCGACCGGATCAGCCTTGCCCAGGCCAACCGACGTAACGTTCCCCGCCGGCACGCCATTCTGAATCAGGAAGTCGTGCACAGCGTTCGCGCGACTCTCGCTCAGCTTCTGGTTGTACGCATCGCTGCCAACCGAGTCCGTGTAGCCCTCAACCTGCACCTTCAAGTCAGGATAAAGTTCCAGGATCGTCGACACCTTAGCCAGCGCAATCTGCGCGTTCTGCTTCAACGTGTACCGGCCAGAGTCGAACAGCACATCGCCCAAATTAATCACCAGGCCGCGTGCCGTCTCCGTAGTCTGCAGCACCGCATTCAACTGCGCCCGCAGCTTCTCACGAGTAGCCGCTGCCTCTCGCTTCGCAGCCTCAACCTGATCCTGCGCCTGCGTCGCCTGCGCACGGGCAGTAGCCGCTTCGGCATCCGCTCTCGCCTTCGCTGCATCCGCCTGCGCCCTTGCCGCGTCCGCCTGCGCAGCCGCAGCCGCCGAAGCCTCTGCAGCAGCCTTGTCCTTGCTCGCCTGTAGCTCCGCCGCCTGCGCCTGTTGCTGCGCCGCTACCTTCGCATCCTGCGCCTCTTGCTGACGTTGCTGTTCCTCTTTGCGCAGCGTCAGGATGCGCGCATCTTCCGCGCGCTGCGTCGCCGAACGCGCATACGTGAACTCCATCTTCACGTCCCGATGCTTACTCGACTGGATGTCCTGCGCGTTCTGAAGATCAGTCGCAACTTCCTTCATAATGTCCGGAGCATACTGGTCCGCGCCCACAGACTTCGCAATCCGCTGCGCGTTATACGCCTCGTACAGCGCCAGTGGCGTGTGCTCGCGATCCGTAATAGGGAACTCCACCGTCTTCGATCCGGAAGTAGGCGCATACAGCCCCTTCGGCAACAGATGGTAGTGGATATTCACCTGTTGCAGCACGCCGTTCGTCTTATCTGTAAATACGTTCTCCAACACCACCACATCGCTTGGCTGCGACACCGCATAGTACGGCTCCGCGGTAACGATCAAGCCAAACGCCTGAAACGAAGACGTCACATTCAGACTGGCTTTATCGCCCGCCAGTTCCAATTCACCCAAATTCTGCGGACGTCCATCCGCAGAGATCGCCCACAAAACATACGTCAGGTACTCCGGGCCAAATCCATTGGCCGGCGTAAGACCCTCAAAGTGCACCGAGATCTCAGTCTTGCCCGTCACCGAATTAACCTTGGCATCGCCCTTAGCGCCGGGCAGCAGGCTCGTCCCCCGGAATCCCACGTGCGTCGCCCCGCTGCGATTAAAGTAGTTCACCGCATCCAGCTGCCGGTCCACCACCTTCACGTGGTAAACGTAAACGCCGTTCGGCCCCTGCGCGATCACTTCGCCAGTCTTCGCACCCGGCGCAACCGCCGTTGGGTTCGGCTCCTGCCCCATCGCAATCAATCCGAAACCGCTAAGCAACACGGCCATCGCCGGTACTGCCATCTTCTTTGTCCACGTGCCTGACATCGTATCGTTCTCCTTCAGAACTCTCGCCGTCTTTATGTAGTCACGGCATTGTGTTATTTGATTCTTACAGATCGGATGCCCTGCCACTCGCAAAAGGTGTCCTTTAGATAAATGTTCATAATGGGCAACCTATTCTGCACGCTGCAATTACACGCATCTTGCCCAGGCGCGTGCTATCTCATCACCTGAAAGCTACGCGGCAGCGACCACGGCCTGAATCCTCGGCGATACTACGGAATATCGTGGCGCCAAACCCTACTTACCGCCAATCCTCCCTATAATCTAGGTGTTAAGAGAGACCACGCGTGAGTGAATCGATCGTCGAAATCTTAGGGCTGCGCAAGGTCTTCAGCGGCAAGAATCCTGTGACGGCGGTCGATGGCATCGACCTCCACGTCCCCGCCGGATTGATCTACGGCTTGCTTGGCCCCAACGGCGCCGGCAAGACCACCACCATCTCCGTTGCCACCACCCGCGCCATCCCCACCGCCGGCTCCGTCCACATCGCCGGCATCGATGTCGTCGCGCACCCCGCCCTCGCCCGCTGCGTCATCGGCGTCGTCCCGCAATACAACACCCTCGACCGCTCCTGCACATTATTCGAAAATATCTACTTCCACTGCCGCTACTTCGGCATGACCAAGGAAGTCGCCGCGCAGCGCACCGCGCAGCTCCTCGACCAGTTCCGCCTCAGCGACCGCGCCCAGGCCTATCCCCAAGCGCTCAGCGGCGGCCTCGCCCAGCGCCTCCAAATCGCCCGCGCCATCGCCCACCACCCCAAAGTCCTCTTCCTCGACGAGCCCTCCGCCGGCCTCGATCCCCAGAGCCGCATCGCCATGTGGGACGCCGTCCGCGCTCTCCGCGTAGAAGGCATCACCGTCGTCCTCACCACCCACTACATGGAGGAGGCTGACGAAATCTGCGACCGCCTCGCCATCATCGACCACGGCAAAATCCTCATCGAAGACACCCCCGCCGCCCTCAAAGCCAGCGTCGGCGGCGACATCATCTACGACCTCCGCATGCACGGCGTCCGCGACTCCGGCAACCTCGAAAGAGAGCTCGCCCTCATCGACGGCGTCACCCGCGTAGAAGTCATCGAAGGCGGCCTCCGCGTCCTGGCCCGCGTAGTCGACGGCCTCCTCGCCAAAGTCGTCACCACCGCCAACACCTACGGCCTCCGCGACGTCACCACCACCGAGCCCAGCCTCGAAACCGTCTTCATCCGCCTCACCGGCAGAGACCTCCGTGAATAACATCCCCGCACCAACCCACACCGCAGCCGTCGCCAGCACCAACGACACAAAAATCGCCGTCTACACCCGCGCCTTCCTCGGCCTCCTGCAGCGCGACTTCCGCGTCCTCACCCGCGAAATCGTCCCCTTCCTCATCCGCATCGCCATGAACCCGCTGCTCTTCCTCTTCGTCTTCACCTTCGTCATGCCCCACATGTCCGGCGGCGCCAGCCTCAGCCCCACTGCAAGCATGGCCAGCGGAGGCTTCGGCACCGTCCTCCTCCCCGGCCTCATGGCCGTCGCCATCATGTTCTCCGGCATCGCCGCCGTCGCCCTTCCCCTCGCGCAGGAGTTCGGCGTCACCCGCGAAATCGACGACCGCGTCATGTGCCCTCTCCCCATCGGCGCCGTCGCCATCGAAAAAATCGTCTTCTCCGCCATTCAAAGCATCTTCGCCGCGGCCGTCGTCTTCCCCCTCGCCTACTACATTCCCAGCACGCCAGTCCTCGCCCACGTCAACAGCTGGCCCTTCTTCATCGCGGTGCTCGTCCTCGCGAGCCTCCTCGCGGGAGCTCTCGGCCTGACGATCGGCACCTTCGTCCAACCCAAGCAGATAGGCCTCATCTTCGGTGTAGTCATCATGCCCATCACGTTTCTGGGCTGCGTTTACTACCCCTGGGCCGCGCTCGGCAGCATCAAGTGGCTCCAGATCGGCGTCCTCATCAACCCCATCGTCTACATCACCGAAGGCCTGCGCGCCGCCCTCACGCCCACCATCGGTCACATGCCCGACGCCACCATCCTCGCCATGCTACTTTTCTTCTTCGTCCTGCTAACCCTGCTCGGCCTCCGCGGCTTCGCCAACCGCGTTCTCAGCTAGCGCCCCATCTTCGCCGCCAAATCCTTCGCAATCAAATCCCCATGGAACCGCCCGTTCTCAATGAAGATCTCATTCGTCCGCTCCCCAGCCACCACCACGCCCGCCAAATAAATCCCCGCCACATTTGATTCCAGCGTAGTCGGATCACACACCGGGCAGCGCGCGTTCGCATCATCCAGCTTCACTCCCAGCGCCTCAATAAACGCAAAGTCCGGGTGATACCCCGTCAGCGCAAACACAAACTGGTTAGGAATCACCTTAGGCCCGCCCGGCGTCAGCAGCGTCACCGCATCCTCGGTAATCTCGCTAACCTCCGTCCGAAAATGCGCAACCACGTCTCCATCCTTAATCCGATTCTCAATGTCCGGCTTGATCCAGTATTTAATATGCCGATGCAGCTCGGCCCCCCGATGCACCAACGTCACCCGCGCTCCATGTCGCCACAAATCCAACGCCGCAATCGCCGCCGAATTCTTCCCCCCAATCACCACCACATCCTGCGCATAGTAAGGATGTGGCTCGTGATAGTAGTGCTTCACCTTCGGCAAATCCTCCCCCGGAATCTCCAAATAATTCGGCAAGTCATAATACCCAGTCGACACGATCAGCTTCCGCGCCTTATGCGTCAGCTTGCGCCCAAACTTATCCTCGGCGTGCACTACAAACGCTCCATCCGACCCCGTGACCGTCTCCACCGTCTCGTACTGCCGCACATCCAGCTTGTAATACTCCGCGACCTTCCGGTAATACTCCAGCGCCTCCGACCGCGTAGGCTTCTGGTTCGGCGAAGAGAACGGCATATCCCCAATCTCCAACAACTCCGGCGTCGTAAAAAAAGTCATGTGCGCCGGATAATGAAACAGCGAATTCGTCAGGCACCCCTTATCCACCAGCACCACGCTCAACCCAGCCCGCTGCGCCGCAATCGCGCAAGCCAGCCCCGTCGGCCCCGCCCCAATCACCAGAACATCCTGCTCACTCACGTCATTCATTCTCCGATTGTACGGATGCGCCAACCCGCCTCCACGATCCACATCCACGCGCTAACGAATCCACTCCCCCCATCCCCGCCGAAAGGGTAAAGTTACCCCATGGGGAAGCAGCCTCGTCCACAGCGATCCTTCATCCGCCTCATCCGCGAGGCCACCGCTTGAAGTTCATCTCCATTCTCGCCGCGCTCCTTCTCCAGGCCGGCACCGTTCCATCCATCGGCACCGCCCCATCTCCGCTCGCCGACCCGCAACACCTTCGCTACGTCCGCACCCTCACCCTCCCTCCCAACGCCTCAGGCATCGCCTGCACCGTACTCGACGCCAGCGTTTACGCCCACTCCGCCAGCTCCTCAGCCGACGACCTCCGCGTCTTCCGCGCCGCTCCCCACACCACGCCGCACGAAGTCCCCTTCGTCGTAAGCTACAGCGCAGCCCAGCCCACCGACGCCCAAACCGCCACCGTCCGCAACCTCGCCCTCCACAACAACGCCATCACCTTCGACCTCGACATGCCGCCGCGCCCCTACAGCGAAGTCGACCTCGACCTCGCCGCGCACAACTTCCTCGGCACCGCCACCGTCTCCACCACCAACACGCCAACAAAATCTCTCGGCACCTTCACCCTCTTCGATCTCACCGACCGCCACCTCCCCCGCTCCACCTCGCTCGCTCTGCAGGAATCCACCGTCCCTCATCTGCACATCCTCCTCCATCTCCGCACCCCCGACGGCAAGCCCTTTCCGCATCCCGATCCCTCCATCGTCCACGGAGCCACCGTCCCCGCCAGCCGCGAAGCCCAAACCCTCTACACCGTAGTCGCCTCCGCCAACACCATCACGCAGCAAGGCGAGTCCTCGCTCGCGCAACTAGACATCCCCGCCCACCTCCCCGTAGAGCGCGTGAAATTTGTTCTCAACCCCGCTTACAAATCTGACTTCCTGCGCGACGTCTCTGTCATCGCCCACGCAGACACGCAACAACCCGATCAGCCGCAAGAGATCATCAACGGCCAGATCTCGCGCGTCACGCGCCCCGCCGACGCCGCCGCCGGAGCTCCCGCCATCAGTGCCGCCCAGCTCTCCCTCCCCGCCGTCATCGCCTCGAATCTCCACGACCCCGCCACCATCCGCGTAACCGTCGCCGACGCCGCCCAGCCCCCCCTCCCCCTCACCGCCGTCCAGCTCCAAATGCGTCAGCGCACCCTCTGCTTCGACGCCACCTCCAACGCCACCTACACTCTTCGCTATGGTGACAACGACCTGCGCGCCTCCGTCTATGACCTCGGAGACCTTGCAACCCTACCCGCCAAACCGCTCGTCGCAACTCTCGGAACCGAGCAGCTCAACACCGCTTACCTACAGCGCCACATCAACAGCACCTACGACCAGCGCAACCCAAATCTCTTTTGGATCGCCCTGCTCGCTGCGATCGCAGTCCTCGGAAGTTTCGTCAGCCGCCACGCCATGCGGCAGGGAAGGCGTACCTAGAACGTGAACCTCAACCCACGCCACAGAATCGCATCCATCACCCTCTCCGCCCTCATCGCAACCTGCGCTGCGCAGAAGCCCATCCCCTCTGAACTCATCCCCGCGCACAAAGCCCTCGAGGCCAGGCACTATCAGCAAGCAGAAGATCTCTTCGCCGCGTACCTGAAATCCCACCCCGGCAACATTGACGCGGAAGAAGGTATCGGCGACGCCAAGCTAGGCCTCCACCAGTACGAAGCCGCCGAGCTCCAATACCGCGCCGTAGTCGCCGCCCAGCCAGAGTTCTGGCTCGCCCATAAAAATCTAGTCATCGTAGAAGCCGCTCTCGGCCGCTGGGATGAATTCGATCGCGAGCGCGCCGTCCTCCGCGGCGCCCGTGAGCGTGGTGCCCCCGGCATCAGCGCCCGCGAAAGTGATGTCATCGACGCCTTCAACGTGCACGGCCAACGCTGGATCGTCCGCGAATACTACGAGCCCGCCGGCCGCTCGCTCACTCGCTACAACTTCGAATCCTTCGGCCCCGACGGCCGCGTCCGCGAGTACGTCTCCCTCGAATCAGCCAACGCCGCCCTCGCCGCCCTCACCCCCAACACAGACGTCCACATCGGCGCCACTCCCGCCACGCCACCCGCTATCAAGGACTTCGCCCTCAACTTCTACACCACCAAATCCCACGGCACCATCAAGCTCTACCCCCACGGCGAACCCCGCTACGAGCAAGTCCGCGCCGACCTCGGCCGCTGGCTCCTAACCCGTCCCACCCCC
>Ga0302228_10003048_pt1 | contig 11073 bp, 6 predicted proteins | sample II_Palsa_N1_2_FD_193519 | JGI IMG/M metagenome (GOLD analysis project Ga0302228, IMG submission 193519) | Peat permafrost microbial communities from Stordalen Mire near Abisko, Sweden - II_Palsa_N1_2 | ecosystem: Environmental > Terrestrial > Soil > Palsa > Peat permafrost | place: Sweden...
GTGCCGTCAGCGTTGGTCGTCAGCGTGTTGTAGTAAACCGTCTGCTGCTGGCCGTTGACGTTCACGACCAGCACCTTGTCGGTGGCGTTCGGACCGCTGGTCTGTGACACGACATCGGCCGCCGACCAGGTTGCAGTGATTGGCGCAATGTAACCATCGTCCCACATGGCCTGCGTGCAGTAACCCTTATCGGCATTTGTCGTCGTACACGCCATGTACTTGCTGCGCTTGGTCTGGTGGACCGTATCAACATCGGTTGTCACGGTCTCAATCGTAGGCGCGGGGCGTGTGTTCGTGAGCGTCTGCGTGGCGACCTCGATGTTGCCTTGCGCCTCGATGGTGGACTGGTCGTTGGTGACGGCGTTGCTGCGGTTCGCGAGCAGTCCATTGGCATCGCGGGTGGCGTCTGCCGCGATGTTGATGTCGCCCAGGCTGAAGAGGTTCGCGCCGCCCGTATTGGAGATATCGCCAGGCGAATACAGGTTCAGTTGCGAAGCAGCGGCCATCACAGCGGCAGCGCCGGTGTTGGCGATGGACTGGCTGGCGTTCAGCGTGACCGTGTTGCCGATGATCGCTGCCGTGTTGACCAGCGACCCACTATTTGTCGCAACGGTATCGCCTTCGATGCGACCTTCGTTGGTGATCGCGTTCGCCGCATTGACCGTCGTGTTTGACGAGTTCAGGTCCGCGCCTGCCTGGTTATCCACGTTCGCCGCGTTGACCGTCAGCGCATTCACTGCGCCAAGTGTGCCCTGGTTCGTGAAGCTGCCCGCTATCGTGAACGTCAGATTGTTGTTCGCCTGGATCTGGTTGCTGCCGGAGAGCGTGTAGTCGCCGTTGACCGTCACTGCGCCGTCGTTCCCGGCAATTATCCTGCCGTCACCCGTAAGCTGGTTGGTCGTAACGCCCAGGTTCTGGTCGCTGCCGATTGCGCCATTCTGGTTTGCCAGCGTGCCGGTGTTCAACGATATGGAGCCGCCGCTGCCTGTATCGTTGCCGATACGCCCCGACGTGTTGTCGAGCGAGGCTGCGTTCAGCGCAATCGCACCGTTGCCGTGGATCGAGCCGCCCGCATTGATGACGCCGGCATTGGGGCCGTTCAGCGTAACGTTGTTTGCGCCCGACAGCGTTGCATTTGTGTTGTCTGCAATCTGGGCGATATCCAGCGTCAGGTCATGACCCGACACGAGTTGCGCGCCATTCGTGTTCGACAGCGTGCCTGCGCTTACGGTCAGGTCGCCATTGCCGCCGATGGTGCCTGCGCCAGCGACGCCGCCCGTATTGCTGTTCGTGACGGTGGCCGCGCGAACAGTTGTCTCACCCGACCCTGTGTTCGCAATGCGACCGTTCGTGTTGTCGAGCGATGCGCCTGTGACGGCCAGCGTTGCGGACGCACCATCCGCCTCGATCTGTCCGCCCGTGTTGTCGATTGCGCCCTGCGCCGACGTCGACACATTGCCGCTGCCCTGGATCAGGCCCGCCCGGTTATCGAGAGTGCTGGCGGACTGCACCATTGCCGCGCCGCCTGCCGTGATCGTGCCGCCTGCATTGCCGATGCTGCCACCCGATACCGACACGTCGCCGTTGCCGCCAATCAGTCCGTTGCCCGTGTTCGTGACCGCGCCGCTGGCGCTGACCGTGGTCGCGCCGTCGCCCCCGTTGGCAATCGAACCACCGTCATTCGCAACCGTCTGCGCGGAGACCGACAGCGTGTCGTCCGCCTGGATCGTGCCGTCCGCGTTGTTCAACGCACCCGTGTCCGTCACAGAGACGGTCTGCGCGCCGACGTAGCCGCCCGCGCTGTTGTCCAGTGAGGCAACGTGGAGCGTCGCGCCCGTCTGCGCGGCCAGCATGCCGCCCCGGTTCGAAGCCGCACCCGAACGGATATCGAGCGCGCCATTCGTCGCAATCGTGCCGCCGTTGTTTGAAAGCGTACCGGCATTGACCGACAGCGTGCCCGTGCCCGAACTGGCGATGGTGCCGTTGTCATTCACAAGCGCAGCGGGGCCAAGCGCGAGACTATCGCTGTTGGTCTGGAGCGTGCCGTCCGAATTGTCGAGCGTGCCGGTCACGTCAACAGTCGTCGCGCCGCTGCCCGTCTGCGTGATAGTGCCGCCGTGGTTGACAAGGTTCGCCGCATGCAGCGTGAGCTGGTCCGCGCCAAGGTTGCCGTGGCTGTTGTCGAAGGTCGCTGTCGTCAGTGTCACAAGATGACCCGCCGCGATGGTGTCCGCGTTGGTGAGCGTCGAACCTGCGCCCAGTGTGACGTTGCCATTCGCCGCCAGCGTGCCGCTGTTGAACAGCGTCTGCACGGCGCTGGCGATCAGCGACTGCACCGCCGTGATCGACCCCGCGTTCGCGATCTGTCCGGCCTGCACGGCCACATTGCCGTTGCCACCAATGGCGCCACCTGCGCCGTTGTTCAGCGCGCCAGTCACTGTCAGCGTCAGGCCGTCCGCGTTCAGCGAAGTGATACGCCCGCCCGTATTGTCGAGCGAACCGGCATCGACAGACAGCGCGCCCGCTGCCTGCAGTGTGCCGCCCTGGTTCGACAAGTCACTTGTTCCCGCGACGTTAAGCGTACTGTCCGAGACAATCTGCCCGTTGCGGTTGGACAGTGCGCCCGCCGTGATGGTCTGAGGACCGCCTGAGGACAGTACACCTCCGTCGTTCGTGAGCGTCCCCGAGGCGCGCGTGTCCAGCGCGCCGCCCGCCGTCGTTGTCGCGCCCGACAGGTTCAGGTCGCCACCGCTGGCGGTGAGCGCGAGCGCACCGTTGGCCGAGGTACTGCTGCCGGCGAGATTGACCGACGCGCCGGTCAGGGTCGCATTGCCGCCCGCCGCATTGCGCCCGGTCGCGGTCAATGTGCCGCCCGCCGTCACTGACAGGTCACCGGATTGCGCGAGGCTGCCGTCACCGTTCACGCCTGCGCCGAGTGTACCCGCGGATGCAACACTGCCAGCATAGACCGTCGTGCTCTGCTGCGCGGCCAGCACACCGCTGTTCGTGAGCGCGCCAGACGTGTTCGCCGTCACGCTCTGCTGCGCGTAGGTGGTCCCGCTGTTGTCGATGCCGCCTGCTGCAGAGAGCGCCATGTTGCCGCTCGCATTGGTCTGGCCAGCGAGCGTCAGCAGCCCATTGGTGCTCAGTACCAGGTCACCCGCCTGTGCCGCAAGAACCCCTTTATTTGAGACACCAACACCATTTTCCGTGCCGACGAGAACGATCCTGTTCGCGTACATGCCACCAAGCTGGCTGACGTCGATGGAAACACCCGGAGCCGGACCGTCACCCGCGATGGGTGTTGCATTGAGCGTGTCATGACTGATGCTGTTCGCACCGGTCACGACATTCAGGTTTTTCGCATAGATCGCGGCGTTCGCCTGCACGGCGCGCGATAGCAGGTCAACCTGGTCGGTATCGCCTGCGTTGAGTCCCGCGCCCTGGATGATGATGTTGCCGCCCGTCACGTTAAAGCCTGTGAGGGAGCCATCCGGGGCGAAGTTCGGTGTGCCCGTCGTCAGGATGGCCCGCGACGTATTGATAAAGCCGCCACCATTGACCGAAATGCCCGAACCGTTCGCGATCACGACCTCGGCGCGCTGTCCTGCGACTTCAAGATGCCCGTTGATCTGGCTCGCCGCGCCGCTGTTGACCTGGTTGACGATGACGCGCGCCGACTGGCCGGGGCCAAAGTTCGGATTGCCATTGATATACCCCGCCTGCTGCGTCTGTACGATCACCGGCGAGTTGTTCAGGATCGCGCCTTTTGACTGCACGTCGAACTGGCCGTAAGTGTTCACCGACACGCCAGCGCCGGACGGCCGGTTGATGTTGACCTGCGGCAAACCGTTCTGTGTCTGGATGACGGATGGAGCGTTTGCGCCACCCGGGACGATCTGCGCGCTCGACCATGACGGCAGCGCCCCGAGCAGGGCTAGCGCGGCAAACGCGACCTGCCGCAGCGTAAAAATCACGCCCTGTGATTTTCTGCTGCGTACTGAACTCTGTCCCGCTTCCTTTCCCGTTGCCGTAGCGGTTTCCTCGACAGCGACGAGCATGCTTCTCAGTCGGCTGAATACCAGCCGGTAGTTATTCTTGTTCATCGAGCCAATTCGTTATACGAACCAATCAAGGCCCGTAAACTAACGGCTATGCAGATTTAATTCTGGTGTCGCGACGTAAAGAATTGTCAAAGCATGCGTCTACACAACGTTCATAGCAAATTCGGATTTTTCCTATCGAGCATTGACGGGGGATGAAGTAGCACGAACAAGCAAGGAACGCAGGTGCGCGGCGGGAAAAAATTGTCCACAGAATATGTTCGCAACGATGTGGATAACTGTCGGGTAACCCCGGCAAGTCGTTGACGTGGCGGGAGATTTATGAGGCGCGTCGAGGTTGCGCAGGTGCCAGGCGCTCGGACACCTGCCGTCGCGGGCCGCCGTTTCGTGAGAGCATCATCTTTCGGCGTTACGCAATGTGTTGTGTGGATGACGCCGCGATCGACTACTGGACGCAAGGAGGACCGCATGACTCCACCACGAACCACGACCCCGCACCCAACCCGCCGCACCCTGCTGCGCCTCGCCGCAGGCACCCTGCTGGCCGCACCATTCAGCCGCGTGCTCAAAGCCCAACCCACCCCACCCATGCACACACGTCCAATCCCCAGCACCGGCGAGCCACTCCCCGTGATCGGCTGCGGCACCTGGCGCACGTTCGACGTCGGCGACGACACAGCCGCCCAAGCACGTCTAGCAGAAGTGCTCCGCATACTGTTCGCCGCCGGCGGCTCCGTCATCGATTCGTCGCCGATGTACGGCACCTCCGAGGCCGTGACCGGCACCCTGCTGACGCAACTCGCCGCCCATCAGAAAGCGTTCGTTGCCACCAAGGTGTGGACACAAGGCCGCGAGGCAGGCATTGCACAGATGGAAGAGTCGATGCGGCGCCTGCAACAGCCGCGCATCGACCTGATGCAGATTCACAATCTGCTCGATTGGCGCACGCAACTGGCAACGCTGCGCGACTGGAAAGCCAGCGGACGAATCCGCTATCTCGGCATCACACACTACACGTCAGGCGCGTTCGACGAAGTCGAGGCAATCATGCGCGGCGAGAAACTCGATTTCGTGCAGATCGATTATTCGGCAGACGACCGCGCTGCTGAAGAGCGCATCCTGCCGTTGGCAGCCGAACGAGGTATCGGTGTGGTGATCAATCAGCCGTTCGGCGGCGGCAGCCTGCTCGCGCAACTGCACGGGCGTCCATTGCCGGGATGGGCCGGCGAAATCGGCTGCACCTCATGGGCCCAGGTCCTGCTCAAGTTCGTATTGGCACATCCTGCGGTGACCTGCGTGATCCCCGGCACCGGACGCCCCGAGTACATGATCGACAACGTGCACGCCGGCGTCGGGGAATATCCCGACGAGGCGCTGCGCAAACAGATCATTGCCGCGCTCAGCGCGTGAGCGCGTAACGGCGTAACGACGCAGCCGCAGCCGCAGCCGCAGCAAATAACGCTTACTCCGCGGGCAACGTCAACTGCGCGACCTCGCAGTTCGGCAATCCGCGCAGCACCGCCGGCGGCAACAACAGCTTGGCGGCGCGCACGCCTGCGCCCATCACGACCTGCCCACGGTCCATCACCGCAGCATCGACGAGAATGCGCCAGTCTTCCGGCACCCCGAACGCCGTGATGCCGCCGAATTCCATTCCGCTATGTTCGACCGCGACCTCACGCTTGGCGAACGAGAGCCGTTGCGCGCCGAGTTGAGCCTTGACTGCACCGTTGATATCGAGCCGCAACGAGCCGAGCGTCACTATGGCGGCATAGTGCTCGCCGCCATCCTTCTTGTAGCGAATCACGATGGTATTCGCGCAGTCTTCCAGGCCGAAGCCGTACCGCTCACTGAACGCGGCCGTGTCCGAAGCGTCGTCGGTGACGGCGAAGACGACGACACCGCCGGGTGGCAAATGAGCGATAACCTGCGCCGGCAGATGAGCGGCAAGTTGATCGGCTTCGATAATGTCCAGCTTCTGAAGAGATTCGTGTGAGTGCATGATAGGGAGGTCGTTTGGCTTGCATCTATTTTGCGCCAAATTGCCATACTCTGAAAATATGGCAACCGTCGTTCACATGTATTTTCAATTTGGCGCGCGGTCTCGTATCCTCGCATGTGTCATCCACGGGATGGCAAGGAAGTTCTGAAGATACCCGACCTAGAGGTTTTGCGTGTTCTCACATCAAACTGGCCGCTTTCGCTCGGCCCTCGTTGCTGCCGCTCTCTGCACACTGTCCGTTGCCGCTGCCAATGCATCTGCCTTCGAGACGCATCACCACCATCTCGCGAGCGAGGAAGCAGCATCGCAAGGCGGCATCCTCGTCCGCGACCTGCCACTTGCAGACGGTGAATTTCAGCGAGTCCTGTACGACGCACCGCCTTCGGAACCACGCGGCATCATCGTGATGTTTTCGGGCGGCGCGGACGACATCGGTATCGAAAAAGATGGCGTGATCAAACACGGTGACAACTTCGTCGTGCGCTCGCGGGACCTTTGGAAGGCCAAGGGTTACGCCGTCGTGCTCGTCGACGCGATCGACCATCAGTCGATGCGCGGCAAGCGCAGCACCGCTGCGTACGCTGAGGTAACGCGGGAGATCGTGGCCTTTGCCCACGAGCAGGCCAATGCTCCCGTCTGGGTGATGGGCACAAGCCAGGGGTCGATTGCAGCGATGAACGCGGCCTCGCACGAGAAAGGCTCGCGACTCGCGGGCGTAATCCTGACTGAATCGGTGTCGATCCTCGGCGCCTCGCATGAGACCGTCTTTGACGCGCATCCCGACGACGTCCACGTACCCGCGCTCGTCGTTGCGAACAAAGACGACCAGTGCTGGGTCGCACCGCCTTCGATGGCCGACGCGATTGCAAAATCGATGCGCAACACGCACACCACCGTGCTGTTCGTGCAAGGGGGCACGGCGCATTCGTCGAACCAGTGTGCGTCGCTGTCACCACACGGCTACTATGGAATCGAGGACGAGGTGGTCGACGCTATCGCTGGCTGGATGGAGCACGCAGGCGCCTGACACCAACGCGGCAAGGGCACGCAACCATAGAAAGCCTGGCGCGAGGCCCTTACCCGCAGCGTAAAACGAATCAGCTGTTCGACGGCGGTACAGCCGTCGCGTTCTGATCTGGTTTGCAGTCCGTAACATACTTCGCCATCAGACGCGCCCGAGCATCGGTGATATCAAGGGAATAGTTGTCGACCGCCGGCCGGTACCCGACGGCCTCCAGTTCGCGCAGTTCCCGCATCATGTCGCGGTGCGTCACCTCGCCCTGCGTGTGCTTGAACGGATACGAGTTGCACTCGTGCGGCGTGAGCTGACCTGAAGCCATCGCACAGGCGCTGGCCATCATCAGCCCAAGGGGCAATGCGTAGTTCAACGGGGTCTTCATGGTGTCTTCCTCCAATATCTAATATTGCCCTGCAGCAAGACGGTCCGTATCGCGATGGAAATGGACCGTTTCTGAAGTTGCGTCTTTAGAATAGGCAAGGCGACGTGTCATTCCCGCTTCGGACACGTGAAGGTTTTTTCATGCTGCGATATCGGTCGCGAGCGTCAGCGCGGGCAGAAGCTCACGTCAGGTGAACAGCCGATCGATCAGAAAAATGCCCAGCCCCACCAGGCCGCCGATCAGCGTCCCGTTGATGCGGATGTACTGCAGATCCTTGCCCACCTGAAGCTCCAGCTTATCGATGAGCGTGGTGGTATCCCAGCGCGCAATCACTTCGGAGATGAAAGCGCCGATCTCCTTGCGGTTCGGCACGATCGCGTTGAACACCAGTTGCTGCGCCCAGCGATTGATCAGCACGCGCACCTCGGCGTTCTCGTCGAGCCAACTGCCCACCGCCTGCAAGCCGCGCTCGAGGCACTGCATCAGCACGCCGTCGTCCTTGCCGACCTCCGCCTGCACCTTCTCGCCTGCCTCTGAGCTCAACCACTCCAGATACCCTTCCACCACGTCGTTATCCAGCACTTCCGACTTGATCCGCTCGCCGTGCGCCAGCATCTGCGGATCGTCGGCCAACCTCACCGTCAGGTCGCCAAGCATGCCGCGATACTCGAGCCGCCAGGGATGATCGGGCACGCTTCGCGCGTCATCGATGGTCTTTTGCACTTCCACCAGAAACGCGTCCAGAATCCGGCCGTCGACCCAGCCGCGCACCCAGCGCGCGCTGCTGTTCGCGACGTTCTGGCGAATCTGGTCCTTGTGCTCATCGATAAAGCGCTGCGCCTGGTCGAGCGCCATATCGAACGCTGTCTCATGGTGACCATGCGCGATCAGTACCGACAGCAGCCGCGCGCCGAGCGGCGCCGCCGCGATCGAATCGATACCGTTACGAATCAGGCCACGGCCATACTCCCGTACCGGTCGGTCTCCTACCAGTTCAAGCAGTGACGGAAAGAGATGTTGCAGGCGCGTCGCAACCTGCCTGGCATTCCCAGGTTCCCTGATCCAGCGCGCCGCCCAGCCCGCGGCGTCGATGCTCTCCAGCTTCGCCGCCACTTCCGCAGGCATGATGAAATTGCCCGAGACGAACGCGCCGAAGTTCTCGGCGATGCGCACCTTGTGCTTCCCGATCACCGCCGTATGCGGCAAGGGGATACCAAACGGATGTCGAAACAGCGACACCACCGCGAACCAGTCGGCGCAGGCGCCCACCATAGCCGCTTCCGTGAACGCGCGCACATAGGCGAACCCCGGCCACATAGAACGCAGCATCGACGCCGCAATGAACAGCACCAGCATCAGTACCAGCAGGCCGGTGGCGAACAGACGCATTTGTCTGAGCTGAGCGCGACGCTCGTCGGTCAAGGACAACGCGGCGGAATCGATCGACGTATCGATAGCCATCGCGCGACGGGCGTCAGAAGGGAAGCCTGCGCAGCAGTCCGCCACGCGGCTGCGCCCGCCTCGATTGTTGATAGCGAGCGCGGATCGACTCCGCGCCGTAGATGCGTTCGAGACGCCGGACGGTGAAATGCCCGTGTGCGACCCGGTGGAAGTGATCGGCGAAGATCACGTTCAGGGTTGCGCCACCGACGGCCCCCAGAATGGGCACGAAGCTCGCGGCCGACATATCGGAGACAACCAGGCCGAAGCGTCCCACGATTTCGCCAACCAGTTTGGCGATCACCGGCGTCGAGGCGTTGACCGCGCCGCGTTCGGACAGCAATGCGGCGACGTCGGCGGTCAGGCGCGTCAGGACGAGCCGCGCGGCGTAGTAGTCGACATTCAGCTTGTCATGCGGCCCACGCACACCGAGCGCAAATACTTCGAGGCACGCAAGGCGCGTCTCCATCAAGCCCAGGTCCTCGCCCTCGGCTCTCGCAATCTCGGCGATCGCGCGCAGCATCAGCGCGGTGGTGAGCGGCAATTCGATCGGCAACGCAACCATGCCGAAGAAACCACCCACGCCACCGGCCACGCCGATCATCACCTTGTTTAGCCAGTCGGGTCCGCTTACTGACACATCGTCGTCGAGCGACTCGATGGCTATTTCCAGGCAACGGAAAATCGCCGCGCGCACCGTGCCGCGCAAGCGCTGGTTGAAGGCGCCTGGAAGGTGTTCGACGATCGCATTGAGCGGCTGCCCCGCATACTCGGCCAGACGCGCCGCGAAATGCGGGTTCTCGAGCAGATTGACCGCCGCTTCCAGCTCGCGCCGGTGCGACTCGGTCATCTTGCCGTCGACGGCAACGAGGGAAGTCGTGTTCATGAGCGTCGCAGAGCGGGGCGAATGCCGTTAAGACTCGCGACGATCGCCGAGCCGTTGCTGATCACCGCAGTGACCTCCGGACTCACGAGGCCGCCCGGGAGTGCCAGGCCGAGCGCGACTGCGTTCATCGCCGCGACGATTCCATAGTTCTGCTTGATAAGTCCGACTGCGTCACGCGAAATCTCGATAGCCTTGATCAGCTTCCACAACGAGTCCTCCATCAGGACGACGTCGGCGGATTCGTGCGTGATATCGGCGCCGTACTTCATCGCGATGCCCACATCGGCAAAGCTCAGTGCCGGCGAATCGTTGATGCCATCGCCGACCATCGCCACGGAGCGCCCCTCGCGCTGCAACTGCAGGATGACCTCGGCCTTGTCGGCCGGCATCATGTTGGCGACCTGACGCGTGAGCCCGACGCGTTTGCCGACTGCCTTCGCCACCACGGCGTTATCGCCGGTCAGCATGATGGTGTCGCGAATCCCCATGCTGTGCAGCCTTTCGACGATCTGCCGGCTTTCCGGCCTGATGCGATCTTCATAGGCGATCAGGCCGGCCAACTCGCCGTCGATCGCCACGTAGAGGCAGGAGCAGCCGCGTTCGTCGATAAGCGCACGCTCGGTCGTGATGTGGTCGACGCGGATGTCGTTCTGACGCAGAAAGCGTTCGCTGCCGACGTGCATGTAATAGCCGTTCACCCGACCTTCGACGCCGAGGCCGATACGGTATTCGGTTTCGTCGCAAGGTGGCAGCACGAGCTGCAACTCGCGGCTCTTCTCGCGCAGCGCCTCCGCGACCGGATGCTGCAGACGGGTTTCAGCCGCCACCGCCAGCGCGAGCAAGTGGTCGGACGAAACATGGCGATTGAACGACTGCATATGCACCACGTGCGGCGTGCCGACGCTCAACGTGCCGGTCTTGTCGAACACCACCGTGTCGACATGAGCAAGCTTCTCCATGTGGCCGCCACTCTTGATGACGATGCCGACGCGCGCGGCATGAGTCATCGAGGACAGCACCGCAGTAGGCGCCGCCACCCGAATGCCGGTGCCGAAGTCAACGATCACCAGCGACAGGAAGCGATTGAAGTCGCGCGTCAACGCCGCCGTGCCGATGGCGAGACCGAGCGTCGGCAACACCAGCCGGTCGGCAAAGCGCTCGGCATGATTCTGCATGCGCGTGTCGCCCACCGGCGCCGAGTCGACGAGATGCGCGATCTGCCCCGCAGTGGTCTCCGCGCCGACGCGCAGCGCGCGCAACGTCAGTTGCCCCTCACGCAGG
>Ga0302228_10003050_pt1 | contig 11072 bp, 10 predicted proteins | sample II_Palsa_N1_2_FD_193519 | JGI IMG/M metagenome (GOLD analysis project Ga0302228, IMG submission 193519) | Peat permafrost microbial communities from Stordalen Mire near Abisko, Sweden - II_Palsa_N1_2 | ecosystem: Environmental > Terrestrial > Soil > Palsa > Peat permafrost | place: Sweden...
TCGACGCGCTTAGAGCGATGGTGATGGTGTGATAGAGGCCGCTCAGAAACTGGTTCGAGCGCAGTACGCTGGTGAAGTGCGCGAGCGACAGAACATGATCTTCCCCTACCAGCGCTTCGCGCAAGATCAACGCGAGCGGGTAGAAGAACAGCACCACGAGCACCAGCAGCGGGGGCGCGATCCAGTACTGGCGCTGCGGCGAATGGGCTGCACGGGCAGACGGTGCTACAGCAATATCAGCCATGAGCAACGTGCTCCGGAACAAGGGTAACGTCCGCTGGATCGAAGTGCACAACAAGCTCTGTGCCTGGCGCCGGCGGATCGGAAAGAGGATTGCAGGTGAGGCGCAATGTTTGCTCTTGTACCTCCAGGGCGACGCTATGGAGATCACCCTGCCATTGGACGGCCCGCACGATCCCCGTCAAGGTGTTCCCCCCTGCCCCGCCCGGCTGCAATCGCAAGTCGTGCGGGCGTATGCATACCAGGCTGTCGCTGCCGTCAGGCAAGGCGTGGTGATTGCGGCCGCGCAGCACGGTATCGCCAAAGCGTACGCATGCAAAGCCAGGTTCGGCCGATTGCAACGATCTTGCCGGCAGGATATTTGCACGTCCGAGAAATTCGGCTGCGAACCGGTTTGGCGGGTGACGGTATAGCGATTGCGCATTGCCGAACGCAACCAGCTTGCCGTCACGCATGATGCCAATATGATCCGCAAGGGTTAGCGCTTCAGTCTGGTCGTGCGTCACGTACAGCACAGTCAGCGACGGCAGGTCGCGATGCAGCTTCGCCAACTCGTCCAGCATTGAACGGCGGATCTGTGCGTCGAGGGCCGAGAGCGGTTCATCGAGCAACAGCACTTGCGGGCGGATCGCCAATGCACGAGCGATCGCAACCCGTTGCTGCTGCCCGCCTGAGAGTTCCCGCGGATAGCGCTTGCCGTAGGCCGTCATCCCCACCAGGCGCAGACATTCGGGGATGCGTTCGCGGATGACTTCAGCGCTTGCGCCGCGCGCACGCAGCCCAAATGCAACATTGTCTTCAACGCGCATGTGGGGGAACAACGCATAGTTCTGTACAACCATGCCGATATTGCGTTTATACGGAGGAAGGCGAGTCACATCCCTGTCGCCGATAATGATTCGGCCTGCTGTCGGTTGTACAAAGCCCGCCACCGCTCGCAGCGCGGTCGTTTTCCCGGAGCCCGATGGGCCGATGAGCGCGACAATCTCACCGGGCTTCACAGTCAGCGTCAATGCGTCGAGGATGACTTGATCGCCATAGGCGACCGAGACGTTCTCGAATCCGATTCCGCTCGCACCGGGAACAATGCGCGATGCGGGGGCCGACACGCGCATTTGTGGCCCTTGCGACATGGTGGTGCTGTTAGTAGCCATTTAGTTGCTCGAGATCGCTTGGTTGTAGGCGGCAATGTCCTGCTTCATATCTTGCAGAACCTGGTTCCAGTCGGGCGTCCAGATATTGACTCCTTCAAGCATCGCATTGAGCGTCTTGAAATTCGCATCTGCAGGGTGTACGTCTGTGCGTACGGGGAAGCCATACGCGACCTCGCTCACCTGCTTTTGCGCCGCCTCGCTCAACAGAAAATCGATCAGCTTCTTGCCGTTCGCCGCATGGGGCGCACCGTTAACGAGACCAATGTCATAGGGCAGCGAAAAGGCCGTTCTCTTGCCATCCGGACCGACGGGGAAAAAGACGTGAATGTTTGGGTTATCCCGCATCTGCGCGAGATTCATTTGCATATCGCCGTTGGCCACATACAACTCGCCCTTGTTGACGAGCGCAGTCAATTTCCCGGTCGACGCGGAGGGTCCAAGATTGTTGATTTGCAGCTTTCGCAGATAGGCGAGTCCGGCCGGCTTGCCATCGAATGAATGGAACGCCTGGAGCATCAGCGCGGTACCGTCGCCGGCCTGGCCCGGCGTCGAGTACTGGATTTTCTGCTTGAATCTCGGGTCCAGGAGCTCCGTATAGGTCTTCGGCGCGGCCTTTAGCGCCGAAGCGTTGTATATAAAGTCAGGATAGTTATCAACCATCGCGACGTAAAATCCCTTCGGATCCTTGTCTCGCGCGTCAATCTTGTCCGCGCCCGCTGGGGTGTAAGCCTGCAGCAGACCATCGGCTGCCGCTTTCTGCACAAAGGGAGGGATCGTGACAAGAACATCGGCTTGGGTGTTTGATTTCTCCTTCGCGAGCCGATCGACAACGCCGCTCGACCCCGCTTCAATATATTGAACCGTGATACCCGTCGCTTTGGTGAACGCCTCGAACTGGTTCCCGAGCCAGCTAGGAGAACCGTCATGGAGACCGTCGGCGCTATAAATCGTTACCACATCGGATTGTGCAAGAGCCGGGCCTGCGGCTGAGACCAGGATGCAAGCCGCCACCGCTATCAGTTTCGCTTTCATGTTCATCCTTGTATGGGTTGGTAGACAGAGGATAACGCTCAGCATTTTTATGCTTAGTCATCCTATTTTCATACGGGCGGAGGGGGCCACGCGTCCTGCATTCATTTGGCCTCACACTCGAAGCACTCACCATCTGGCAACAGCGGACGCAAAAATCGCGTCTATGACGTCAAGCCCATGGAATCGACCACGTACGGACGTTGCTGAAACTCTTCATTGCCTCGACAATCCCTTCTTTATAGCCGTTCCCGGAATCCTTGATACCGCCAAACGGCGACATCTCGATTCGATAACCTGGAACCTCCCAGATGTTCACCGTGCCAACTTCGAGCTCTTTGACAAACCGGGTGATGTAGTCAAGGCTGTTGGTGCAAACGCCAGAAGAAAGTCCGAATGCCGTTGAGTTGGAGATCCTGATTATTTCTTCGATCTTGTCTGGCACCCGGATGACCGGAATCACAGGTCCAAAGGTCTCCTCGCGTACCAGTTCGCAATCGTACGGCACGTGGTCGACGACGGTCGGTGCAAAGAGGGCTCCTTTATGCGGCGCTCCGTGTAACACCTTGGCGCCATGCGCAACCGCGTCCTCCACGCGCCGCGCAAAGAGCGCCGCTGACGTTTCATTGATGACGGTGCCTACGTCGACGGTCGGATCCATCGGGTCGCCAGATTTGAGTTTCTTTGCCTTCGCCAGAACCAGCTCGACGAATTCGTCGGCCACACTCTCGACCACCAGAATGCGTTTGACCGCCGTGCAACGCTGACCAGAGTTTTTAGTCGCGCCCTGAACAGCGAGTTCGGCTGCCTTGTCCAGGTCGGCGTCCTCCATGACAATGAGCGGATCGTTGCCGCCGAGTTCCAGCACGACGCGGCGGTAGCCTGCCTTGTCCGCGATATATTTGCCAACCCTGACTGAACCCGTAAACGTGATGAGGTCGCAATCGGGATCGGTGATCATCGAGTCCCCCATGGTGCGCGGATTACCGGTCACGACACTCAGCATCTCGGGTGGCAGTCCAGCTTCATAAAGCACATCGGCCAGTGCGAGGGCGGTGAGTGGTGTGAGCTCAGTCGGTTTAAGCACAAGCCTGTTATTGGTGGCGATCGCCGGTGCGAGCTTGTGACTCACCATGTTCAACGGATGGTTGAACGGGGTGATCGCAGAGATCACGCCCAGCAGCGGTGTGCGGGTCGTGAAGATCTGACGGTTCTTGCCGTTGGGGCTGACATCGCAAGCATAGATCTCGCCGTCGTCCTTGATCATCAACTGAGCCGCAAACGACCACACATCATAGGCACGGCTTGCCTCGTAGAGTGAGTCCTTCCAACACAGGCCCGATTCGGCGGTGATCAGCCGGGCGAAATCCTCCTTGCGATCACGCAGCATCTCCGCTGTGGTCTGAAGGATTCGTTGACGCTCGAAGCGGGTCAGCTGTGGTCGGAAGGCCCGCGCTTTTGCGAAGGCCTCGCGCACGTGTTCGGGCCGGCCGGCTGGAACGGTACCCACGACTTCGTTGTTGTACGGGTTCAAAACCTCAATGACTTCGTCGGTGGTAACGAGCTTGCCTGCGATACGCATGGACTCTTGACGAAACGCGGGCTTGGTCAGGACGTTCATAAATTACCTCGGTCGATCGATCCTGGTTCACGGGTCGTGAAGACAGGAAAAAGGGAATGCCCCAAGCCTCAGGCAATATGCTTCAAGACGATATGGTTCAAGGCGATAGCGAACACGTCGTAGTTGCGCGGTTCGCGATCCGCCGGCCAGTCGACGCGGCGATTGACGAGCAGTGGAATGGTCTGTTCGCTCACCCCGCCGTGCGAGCGCAACGGCTCGGTTAGCCCCGACAGGTCGTGCCGCGAAGCGCTGGTGCCGAACACCTTGTGGCGCGTCGCGAGAACCACGACATCGCCAATGCGATCGGCCGGTAATTCGAAGCGCTCACAGGCCTCTGCGTTCGATATCGCCAGTTCAACGCCTTCAACGTCCCGCAGGCGGTTGATGACTGCCAGCGTATCGGCGGACGGCGGCAGGTAGACCGTGGCGAACGAGCCCAACGCGCCGTGATGGGCGACGTACGGATCCGTAATGGGCAGGATCACCCGGGCTTGGTCGTGGCCGAGCCAGTTATCGAAGATGTCCTGCAAGTAGATGACGTCCGGGGACCCGTCCGGCTTGTGTTTGTCATTCATGCCGTGATCGGCTGTCAACGCGAGCACGCAGCCTTCCGCTTCCAGAAGTCCGACGTATCGATCCAGCATCGCGTAGAACGAATTCGCGTTTGGTGTGCCAGGCGCCGCCTTGTGCTGCACATAGTCGGTTGTCGAGAGATACATGAGGTCTGGACGAAATGCCCTCAGCAGCTTTACGCCAGCGGCAAAAACGAATTCGGACAGATCAGCGGAATAGACTGCCGGCAGCGGTTTATCGACGAAGGCCAGGAGATCGTCGATACCGTTTTCCTCCAGCGTGGCCTTGTCGGCTTTTTCCGCGGAGAATGCGATTGCCCGGCCCGTTGAGAAGTTCAGGCCCTTGCCGAGCAGCGTTCGGAGTTTGTCCTTGGCTGTAACAACCGCCACCCGTGCGCCCACGTCATGGAAAGCCTGGAACAGGGTGGGCGCGCGTAGAAAACGCGCCTCGTTCATCATCACTTCCTGGCCCGTGGTCCGGTCATAAAAATAGTTGCCGGCAATGCCATGGACCCGTGGCGGGCGCCCCGTGATGATCGAAATGTTGTTTGGATTCGTAAAGCTCGGAATCACGCATTTCGCCAACAGGTTCGCGCCATTTTTCATCAGGCGGTCAAGATTGGGGGCAAGGCCCGCTTTGATTGCCGCTTCAATATAGCCGGGCTCGGAGCCGTCGAGACAGATCACAACAGTTGGAACTTGGGGAAAGCTGTATTCGCGACCATTTGCAGAGATGGCAGAAGCGTGTAGCGCAGTCATGATGGTGTCCTGATGGTCCATTAAGCGGCTTCGGTGGACGGGTTCGTCACACCCATTTCGTCGAGCACCTCACGGACAGCCGCGAGTGCGTCGCGCATCTGGGTCTCCCCCAGGCGGCCGATGCAGCCGATCCGGAACGAATCGGCGACGGTCAGCTTGCCGGGGTAAATGACGAACCCGCGTTCCTTCAGTCCATCGTAGAAACGCTGAAAGATGAAAGCGGGATGCTCGAGCATGTGAAAGGTCACGATGATCGGCGCCTGTAAATCTGTCCGCAGGAGCGGCTTGAATCCGAGTGCCGTCATACCCTCGAGCAGGATGCGGCAGTTGTTCCGATAGCGGCCACCTCGTCCCGGCACGCCACCTTCAGCCGTGAACTCTTCAAGCGCCTGGTGAAATGCCACGATGACATGTGTTGGCGGCGTGAAGCGGTACTGCCCCGTCTTTTCAAAGTTCGCCCATTGATCATGGAGATCGAGAACGAGCGTAGTCGCATTGCCTTTGGTCTGAGCGAGTGCATCGCGCCGGCAGATAACAAAACCGAGTCCGGGAACACCTTCGATGCACTTGTTTGAGGACGCCGCAACCGCGTCGGCATGGATTCCTCGAGCGTCGAGAGGAAGTGCGCCGAAGGCACTCATCGAATCAATGAGGTAGCTTTTTTTGTACAGCGCCGCGAGCGCGCCAATCTTCTCGATTGGATTGAGGATGCCCGAGGTTGTTTCGCAGTGTATGGTGAAGATATGCGTAATGGCGGGGTCCCGCTGCAGGATAGCCTCTACCTCCTGCAAGTCCGGCGGTGCATCTTCAGCGGTTTCATGTACCACGGTCGCGCGTCCGGCTATGTCCAGGATGCGCTTCGCCCGCTGGCCATATGCGCCGTTGATCAGAACGAGAACCTTGCCTTTCGTTGGTACAAAACTGGTCAGCATGGCCTCGACAGCAAAAGTGCCGGAACCTTGCATTGGCACAGTTACATAGTCATCCTTACCGTTTGCAATCTCGCAAAGACGCGTCAGGACCTTTTTGTTAATCGCGACGAAGCTCGCATCGCGTGACCCCCAGTCGTGCACCATGGCCGCTTTGACCGTACGCGACGTTGTTAATGGGCCAGGGGTCAGAAGTAATGGATCGCCCGTTTCGGAGGCGGCCGGCCTGGCATATGCGGAATGAGTCATTGGATACCCGTCCAGTATTGGAGTGATCGGCGATTGGCGCGCAGTAGTCGTTGCTCGCTTGGAAATCACTTTAGGATAAGCAACAAAAACAGTCAAGTCGCCACAATATGCCACATCAATATATTTTTTTATTCCCGCCGCGATCGGTGCCAAGAGGCCCGTGGCAGTAGACATGCAGCCTTGATTCGACGTGGGATAGTGCTTACCCGTACAAGGGTTTTTTCGAAGTGAGTAGGACAACGACTCCAGAAAAGGAGTCGGAGAAGAATGATGCGGCAAAGGCTGATCTCAAGGAGCCACGCACGCCATGACGGTATCGCTCGGTCGGGCCGACGAAACGGGTTGGTGTGACTTTCGTGTCTAGCAGGGTTTAGGGTCGTGCAACGATCACCTGCCAATGCCGATCCGAAAGCGCCTGGGAAAGCGACTCTGGCGGTGACTTGTCGACGATCAAACCGGCTATCTGGGGTACGGGTGCAATCAGCACGGGCGTGCTGAGTTCAAACTTGGTGTGATCGGCAAGGACATAGGTTTTTTTGCCGACCGCCATCATTCCATGTCGCTGCTCTGCTGCAAGCCGAGAGTAGTCGGTGAGCTCGCCCTCGGGCGAGATGCCGCTGACTCCGAGAAAGACGAGATCGACCCGAAAGTGGGCCAGCGCGGCTATCGTCTCGACGCCGAACGCCGCTTCGTCGCTAGGGGAAACTTCACCTCCAAGTACGATCACCTTCACGCCGGGTGACCGGCACAAGAGAAGCGCGATAGGCAAACTATTGGTGATGACAGTGAGATCGTTGAAGGTGGCCAGGGCGGCACCCAAGGCGAACGTTGTCGACCCTGAGTCGATCAATACGACCATCCCGTCACGAACCAGCGTAGCGGCCTCGCGACCTATGGCGGCTTTGCCGGCAGCATTCGCAGCCGCACGTGTCGCAAGCGAGGGTTCGTCCATAGGCCGGCGCGCGGCACCGCCATGCACGATGCTCGCGCGACCCTGCGTCGCAAGGGCTTTGAGGTCGCGCCGGATCGTTTCGCGCGACACGCCCAGCCTGCCGGCAAGGTCGGCGACGCTGACGAAACCGTCAGCGTCGAGGGACTGCACGATTTGGTCTACGCGACTGATAGCGAGCAGGCGATTCATAAAAGCCGAATGTGGGCGAAGTGGTTTGATGTAGCATTTTGTGGCAAATTCTGCAAGCATTCCTTACGTCATTTGCGACGGTCACGCGCTGAGCTATCGGGTCGTCCGCCGGCCAAATGGCGACGTGACGGTATGGTCTCTACACGCTCGCTTCATCTTTCCAGACATGCAAGAAGGTCGCTAGTTCTCAGTTGGCCGCCGCCCGCATTGAGAATGATATCGAGCAGCGCCATTGCGTCCATGCCCTCCGGCAAACCGTGGACTATGGCGTCGAGACGCCCGTCGATCTGTAGCATGGCGAACCCATGAACAAGTGCCCAGGCCGTGACTACCCGCGCGGCGCCGTCCGTGGGCAGAGGGGCATCGAGCCCTTGTGGCGCCCCGACTGCTCCGCGCAGCATCGACGACGCGTCGTTCATCGCTTCGCGCAAACTTGGTCGTTTGAGGTCGAGCCGTTCGCTACGAAACATCAGCATGAACAGACCCGGAAACTGCGTCGCGAACTCAACGTAAGCCCGACCTTGGGCGGCAAGCCGCGACTCGGGCGTGGTGGCCGTGGCGGCCGCATCGAGTAGCCGACGCTCAAAGCGGCGAAAACCTACGGCGGCCAGCTCGCTGAGCAGCCCGGTCACATTGTCGAAGTGGTTCTTGGGAGCGGCGTGAGAAGCGCCGGCCTCGCGCGCAGCGGCCCTCAGCGTGAGCCCGCCGATGCCCTCCCGAGCAAGGATGCGCTCGGCCGCTTCCAGCATTGCCTCACGCAATGCGCCGTGGTGATACGGACGCTTGGCCACATCGGGCGCGTCAGGTGATCCTCGTTTGCCGATCTTTTTGACGGTCATATATTTCCACTCATGTTGACGCCGTCAATTTTAACTTGACGAACGCGAGCGCAGCACTTATTTTAAATGTTGCTACCGTCAACATTTGATCAAAGCCATGACAATCTTCGTTGCAGGTCTGCTGGTTTTCCTCGCCATTCACTCTGTCTCCATCGTCGCGCCACGCTGGCGAGATGCGCAAGCCGGGCGAATGGGCGAGAACGCGTGGAAGGGACTGTATGCGCTAGTGTCAATCGCGAGTCTGGTCGCGATGATCTACGGTTACGGCATCGCGCGACAGACACCGGTCGTGGTCTACGTACCGCCGGTCGCGCTGCGGCATCTGACGTTCCTGCTCATGCTGCCGGTGTTTCCGCTGCTGATCGCCGCTTATCTGCCGGGCCGCATTAAACGGCTGTCCCGGAACCCGATGCTGCTCGCCGTGATTTTGTGGGCGGTGTCGCATTTGCTCGCCAACGGTACGCTGAACGACCTGCTGCTGTTCGGCGGTTTCCTCGTCTGGGCGGTGGCGGATCTGATCTCGGTCAGCCGGCGCGCTCACGTCCGCCCGGTCCCGGGCGCGCCGGCGTCGGCGATGAACGATGTGATTGTCATCGTCGCCGGGTTGGGGTTGTACGTGTTCGTGCTGCTATGGGCGCATGCGCGCGTGGTCGGCGTGTCGCCGCTCGGCTGAATCCGGCGGGCAGGCGTCCGCTTGGACTCACGAAGCGGACTCTCCGATAGCGGGTTGCAAGTCGGAATCGGAGGACACGCGACAGGCGTGGCGGAGGCTCGAGCCGAAGCCAACCCACAGCGCGAGGAAACCTGTCGAGAGCGCGCCCAGCACAATGAAGGCGGTCGAAAAGCCGAAGTGATGCGCGACCATCCCGCCCAATGCGGGACTGAGCGCGGCACCTGCCGCCTGGACCGTCATGACCGCTCCCTGGCCTGTGTTCACACGGCCCGTGCCGTTGAGCAGACGTACCACGAGCGCCGGCACTACGACGCTTTGCAACCCGGCGAAAGTCGTGCTCTCGCTCTATGGGCCAAAAGGAGAACTGCGCGGCGCGCTGCTCGAGGGCGGCACCTCGCTGCGCATGCCGCCGCATGCAGCGACAGAGCTCACGGCTTATCTCACCCCCGGCGCCTATGTGCAAGCGTGGGGGCAAGGCGTGAAGAATCGGTTCGGTTCGACAATCGAGGTGGAGGAAATCGATTATCTCGTCGATGAAGGAAGCGGCCCTTAGCCGAACCTGGCCAAGTCCTGGAAAATAAGTTGGCCCCACGTGCGCCCCCGTGCCTGGACGAGCAGGCCGCCCTCGCCGATCTTCCCCAGCTCGATCGGAGCAAAAATCAGGGGCAGCATTACTATGATCGGACCAAGCCGCTTGTTGACGAGATGGATGAAGCGGACAGTGAACTGACAAGCAGCACGCATACTGTCTCGGGTTTAATCAGGATCGCTGTGTCCTCTACTTTCGGCCGCCTTCACGTTCTTCCACTCATACCCGACCTTTTGTCACTCAATCCCGGCCTTCAGGTAGATCTTGTTCTTTCGGACTTCGTGCGGGATATGGTCGAAGATCGGATTGATCTGGCGATCCGAGTGGCTCCCGTCAACGAACTTGACGCGGTTGTCAGGCGCGTGGCTAGCACCCCTCTCGTATGCGTCGGGTCCCGTCGCTACTTCGAGCAACGCGGGATACCCAAGACCCCCGCCGAACTCGTTGATCACAATTGCTTTTTATATGGCGGCCTGATCGAGTCAGCCAATTGGCCGTTTGTCGGGCCAGAGGGTCGATTCAGCGTATCCGTTCGTGGCAATCTCTCGTCCGACAGTGTCGAAACGATCCGGGCTGGTGTTCTGGCCGGTGTTGGAATCGGCCTGTTCGCCAAGGTCTCGCTTGCTGATGAACTCCGGCATCCGGACGTGATCCCGATACTCGAAGAATTTATAGTCAACGTCAGAGACGTCAGCCTCATCTGGCCAAAACGTCGGTATGTACCGGCACGCGTGCGACGTGCGGCTGACTATTTTGCCATGGCTCTCCCACAGCGTGTTTAGGCACGAAGTCATCGGTCGTTCTTTCGTCGTCCAGTACTTTAATTTCACTTTCGCCCCGCTTCTTAATCCATGACTATTGCCTTCGAATCACCCGATCAACCTGACGTGATCGCCCTCATTGCCGAGCTGGACGCTTACCAGGACACCCTGTACCCGCCGGAGAGCAGGCATGCCCTTGACTTGGCATCGTTGAAACAATCCAATGTCTTGTTTGCCGTTGCGAGGGATAGCACGGGCGAGGCAATCGGATGTGGAGCGATAGTCCTCTGCCCTGAATTTGGCGAAGTCAAACGCATGTATGTCAGTCCTCGCGGCCGAGGGCAAGGCGTCGCCAAGAAGCTCCTGGCTCTGCTCGAGTCACGGGCAACAGGCTCTGGCTGTCACTTGCTCAAGCTCGAAACCGGACCGTACCAGCATGAGGCGCTGGCTTTGTACGCCTCAGCCGGCTATGAGCGCCGGGGACCGTTTGGCGAGTACACGAACGACCCGTTGAGT
>Ga0302228_10003055_pt1 | contig 11056 bp, 9 predicted proteins | sample II_Palsa_N1_2_FD_193519 | JGI IMG/M metagenome (GOLD analysis project Ga0302228, IMG submission 193519) | Peat permafrost microbial communities from Stordalen Mire near Abisko, Sweden - II_Palsa_N1_2 | ecosystem: Environmental > Terrestrial > Soil > Palsa > Peat permafrost | place: Sweden...
CCTGCCGCGCCATCTCCGTCATTTTGAGCCGTTCGTCGGACTTCAAATACCCCTTGCGCCGAAACCAATCCTCCATCGCCGGCCACAGCCGGTCGAGCGGCACACGATGCCCAGCCTCCAGCAACCCATCCCCGGCGGGGAGAGTGTCATCGAAAACCGCATCGTTCGTGAAGTTCCGCATGGCAAAATTGTCGATCCAGTGAATCGGGCAGGGCGTCTCTACGCCGTCAGTATCCACCCGGACTACCAAAATTTTGCGCACGAACATACGTCTACTTTAGGTCATCTCACCTCGTATCTGAATCGTGTTTTCAACCCGGAGGTCAACCGTTGCCCTCGATTCGGCGTCTGACTCCATGAACACGCCGGCACGTCGTTCATAAGATCGAATCCGAAATGGGATGCAAGGAGTAATCAAATCATGAGAAACAATCACTGGAAGCTGGCAGTGGGAATCGCCCTTCTGGGTCTGGGCTCTTTCACCACCTATGCGCAAACAACGCAGCCCGAGAATGCCGCACCAAATGGCGCACCCCAAGGCAACTGGCGTCGAGGCGGCGGACCCGAGCGGGAGCTGCAAAACCTCACCCGCGTGCTGTCTCTGACCCCCGAACAGCAAACCGGCGTGAAAGCCCTGCTTGAACAGCAATCCACGCAGATGCGAGCGTTGCGCGAAAAGCCGCAAAGCGAATCAGGCACATCAACCACCAACGAAACTCCGGAAGCCCGGCAAACACAGATGGCGCAAATCCGCGACGAAACCGATACCAAGATTTCGGCCTTGTTGAATGAGGATCAGAAGAAAACCTTCGCGGATTGGGTCGCAAAGAGGAAAGCAGGCATGGCACGCAGACAAGGCCCAGGCGGCAATCCCCCAGAAGCGCCCCCAACCCCGCAGCAATAAAGCAGGGAGCACCAACAGAAAGAGCGGGACGCCACGTTGCGCCCCGCTCTTTGCCCATCATCGACTATCGCGCGTCAGTAACCACCGGCAGTTCGACAAAACTGGCCTTGCCCGCAGCGTGATAGATCTGCTCGGTTGCCTTTTTATAGTCCTCCGGCTTGGCAAAGAAGATATTCGGCACAAAGGTCTGAGGATTGCGATCATACAGCGGAAACCAGCTCGACTGCACCTGCACCATGATCTTGTGCCCCGGCAAAAAGACATGGTTCGAAGTCGGCAGCCCAAAGCGATACTTGAGCGGCACATTCGGAGCAATCGCCTTCGCCTCCGACAAGCTCTCGCGATATCTCCCTCGCAAAATATCCATTGCAATCGGCAACTGATAGCCGCCTAACTCAGGCTGCCCAGCCACTTCATCGGGATACACATCGATCAGCTTCACCACCCAATCCACATCCGTACCCGATGTCGCAGCGACCAGGTTGGCAATCGGCTCGCCACTGATCTTCACCGGCGCGGTGAGAGCGTCGGTCGAGTAAGTCAGCACATCCGTCCGGCCTGAGAACTCGCGCTGGTCGTCCACTAGCCATCGCACCCACGAGAGATTCGGCGTATACCCCACCGGCTGGCTGGGCCGCGCGCGAAATGGCGCCGGCTTCGCGGGATCGGAAACATACTCGTCAAAACCATCACCCGTGGGAGCCGTAAAGCCGAGCTTCCCACCCGCCTCAAGATACAACGGCGTCGGCTTAGGCTTGCATCCCTCCGCGCAACCCGATGGCCACGTCTGCAAATCCTCCCACTTGTTCGCGCCCGTCTCGTAAGCAGTAACAGGCGCAACCTTCGACACTGGAGCGTCATCCTTCAGGTAATGGGCCAGAAACGGCGCCAGAATCTGCGTGCGAAAGTAATACCCCGTATCGCTGCCAAACTTGATCGCGCCCAGCGAACTCGCCTCTTCAATCTCCTGCCCGTGATGCCACGGCCCCAGCACCAGAAACAGATTCTTCTTCGCCGCATCCGGCTGCGCAGCTTCAACAGCCTTGTACACAGCCATCGCACCGTAGATATCTTCCTGGTCCCACAAACTCGCTACGATCATTGTCGGCACAATCAGCGGTTCTTTCGCCAGGATCTTGTCGACGGCCTGGTCGCTCCAGAAGCTGTCATACGCCGGATGCGCAACCACCTTGTTCCAGAAGCCAATCTGCTCCATGCCGCGCTCCTTGCCTAACTCCCCGGCAGAGACCGCCCGCATGTACATGTCATAGTCATCGAAGTTACTCAATTGCCAATGCGCATCGTTGCCGCGCGTCGCCGTCTGCTCGTAAATATACGGAATATTCTGCTCACGGAACGCGCCATTGTGAAACCAGTCGTCGCCGCGCCATCCATCCACCATGGGATTCATCGGCACGGCAACCTTCAGCGCCGGGTGTGGATGCACCAGCGGCATCAGCGCCAAATATCCGTCATACGAAATCCCCAGCACCCCCACCTTGCCATTAGACTCGGGAACGTTCTTCACCAGCCAGTCGATAGTGTCATACGTATCCGTCGATTCATCCACCGGCGTAGGATTCAGCGGCCCATGCAGCGGCCGGTTCATCACGTAATCGCCCTCGCTGCCATACTTGCCGCGAATATCCTGCACCACGCGAATGTACGCGCCGTCGATGATCGTCTCCACGGCATTGTCATAGCCCCAGAGGCTCACACCCATATGTGTACTGTTGGCGTTCGAAGTAAGCTGATGTGCATCGTAAGGCGTCCGCGTCATCAGAATCCCAGCACGCTTTGCTCCCTTGGGCACCAGGATGAAGGTTCTCAGCTTCACCCCGTCCCGCATCGGGATCATCACCTCGCGGCTCTCGTAATCCATGCCTGCCGTAGGCGGCACAAACTTAGCCGGAGTCTCACTGGGATAATCCGGATACTTCGGCGCCGTTTGGGCCCGCGCACCTCGCGTCATCCAACACACACCCACCAGCACAACTGCCGTCAGCCCACACTTCCGCCAATCCTCAAAATGCACGTGACCCCTCCAACAAGGAATAGCCGCAGCCTAACATACCGCCCCCCGCTGTATCTCGCTGCAGCATTTCTTCTTGAGCGCAAGGTCTAGCGCGCAGCCTCGGCGGCTTTGCTCCATGCCTTCCATGCTGCCCAACCGAGGACAGCAGTCGCCGCCGCCATCCCCAACGCTGCAACGACAGCAGTTGCAGCGAGTCCGCGCCGCCATCGCGGGGGAGTTTCCTCTCGCACATGCTCCGGACGAACGCCTATCCCCACCGCATACCCCACCGCACGCTGAAGGCCGGGAATTCGCACAGCCGCCTTCAACTGCCAGGGCACCTGGATCGGTCCTGGGTTCTCAAACACGCGAGCGAGACCTCGATGAGCCGACAACTGAATCGCTTGCGTAACCCGAGTTGGAAGCTCGCGGCGCGTTTGCACCTTGGCCAACACGGCTTGAGAAACACGCCGCTTCTGTAGCGGCCTGGTCAATACGTTTGCCGCGGCAACAGCATCCTGAATCGCAAGGTTAATCCCCACTCCCCCAGCGGGCGACATCGCGTGGGCTGCATCTCCAATACACAGCAGGCCCGGCCGGTGCCAGCGGCGCAGCCGGTTGATCTGCACGGTCAGGATCCTGATCTGCTCCCAATCTTGCAGTTCGTTCACGCGTTCACCCAAATACGGAGCGATCCTGCGAATGTCTGCGCGAAATGCGTCGAGGCCGCGCGCTTTCATGCCGTCAAACGAGCCTTTCTTGATAATGAGGCCGGCTTGAAAATAATCCGATCGATTGATCAGGATCAATGCCATACCATTATTCACGTTGCCGAGCACCTGCGCCGGATCGTCCGGCCTGCGACTGATTCGGAACCACAACACGTCGATGGGCACGCCATACTCGATCACATTCAGTCCGGCTGCGGTGCGCGTAACAGAATGGCGGCCATCGCAGCCCACCACGAGGTCCGAGCGGACGCGCACCTCTTGCCCCCGGTACTGGGCCACAACTCCCTTAATGCGTTTGCCCTCTCGCAACAGACCTGTGGCTTCGTGCTGCATGAGTAGTTGAAACGAAGCAAACCGATTTGCATGACTCGAAAGGAAGTTGAGAAAATCCCATTGCGGCATGAGCGCCACAAACTTACAAGTCGTCGGCACATGACTAAAATCGGCCAAATCGACCTTGGAATCTCCGATGATCACGCCAAGCGAAGTCACCTCCTCGTGCGGCAAATCCAGGAACTCCTCTAACAGCCCAAGCTCCTTGAGAACCTCGAGTGTGGACGGGTGCACCGTGTCGCCGCGAAAATCGCGGAAGAAATCGTGGTGCTTTTCCAGCACCGTAACCTGCACACCCCTGCGTGCCAGAAGATATCCGAGTACCATTCCCGCAGGCCCGCCACCCACCACACAGCAGGTCGTCTCCAATACCTCATTCGCCATGCCTCAATCACCTCCGGTTTCCAACCCACTCAGTATCTGAGATGCTGAATCACGAACCTACGGAACCTGCGCCGCGCTCCGCCCATTCTTGCGGCCACCAACCGGCGAATTCCGTCAGTCGCCGATGGGCAAAATGAAAGCTCGGTGAGATAGAAAATACTCGGGATTCTACCGAGTGACGTAGGGGCATTCTGTGGCGTCAGCGGTGCTTGTTCTCACTCATTGCCAGGAGCCAAAGGTGCTCATCGACCAGCAACATCCTCGATCTCCCACCCTCAAAAAAAGCGGCTCGGACTACTGCCTCGTATCCGTAACCACCGAAGCCGACTTGCCAGTCTGCGTGTCCACCGTAAACCGCTGATAGTCGGTATCCCGCTCGATCACATGCTGACGAACCCCTTTGAGCAGCAGCACCCGAGCCTGGATGTTCCCCTCCCCGGCCGTCGGAAACCATATCTCCCCATTGATCAGCGCCTGGTCAAAGTAGAAACTCGACCCCTTCTGCACATTGGCAAGCAAGCCGCCTACCAGATGAAAGTTGTCGATAAAATGCGCCTCCATGCGCGCCACCTGGCGATCGCGCTCATCCACCCACAAGGTACCGGCAATCTTCTTGGATGCGTCCTCGGCAAAGCCATGCGTCTTGGCATCGTGCTTGCCGGCGAAATCAAAAACAATCGTGCTGCGCCCGCGAAACATCACCCGCCGCGGATTGTACGCATCCATGATATCCAGCAGGTGAGACATGCTCACCGTCATCTTGGGGCCTTCCAGCGGCTCGCCCGGCGGCACGTTCGGAGCCTTCTCAACCAGTTTGGTAATGCGCTCCTGCTCCTTCTGCCGATCGTGATCGCTGAGCGCGTTGCCGTTTTTCTTGACCGTCCGCTCGATGCGATGCGTGTTTACATAAAAGACTTCGCTGTCCTCCGACTCAGTCTTGGTAACCTTGCCGCTGGAATCGAGATCCTGAATGATCGTCGATGAGTGGAAGGTGTAATTTTCGCGCACCTTTTCTACTTGCTTCTGGTGAGCCGCAACGTCGAGCATCAGCTCTCGAACGCTTGGAATAGGTGCTGTACTCAGCGCAGGCGCGGCGTCAGATTTTGAACTCTCACCGCCATTGGCACTCGAAACCGAACTCGTTCCCGCGCTAGGGCTCGAAGGCTTCTGGCCCACGCCAAATGCTGCCGACGCTGCGAGAGCCCCCGCGCCAAGAAACCGCAGTCTGATCCGCATTTTGGACAAGTTCATCGACTCTTTGACGCGTTTCACACAGGGAAAGGTTCGCTGAAAACGTTACTATGACGGAGATGATCTCTGTCGCACCACGCAAGAGAGCGTCCGCGTGCAGACAAATCAACACGGTGCGGCCGATCTGGAGTGCGTCCAGAAATCGAAATTCCATGTACGGAGAGGAATAGCATGATTCGATTGCTTGCAAACTGGTTCCTCAGCGCAATTGCCTTATTGATTGTTTCGCGAGTCGTACCCGGCTTCCACGTCGATTCGCTGGGAACAGCTCTGGTCGCGGCCTTGATCTTCGGCCTGCTCAACGCGACTGTCGGCCTGCTGTTGAAGCTGGTATCCCTGCCTCTGGTCATCCTCACCTTCGGCCTATTCCTGCTGGTGGTGAACGCCGTCGTCCTCGAAGTCGCATCCGGCTTCGTGCGCGGCTTCCATATCAGCACTTTCAGCGCCGCTTTCTGGGGTGCGGCCGTGCTGGCGATTATCCAGATGCTCTTCCGCTTCCTGATCAACGAGGCTGAAGAAGCGTAGCCGGCATTTTTCGATTCGCGAGCTGGGCCGCAGTCCATTAAACTCTCGTCGGCCCTCTCACTAAAGATCTACAGCGCCTACTGAGTCGCGGCAGCGGTCGGCGTAGCCAGCTTCTTGGGGGAGGGCTTGCCCGTCTTGCTCGCGCTCGGCTTCTTCTTCGGAGCTGGCGGCACCTTGATCGGATTCAACGTCGGTGGAACACGCTCAGCACCCGCGGTGCCGAAACCGCCGGAACTCGCATCAGGATGTAAAGCCGGCGTAACCTGTGTGTTCGCGCCTGCCTTCGGACCGGCTTGCGGATGCGAATGGTACACAGTCCACGTTGACCCCGCAACAGCCACCACGAGCACCGCGGCAGCGGCAAACTGCAGGCGCTGCGACGGCAACCACAACGCCCAGAAGCCGCGGCGGATCGGCTTCGCCTGTTCACGAGCCAGCCGGTGATGAACGCGATCAGTCAAATCGGCCGGCGGTGGAAGCTCAGCCAGCAATCGTAATGTCTCTTCCGCCGAAGACTTGCCTGGAGACTTGCTTTCGTAATCCGAGTTCTGAAAATTCTGGGTCATCGCACACTCCTCGAGTGGCTGAGTAAGTTCGACAAAAGATTGCGGGCACGAAACAGCCTCGATCGTATCGTCGATTCTGTAGTGCCCAGAATCTGCGCGATCTCAACGCTGGATAGCTCTTCAAATGCCGACAAGATGAGCACGCGCTGCTCTTTCTCGGGAAGCTGCGCTACAGCGCGCAACACATGCTCATGATGCTGAGCAGAAGCTACCCGCTCCTCAGCAGTAAGCCCGGATGCCGGCAGCATGCGCGCAAGATCAGCAACGTCATCGGTCTCGGGACGCGTCTTGGCCCGCCGCTTGCGGTCCAGGACGACGTTCCAGACAATCCGTACCATCCACACGCGCGGGTCGCGAATCTCACCCAGCGAATTGCGATGACGCAGCACGCGCAGGTAGGTCTCCTGCACCGCATCCTCGGCGTCCGCAGCATTGCGCAGCACCGAGTAGGCCACGCGATAGAGCGTCCCGGCGTATTCGTCGACCAGGGCTGCAATGGCTACGCCTGCATCCTCGACGCGCGAGTCCGAAATTGGGTCGATTTGGGCCTTGCTGTCGGTCGGTTTCATCGCGGCCGTCGTAGGAATCTCCATCCAACCTGCGAATGTTGCGGCGTTAGTGCTCATAGCCTAACGGACGCAGGCGACGCTCGCTTCGCTCAAACACCGGATCCAGCGGAAAATAAAAATGGCCCGCGCACGCGCAGACCATTCTCAATTCCTATACAGACCCTTGGCTACTTCTTGGTCAGTTTCTCAGAAGCGATCGAACCGGCAGCGCCAGTCTTATCCGCGTCCTTGACCTTGGCCCAGATCTGCTTGGCCTGCTCCGTCTTGCCGCTGGAGGCATACAAATCAGCCAGCGCAAGCTGGGCCGTAAACACCGGAACCGCCGTGGTTGGTTTGGCGATCAGACCGTTGTACAGATCGATAGCCTGCGGATCGCGTCCCGTCTGGTGATAGAAGCCAGCCAGCGCAAACTTCGCCAGGCTCGACAGATTTCCATCCCAAGAACTGGCAGCAGCTTTCAGTTCGCTCTCAGCCGAACCATTCTGGCCCAGCGCCTGATCCGTAAGCCCCGCGAAATAATGAGCTTTAGCGGCCTGCGGCAACCACCCAAATTGGCTGGCGACCTGCAAAAACTGCTGATTGGCCGCCTTGGCCCGATCCGCAGCCGAAGTATAAACGCCCTTTGCCGCGGGAGCTCCCGGCTGAGCCAGCTGCGAGCCGTACGTATCCAGCGCCGCACCCAGCGCGGTCTCGGCAGCCTCGGAGCGCTGATTGTAGTAAATCAATCCTGCGATGAGCAGTGCCAGAACAACCACCAGCGCAACAGAATAGCGAATGACAGACGAACGATGTTCGCCGACCCAGCTCACGCCGGATTGGGTGGTCTGTACGAATTTGTCTTGTTTAAGCGCGTGACGCGTTTGGGAATCCACGAGAGTCCTTAATCAGTTTTCCGAAGGGTATCTTGCAGGCGAGCACACAGCAGTTTGCGATGCAGGCACAGCCAGTACAACCCTATCAGTCTAACAGGGGCCGCTCGTGAGCGTCCATTTGACCGGCATACAGCGCCCTCGCACGCCGCGGGGAGTTCGGAAAAATTGGACTACCAGCGATCCGTCCCCGCTCGCCAAGAAAACTTGCCACCGCGCTCGACTTGCCAGAAACTACGCATTAGAATCTCTCCAGTCGAATCGTCTTGAAACCCTCCGTGAAGTACCTCTTCGTAGCAAATTCGTTGCAATGTCTTCGTGGGCCAGGTCTCGCCAACTGTGAGTCTTAAAGGAATACGTGGACGATGACGCAGGAATTCGCGAAGACTCACCCCGAATATGAGGCCGCAGTGGACGCCTCTCGTCCTGTGGCGTCCGAAACACGCGCCGGGGAGCGATTAGCTCACCTCCAAACCTTGATTGAAGGTATGTCGGACGCCGCCTTTCTGAAGGACCGCGAGGGCCGCTATCTCCTCGTCAACAGAGCCGCAGCGGGCGCATTAGGCCGGCAGCCCGCAGACTTCCTCGGTAGAGACGCCTATTCACTCTTCGCTCCCGAGATCGCCGATGCGATTACAAGAAAGGATCGCGAGATTCTCGCCTCCGGTCGCCCCTCGGTTTTTGAGGAAGAGTTTCTGATCAATGGCGAAGTGCGACAGCTCCAATCTCTCTTGAACGTCTGCCGGGACGTAAACGGTCAGATCTCAGGACTCGTCGGCATCTCCCGCGACATCACCGACCTCAAGCGCCTGGAAGCCGAGTTGCGCCAGCGCGAACAGGAGCTGAAAGAGGCGCATCGCATCGCCAAGTTGGGGACATGGCGCTGGCATCGCACAACCGGCACAGTCACATGGTCCGAAGAAGTCTACCGCACCTTTGGCCGGAATCCCGCGCTGCCGCCGCCAAGGTATGAAGAGCTTCGAAACTACCATACCCCGGAGAGTTGGTCCCGGCTCGAAGCGGCCGTAGCCCGAGCCATTGCGACAGGCGAACCCTACGAGTTGGATCTTCAAATCGTGATGTTGGACGGTTCCTGCAAATGGATCACTGCCCGCGGCGAAGCGGAGTCCTTCTCCGGCAGCGAAGCCACTCGCCTCCGCGGAACCATCCAGGAAATCACGGAACGCAAGCGCCGCGAAGAACAGCTCGCCCTCAGCGAAAGCCGCTACCGTTCCCTGGTGCATGCCAGTTCCAATATCGTCTGGTCGGCAAGCGCCGACGGCAAGCGGCATCCTGAGCCCGATTGGTGCGCCTTCACCGGACAGAAGCTCGAAGAGGTTGCCGAGTCTGGCGGACGCAACGCGATCCATCCCGACGACCGTGAGTACAGCTTTCGGGCCTGGGAACAGCAGGTTGCTGCCGGCGAGATGTTTGAGATCAAGCATCGGGTAAAACGCTACGATGGCATCTACAGAAATATGCAGGCGCGGGCAGTACCAGTGCGCGACGCTGCAGGCAATATTCTCGAGTGGATCGGCATGCACACCGATATCACCGAGCAAACGATCGTCGAGGAAGCCCTTCACAGAAGCCAGTCTCAATTCCGCAAACTCTTCGAATCCGGCATGATCGGTATAGGCATTCCCAACCGCTTCGGAGGCTTCACCGAAGGCAACAACGAGCTCTTGCGCCTCACCGGCTACAGTCGCGAGGATATGGATGCAGGCCGGGTGCGCTGGGATACCATGACTCCTCCCGAATACGGGGAGTTGGACAAATTCCATATCGCGGAAGCCGCCCAGCGCGGCAACTGCACCCCCTACGAAAAGGAATACATTCGCAAGGACGGCAGCCGGGTACCCATTCTCTGCGGCTATGCCCTGCTCGAGGGCTCCCAGGACGAATACATCGGCTTCGTCCTGGACCTGACGCCACTCAAGCAGGCCGAAGCCGCCTTGCGCGAGCGCGAGCAGCGGTTCAGCGCTCTCGCCGAAAGTCTGCCGCAACTGGTCTGGGCCACCGACGCTGAGGGGCGCAACACCTATGCAAACCAGCGTTTTCGAGATTACATAGGCCTTCCTTTGGGAGAAATCATGGACCTCAGGTGGGAACGTCTGATTCATCCCGATGATCTAGACTCAACTCTCGAAAAGTGGCAGTCATGTCTGCAATCCGGCGAGCCCTACCTGAATGAATACCGGCTGCGCAGGCACGACGGCACCTACCGGTACTTCCTTGCCCGCGCTGTTCCCGCGCGTAACGAAACTGGACAGATCGACCGCTGGCTGGGTAGCTCTACCGATATGCACGATCAGAAACTCGCCGAAGAAGCGCTGCGCCGATCCGAAAAACTGGCTGCCACGGGCCGTCTTGCTGCCAGTGTGGCGCATGAAATCAACAACCCCCTCAACGCTGTCACCAACACCCTCTACCTCGCCCTGCAGGATCCGGCCCTTCATCCGAAAACCCGCGAGTACCTGGTCACGGCCGATCTCGAATTAGCCCGCGTCGCCCAGGTGGCTACCCAGACACTCCGCTTTCACAAGCAGTCGACCGCGCCCACACCGACCGACCTCAGCGAAGTCATGGAGTCCGTCTTCTCGCTCTTTGGACCTCGCCTTCGTGCTTGCGGCATCACCGTGAAGCGCGACTACATCAGTCATGACAAGCTTTACTGCTTCAGCGCCGAAATCCGCCAGGTATTCGCCAACCTGATCGGCAACGCGATGGATGCGATCACGCATGGAGGTGAGTTGACAGTGCGTATCCGGTACACCCAATCCCATCCAGGCGACAGCGGGCGAGGCATCAAGGTCATCGTTGCCGATACCGGCGAAGGCATCCCTGCTTCTATTCGCGATCGAATCTTCGAACCGTTCGTCACATCCAAAGAGATGACAGGAACAGGCC
>Ga0302228_10003058_pt1 | contig 11049 bp, 10 predicted proteins | sample II_Palsa_N1_2_FD_193519 | JGI IMG/M metagenome (GOLD analysis project Ga0302228, IMG submission 193519) | Peat permafrost microbial communities from Stordalen Mire near Abisko, Sweden - II_Palsa_N1_2 | ecosystem: Environmental > Terrestrial > Soil > Palsa > Peat permafrost | place: Sweden...
GCTGGTTGACGACAAGGTTGTCGCAGTGGTCGGCCACTTGAACTCGGGCACCTCGATTCCGGCTTCGAAGATCTATAGCGATGCTGGCATCGTGCAGATTTCGCCGTCGGCAACGAACCCGGCTTACACGCAACAGGGTTTCAAGACGACGTATCGCGTTGTGGCAACCGATGCACAACAAGGCCCGGCACTGGCGAACTACGCAGCCAAGGACCTGAAGGTGAAGAGCGTTGCGATCGTCGACGACTCGACCGCTTATGGCCAGGGTCTGGCAAACGAGTTCGAGAAGACCGCCAAGTCGCTCGGCATGAACGTGGTGTCGCATGACGCGACCAACGACAAGGCTGTCGACTTCCGCGCAATTCTGACGAAGATCAAGGGCGAAAATCCTGACGCGATCATGTACGGCGGCATGGACGCCACCGGCGGCCCGTTCGCAAAGCAAGCCAAGCAGCTCGGCCTGCGCGCGAAGGTTCTGGCGGGTGACGGTGTCTGTACCGACGGCCTGTCCGACCTGGCTGGCGACGCAACCGACAACATCGTCTGCTCGGAAGCCGGTATGGCGCTCGAGAAGATGGCTGGCGGCAAGGCGTTCGAAGCCAAGTACGAAAAGCGTTTTGGTCAGCCGATCCAGATCTACGCTCCGTTCACGTATGACGCTGTGTACATCATTGCTGATGCTATGAAGCGTGCTAACTCGACGGATCCGGCAAAGATCCTGGCAGCAATGCCGACGACCGACTACAAGGGCGTGATTGGCGAAACGACGTTCGATTCGCACGGCGACCTGCAGCACGGCGTGATCTCGCTGTATGACTACAAGGGCGGCAAGAAGACGCTGCTGGACGTGGTCAAGATGTAAGTATCGCGACGCATGACGGTAGGTGTTTTGCCTGCCGTCTGTCGGATGATGTAAGGCACGCGTTTTTAGGAACGCGTGCCTTTTCTTTTGGGCGACTGCATGAGAGTCTAACGATCGTACGAATCACCACGCAGGGAGAGCAAACGTGACCCGATCGATCGACGACTGGCGTCGCTGGATAGCCGAAAATATGCTGCTGGGCGCCGCACCGCCCGCCATGCATGCAGCGTTAGTACAACAGGGATTCAATCCCGAAGAAGCGGCACTCGAAATCAACACTGCACTGGCAAGCCCGTATTTTCAGGGCGGCACGCGCTTGCGCAATCGTTTGCGCAAGCGCGACTGGACGCTATCTGTGTACGGCCAGTTGAGCCGTATGCGGGAAAGTGGTGGCGCAGTCGAATGGCGCGAGCGGCTCTTGCGCGACGAATTCTTTGAGCAGTACTACTTTCAGAACCGGCCTGTGATTATCACGGGTGCATTCGATTCGTGGCCGGCGCGCACGCAATGGAATTTCGATTACTTTCGCGCGCGCTGCGGCGATCGCGAAGTGGAAGTGCAGTTTGGTCGCAACGCCGATCCCAACTACGAGATCAACCAGCCGAATCTGAAGCGGAAGATGCCGTTTCGCGAATATGTCGATCTGGTTGAGCGTAGTGGCGCGACCAACGATTTTTATATGACGGCGAATAACACTTCGCAAAATCGCGAGTCTCTTGCGGCGTTGTGGGCGGACGTGCCGACTATTCGCGAGTATCTCGATCCCGCTTCGCCAGATACGGGCTTTTTCTGGTTGGGTCCGGCCGGTACCAAGACGCCGTTTCACCATGACCTGACCAACAACTTCATGGCGCAGGTGATTGGGCGCAAGCGGGTCAAGCTGGTTCCGATGTCTGATACGCCGCAGATGTATAACCATTTGCACTGTTATTCGCAGGTAGACGGCAGTGCGATCGACGTCACGCGTTTTCCAGCTTTGCAGCAGGCGAACCTGATTGAATGCACGATCGGACCCGGCGACTTACTGTTCTTGCCGATCGGCTGGTGGCACTACGTGGAAGGTCTTGAGGCCTCTGTCACGATGACCTACACCAACTTCGTCGTGCGCAACGATTTCTGCAATACCTACGATACCTATCACGAACTCTAGGCGTGCAAGGCACTGCGACTTCTGCGCGATCACGTTCGCTCCCGGGGAATAAAAAATGGCGGAGCGGTTGCCCGGTCTGCCGCCCCCCCGCCGGTCTTGATCAGATGATCAGATCTTCAACCGCCGCAACACCTTGGGCCCGGCGAACGCGATTAGCGCGGAACACACCGCCACCACCGACAACCCGATCGGCAGACTGGTCACCTGCGCAACCCCGCCGATAATCACCGGCCCCAGCAGCAACCCGAAATACGCGAGCCCAGCCACATGCGCGAGCCCCTCGGCCGCATGAATGCCTTCGACCCGCGCGGCCGCCGCGAACAGCACCGGCATCATGTTCGCGAGCCCAAGACCCATCAGCGTGAAACCGGTCAGCGCAGCGAACGGATAGGGCAGCAGGAGTGCGCCGATCATCCCCGCACACGCGAGCGAGGCGCTCGCCATCACGAGTTGCGGTGCGCCGAAACGGGCGCGCACGGCATCGCCGCCGAAGCGGGCCGCCGCCATGCCGCCCGAAAACGCCGCATAGGCCGCGCTCGCGAGCGCCGGTGTGGCGAGGACGATATCGCGCATATAGACGGTCGCCCAGTCGTACATCGCCCCTTCGGCGATCAGCGCGACCAGCGCCGTCGCCCCCAGCGCCCAAAGCGCGGGAGAGCGCCAGCGGTTGGCGCGCGGCGTCGCGGAATCCGGATGGTCGGCGTGCGGCACATGCGGCAAGACGGCAGGGCACGCAACCAGCAGCACGAGTGCACTCAAGATCGCGGCCAGCGCGAGGTGCATCTCAGGCGCCATCCCGCGCGATAGCAATGCTCCGCCCACAGCGGCGCCCACCATCCCGCCGACACTGAACATGCCGTGCAACGCGGACATGATCGGCCGTCCGAGCGCCTGCTCGACGGCGCTCGCTTCCGCGTTCATGGCCACATCGAGCGTTGCCATCCCGGCACCGAAGAACGCCAGCACGATCAGCAGCAGCCAATACGTGGGCACGACGAGGATCAGCGCTGCGCAGACGGCCATCGTCAGTCCGCCGGCGAGACACGCGCGACGCGTGCCGACCCGTGCAATCCACGATGCATTAGTCGCCATGGCGGTAATGGAACCACCCGCCACCGCCAGCAATGCAAAGGACAGCAGCGCCGGATTCAGATGGAAGCGGTCGCGCACGGTCGGCACATGCACCCCCCACGACGCATACATCATCCCGGCAATAAAGAAGAGCGCCATGGTCGCGAAGCGGGCGCGCCGCAGCGAGGCGGGCGGCAGGTCTCGATGGGCAGCGGGAAGCGCGGAGAAGTCGGGCGAGCGGTCGGACACAAAAGTCTCGTGAACGGGAAACAGAATATAGGCGGGGTCAAGAAAGCCGCCTGAAAGCGAAGCTTCGATTCTAACGAAGCGGTCGCGCTCGTGCAGGTCCGCGCTGCACTAATATCTAGTCCTATCCAGAATGACGTCCGCGCCACCCTCTTGCGTCGGCCCGCGGTTCGGCATCCATCGAGGACGCGCACTTGAATATTCCCGCTCACGCTCCGCTTCATCTGCTGCATCAGGCCGCTGCCGGCACGCTCGCGACTCATTCGCGCCAGCCAGAGGGTTTCCCGTACCCTTCGATCCTGCCGTTTGCGCCGGATACACGGCACCGTCCTACGATCCTGGTGAGCCGCCTTGCCGAACATACGCGCAACCTGCAAGCCGATCCGCGGGCGGGATTTCTTGTTTCACATGCCCCGGACGGTGACGTGCTCAACGGCCAGCGGCTCACGCTGCTAGGCGCGTTCGAGAGGGGCGAACCGGAGGCCGCCATGGTCCGCCGTTACCTGCGCTATCACCCGGACGCCGAGCGTTACCTTGCACTCGGCGACTTCAGCTTCTGGATGATGACGCTCGAGCGGATGCGTTACATAGGAGGCTTCGGTGCGATGGGTTGGCTCGACGGCAATGAACTCGATCCCCTCGAACCTCTTGCGTTAGACGAAGAGGAGGCGTTGCTGGCGTTTTTCGACGCTCATCCACGGCGACCGGATGATCTTCAGCTATTGGGTATAGACCGTTATGGCGCGGATCTGGAGAGCGGCAACATGCGAAGCCGCTTCATATTCGAGACAGTGGCCAAAGATACCGAATTCTTGCATGCGGCACTAGAAGATTGCATCTCACGACATAACAACGCTTCGTGACGGCCACTATTTCGGGAAAACACTAAGCTTTTGATGCAGCCGGACTGTTTATCTCATTTTTGCGCCCGTATGACATCAGAAGCTCTCATCCCATGAGATGTTTGTGCCCAAATCACATATTAATTTTCATGATTTGGGAATTAAATTGGACATTTACCCGCGCTGCGGCCGTCTTTTCCATAACCTGCGAAAAATAGGTAAATGAAAGGCTTGGTTGTTGCGTAGGTTAATGAAATTTTTCGAAACGAAACATAATTAATTTAAGAATTGGACTTTTCCGCGCTTTCGGTTTTGTGTTAATCTCGCCTGCAAATTCCGAGGCATGAACACCTTCAAAGGGCAAACCGGCTCAGACTGGTAGTCATTTATCCAAACCATAAGGGAACCTATGTCTTCCTACAAGGAACTACTCGCGCAGCGAGAGAAGCTGGAAAAGCAGATCGAAGAAGCAAAGTCACGCGAATACGCAGAAGTGTTGAACGAGATCAAGCAGAAGATGGCCGACTACGGCATTACGCTCACCGAGTTGGGCGGCGGCCGTAGTAAGAATGCGAAAGTGGGCCGTCCGCGTGCTGGCGTCGCCCCGAAATATCGTGACCCGGAAAGCGGCAGCACATGGTCCGGCCGCGGCAAACCGCCGCGTTGGATTGCTGGTCAGGATCGTGAAAAGTTTCTGATCGCGCGTTAATTGCAGCATCCCGGCGCGCGTTATCGTGCGCCGTCGGCGAAAGAGCCGCGCAACCTTCAGGTGCGCGGTTTTTCTTTTGTTCAATGCGTTTGATGGCGCCATCCGCCGGACTCCATTCGATTGCCAGCGCAGACCCATCCGTTGAGCGAAAACACGAATGCTTCCCGTTTAGATAAGCAACTGATTTAAAAGAGAATTTTAGGGGAATCGGCAGTTTGTCATGAGGCCGCGGTTAGAATTCATTCATTGAAAAATCCCACGCGCTCGCATGCTTTCTACTCTCGCCGCCCAATCCGCGGAAAAACACCTCGTCGCGCGTAAAAGCACATTTGTCAGTATCGCGCTCAATACGGTGTTGATGACGCTGCAAATCGTCATCGGCGTGATTGCCCATTCACAGGCACTCGTCGCGGACGGTGTGCATTCGCTTGCCGATCTGGTGTCGGATTTTGTCGTACTAATTGCCAATCGTCACAGCGGCGCCGAACCGGATGCCGATCACAATTATGGTCACAGCCGTTATGAGACAGTTGCCTCACTGTTTCTCGGTGCGCTGTTAATTGCGGTCGGCGTCGGCATGCTGTGGCGGGCTGGAACCCGGCTGGCCGATTTGCAGGATATTCCCGCGGTTCACCTTAGCGCCCTCGCCGTGGCCGTGTTGGTACTTGTCTCGAAAGAAGCACTCTTCCGCTATATGCTGCGTGAAGCGCAACGCGTGCGCTCGGCCATGCTGATCGCCAACGCCTGGCATGCGCGTTCGGATGCGGCGTCGTCCCTGGTGGTGGCGCTTGGTATTCTCGGCAGTCTGGCCGGCGTGCGGCTTCTCGATCCGATTGCGGCGGCTATCGTGGGTTTCATGGTCGCGCGGATGGGCTGGACGTTCGGCTGGGATGCGCTGCAGGATCTGTCCGACCGCGCGCTCGACGATGCCGCTGCGTCTGATGTGCGCAAGCTGCTGATGTCGACGCCGGGCGTGCGCGACGTGCACGAACTGCGCACGCGCAAAATGGGCGACTTTGCACTTGTCGACGCGCACATCCTGGTCGATCCGCTGATCTCGGTGTCGGAAGGGCACTACATTGCCGAGTCGGCACGGGCACGCGTACTGAAGGACAGCCGCGTGCTGGATGCGCTGATCCACGTCGACCCGGAAAACGATGCACTGGCCCGGCCGCCTGTCAATCTGCCGCCGCGCGAGCAGGTTGTTGCGGTGGTCGAAGCCGCGCTCGCTGCGCAGGGCGAACGTGCGGCTGCGGTCAATATCCACTACCTGAGCACGGGACTCGACGTCGACGTGACGTTACCCCCCAGCGCCCCCGATGCGCGCGAAAGCGACGCGCAGCGATTGGCTCGTCTTGATCTGGTGGGATTGAAGCGCCGGTTGGGCGCGCGGCACATGAGCGTGCTCAGAGCGATGGCGTCGGACGCGCGCGGCGAGGAGGCCGAAGCGGCCACGCCCGAGCGTCACGACATCGTCTAGGGATCGTCCAGAATCGGCGACGCCCCGCGATGCATCCGGGCAGGCCGCCGTCGTCAGAATTTCAAAGCGGCAGTTGCGTGTCGAACTTGATTTCGCGCAACACGACGCTCGTACGAACTTGCGCAACCGCCGGAATCTTGAAGATGCGTTCGTGCAGAAACGCGTCGTATGCCTTGATGTCCGGCGCGACGATCTTGAGGATGTAATCCGATTCGCCGGTGGTGCTGTAGCACTCGGTCACCTCGGGACAGGTGGCGATTTCCCGCTCGAACTGTTCGACACCGCCTTCCGTGTGCCGTGTCAGGTGGATGTGGGCGAGCGCGCACACATGCAGCCCTAGCTTTTCGCGATCCAGCAATGCCGTGTAGCGCTGGATCACCCCCGATTGCTCCATGTCCTTGATCCGCCGCCAGCACGGTGTGCTGGAGAGGCCGACCTGGTCGGAGATCTCCTGCACCGACCGGCGAGCGTCGAGCTGCAACAGGCGCAGGATCTTTTGAGAGAACGTATCGAGTGTCAACTGCGCCTCCGTTGGCGTGCCATGGTCCTTATGGTAGAGGTCGTGAAAACGAAACGCAATGTAAAACGGCCCTAACGAGGGAGATTACCTAATTTGCAGGTTTGTCAGCGGCTTTTTGCCCTGAGCCGTCCCCATCTTTTGCGGCTGCTGCAGTTGCTGCCTGGGTGGCGCGCAACTCTGCAAGCATGTTGCAGAAGAGGGCACCCTGCTCGATCGCGTCGTCGAGCGCGACGTGGGTGTGCGGATGATCGTCGAACCAGCGTTGCGGCAAGCGCGGCTTGATGCACTTGCGGTAAGGCAGGCCAGTCATCGCGAACGCAAGGGTCTTGATGTCGAGCGCGGACCACGAGAACGGGCAGCGGCCGGTGAAGCGCATCATGTACCAGAACATGAAAGTGAAATCGAAGCCGGCCGGCATGGCCACGAAGACCGGTTTGCCCGGCAGGGCCTCGACCCAGGTCACGTAGTCCGTCAGCGCTTTGGCCGGCTGTTGCAAGTCCCGGCGGCACGCTGCCCATGCTTCGGGCTGGGTCTTCCACCAGGCCTCCTGGACCGGATGCGCGCTCGCGCCCTCCAGCACTTCGAGGTTCGCGGAGAAGGTGCCGATGAGTTGCTTGTCCTCGGTGTAGGCGGCCGAAGCGAAACTGAGCATGGAATGTGGACCAGGAATCGGGCCGTCCGCTTCAACGTCGGTGCTCACATAGATTTCGGCGCTCATGCACTGACTCCATCGGCGACGTACGGATTCGTGCGGCGCTGGGCGCCGAACGTCGAGGTCGGGCCGTGACCGGGGACGAAGGTGACGTCGTCGCCGAGCGGCCAGAGCTTGTCGCGGATCGAGCGAATCAGGTCGGCGTGGTTGCCGCGCGGGAAATCCGTACGGCCGATCGAGCCGGCGAACAGCACGTCGCCCACCAGCGCGAGCCGGTGCGCGCGGCTAAAGAAGATCACGTGTCCCGGCGTATGCCCTGGGCAGTGATAGACCTCCAGCGTCTCGTTGCCGAACTGGACCGTGTCGCCGTCCTGCAGCCAGCGGTCCGGCTCAAAAGCTTGCGCCGCCGGAAAGCCGAAGCGCGTGCTCTGGTCGGGCAGCTTGTCGAGCCAGAAGCTTTCGTCGGGATGCGGGCCGTCGATCGGCACGCCGTAGTGCGTGGCCAAGGTCTTCGCGCCGGCGCAGTGATCGATATGGCCGTGCGTGAGGAAGACCTTTTCGACCGACACACTCTGCCGCTCGACCTCACCCTGGATGATCTCGAGATCGCCGCCCGGATCGACGACGGCGGCGCGTCCCGTTGCCTCGCAAACGAGCAGCGAACAGTTCTGCTGGAACGGGGTGACGGGGATCAGAGTGACTTTCATGAGGACGGTAGGCCGCAGCAAAAACGTTAATTGTACCGGCGCTGCAGGGGCCTCGCCGATATGCCAAATGGGTGCTGCGCATGCTCATTTTTGCATCAATAGTGAAAATTCATCAAAGTTATCAGGCGCTTGCCATCCCAAAATTGTGTTTTGGGTATAATGGGCTCATGTGTACGGGAAACCGTGCTGCCACAGGACGATGCGTCCCCATGAAAATGGAGCGCTGATCGTCGTCAAGTAAGTGCCGTCGTAGCTGTTGTTGACGGCAAATCCAGCATCGGATGCGTCCGATGCGCACGTCTCGTCCAGCCAGGTGCCACGCGCCTGCAACGGCCTAATGCCGTGACGCTGGGTGGGGCCTACGCCGCTGTTCCTGCGTTCTGTTGTCTAGGGCGCAAGAACGTGATTGCCACGTTCGATGGCGGCTTGTGGGGTCTGGTCAGGCTGCCGGGGACAGGTTGCGCCAGACGTGAAAATTAACCGTGCGGGAGCGGCGGAGTGTGCCGCGTGCGGGCTTCAGCGTACTGCGCTTTTTAGCGCGGCGCGTGGTCGTTCGTTTTCCGCCGGAGTCGCAGGCAACACGCAGCTATCGCGTGATGCGGCTCGACATTGTGATTTTACGTCTTATGAAAACTCGGTCATCCCGAAGTATAGGGAGTCTTTTTGCCTTTTTTGTGCTAGCAGGGTGCGCCATGCCCCCGAACGCAGCCAACGAGGCAAGTAACCCGCCGCTCAGCACCAAGAGCGCACAGGCAGGGGGCGCCGGCACGTTTGCGCCGCAGGCCTTCGGCGCGCCGGCCGCATCGGCTTCCGAAGCTAACGGTACGTCGTTTGCCGACGCCCAGCCACTCACGGAAACAGGCCCCAGTGTGGCTGGTTACCGCGAAACCGGGCGCGCGTCCTGGTACGGCCGGTTCTTCCACGGCCGCCGCACGGCGAATGGCGAGCGCTATGACATGCACGCGCTCACCGCAGCCCATCGCACGCTGCCGCTCGGTTCTTATGTGAAGGTGACTAACCCGGCTAACGACAGCTCGGTGATCGTCCGGATCAACGACCGCGGCCCGTTCGCGCGCGGGCGGGTGATCGATCTCTCGCTGGCGGCCGCTACCGCGCTGCACATGGCACGCGCGGGTACCGCACGCGTGCAGATCGAAGGTTTGACGCAACAGCAGGCGAAGGCGGAACAAGCTGAGACGCTGGCGTCGAACAGCAACGACGTCAAATGATGTGACGGAGGCGGGAGGGCGCGCGGAACGTGCGCCTCGCCGCTTGCGTTGAGGTGAGTTCGGCTTCTTATCGCCTGCTTACCTCTCTGGAGGGCCGCTTGCGCGGCCCTTTACTCTTCCTCGTCTTTCTTCAGCGCCAGTGCGCGCGTGTAGAGCGCGTTGCGCGACGCCCCCGTGATGGCTGCCGCGACTTTCGCCGCGCTACTCACCGTCAATTCTTCCAGCAGGATGCCTAACAACGCGTCGTGATCGTGTTCGCCCGCGATTTCCTCTTGCGCGCCTTCCACCACCAGCACAAATTCGCCGCGTTGCCGGTTCGGGTCGGCTGCCAGCCACGTTGGCCCTTCGGCCAGGGTGCAAAGATGCAGCGCCTCATGTAACTTCGTCAGTTCACGTGCGATGAGCAGTTTGCGTGCGCCGCCGAATGCTTCGGCCAGTGCTTCGACCGTTTCGACGATCCGATGCGGCGCTTCGTAGAAGACCATCGCATGAGGATGCTTCGCGAGCGATTGCAGCGTCGCCGCGCGCTGCTTCGCTTTGGGCGGCAAAAAACCGAGGAACGAGAAGGTCGCGACCCAGTCGCCTGCAACGGCGAGTGCCGTGGCGAGCGCGCTCGCGCCGGGCAGCGGAATCACAGGCAGCCCCGCTTCGCGCACGGCGTCGACGAGTTTTGCGCCGGGGTCCGAAATGCCAGGTGTTCCGGCATCGGAAACGTACGCGACCCGCTCGCCCGCTTGCAGATGCTCGACGATGCGTAGCGCCGCGTCGCGCTCGTTGTGCTGATGCACGGCCACGAGCGGCTTCGAGATGCCGTAGCGGGCCAATAGTTGGCCGGTGTTGCGGGTGTCCTCGGCGGCGATGCGGTCCACCAGTCCGAGTACATGCAGCGCGCGCAGCGTGATGTCCGCGACGTTGCCGATCGGCGTCGCCACCACATACAGCGCGGCAGCGGGATATTGCTGCCCTTGCGCAAGTTCGGAGAGAGGAGTCATGAGGCAGAAGACGCAGACAGACGGAGCAAGGCCGACATTGTGCCACGCAGCGGCAGAGCGGCCGGGCGGGGTGAGTGGGGCGAGCGGCGTGCATGCCAAAGGCGGCGCGTCCACTGAGCGCGAAACCGGCCGCTCATCGGCACGATCCCGCGCCCACAACTTTTCAGGACGCGGAGGGTCGAAAGACGTCGGAGCGGCTTTCGAAGCGCACGCGCTCGTGTTTCTGCAGCGCCAGCGCTTGCGTCTGGTGGCGCGGAACGTGGTGTGCCGCGGCGGCGAGATCGATCTGGTGATGCGCGAGCGCGATGGCGCGCTGGTGTTTGTCGAAGTGCGAGCGAGAGCGCGACAACACTATGGTGGTGCGGCCGCGAGCATCGGCTGGCAGAAGCGACAAAGGCTGGTGCGTGCCGCGCGGCATTATCTGGCCACACGCGTGAGCAATGTGCCAGCGTGCCGTTTCGATGTCGTCGCGTTCGAAGCAGGGCGGCTTGTCTGGTTACGCGACGCTTTTCGCGCCGACGAAGTCTGAGCCGCCGCGCGGATATTGGGCTTGAGTGCGATAAACTTGCGCTCGCGTGCGGGTGACGCG